>Ga0247727_10011842_pt1 | contig 15117 bp, 14 predicted proteins | sample WisWelCaveWW1625_FD_202498 | JGI IMG/M metagenome (GOLD analysis project Ga0247727, IMG submission 202498) | Biofilm microbial communities from Wishing Well Cave, Virginia, United States - WW16-25 | ecosystem: Environmental > Aquatic > Deep subsurface > Groundwater > Cave microbial mat | place... | reverse complement strand
GTCCGCACAGCTCCCTCGGCAACCTGAGCCCCGAGGAGTTCCGGACGGACTGGACTATGCGGCTAGCCCCGGCAGGACTGTAATTATGATTGGACTAGTTTTCGGGGGCAGGTCAGGAGAGCATACCCAGCCATCATCCAAGGAGTGCGCTGAGCTTATGCGGGTCTTCCCGGCGGCGCCGGATTGTCCCTCAGCGCAGGCCGCATCCGTGAAGGCGCTGTTTGATTCGGGGCTCGGTCGCGTCATTTTTGTGTACACCGTGAGTGGCCTTCTTATCGCGGGCGTAGTTGGGGTGTTCCTCTGGTGGATCCATAACCAGCAGATTGGGCGAGAGGACTCTTCTCCTTCCCGTCGCACCTACGTTGTGGTTGGCGCCCTGTTATTTGGCCTTGCCGCGCTGGTTTTTTCGTTCATGGGCGTCTTGGTCGCAATCCTCAAGCCGACTGACGGGCCCGGGCAATGGTTCGTCGCGGGCCTAGTGTCAGCTACCTTCTTCGTGATGTACGCACGCTCGGCACAGCGAACACTCAGTTTTATCACGTAGTGACGCAGCGCTGAAGCTGGAGTACGAGGGCGAGGGTTGTGGTGAGCCTCGTCCCCGAACGGCCTGCGATCCTGGTGAACGGGGAGCCTCTGCGCGACGACCCCTCCACCCCTTGGAGTTCGTGCGCGAGGACGGGAGCTGGCGGCTGCTCAATTGCGGCGACTACGTCCCCTGAGAAGAAGAGAGGCCCCGGCGCAGTGGCGGCTACGCGAGGCCTGCGCGGAGGTGTCTCCGCGCAGCGCCAGGGTACGCCCAGGCCGCTCAGCCGGTCAACCCCTCCCCCGACGATCCATCGATATGAGGTCATAGCGATGACAAGTCGTCGGCCTCTTTGCCCACGTGCGGGCCGGCCTAGGCGCCTTGCGGCGCCAAGGTGCCCGTTGCTATGCAGAAGGCGGCGTCCCCACCCGCTGGGGCAGTACGCCGAAGCGCCCATCTCAATACGGCAGTACGAGGTGACTGGTTGGGAGTAGCGGAGCGTGCTCCTCTACCGCTAAACCACAGCCGGCTCTGGCGCGCCGGAGCCGAACTGGGCCATGAACAGCCGGTGGTAGCGGCCACCCGCCGCCATCAGCTCCTCGTGGCTGCCCTGCTCCGCCATCCGGCCGCCTTCCAAAAAATAGATGCGATCGACGGTCCGCACCGTCGACAGCCGGTGCGCGACGATGAACACCGTCCGCCCTTGCATGAGCTCCGTCAGCCCTTCCAGGAAGTCTGCTTCCGTCCGCAGGTCGAGGGCCGAGGTCGGTTCGTCGAGCAGGAGGACCGGCGCGTCTTTGAGGAAGGCGCGCGCGATTGAGATGCGCTGCTGCTGGCCGACCGAGAGCTTGACCCCACGCTCGCCTACCTCGGTCTCGTATTTGGCGGGCAGGTCCTGGACGAAGGCGTCGACCCTGGCGGCGCGGGCGGCGGCTTCCACCTCCGCTGGCGTCGCGTCGAGGCGGCCGTAGAGGATGTTCTCGCGCACGGTGGCTGCGAAGAGGAGCGGTTCCTGCGGCACCATGCTCACCAGATCGCGAAGCGGCGCGATCTTGATCCGGCGTACGTCGATGCCGTCGATCTCGACTGAACCGTCAGTCGCGTCGTAGAGGCGAGGGATGAGGTTGAGGATCGTGGTCTTGCCCGACCCCGTCTCGCCGACGATGGCGACCTTCTCGCCGCGGCGCACCTCGAAGTCGGCATGGCGCAGTACCGGCCGGCCCGCCTCGTAGTGCATCGAGACGTCGCGGAAGCGCACCGAGGTGTCGAAGGCGGGCTTGTCGACCGCGTCCGGCGCCTCCTTGATGTCGGACGTCTGGTCGAGCACTTGGAAGGTGCGCCCGACGCCGACGACGGCGTCCTGGAACGGCCCGTAGACAAACATGATCTGGTTCATCATCTGGTAGAGGCTCTGCATGTAGCTGATGAAGATCCAGAGCTCGCCCACCGTCAGGCCGCCGTCGACGATGCGGTAGGAGGCCACGAGGAGCACGGCGGCGGTGCCGAGGCCGGTGATCGCCACGGTCGCGACGTTCAGCACCTGCTCAGCAAACCGGAAACGGAGCTGGGCGCGCACGAAGCTCATGCTCGTACCCTCGAAGCGCTCGCGCTCGCGCCCCTCGCGTCCGAAGACCTGCACCGCGCGGATCGCGCCCATCGTCTGCTCGATCAGCGACGTAAGGCGGGACATGTGCTCGCGGCTCTCCTGGGAGGCGCGCTGGATGTGGCCGGTGAGGCGATGGATGCTGAAGAAGAGCGGGGGCAGCACCAGCATCGCCACGACCGTGAGCAACGGGTCCAGGACCAACATGAGCGCCGTCATGACGACGAGGCGGAAGAGCAGCGTCGCCCAGGTCTGGACGCCGAAGATCATCACCTCCTGGATGCTGCGCGCGTCGTTGATCGCCCGCCAGACGCTGTCGCCGATCGTCTGGTTCGCGTGGTAGCTGAGCGATAGCGAGCGCAGGTGCCCGACCAAACGCGAGCGCAGCGTGTGGATCATGAGGAGCGCGGTCTGGGCGATCACGTAGAAGCTGCCGGCGTTGATCACCACGCCGGTTACCGTGATCACCAGGTAGGCAGCGGCAATGCCCGCCGCCGCGGCCATCTTCTCTCCGTTCGTCTCGGTCACGATATCGCCGAACGGGCCAAGGCCGAGGCGGTCGCCGGCCAGGACACCGTCGATCAGGAACTTGATCGGCCACGGCTGGAGCGTGACGAGGATCGAGCTGACCATCGCCAGGCCAACACCCACCCCCAGGCTCCGGCGGAACTCCAGCATGTAGCGGAAGATGCGCTGGTAGATGCGGTCGACCGGCGCGGCGGACGCGTCGGGCGGGAGCGGCGCGGACGGGTCGAACCAGCGGGTCACGGCATTACCAGTACGCCAGGTCGGTGTAGGGCCGGTGCACGGTCACATCGATGTCTAGTCCCGCCTCATGAAAGCCATCGACGCCCATGTGCCGCGTCTCCGCCGCCGGCTCGAGTCCGGCGACACGCTCCAGCAGCGCCGGCAGCTGTTCGATGGGCGCCAGCAGCTCGTGACGGCCAAGGCCGTGTGAAACGCCGATCAGGTAGCCCAGCAGGCGCTCCATCGCGTCCTCGCGGCCGGCGGCGAAGCCGAAGTCCATCAGCGCGGTCGGCGCGACCACGATGGTCTCGCCGCTCGTCTTGTGACGCCACACCTCCCGCACGTCCCGGCCGCGGTCCCAGAGGCCGGCGCAGGCGATGACGCGCCCGGCTTCTTCGAGGATGTAGTAGTCGTCCCAGCCGTAGACGGCCGTGATGAAGTGGGGCTTCGGGCCCCAGCCCCGGTCGTCGAGCCGCAGCCGCAGAAAGTCCTCGCTGTAGGGCCGAAAGAAGTCGAGGCCGCGATGCGTTCGGTTGATCAGCGCCACGCAGCGACGCGTGTCGGAGCGCGGCACCTTCCGGATGCCGGTCGCGTCGCCGTCGAAGGGGCGCGTGCGGAAGTGGTGCACGGTCACGGGCGCCCCGGGGAGCGTCCCTTCGCGCTCGACCGCCGCCTCCGCGAGGTCGGGGCGCAGCGCCTTAAGCCAGTCGACGGCGCTGAAGTTGCCAGCCCGCATGTACCAGTAGTTGATGAGTCCAAACCACGACATGCAAGGGCCGCCCAGCGTGCGCATCAGGTTCGTGACGCCCTGACCGCGGAACTCACTGCGCACGCGCCAGGCCGAAGCGATGTGGCAGGTGACCCGCTTGCCGTCGACGATCGTGTTGCGGCCAGAGTGAGCCGCCGCGCCGAGGACGATGCCCCGGTCCTCCACGATCTGGACGTTCGCGTTCTCCTGCAGCCGAAACTGCGCGAACGGGTAGGGGCTGCGCTCCACCGTCACCTCCCATTCGCCGATCTCCTCGGGTGAGTGGGCGTACAGGTCGGCGACCGCCTCATCGTCCATCCAGGTCGCCTCGCGAACGCGGAGCGTGCCGAACATGACGCGTTCGCGGTCGCCGAGGTACTTGGCGAATCGTTCCGCCACGCCGTTGTCCAGCCAGTACTGCACGTCGCCGCGGGAGACGCGCAGGCGGAGCGCGCGTTCCAGCAGGCCGTCCGGCCAGCGTTTGTCCCGAGCAGCCCGGACCAGCTCATCGGGAATCTCGACTCGATCGAAGATCGAGGGTTCTGCTGTTGCGGTGGTGCCGGTGCCAGTCATGGAAGAGACCTCTCTGCTCAATGCTCAGGATCAGCCTACGCCTGGTGGATGACGGCGGGTTGTCAGTGGCCCCTGGCCTGGCGGGTCTTACCCCCAAATAACAGTTCGAGCCCGCTTCCTTCGGGAGCGGGCTCGTTCGACAATCGACAGGTCGCGCTGGATCAGTCGAGCCCGCTGTGGGCAACCAGGGTGGTGCGCAGGACACACTCCGCCGCTGGCGAAATATGCAATCGAATCTGATAGGTGCGCACCATGAACCCTCCTCTCGCGTGTGGGCCTATCCTACCGCTGGTTCCTGGGGCGTGTCAAGCCGAGCGGTTCGCTGCGTTCACGGCTCCGCCACGCATAGGTTGACCATGGTATGGAAGAGAACGCGCAGGCCGCGCTCCAGGTTCTCGATGGAGACGCGCTCGTCGACGCCGTGGATGCCCTCAGCTTCGGTATCGTCGAGCTCGAAGGGGATGTGGCCGTAGCAGACGACGCCCCTGGGGCGGAAGTGCTTGCAGTCCGTGCCGCCGGAGGTGAGATAGGGCACGACCAGCGCCTCTGGCCGCTCGAGGGCGACCGCGTTCCGGATCGCTTCGAACAGCTCGGTCTCGACAGACGACTCCGTGCCCGCGCTCGACTTCACGATCGTCAGCTCGACCTCGCCGTCGTCGATGACCGACGCCAGCTGTTCGAGCAGCCCTTCGCTGGTGACTCCCGGTACGGTGCGACAGTCGACGTGCGCCTCGCAGATCGGCGGAATCACGTTCTGCCCCAGGCCGGCGTGCACCATCGTTGGGACGAAGGTGTTGCGGAGCATGTGCTGGATCCTGCTGCCGCCGCTGAGCCCGGCGATCAGCTCCTCGAGCTGGTCGTCGCTCAGCTCCGCGACGCTCCGGCCTTCGTCAAGGCGCAGCACGGCTGGCGGAAACGCCGCCAGGTAGCGCCGCGCCAGCTCGCGCGCGGCCGGCGGCGAGCGCTGGCCGCCGATGCGCGTGAGCGCCCGCGCGATGCGCAGGACGGCGTTGTCGTCGCGCGGCGAGGAGGCGTGGCCGGGCTGGCCGCGCGCCGTCAGCTTCACCGTGCTGACGCCCTTCTCGGCCACCTGCACGGCGTAGTACGTCGCGCGCGGTCCGGCACGGGCGAAGGCGCCTTCGGTAAGCAGGAACTCGCCGCCGACGTCGGCCAAGCGGTGCTCGGCCAGCCATTTCGCGCCGTCGATGCCCCCCACCTCCTCGTCCGCCGTGGCCAGGAGGCGAATGGGACGCCGGAGCGGCAAGCTGAGGCGCTTCAGCGCGAAAGCGCAAACCAGCATCATCACGCCGAAGCCTTTCATATCCAGCGTGCCGCGACCGTAGATGAAGCCGTCGCGTTCGAGTCCGCCGAACGGGTCGACCGACCAGTCGTCGCGCACCGCCGGTACCACGTCCATATGGTGCGCCAGCACGAGGGCGCGCGCCGGATCGCCATCGCCAAGCGTCGCAACGACGTTCGCCTTCTCCGGCGCCGGCCCGAAGCGCGCCGGCGCCAGGCCCTCGCTTCGCAACAAACGCTCCACCCAGTCGGCCGCCCGAGAGACGTCGCCGGGAGGGTTGGTGGTGTCGATGGTCAGGTATTCTCGGAGGAGCGGCACCGCCTCTTCGAGCAGCGCATCGAGCATGGCGTCCGCTTCTTGGATGGCGTTCCTTCGCATCGGGCCAAGCTTAGCACAGCAGGTGGGTCATGCCTCGGCGAGCGCGGCGAGCTTGCGGACGGTGTTCCAGTTGCGACCCGTGCTGCGGGTGCCGAGCGTGTCTTCGATGAGCTTGTTAGGGCCCGCCCCACCAGTTTGTTCTTCTGCGTCTGCCAAGGCGTCTGGAGATCGCATCATTTCGGCCACAGGGACGACTTCCCTGTGCTATCGGCGCATTGTGAGCATCAAGCTAAGCTGCTTTTCGCTGCCGAAGGGCGCCGACACTAATGGAAGCCGTCGCCTCCTTGTGTAGAGAGCTAGCGCACCCGCCGCGAGACCGGCTGCGATTACGCCGGCAGTTTCGCTGATCAGGATGCCGTACGGCCGCCCGACGAGCGAGCCTCGGCAAAAGGAATGTCCACTCTTTTCGGGAGTTTCGCGATGCCGCCGACAAGCGTGCAGTTGATCATCACGCTCTCGCTCGGACGAAGCTTCGGGCCATTATTCGTAGCGGCGGACGACGAGGCAGGCGTTCTGCCCACCGAACGCGAAGCTGTTCTTGAGCACGACTCGCACGTCTGCCTGCCGGGCAGCCGGGCCGACGTGACGAAGCTGGCACGCCGGATCGGGCTCCACTAAATTGATCCCGGGGTGTACTGCGCCCTCTTCTATCGTCTTGACGACCGCCACGGTTTCGACCGCACCAGAAGCACCCAGGGCGTGTCCGATGAGCGATTTTGTCGAGCTTAGCAACGGCCTGCCGGGCTCCTCTGCCCAAACTGTCTCGATCGCCTTGGCCTCAGCGGCGTCGTTGAGTTGCGTGGACGTCCCGTGAGCATTGATGTAATCGACCTCGTCCGGCTTGACTCCTGCGTCCCGCATGGCTTCGACCATACAGCGCGCCGCGCTGCCTCCATCTGGACGAGGAGCGACGACATGAAATCCATCCGAGTTCACCGCAGCTCCGGCAAGTTCCGCTCGTATGGGCACTCCCCGCAGCGCGGCGTGCTCTTCACTCTCTAGAACCAAGACGCCAGCCGCCTCCGCCGGTACGAAGCCATCTCTTCTCTTGTCATACGGACAGCTCGCTTCGCGTGGCGGGCATCGCCGGGTCGAAAGCGCGCGCAGCGCCAGGAAACTCGCGATCCCGACCGGTGTCAGCCAGGCCTCCGCCCCGCCCGCGATCACCATGTCCGCGCGATCGTTGCGGATGAGGTCCAACGCCTGCGCCAGCGCCACCGTGGCGGAGGAACACGATGCCACGCAGGTCAGGATGGGCCCCCGTACTCCGAGCGCGAGGCCCACATTCGCGGCTGCCATGTCAGGAAGCGCTCGAATGAGCGACAGGGGATCCAGTGCCGCCCATCCTTTCGTCGATCTGGTTGCCAGCGCCTGTTGCGTCTCCTGAACGAGGGCACCGCTACCGGTGCCGAGGGCGACACCGATTCTTTCCGGTTCGAGACGCGCCGGATCCACACTGGCATCAGCGAGCGCCTCTCGCGCTGCCACGAGGGCGAACTGGCAAAAGCGTGACAGGCGCCGCGCCTCCAGCTTCGTGAGCCAGGCCTCCAAAGCGAAGTCGACCTGCCCAGCGGCACGCGGACCGAGGTCGCTGAGGCGCAGCTCAGTGACCCCCGAACACCCTGAGAGGCAGCCATGCCAGAAGGGCTCAACTCCGACGCCGTACGGCGTGACGGCGCCGAGGCCCGTGACCACCACTCGTCGCCGATCGCTCATCCTGCTTGCGTCATGGCCGCCACGAACTCCGTGATCGACCGGACCGTCCGGAAAGCTGCGACATCGAGGTCATCGGGGATCTCGATGTCAAAGCGGGCCATGAGAGCCAGGCTGAGTTCGAACGCGCCGAGCGAGTCGAGAACTGCCTCACTCTCCCCCATGCCATCGACCGAGAACAGCGGAGTATCGTCATCAACGGTGAGTTCATCGAGGCCGGCTATGGACGCAATTTGCGCTCGAATGAACTCCCGGATTTCGTTGTTCGTTGCCTGGCTTGCGGTGCTCATCGTCCCCCTCTCACGCGTCCCGCTGAAACTGAAACCGCAAAAAACCAAGGGTGAGCGGTATCACGGCGAACACGGCGAGGATGCTCAGCTTGAACGCAACGTCGGCCAAGTCCCGCCCTCGAAACATCAGGTCGTGGAGGCTTTGCATCGCCCAGAAATGAGGCGTGAACCGCGATAAGAATTGCATCCAGTCAGGTAGGAGAAAAAGAGGTAGGAGCGCTCCTCCGATGACGGCGAACAAGAGCACACTGAGGTTAATGATATTGTTCTGGAGTTGTATATTGTCGGTGTATCCAGCCAACGCGAGGCCGAGCCCGGCCGGCACCATCTGAAACAGAATGATGGCAAGCGCCAGGCCGAGGTACTCCGACCCCAGCTCCATGCCAAACGCAAACCTACCAATGGCGAAGAGGATGACGCTCTGTAGGACGCCCAGGCTAAACGCCGCCAGGACTGTCCCCAGGACCACGACGGGCCGCCCGACGGGACTGGCCAATGTGCGGAACCACGTACCCCGCGTCCGGCGTTCCAGCGCGATCTGGCCGGCGACGGCGCTGGCCAAGAACACCGAGAACATGAGCGTGAAACCAGGGACGGTCTGCTCGAAAGCACTGGGCAGGCTTCTTCCCTCGATAAGGTCCTGCTCATCGATAGGTATCGAAGGGTCAGACAACGCCTCCGCTAGCGCCGCTTCCACGTCTGGCCGGACCTCCTCGCTGGGGCGGCCGGACACCTCCGCAACGACCGTCGTAGTCGTCTCTAGCAGGTCTTCCGACTGCAAGCGGTTTTCCACCGCCGAACGCAGGGTTGAGGCCAAGCCACGCTGGGCAGGATCAACATAGAGCTGGAGCGGTGATGGTTCGTCGGCCGCCCGCCTCTCTTCAAATTGCCTCGGGATGACCAGCACCGCCACCCGGCGTCCGCTGCCAAAGAGACCGGCGGCGTCCTCCCCGGTAAAGCGGTCCTGATCCCAGGCGTGCTCCTTAACGCTGACCACCTCATCTAGGTCGTGCGTCAGGTCTCGTGACGCGGCGCTGTCATCGAGATCAACCACAGACAGATCGAGCCGGGGGTCTCCTATGAGCAGCTTCTCAAAGGCGAAGCTGACGAAGACGATCATGATGAGTGGCAGTACGATCAACAGCACGGCCGCTGCTGGGTTCCCGTACAGCAGAAGAAAGTCTTTCCAGAGGACCGTGCTAAGGCCGCGCAACGCCTCGTCTCCTCAGTCTCGAAGATCGCTTCCCGTGAGCTGTAGGAAGAGTTCCTGCAGCGACGGTGGGCGGACCTGAATGTCGCGTATATGCAGGCCGTCCTGTCGAGCAAATTCGAGGAGCGCTCGAAGCGCCTCCTCAGGCTGTTCCGTTCCCACCTGAAGGACCCCATCGGCCGTGCTCACGCTCGAGAAGCACGGCTGCGCGAGCAACCGGCTCTCCGCTAGAGGCATCGATTCCTCAAACTCTATGCGCACGACTGCCGGACCGAGTGACCGAAGCAATGCGGGTACGGTATCGCATGCTACCAAGGTTCCGTGATCGAGGATCGCAAGCCGGTCGCAAAGATCTTCCGCCTCCTCCATGTAGTGGGTCGTATAGAGGATGGTCATGCCAACCTCTCGGCTAAGTTGCCGGATCGCCTCGAAAATACGATGACGAGACTGCGGGTCGACGCCGACGGTCGGTTCGTCCAGGAGGAGCAGTCGCGGCCGGTGCAAAAGACCTGCCGCCAGGTTCAGCCGTCGTTTCATGCCACCCGAAAAGGTGGCGACGCGCTTGTCGGCATGATCCGTCAGCCCCACGAGCTGGAGCGCCTGCGCGATCCGTTCCTTGAGCGTCTTGCTCGGGATCCCGTACAGTCCGCCGAAATACAGGAGGTTCCGGCGCGCCGTAAACTCGTCGTATACTGCCAGCTCCTGGGGAACGATGCCGACACTCTCCCGCACTTGCTGCGACTTCTTCGGCAAGGCGTAACTACAGACCGTGACCGCTCCTTCGTCGAACGAGCGCAGCGTGGCGAGAATGTACACGAGGGTCGTCTTGCCGGCGCCGTTGGGCCCGAGGAGGCCAAAGATTTCTCCTTCCCTGAACTCGAGGTCGATCCCGCGAAGAGCGTGCTGGTCGCCATAGCTCTTGTGTAGCCCGCGGATCGTCACGGATTTCATAGACTGATCGGGCGGCTGCGTGCCGTCGCGAACCGTTGCTTGTACTGCTCGGGAGGCAGCGGCGACAGGGGCTTGCTCCATCGTACGGCTCACACTGGCGCCAGGGCGTCGCTTGTCAACGGCTCCTGCTGCACCACCTCCAGCAAGGCTTTGGCGCAGAGCTTGACCGTGACGATCGCGTTCATGCTCATCAGCTCTTCCTGCTGCTCTGTCAGCGGGAGCCGATCGAGCAAGGCGTCGAGATCGTCACGGTGATGGGGATCAAGGTCAGCGTGCTTCATGAGCGTCCGGAATGCTTGCGGAGGATACCCAGTGGCCTGCCGCATCTCTTCTATCTGCTCAGGAGTCACTGGATAGCCTTCCAAGATGGAGATATACCCCAGCAGACAGACCGGATGGTAATGATAGGTCCAGTAGTACTGGGAGCCGACAAGGTAGGCGACGTTCATTGATGGCGGCCGCGATCGCAGACTCTCAGGAACGTAACCGATGGCTTCCAGGTCCTCCAGGAGCCAGTCGTCATGATGGGCTTCCTCTTGGATGTGCTTTGCTAGGTACGGAACAAGAAGCCGTGATACGGGGTCAGCTCCCTCGCTTAAGCGTCGTGCATGCTCCTCGGCAGCTTGCATGAGCGGCACGCTCGCCCGGATCATGGTGTGGAGAGTGAAGAGATAGTTCGGATAGTAGTCGCGAAACTGCCGGTGCGTCAGCAGCCGTTCCGAGGCAGCGAAGAGCACGGGAAGTATCCCTTCGACCCTCCGCCGGGCTTTCGCGCTCACCGAGTCCTCTCGCGTATCCATATTCGAACTCCTGATCTAACGATCGGTCGCTAGCTGCTGGCCACCGTCTTGAAGCATGAGCGGAAGGAACGGCCAGAGGTGCCATTGATCGGGGAACGCAAGCAGCGTCTTTTCGAAATAGGAGGCAAGCTGCTGGGTTACCTCTACCCTGGTACCGGGCGGAATCGGGCGGGCGATTCGCCCATGAAGGCGAAACGGACGCTCGCGAACCAGGTGCGCCGGGAGCACCGGCACGTCCAGCCGCTCCGCGAGCACGCCGATCCCCCCCGGGAAACGGATCGTGCCTCCGAACGCCGTCACCGGGATGCCCTTCACACCCTCCGCTTGGCCTTCCGCCACCGCCGCCATGGCTCCGCCTGCCCACGTGGCAGTATTAACCTCGGCGTAAAGGCAGAGCAGGTCGTGGCGCAGGAGAGCGCGCCCGGCCGCGACACCGATCTGGATCTGGTTCCCTGCCAGCAGCTCCACTTGGTCCCAGACTGAATGGCCGTTCTGTCTCAGCAGGAGGGCCGTCTGCTGGCCCTCCTCGTTTACCACCACATGCACACGATGCCCGAGCAGCGCTGCAATGAGGCCAAGGATCCCCGGCCAGATGGCAAATGACGCAAAGTGGAACGGTGCAATGATAACGCCGCGCCGAGCGGAGAGCGCAGCGACAATGTGCTCAAGCCCTGCTATCCGGCAGTACGTGCCAAGCGTGAGCTCCGCCCCGCCGCCGCCGTTGAGCCTCACACCGGTCTGAGCAGTAAGGGTCGATGTCTTCAAGCCGGCGTACACCGTTTCGGCGCCAGCAAGGACCTGCTGCCGGCGATAGGCGCGCAAGAGTTGTTCCGCGCGGGCACTGGCGCCATCCAGGACCAGCTCAAAGGACTCGGCCACGCGCTCAAGATGCTCGCGGCTCAGCGATTGCCCTACAGCGCGGTTTGCCCAGGAGACAAGAATGGGTTTGACCAACCACGAAGGCAGCTTGCTCGCTACCTGACTGGCGCTTGAGAGAGAGTTCATGACCGTGCGGCCAGGGTTCGCTTTAGCCCATTCGGCGCGCCAAGGACTCTCACGGAGGCACGCCCGCCTGCAGTACCTCCTTGCTGGGCGACTCTGAACGGGCCGCTAGAGGAGTTTGTTCAGTAGCGTCGACCTCCAAGAGCTTCAGCATCTGTTCTTCGCCGTAGATTGCGAAGCGGCGTACGGCGATCTCCCGCCGCAACTTGCGGTCCTGCAAAGCCTGACGGCTGGCCGCAACGATGGCCGGCTTGGAGAGAACATCGTGGCAGAGCGCGCAGACCCCCCCGCTTTCGTAGCGGCCGCCCAACTGGCTTTCGAGCCCCGCCTCGACAGCCTGGCGAGCGACTTCCACCGGGCCGTGAGTGCGCAATAGCTGCAAAAGCCAATCCGCTTGCTGGCGCTGGAGGATGGCGCCCAGGGCCTCCTCTCGAGCGTTGCCTACCAGGTGTGGGTCGTCTCGGCGCACTGGCGGTCCGATGCCGCAGCACGTGTACACCGAGCCGTCCGTATCGACGACCGGCGACATGATCGGGCACGTGCCGCCCGGAAACTGCCCGGAGAGCTCCAGGCGCGCCGGAGAGAGCTGCCGCGCACCTCGTCCCACCAGCTCGAACTGCTGAGACACGACGCGATCGGGCTGGCCACAATAGACCCGGATCAGCCCGATCAGTTCCTGGCGATAGGCGGCATCCGCGTGCTCACTGGCATACATCCCGATGCCGACGGTCGAAAGCACGCCGAACTCTTTCGCCGCCAGTACCGCGTTCCGAACATGCGGCAACGGAACGAATGCTTCATGGGGCTGGTCGACGCTGACGATTAGGTGGCTGAGTCCCGCCAGCCGTTCGACCTCTCGGCGCGCGATCGCCGGATCTCGCGCCCAATAAGCGCTCGTGATGACCGTCGTGAAGAAATCGTATGAGGCGGCCCGAGCGAGGGCCTCAGCCAACATCTCCCGTTCGAGAAACGCCTCACCACCGGAGAACACCAGGTACTTTACGCTTGGGATGGCTGCCAGCTCATCGATCCAAGCCAGAAGCTCCCGCTGCTCCATCCGTTCGGTCCGGTTCGGGTGGCTATCGATATAACAGTGGTCGCAACGCAAGGGACACTTCTGCGTAAGATAGAAGCCAGCAGACTCGTCGACCCGGTTGACCGCCCGGTCATCGATCAGGGCCTGCCGGATGTAGGATCTCGCTTCGCGCCGGGTCATGCTGCTTATCATCTTGGCTTTGCCTCGGTTCGCTGCGGTCTGGGACGTTGGTGGCGCCGGCCGCTATGGAACTAAGAGGTCTTACGTAAGCAGGTCTAGAAGATGATGCAGCCGGTTTTGTACCGCTGCGGCCCGCCTAGTTCCTCGAGAGGAAGATTGTCGAAGTCCGCCGAATCCAGAGACCTCAGCAGCAGCAGTTGGTCTTCTGATGCGGACACTCCCATGGAGCCTAGCGCTCCCTGGGGATCAGACAGCAACGCGCTGCGGAAGTCGCGGTCCTGTACTGCCCTGGCCATTGCCTCCTTCATGGTTTCGCCTCCTTTACCCTAGACGGTCAGCGACCGACGCCACCTGCGAAAATGCCACGCGCCTACCGCGCGTGACCGGTCTAACAGACACGAGGCCGTGCTACTCGTCGTAGTCAGGCTGGTGCGGGTAGCCGTAGCCCTCATGCCCAACCCTCTGCCCGGGCCGCGGCCGCCGAGGGCGCTCGCTCGCGCTCCTCCAAGAGCGCTCGCACACGCTCTACCGCCTTCTGATCAGCGCACATGCGACTGCAGAGCGTGCACACGCTGTACGCCGTGGAGCGGTAGTTTGGCACCTCGTATCCGTCCGTTTCCAGCATCTGCCACATCTTACGAATCCCGACCTCTCGTACCGCGACGAGGAAGGGATCGTGCAGCATCCTGTCGACCGCATCGTCCAGAGTGCCATCGGCGAACCGCCCGACGAAGCGAGGGTCGCCTGTCTTGTCGGCATCGATCTCTACGCAACAGGCGAGCACGGAGCCGCGCGTATTGACGAAGGGCACCATGTACGGGCAGAAGCCCGCATCATCGGTTTGGCTTGCTACTTGCTCCGCAAGGGCCTGCTTCACGAGTCGCGGCAGCAGTGTGGCGCCGCGCCCAACCTCGTTGAGCGGCGTGCAATAGATGTCGGCGCCGGGGAAAAGGCGGTGCACCTCCGCTTCGGGCGGAGACTGCCAAGGCGGATAACAAACACCGACCATGACCTGCAAACCCACCGCTTTCGCGCCGGCGAAGGCGAACTGCACGCGTTCGGGCGGCGTCCAATCCGCGTGATACATATCGTAGCTGAGGCCTACATAGTGCAGACCCGGTAGCTGCCGCAGGACCTGCTTCGCCCGGCGTTCAGAGGTGGCCCAAAAGGCGGAGGTGATTGCGCCGGCGATGGCGTGGTTCTCCCCAGCATGGGCAACCAGCGTCCGGAGCGCAGGTAGGGCGACGAACGGGTCGCCGCCTGTGAAGCAGATGTCGCGGATGCCTAACGCGACGGCTTGGTCGATCCACGTCTTCGCCGCGATCTCGTCCGCGGCGTCGTCAACGTCGGGCCCCGAACGCGTGCAGCAATGTGCGCACTCCAACGGGCAGCGGCGCGTCAAGAGAATGCCTAGCTGATGAAACGGAGCCCTTACCAGCTCCGCGATGGCGAGCCTGCCGTCTACCATCCCTTGTCTCCGGCACAAGCAACCCGGTCAGGCGCGACCGCACCCGGTCGGCCCCCGGCTGCGAGTTGAGCCTACGCGCCCATGGTGTGACAAGTCCATGACAATTCCTTCAGAGACGTGACGTTTTCCGCAAGCGTTTGACTGAGCCCAGCCAATCCCGCGCCAGCACAGCAGCAAGGCAGACGAGAGATCCGCTAGCTGGCCCTCTTATCGCGTAGCGCCATCAGGGCGTTCTCGTCAAGGTAGTACCCGAGGCTGTGCGCAGAACGGACAATACGATCGCTGTCCATCCGCAGCCCTCGTAGCCTCGTGCGTAGGCGACGTACGCCCGTGCGCAGCGACTCGTAGCTTGCGAGGTAGCGGCTTCCCCACACCCGCTCGATGAGCGCCTCACGGTCGAGTACTTTCCCAGGATGTTCCGCGAGCGCGACAAGCAATTTGAACTCTCGGACGGATAGACGCACCGATTTTCGGTCGAGGGCTGCGATCCTCCTATTCAGGTCGAGGCGGAGCGCGCCGACGGCCAGCGAATCGCTCGGCGTCATTCCCAGGCCGCGTCGCGCGGTCGCCGCTACTCGTGCGGAGAACTCCAACG
>Ga0247727_10011841_pt1 | contig 15117 bp, 15 predicted proteins | sample WisWelCaveWW1625_FD_202498 | JGI IMG/M metagenome (GOLD analysis project Ga0247727, IMG submission 202498) | Biofilm microbial communities from Wishing Well Cave, Virginia, United States - WW16-25 | ecosystem: Environmental > Aquatic > Deep subsurface > Groundwater > Cave microbial mat | place... | reverse complement strand
TCCAGTATTTCGGTGAAGTTTCATTGTCTATGCCGTAGATTTCAAGTGTTGTTGTGGTTTGTGCGATGTTGTTTGCATCGTCTGCAAACACGAATACAAATTGCGCCGTATACGGCCCGCTTATGTCAACCAAGCTTTCGAAAATGCAGTCCCTTGTAGTATTCGCAACATCATTGCATTCTGTTGGCTCTGTTGCATCGCTTCCTCCGATGTCTGAGAAGTTTGCGTATGCTGTGTCAAAGTTCGCTGACCTGACAGTGTACTGCACAAAGGAGCCTTTTACTGCTCCTCCTTGGTATTCGACTCCTTCCTCTCCCGTCAATATTTTGAAATCCAGTACTTGCGGCTGGTATGGCCCTTGGTTATCGTAGATGATCTCGTATTCTGTTGGCACGCCCATTTTGTTGTCAAGGTCGTCGGATGTGTCAGAAAGGAGTGTTATCGTATACGTTCCTTCTGCTACTGTTGAGGGCGGATTTAGATACCACACACATCTCCAGACTCCGCCTGAGAGCTTTGAGCACGTGTCTGCCTGCGCGTTTGCTCCAAGTCCGATTTCATGTAAATCCAGATACGCTTTTCCGCTCATAAAGCCGATTCCTGGAGCTCCTGTGTTGTCTTTGTCTTCGAATTCTATGATAAGTGGTGCGCCGTAGCCTAACAAGGGAATGCCGTCGCGGGTTGGAGTTATTTGTGTCACGCTTGGCGGCGTCTCGTCTATTACAAGACCCGTGATTGCTCCGGTAATTTGTACTTCGGTTACTTGCGGTTGTGCGGGGCCTGTAGTGCTTGTTTCAGTGATAACTATTCCGTGTGAAACAGGCGGAGTATCGTCTGCTTTTATGTCGCAGGGGAATTTTTCTTCTGCCTTGTTGCCCAGTAAATCTGTTGCAGAGATTGTCAGCTCGCACGGGCTTACTTCTGATACTGGAATGTCTACCCAGGTGTACAAATCTCCTGATGTTATGTCTGCAGGAACGAAGTCAGGCAGGTTTGGATTTAGCTGGCCGAAGTTTGCGTAAACCAGGCTGCTGTCAATTCCGCCGTCATCTTTTATTACAGCAGTTACGTCTGCTGTTCTTTCCTCGCCTGAATGTACGTGCGTAAGAACAAACCCGTTTTTGTCGTATATTGAAACGCTCTCGATTGCAGGCGGTGCCTTGTCGACTGTCACCTGCTTGCAGGATGGCGCGCTTGCAAAGTTGGTATGGTCTTTTGCCGTTGCGCATATCTGCCGGTTTCCGGTCTGCGCAAGCGTTAGCTGCAGATTGTTGTCTTTTGTGCAGGCTCCTTCTGCTCCTGCGTCAGTTATGCTTTGGTTGCCTGCTGTTATCGTTATGGTTTTAATGCCTGAGCATTGTTCAGGCGTTCCGTATTGCAGTCCATAGTCTTCTGCGATATAGGAAATGCTTACTGGCCCGCTGGTGACATTCGGCTCGACGTTGAATTCTTTGATGACCGGCGCGTTGTTGTCCACAATCAGCTGCTTTGTTTCGCTTCCCACTATATTTCCGTCATCGTCTCTTAGCTCTATTGTGAATGTTATCGGCTCGTATGCTTCAAAGTCCGGCTCTACAAATGTGCACTTGAAATATGTGCCGTTCTCGAATTTCGCGCATTTGTCAAACGTGGTGTAGCTGTCCTCAACGTACAGCCTTACTTGCTCTGCATCGATTATGTCTTCTCCCGGAATTTTTGCCAGGACTTCTATCGTCAGCTCATCGTGAGCTCTTGCGTATCCTTTTGTGCTTCCTTTGCCGTTCAATTGTTGTATGCTTAACTCCTGTGCGAATACGACCGGCATAGAAACTATCAAAGACATCATGAAGATTGCAATCAAATGCCAGTTCCTCATTTTATCACCGGCCTGACTTTGTCTATTCCTGCCTTGCTGTACAAGTTCACTCTTGTCAATTGTTCCAGGTCTTCCACAATTCTGTTTTCTTGCGGCACTCTGTCAAGCGCGATAATGAACTGCCTGAATTCTATCTCATCGGCTGCCCTGAGCATTGAGCTCGTGAATTCATATTCAAACTCCGCTCCTCCGTATGGGAATGGGCTGGTTTCATTGAATATTATTGGTTCTTGCGGCACCATCGTGCATTTCTTTTTTGATTTGAATAATTTTTTGATTTTGAAGCATCTTTCATCCGGCGGTATTATTATTTCTCCTTTTATGGAACTGTTTGCTCCCGCCGTATATTTCAGGAAACTGCTTATTCGTATAGTGTAGTTTCCTGGTATTAAGGCCAGTTCTGCAGAGCCATCTCCTTCTATTTGAATTGCTGATATGAAGCTTTCATCGTACGGTGTTCCTATCCTTATTAGTTGTATTGCTGCCATTTGCCCGTCTGGAGGCCTCAATGCCGCTCCTTCCCTGTAGTCCCATTCGCCGAACTTGCCGATTTTTGTTATCGGCAGGTTCTTTATTGTTGCGTTCAAATATCTTACCGGCTCGAGCATCAGGCTGATGTTCATTCCTTCTTCTCTGGATGTGTCAAGCAGTGTTGAGTATGTGGAGTAGCCTTGTTTCGTTACTCTAAATATTCCTCCTATGCATCTCGGATATCTTGAATTGAGTATTCCGTTTGACGTCACGCCTATGTTGCAGTTTCTATTGCCGCACAGGTAGCTTACTGCTGCTTCGTTCAGGCCCTTTAAGGTCTTGCCGTCTTTGACCTGCGCGCCAACGACTCCTGATGTTTTTTGCGCGGGGTCGCAGAATATGCTTGGCGCTTTTCCTACAAAGGCGAATTCCAGCGGTTCAGTCTCCGCTCTCAATACATCGCTGTCTCTCATGTTTGCTTCCAGGAATATCTTGAAGCTGTAGCCTTCTTTGTTGAACGCGTCGGGATTTCTTACTTCGACAAGTGCTGGGAAGCTCACATCGTAAGCAAAATTGTATCTGTTAATGGTAAATGGCAGCAGCTGGAAGTTGGTTCCGCTGTCTGCCCGGCATAGCTGGCCGTTGCAGCTGAGTTCAAAATAGGGCTTCCACCAGTCAAAGTATGCGAACCGCACTTCTATGTCTGGATGAGAAACATTGAGCGGTATGAGATACTGCCTGTTGTACATTATTTCTGCCCGCTCCAGGTCAGTCTCCTCTATAGGCAGGACATAATCGTAGTTTCTGACGCTTGACGTCTGTATGAAATGTATGTATGATTCCAGTATCATTCTTAGCTTCCTTTCAACCTCGAATTTGATCCAGAACATGCTTGGCATTGGGGGACCCACCTGCAAAGCCCGTGGCGGTGGAAGTTTTTCAGAATCCAGTTCGCTGAATGTGTAGATTAGTTGCTTTGTGACTTCTTCGAGCAGCCTGTATTGGCTTTGGAAGTTTGTAATTTCTGTGGCGAGATTGTAAATCTCGCGTAAGTTCAAGTCTATGGTAACGTAGAACTCGTCTACATCGTAGCTTTGCTGTCCGCAGGTTGCTCGCAATGGATATTTTCCGACGAAGAACACGTCGTCTTTTGCCACGTTTGCAGTGACCTTTGGCTCGCCTCTTTCTTCTACGTTGCAGCCGCGTTTTTTGAAGTCTTCAAAGTTTCCAAGGCAGCCTCGCATGTTTTTTGTTATATAGTCATCCAATTGCGCTTCAATGCTTAAGCTTCCTCCGCTTCTGTAGAGCGGAGGTCTTTTTGAGTCAAATAAACAATCCGGAGGCACGCACTTGTTTTTGCTGCTCAGATACCACCAATAAGCTATCGTGGGTTGTTTGCCAGGAGACAGTTGTACACCTTCTCCATCTGTGGGAGACATCGAATCGACTGAAAGGAATTTTGTATCAATATATCCTCCTGAGTCTCCTATTTTTCTCAGCCCATCCGTTGCAAGTCTTCTTATACAAGAATCAACAAAATCTCGCAGCGGCTGTACTTCTGATGGGAGTTCTGCTACTTTCGGCCTTACTGCTTCGAATTCTTTTGTGACTTTTTGCCTTGTGATGTAGAGGGCTGTGCCGATGACGAAGAGAAGTATTAGGCCTATTATGATGAAGACTGTAATCTGACCCTTTTTTTCGTTCTTCACCCTGTTTCACCCTTCAACGAAAAAAAGACCAGCTGAACCGAGTTCAGCGCTGCCCTTTTCATACATAAACCCCAGTGATTACTGTTATCCAAACCACCTTTTTTTGTATATGGGAATTCTTGCTTCAGTGTATATAAATGTTGCTATACGGCATATATAAAGTAAAAGTCGTAAAATTTACGTATTTTACCGCGATAGGTTTAATAATAACCTTGACATAGGTTGTTTTATGGCTCAAGAATCCATTTTATTGCAAAAAAAGACAAAAGTGAAAAAAGAGGAAGATGAAGTGCTTTTAAGACTTCAGGAATGCTTGGAAGATGCCAAGGCCGGCCGAGTAAGGCGCGTTCGTTAATCGATAAATGCAAGATAGTGTTCTCTGTTCCTTAATACATTATTGATAACTTTTTGCTGTTCTTTTTTGCTTTCAAATGATATTATCAATGCGCGTTTAGTATTCTCGTTTATCACGTAAAATAAGCGCCTATTGCCAAACTTTTTCTCTCTGAACCAAGAAAACCGCAAAGGTTTCCCGACAAGCAAGTCTGTTGCGAGCTGGTCTTTCATTCTGCTTATCCAGTCCAGCTCATCTTTTTCAAGTCTCAGACAGTGTTTTGCGAATGCTTCTAATTCCAGCACTTCATTCATGAAGTGCACAAGGTTTTGGTTATTAAAGAGTTTATCGTCGAGAAATCCGGAAAGTTTACGACTTCGTCCGGAATTATTGGACCTGTATCGTGACAGGCACTTTGGTTACTTCCAATAAATCAGAAGCTATGAACACTACATTGCGTGTTCCTGTTGTCGTTGGTGTTATCGTGACCTTGCTGTTCTGCACTGCTACGTCAAGTCCTTCTGATGTTGTGCTCAGGAACACTATTTTGTCGTCTTCCGGGTCTTCGAAGTATTGCTCAAGGTCTATTGTCAGCGATTTTCCATTCAAAGCCGTGAACGTCTTTGTTGTTCCGGTCCAGGATGGCGCGCTGTTGTCTTTTCTCTGTATTTTGTATGAAAGCGCTGTCACGTGCAGTGTGCTTCCTTTTTCCACGTCTGCAAAGAGTTCTATGTTGCTCGAATCAGCGATTATTTCACAGGTTTCCTCGCAAACTTCTGTGAACTTTCCATTTTCGCTTTTGCTTTTTTCGCTGTCAAAGATTAGCTCAAACTTGTCCTTGTTTTTCAGGAATAGCTTTATTCTGCCGGTGAATTCTCCGCTGGCAGACAGCGTCAATGGCCTGTCTCTCAGGCCCACTTCTGCAAGCTTGCTTTCGGTGAATTTCAGGTCAGCTGGCTGTTTTATCAGGTCTTCAAATCCTGCCAGTCCGACGATGCTTGGCTTCAAAAACACTAGAATGCTGAACGCGATTACCAAAACTGCCGCAACAATTAAGTGATACGGCACCTGCACTCTTTCTTTTGCTTCATTTACCTTTTTGAATAGCGTTGTAACTTGGTCATAAGCTAGTTCTTTGTGGAAATGCTCGAGAGAGCTTTTTTCTATTTCGTGGTAGGCATTGACGACTTCCAGATACTTCTGCTTGGCGTCTTTTACATTGTCGCCGTTTAGAAATTGCTCTGTCTGGGAATGCAGGTCTACAAATTTTTTGATTAGTTCGTCATCTGCCATCTTTTTGCTTCAATTATTCTGGAATGTGCGATATATAAAACTTTGGTCAAGAATTATTATTTTGGCGTGCCGCTCCAGGATTGCGTCTTTTCAGATTTAGTTGCTGTGCCTGGCGCTTTTTCGCAGTGTTCTGTCATTTCCTTGATGCAGGCATCAATCATGGTTGGTTGTGGTTCGCATCCTGTTAAATAAGGTCCTTTGCCTGCTGCAGCATCATCGCAGGTTTTTTCCTTAGCCGGACATCCTGGTGGTTTTGGCGCAGTGGTTTCTCCTATAGGTATTAGTGTTGTTGACGTGACTGTTGCACTGCAAATCCAAGTTGTTAAATCTGCTTTGCCGGTCTTTGAATCTTTTGCTGCCTCATGAGTTACTGCCCAGCTGTTGATCGTTGTACCCCCTCTTTTGTCCCTTCCGCTGGAAAATACTTTTTTGCTTGATGACATACCGAGTATTGGTTTGCTGCAAGTGATGGATTGTGTGACAATATAGTTGCACGCGCAATTAAATCCGGGGCATTTCACCGTCGTGCCTATTTCAACAATTTCTGGCGGTCTTTCTGGAACCACGCTCGTCAGCACTGGAGGTTGTTCTGGCTGTACTCCTCCGGTTGGCTGCTGATACGGATACTGTTGTGGATATTGTTTTGGATATTGCTGTCCAGTCGGATATGTCTGTCTTGAAAGCGCTGCTTTTCCTGCCTGCTTTTCAGAGAATATGATAAATCCGCCTATGGCTGCAACAACTAATACTATGACGAGAACCGCTCCTAACTGGCCTCTTTTCATATCGAGAATAAGTGTTGATGGTTATTTAAGTCTTTAGTACTAGAAATACGTTTTTAGAAGTGTTTTAGCGTGAATTTTATCAGCGGCATACGAGCGCGACAGTGTATGTTCCAAAGCTTATTGTGTAGCTGCTTGTGCAGGTTGTTTTTAAAGGACAGGCAAGTACTCGTTCTGCTTCTGCTGCAGCACTTGCTTCTGCATAAGTTTTTCCTGTTCCGCTTACTCTGCAGTCTGTATCAGAAGGAATTGATTTATATGCACCGGGCAGAAGCGGGTAAACAGGACCGCCTAAAGGGGCTCCTCCTTCCAATTTGCAGGTTGAACTGCATCCGTCGCCGTCTATTATGTTGCCGTCATCGCATTCTTCTCCAGCATCAAGCTTGCCATTTCCGCATGGATTGACAACTCCCCCTGGTGCCGCGCCTCCGGGTGCTACGCCTCCAGGAACTAAGCCCCCGCCCATCGCTCCGTGGCAGAATCCTCCTATGCATTTCATTCCCTTCGGACATTGCCAGTCCGTTGCGCAATTTGCCGCGGCTTTGCCTGCTCTCTTCTGTGAGAATATCATAAATGCGCCGACTGCACCAACAAGTAGAACTATGATGAGAACCGCGCCTAACTGGCCTCTTTTCATATCGAGAATAAGTGTTGATGGTTATTTAAGTCTTTAGTACTAGAAATACGTTTTACTTCTTCTCTTCTTCTTTCTTAGGCATTGCCAACGGCTCTTTTCCTTCTTTTGTGACTTTCAAGTTAACCTGCGCAATCTTCGGGTGTATTGTATTTCCGCACACCGTCTTCCTGACTCGGATTCCTTTTGCTTTTTTCTTCAGTCCAACGCCTTCTATTGCGAGAATTCTTTTGCGCGCAAAGCCTTCAACGTCTTTTCTCATTGGGAAGCCGCAGTAGTCTGAGCCTCCAGTCACCATAAACTCGTATCCTGCAAGTCCTATATGGTCTCCTGAGATGGCATCGCCTATTTTTTTGCCTAAAAAGGATTTGGATTCTGGCTCTTGTATCTCCTTCTGGACACACTTGCCTTCCTTTGTGCCGATAACCACCTTAAAACTTACCATAGTTCTGAGTTTTCAGAAGGAGCTTTATAAAGATTACGGTCAGTGTAACATCGGAAATTTGAGATAAAATATGCCTTTATAAGACCTCAAATTTCCGAGTGTGCTCGGAAATTCGCGCAATCATAATTCATTTTTTGCTAATTTCCGACACTACGAGATGAGAGATAGTTCTCCAGTCACTTTGTCTATTTTTTCTACTTTATCCGGTCCAATGCCTAAGCAAGTAACAGTGCCCGGCTCCAAGTGCGTATGTCCTGCATCCGTTATCAAAGCAACAACTAATCCAGCATCTTCAGCCAGTCTTTTGTACTTGTGCAGTTCCTGCATATCTTTAACGCGTAAAACAACTTTTTTCATTCCTTGTTCCTGCCATTTTTTGACGTCGTCTTTGTCTGATTTCAGGACTGCTCCAACAGAAGCGTGGCTGCATTGCGCTGACATTTTTCCTTTTGTTAACTTCAAGTCATCGCGCACTAAGATTACTTGCTTGTATTCTGCCATAAAAGTGAGTTAAAATTTGCACTTAATAAATTATTACTTTCCGACGAACAAGCAGGTCTGAACGGAGTTCGACCTGCATTGTGAGGAGTGTTTTTGCCGTAGGCATCTAAGCTGCGAATTTCATTCAAGAATTCGTGTTAATACGTTCTGTATCCCTGCGGGAAGATGAAGGATTTTCCTTTCTGGCAGAGTAAAACAGGAAGCCCGTTGACTTCTCCTACTCCCCATCCTTCTTTTTGGAGTATGGGCTCGAATCTGTTAAACAATTCGTTTCTGTCGTATGGTGTTCCTTCGTAGCACCAGATGTCTCCGCCTATCTGATAAAGTGGTTTTGGCTGTGAGGAGTCTGTCGGCCAGAACCATCCTTTGACTTCCTGCGCTGGCGTGCTTGTTGGCACTGAGTAGCAGCTGAATGCATCTTGCGGAGCTGCCATTTTCCACGACAAGTCGTTCCAGCACTTGCTCATTTCATTTATTGTGCCGTATTCTCCTCTGAAGAATATCATTATTGGTGTTCTCGTTCCGATTGTTTCAAATGGCCCTGCTGGAAATTCAGGCGTCGGTCCGTATGGCATATAAGGCGGCAGTGGTGTTGTTTCTGCAATGCCCGGCGTTGGTCCGTATGGGTCGCCAATGCCCATTTGCGTTGTTCCTGCTTTTTCAAATAAGAGAACTAATCCTACTATGGAAATTATTGCGACTGCGCCTAATAAGAATATTCTGTTGCTTTGTGCTTTGGAATTAATCATAAAGGTAAAATAAAAAAATTATTGCGGGAAGGGGAATGTCTTCGCGCTTATCCAGCAGACTCCTACTTCTTTGCCGTTTACCATTGTGGTTGTCCACTCATAGTTGCCGTAGTTTGCTGCTCCGGATTTTACTGCGTTCAAGACATTTAGTCTTACAAGGTCTTCGCTGTTTGGCTTTTGCGCTTCTGCTCCAAAGCTGTTTGCGTAGCAGTAGACGTCTCCTCCTTGGTTGCCAAGTTCGCCTTTAATTGGTCTTGGTTCTGCTGAGCTGTCTGGCGGGTAGAATCCGACTGCTTCTCCTCTTGTTGCTCCTTTGTTTGGAACTTGGTAGCAGTTGAATGAGTCTTGTGGTGCAAGTATTTTTGCTCCTGTGTGCAGACTCCATGTACAGCCAGTGTAGTCTGCAATTGTTGCAAATCCGCTTCTTTGTCCTTCAGTAAATCTTGCGCTGATAATGAATCCAGGTGTTCTTGTTCCTTTTGTGTCAATGACCGCTGTTGGATATTGTGTGTATGCGGGGTATGCTTTTTGTGGTGCTCTAATCTGGTAGCCGCCGCCTCCATATCTTTCGTATTGTGCTGTTGGGAATGTGGGCGCGATTCCTTGGCTGTCTCCTTGGTATGAGTTGCCGATTGACAAGTCTGTTAACACTGCTCCTTGTGTGTTGCTTGCGCGCGTGAATAATAATACCAGTCCGATGACTGCTATGATTGCAATTACTCCGAGAATTACTAATGCTATGCCGGTTTGACCTCTTTTCATACGAATGACCTCCTTTGAGTTACGTGTATTACGGTAAAAGTGTATTTAAATGTTGTGTATGACTGTACTTATCTCTTCTCATTTATCTCTTTCAGCAAATCTGCAATGAACGCCTCTTTCTTCACAGGCCCAAATAATTTGTTATCTCTTGTCCTTATTTGCAGGTTTCCTGTTTGTTCTTTTTCGCCGAACACTAATATATAGTTGACTTGGTCTACTTGCGCATTGCGGACTTTCTTGTTGATTGTTTCAGCGCTTGCATCGAGTGTTGCTCTTATGTTGTGTTTTCTCATTTCATCAACCAATTTCTGCGCATCAGAATTAAACCTGTCTGCTATGGATAGCACGCGTACCTGCTCAGGCGACAGCCAAAGCGGGAACTTGCCAGCATAATGTTCTATCATCACACCCATAAATCTTTCCAAACTGCCGAAAATTGCCTTGTGAACCATGACGCACGCGTGTTTGGTGTTGTCCTGGCCTTCGTATTCCGCACCCATTCGGAGTGGCATTTGGAAGTCTATTTGGATTGTTGCTAGCTGCCAGTCTCTTCCTAGTGCATCTTTAACATCAATATCAATTTTTGGTCCGTAAAATGCTCCCTCTCCTGGCTTGACTTCATAATTAATTTTGAGTTCTTGCAAGACTTCTGCCAGTGCTTTTTCTGCTTTTTCCCATAATTCCGGCGCGCCCATTGCTTTTTCCGGCTTGGTTGACAGTTTTGCTTTGAATTTGAATTTGAAAACATCGTCATAGGCATATTTGACGAATTCCAACACTCCTTTGACTTCTTGCTCTATTTGTTCGGGCGTGCAGAATATGTGCGAGTCGTCTTGATGCAGTCTTCTGACTCTCGTCATGCCTCCAAGTGTTCCTCGTACTTCATTGCGGTGCAATGCAGTGAATTCTGCGAATCTGATTGGCAAATCGCGATAACTTCGCGTCTTTGCTTTAAACATCAGTATGTGCCCTGGACAGTTCATCGGCTTGAGCGAGAATTCTTCATTATCAACTTCAAGGCAGAACATGTTTTCCTTGTAGTGCGCCCAGTGTCCTGATGCTTCCCATAATGCCTTGTTGTACATTTGCGGGCTTTGGACTTCCTGATAGCCGCGCTTCCAGTATTCATTGCTGATGAATTTCACAAGTTCATTGAAAATGATTTGCCCTTTTGGGAAAAGAAACACAGATCCTGGGCTCCATTCATGAGTCATGAATAATTCCAATTGTGCTCCTATTTTTCTGTGGTCGCGTTTTTCAACTTCCTGCATCAGTGTTTCATAGTCGTGCAGTTCTTTTGTGCTGGGGAAGGAAATGCCGTAGATTCTGATTAGCTGTTTGTTTTTTGCGTCTCCTCTCCAGTATGCTGCTGCTATTTTTGTGAGCTTGAATGCTTTTACATAGCCTGTTGATGGCACGTGCGGGCCTTCGCATAAGTCGATGAAGTCTCCGTCGCGGTAAGCAGTTAATTTCAGTCCTTGTTTCTTGTAGTCTTCTGCCATTTCCATTTTGTATGGGTTGTCGCCTTCAAACTTTTTGACGTCTGCAAGCGTCCAGTCAATTCTTTCAAATGGAAAATCCTTGTTTACAATGTCCTGCATTGCTGTTTCGATAGCAGGAAAATCTTCTGGAGTTATTTTCAAATCATCAAAATCATAGTAGAACCCTTCTTCCACTGGAGGCCCGATTGTTGGTTTTGCATTTGGATACAATCTTTTTATTGCGTGCGCAAATACGTGTGCTGTGCTGTGTCTTAACGTGTCTTTTCCGCCTTTGTCAGAGAAAGTCAATATTCTGATTTTTGCATCTTTCTCGATTGGCCGCATTAAGTCTCTTACTTCGCCGTTTACTTCTATCGCAAGCGCGTCTTTTGCCAGTCTTTTGCCTATGCCTTCAGCTGCCTGCATTCCTGTGCTTTTGTCCGGCAGCTGCAGTACTTTGCCGTCCGGCAGTGTTAGTTTGAGCATGGAATTTTGTGATGGAAGTTTGTTTAAAAGGTTTTCTGCTAACTACAAAAATTTATATAGCAGAAGGCTGTTTATTTTCCTGAAAAATGGTGATGCAGGAGTTTTTGGATATTGTTGATGAGAACAATGAGGTTGTGGGCTCTGCGCCTTATTCTGATGTTTACGCCAAGCGCTTGAATCACAGAATTGTGCACGTTCTTATTTTCAATGACAAGGGCGAGATTTTCTTGCAGCAAAGGAGCGCAAAAAAGGAATTCTGTCCTGGCCACTGGGTTACGTCTGCTGGCGGTCACGTGCAAAAGGGCGAGACTTATGAGCAGGCTGCGAACAGGGAGTTGAATGAAGATCTTGGTGTTGACATTAAGTTGACAAAGATTTTGGAAACTCCTTATGATCATTATAAGATGCGCAAGTTTTTGGAAATTTTCAGGGGCATTTCAGAAGGTCCTTTCAAGTTTAATCCCGAGGAAGTCGCTGGCGGCAGATGGTTCAGTGTTGCAGACGTGAGGGATATGGTGAAGAAGAATCAGCTCGTTCATCCAGAATTGGCGCACGTGATTGAGAAGTTGTATCCATAAGATTTACTTTTTACTTGCAATCATTTCAAGCGTAATTTTTTTCAGTTCGGGGAAACTCGTGTGGCCGCTTCTTGTGTTGAGATGTCCACCGTTTTCGTAATAGTGGCATCTTGCTCCCAGATTATTCTCGAATAATTTCCATTCTTCTGGTTTAACCAAGTGGTCGTTGCTTGAAAAAACGCATTGGTATTCACTGCATGCTTTGCGTGCCGCTTCCCAATCAAGCGGAGTGTTGCACCACCACATCACTGGTAAAATTGCTAAATTAGCAACCACGTTAGAAAGAAAACGTGGAGAATATTTTCCAAGGCGCTCTTGTGCTTCTTGCACAACTCCCTCCATGTTGATTTGATGGAAAGGCGCGACTAAAACCGTTCCGCCATACATTTCTCCCTGATGATGTTCAAAAGCTCTGAGAATTGCTTGGCATCCTAAAGAATGCCCGATGAAATATTTATCTTTGCTTGGTTTGCCAACAACATCCTGCACTTTTCCAATCCATTTGCGCTTGAATGGAATGTAAGTATACGGCATTTTGGGAACGTGCGTTGGAATTCCTTCGCGCTGAAGTTCGTTCGCAAGCCAGGTAAACCAAGAATTAGTTGGATGTGATGCCCTTCCGTGGATAATATAAACTTCCCCCATAAGCAAAGAGCATAATCTCGACTATTAAATAATTTAGGAAGTCTTGAGCAATCCTCTCTTTTCAAGCAATGAGTACGGATATCCTTTGAAATCCTGTGGGCCTAACTGAGCGTTTAATTCTTTTAGGACGGCATAAAGGTGCGCTTTTGCTTCCTCGACATTGTTGAAATTGCCTTTTGCTTCGAGTTCGATGAAGTCGCCAAGCTCTTTGATTGAGTCAATTGCGATTTCAACGTCTTTGTACATCCAAGTGTTCCTTGCCTTTTCGACAGTAATAACTTCTTCAAAGTTAAGGCTTGCAAATATTTTCCTTAGCGCGTCCAAATCTTCAATTTTTGTTTCGAATTCATCGCAGGAAACTGATTTTGGGTCTTTGTCTTTGTGCCAGTTTTTGTAATTTATGCTGAATTTTCCTTTTGCTTCGCGCAATCTGAGCCATTCTGAGACAGGCGTTGTTTCCAGAAAATTCCTGTGCTTTGGAATGTAATACGTGTCCTTTTGAAAGTCACTTTTGTCATGCTGGGCCAAAGAATTTAGCTTTTTAACCAATTCTTGCGAATTTAGAACAGGAAATTTTAATTCCACTTCGACGTGTTTTAGCCCGCCCATATCGATTACAAACGAAGAAGCGTATTAAAAGATTGCCATCAAAACACTTGCGCACGTGATTGAGAAGTTGTATTCATAAATACCACTCACAAGTGATTAAAAAACATAACTTTTATAAACCGTCATTCATTCTATTCTCGATATGGGGGAGATATTGATTTTGGAGAGTATTGTTAGGGAAGTCACATCTTCGCTTGACGTTCCTTTTGTACTGTTCGGCCGGCCTGATTATGTGCAGTTGGCCAAGCGCGATCACGATTTTTTCTTTCATTCTTTGCAAAGAGTTTCTGCCAGGAACTTTGACGGCTTTCTCACAATTCCTGTTCTGCCATACAGGGAAGACAATCAATACACAGAACAGATTTTTGAGATGTACAAGGCAAATGATAATCTGAAGACATTTGCTGCCAGGGACAAATCACCGCGAAAGCAGGTCGCGCTTGGAAAAGAGGAAGTGTTGACTGGCACTTTCCTGAAGTTTTTTGATGTTTTGCCCCATCCGCTGGGAGCATCAATCGAGCCTCGTCAAAATTATTTTACTTCTAAGGAAGATGACTTCAAATTTCATTTTGAGAATGTTGGCAGGATTTTCCAGGAATGGGAGCATTGGCGCGAAGAGATAAATGCCGAGTATCGTTAGGCCGCATAGGACGACACATAATCCAGATTTTTTGCAATTCTTTTGTCTTTTTCCTTGATTTTTTCAATAGCCTGCTCAAAATCAATGTCTCTTTCTCCAATCACGACGTGGCTTCCTTTCCTTGCCCAGTAAAGCGCTGTTGCAAGCACTTCCACATCTGCATCTTTTACCTTGCAGTGCCTATTTAGATAATTCCGCATTGTTTCATAAAGCTTTTTCCCAGGGATAAGTTTTCCTTTCAAAATGGTCTCCTTTAGTTCACCATATTCAGTATGTTGCGTCATATGACTTCTAAGAAGCCGTACTCCGTTTTTCACTGTGTCCACATCCCCGTGACTTATTAATTTTCCATCAATAAGTTTCACCAGTATCGGCTCAAGATTGGCATACATTCTTCCTTTTTCTGTTGACTCGAGTATTTCTTTTGCTTCCTTTTTCAGGGTTTCATATGCCTGCCCCGGAATCTGTGTTGATGAATTTATGCTGTTTTGTTCAACGCGGGCTCTCAAGCCTTGATCTTTTATTTCTTTAAGAACTTCGTTTGGAACAAACACTTTACCCCGATACTGCATGAGCATTTTTTCTATTTTTGTTCCGTAGTCTAATATTGCAGACGTATCAAGCACTATTATTCGTTTTGCTGCATCAGATTCCATCGATTCTATTCGCACTGCAAAATCTTCTGCGCTGACTAGTTTTGGCTGTTTCGCAAATTCTGATTCAGCTTCTTTTTCCAATCCCTCAACTGTGACAAGCAGAATTACTGATACTAGAAGAAGAATTGCTCCGAAAATTGATGTTCCTTCAAATGATTCAACGGCAAATGCTCCTGTTATGCTGGGAAGGGATAAGAAAAATGCTCCCGTGATTGTTAAAACAAGTGCAGATAGTATCCACCACGCTCTTTTTTCCATAGAAGCAGTTTAGACAGCAACATTTTTAAACCCTTCCCTTTCCCCAATAGCATATTCTGGATGATCATAGGACATCCAAATAAGACCGTAAGGTCACAATGAAGGAAATACAATGAGTGTACACGATGTTGATGCAACACAGCTTATTCATGGTGTTGCCGAGGAACTGAAAAAGGATGCGACGATAAAAGCGCCTGCTTGGGCGCCTTTTGTCAAGACCGGCATGAGC
>Ga0247727_10011840_pt1 | contig 15117 bp, 17 predicted proteins | sample WisWelCaveWW1625_FD_202498 | JGI IMG/M metagenome (GOLD analysis project Ga0247727, IMG submission 202498) | Biofilm microbial communities from Wishing Well Cave, Virginia, United States - WW16-25 | ecosystem: Environmental > Aquatic > Deep subsurface > Groundwater > Cave microbial mat | place... | reverse complement strand
CAACCAACTCGGGGCCCGAGCGTTGCCTGGCGCGGGAGGTAGCACAAGGAGATCCAGTCTATGGTTCGCAAGTTGACCCTTCTGTCCGGCCTGGCCGTGGCCGCAATGTTCGTACCATCGTCCGTGTTCGCGGGTGCACAATCGTCTCTTGGCGGCCTCAAAGCGGACAGTCCCCCGACGGTTCAGCAGATCCAGTGGTGGGATCTCGACCGCTGCCGGGCCTGGCGGCGCGAGTGTGCGGAGCGCTGGGGCTGGCGTACGGAACGCTGGTACCGGTGCCTGGCGCGGCGCGGCTGCGATCGCTGGCGCTACGGTGACCGGTGGGACCGCTGATCCAAGCCAAGCCGAGGTTCGCTAAGCAACCTGAGCATCGCCGGAGCCCCGAGGCCGTTCCAGGCGCACCTCGCGGGCCGGCGACGCGAAGACTTGGCTGCTATTCAACTCGTCAGGCCGCCTTTTCCACCCCGACAACCAGGCGCTTGCCGAGCACCCGCAGCGTCGCCATCAGCGTTGGAAGCTTGGTCGGGTGCCGCGGATCGAGGATGCGGCGCACCTCCTTTTCGTCCTTGCCGAGCCGGCGGGCGAGTTCGACTTTGCTCATGCCCGCCTCGGCAAAGGCCTCCAGGACAGCAAGCTTGGCTGCTACGTTTGGCGCCACCGCAATCGGCACCAATTCTCGGCCGCGCGCTTTCGCCCTCGGCAACGGCAGGCCGCGCACCGGGTAGGTGAGCAGTGCCAGGCCAAGGGCCTCCTCGGCCATCGCATGCGCATCATCCATGCTGCTGCCCTGCGTGTTCGCCTGCGGCACGTCCGCAAAACTCACCACGAAGCCGGATCGGTCGCCGGGTTCAAACAGAGCTCGAAACACAAAACTCCTCATCACACTATTTCCTCAATCGAGGCCGAGGGCTTTCCTGATCTTGCGTGCCGTCTTCGGATCGATCTCCCGTGCTGGAAGCGTCGTCACCTTGTCTCCGACCCACACCATCGCGTGGCCCCCTTTTCCGCGCCAGATCTCAACCTTGAATCTCAGTCCGCGGAATGCGCAGTCTTGCGAAGCTCGGTGATAAAGCGATCCCGCTTGCGCATGTTGCCTCGCGCGATTCGAGGACGTAATCTTCGGACATTTCTGTCCGCTGGTCAAGGAGGCAGACTGGAAGCGGCCAGAGGTGAGCGCGGGTTTTTGCGCTTCAATTGCGTGTCCCCGCTCATGTGTTTGATCGCCTTTTCAGCGTGATAGCTTACCGATGCAAGTGGCGCGGGCTCTGCTAAGCTTTGGCGGTACTCGAACGGAGTGGGAAATGGGCAAGTTGAACCAAGGCGACTCCGAGCGCGGCTTCCTGCGCGGCCTGCAGAGCTACGGCGATCGCGACTTCTCCGTCTACATGCGGCGCGCGTTCGCCAAGTCGATGGGCTATTCGGGCGACGAGCTCAAGCGCCCCATCGTCGGCATCGCCTTCACGCACTCCAGGTTCAACCCCTGCCACCGCCACTTCCCCGAGCTGCTCGACGCGGTGAAGCGCGGCGTGGCCACGGCCGGCGGGCTTGCGCTCGAGTTCCCCACCATCTCGCTGCATGAATCCACCCTCGCTCCCAACTCCATGAAGTTCCGCAACCTGATGGCCATGGACACCGAGGAGATGATCCGCGCCCAGCCGATGGATGCGGTGGTGCTCATGGGCGGTTGCGACAAGACGGTGCCGGCGCAGCTCATGGGCGCCGCCAGCGCCGGCAAGCCCGCGATCCAGCTGATCGGCGGGCCGCAGATGACCTCGCGCTACAAGGATGATCGCGTCGGCGCGTGCACCGACTGCCGCAAGTTCTGGACGCAATATCGCGCCGGCAAGCTGGGGCAAAGCGAGATCGAGGCGGTGGAGGGCCGCCTCGTCACCACCGCCGGCACCTGCGCCGTGATGGGCACCGCCTCGACCATGGCGGCGATTGCCGAGGCTCTGGGGATGACGCTGCCGGGCACGGCGGCGATTCCCGCCGTGCACGCCGACCGCCTGCGCGCCGCGGAGGCCACCGGCGCGCGGGCCGTGGCGCTGGCCAAATCCGACCTGACTCCGGACAAGATCATTACGACGGGCGCAATCGAAAACGCCGCCCGCGTGCTCTTGGCACTCGGCGGCTCGACCAACGGTGTGATCCACCTGGCCGCTATCGCCGGCCGGCTCGGCCTGAGGTTCGACCTGAAGCGCCTCAACGCACTCTCCGACACGACGCCGGTGCTGGCGGCGGTCAAGCCGGTCGGCAGCGAGTTCTACATGGAGGACTTCTTCGCCGCCGGCGGCATCGGCGCCGTGCTGCGCGAGCTGAAACCGCTGCTCAATCTCGACTGCATGACCATCTCGGGCGAGACGTTGGGCGGGCGCCTGGCGGCAGAGGAAGGGGCCTATGTCGATCGCCGCGTGATCAAGCCGGCTGCCGAGCCGCTGGAGCCGCAGGGCGGGCTCGTCGCTCTGTTCGGCTCGCTCGCGCCGGACGGCGCCATCATCAAACGCTCCGCCGCCACGCCCGCCCTGTTCGAGAAGACCGGCCGGGCCGTGGTGTTTTCCTCGCTGGAGGACCTCGCCGCCCGCATCGACGACCCCGGGCTCGATGTCACCGGTGACGATTTTCTCATCCTGCAGAACGCCGGCCCGAGGAGCGCTGTCGCCATGCCCGAGGCCGGTTTCCTGCCGATCCCCAAGAAGCTGCTGGAAGCCGGCGTCAAGGACATGGTGCGCATCTCGGACGCGCGCATGTCGGGCACCGCCTACGGCACCATCATCCTGCACGTGGCGCCCGAGGCGGCGGTGGGCGGACCGCTGGCGCTGGTGCGCACGGGCGACAAGGTGCGCCTGAGCGTCAAGGAGCGCAGGCTGGATCTGTTGGTCGATGAGGCCGAGCTTGCGAGGCGCCGGAGCCATGGGGTCAGACCCGCAGGGTCTGACCCCGCCCGCGGCTACGACAAGCTGTTCCGGGACAGTGTCATGCAGGCGCCCGACGGCTGCGACTTCGATTTCCTGCGGGGTCAGACCCTGCGGGTCTGACCCCTTGGTGAACCTTCTCGGGCGTTGGCACGACTAATCAGGCATTGGAGCTAGCATCGCCAACCTGCGGTGCAATTTGGGCAATGGGAGCGTCTCATGAGGCCATCCAGGATCGCACTTGGCGCCGTGACAGCCGTCGCCACGGCCCTCGCCGCTGTCGCTGTGGGATTGGCGGCCATCGGCGTCAATCTCGCTCAAGCCCAGGGCGGCGACATGGAGGCGGTCGTCAAGGACTATCTCGCTGCGCGCCCCGAGGAGGCGCGGCGCCTGGTGAAGGACTACCTCGTCAGGAATCCGCAGGTGCTGCAGGAGGCTTTGGTGGAGCAGCGGCAGCGCGACAGCAGGGCCGCGATCAAGAGCAATGCCGCCGCGCTGTACAATTCGGGCAAACAGGTGACGCTCGGCAACCCGAAGGGCGACGTCACCCTGGTCGAGTTCGTCGACTACAATTGCGGCTTCTGCAGGCGCGCTCTCGGCGACATGCTCGAGCTCATCAGATCGGATGCCAACCTCAAGGTCGTTCTGTTCCAGCATCCGGTGCTCGGGGCCGGCTCCGCCGAGGCGGCCCGCATCGCCATTGCCGTGCAAATGCAGGATCGCGGCCCCGCCAAGTATCTCGAGTTCCACAGGAAGCTGATGGCGGGCCCCGGCCCGGCCAACAAGGCGCGTGCGCGGGCGGTGGCCGCCGACCTCGGCATCGATGTTGCGCGAATCGACGCCGACCTGGCGAGACCGGAGATCGATGCGACGATCGAGGAGAGCAAGAAGCTCGCGCGCGCCCTCGGTATCCGCGGCACGCCGAGCTATGTCCTCTGCGACAGCATTATTTTCGGCGCCGTCGGCATTGGGCCTTTGAGAAGCAAGATCGCCGCGGCTCGACAGGCCCAGCAGGACTCCGGGCAGCGATGCGAGTTCTATGCGTTCGATCGCCCGTAGTCAGGGCTGCGGGGTGTCAGACCCTGCGGGTCTGACACCCAAGAAACGGTCACTACCTCGATGCCGCGTCCGCGCCGCGAAGACTACGAAGGGGCATGGCAGCACGTCATGAACCGCGGCACGGATCACACCTTGGTCTTCCACCGCGATGCAGATCGGCGGGTATTTCTGGAGTGCCTCGAGGCGGCCATCGACCGATACGCCCTCCAAGTTCACGCCTATTGCTTGATGGGCAACCACTTCCATCTGCTCGTGCTCAGCGAGATGGGACGGCTGTCCGACGGCATGCGATTTCTCTCCGGCCGCTTCACTCAGAGACTCAACTATCGGGACAAGAGAGACGGCCCGTTGTTCCGCGGCCGATTTGCTTCTGTCCTCATCAAGAGCGATGCGCATCTGGTGTGCGTCAGCCGGTACATCCACCGCAATCCCGTTGAAGCTGGGTTGGTCAATGCACCGGAGGATTGGCCATGGTCGAGTGTGGGAGCCTATCTCGGGATCAATCGGGGACCGAGCTGGCTTCGCACCGATGCCATTCTGGAGATGTTCGGGATGGCGGCACAGCGCGAGTATCGGGCTTTTCTTGCTGCGGGCGTGGATGATGCTACGCGGGTAAGTTATGAGGCTTGGAAGCTTGAGCCTCAACAAGGGGGTCAGACCCGCAGGGTCTGACCCCATCTGCCCTGGAGATGTTCGGGATGGCGGCACAGCGCGAGTATCGGGCCTTTCTCGCTGCAGGCGTGGATGATGCGACGCGGGCAAGCTATGAGGGCTGGAAGTTGGAACAAGGGGGTCAGACCCGCAGGGTCTGACCCCATCGAAACATCAGCCACCGCACGACCAGCACGGTGAGCGCCATGAACACGCCGGCGAAGATGATGTCGCTGAGGAAGTGGGCGCCCTGGGACATGCGTATCAGGCCGGTGGCGAGGCCGCCGACGGTGCCGGCAATCACCAGCGGCGCGGACCACTGTGGGAGGAGGACGGCGGCGGCGTAAAACACGACGTAGGTCGAGGCCGCCTCGCCGCTGACGAAGGAGCAGTTGCGCTTGCACTGGCTGGCAAGCAGCAGCGGTGGGGTGAACGTCTTGCTGCCGCCGAACTCCACGATCTGCTTGGGCCGTGCACGGCCCCATTGGTCCTTGAAGACGAGATTGGCGACCAGCCCCGGACCGGCGGCGAGGCACACGGCCAGGAACAGCCAGTGCGTCCTGTCGAGCTGCAGCCATTGCGGCCTGCCACGCCATGTCAGCGCCAGACCGGCAAGGCCCAGGGCCACCGTGCCGAAGTACAAGACGATGAACACCTGCCGCAGCGCGTGCACCCAGCCCAGGCGCTGCCCCACGAAGCCGGTCTCGGGCGCATGGAAAGCCCGCGCGATCATGAGATCGATCTCGGGCATGGCCAGGAAGAGGGCGCCTGCAACGACGCCGAGCGCGACCGGTAAGGCCCAGATCCAGTTGGCGGCCCGGCCACTTTCAGCACCGGCGGATGCACCGCCGACAACCTGCATGCTCCGCTCCCGCGATTTCCCTCGACGCGCCAAGGGCGGTTCGTCCTAGAGCAGGATCGCATGAGATGGAAGCGCTGATGCGCTTCCATCGTATGCGTGAATCCTGCTCTATCAATTGAGTCTAGAGCGAGATTCACGTTCTCTGATGGAAGCTACTTCGCTTCCATCACGAACGATCTCGCTCTAGCGCCGTTCAGCGCTGGTCCATCAGCTCGGTAATGTTGAGGAAGCTGACGCGCCTGTTGCGCGGCTCCGGCCCCTGCGTGTCGATCTTGAGATACTGCTCGCCGTAGCCTTGCGTGACGAGATTTTCCGGCGGCACCTCGAACGTGTTCGAGAGGACCTCGGCTACCGCCGACGCGCGCCGGTCTGCAAGGCTGATATTATCTTCTTCGGATCCAACAGCGTCAGTGAAGCCCGCGATCATGATCACCGCCTCGGGGTTGCGACGCAGGACCCTGTGAATGGCGCGCGCTATGCGTTCCAGCTTGTAGTACTCGCTCGGTGGGACCTCCCAGGCGCCGGAATCGAAGTTTATGGTGTCGAGGTCGATCGAGCGCACACGCGCGCGCAGCTCGTAGTTGTCGCGTATCTCCTCCAGTGAGTAGGGCCGCTCGAGAGCCTCGATCGGCGGCGCATCCAGCGCCTCGTCGAGATCGTCGTCCGATGCGCGCTCGTAATCGACGATGTACCTCTCGCGCGGGATGGTTACGTGCGGAGGGGTCAAGTTGAGCGCGATGATGCCGAGCACGCCAATGCCGACGCCAACGCCAACGTTGCGATAGAAGCGACGATTGTCGATGAGGTTGCGCTCGCCGCCGTCCGGCGTCCTGCGGTAGCGGCGCAGCAGCCGGCCATGGACGTCGACCACGGTGACGATGCGCACGCCATCGGGCCGCACGTAGAAGGTCTCGACGTTGCCGTCAGGGCGGCGCTCCGACTTCGCATCGGGCCGGCGGCGGAAGCGCTCGGCCTCGTCGTGGCGAATGATCACCCGGTTGTCCTGCTTGATGATGACGCGGTTGCCTGGCTCCTGGATGACCTTGCGCCGGCCGCCGTCCTCGACGCGTTCCAGGCGGCCTTTCTGCACGTCGTCAAAGCGCCTTGGCGCCGGGCCGTGTGGACCGAGCGGGCCACGCTGCGGCGCGGGCGTGACCGTGAGGGGGCCTCCAGGTCCGGGCGGAGGCTTGGCAAAAGCCGCAGGTGCCTTCTCGACCGCGGGCGGCGGCAAGCGCTTGACCCCCTCCTTCTTTGGCTCGGGAGCCGCGGGCGCTAGAGCAGGCTTGGGCGGAGCGGGCGTCGCTGCGGGAGGCTGCTGGAACTGCTTGGCCGGTTTCTCGGGCGGTTGCTTGTGGAGCGGCTGCTGCGGAGGAGGTAGCGGCGCTGGCGTTGTTGTCTGGCGTGGCGGCGGCCCCTTGGCAGGCGGAGGTGGCGGCTGCTGGAAATGCTTGGCCGGTTTCTCGGGCGGAGGCAGCTGCTTCTGCAGCGGCACCTTCGGAGGCGGCGGCGGTGGCGGTACTGTTGCCCTGGGCGGAGGAGGCAGCACCGCCTTGGGTGGCCCGGGCGGCGGTGGTTGAGGCTTGGGAGGGGTGGCCTTGTGCTTTTCCCGCTCCTTCTTCTTTTCATCGTCGGTTTGCGCCTGAGCAGGCTGGATCACTCCGGAGCGATCTGCCAAGGCGGCGGCCATGGCCGTGCCGATCGCAACTGCGAGAAGTGCCGACAGGCTTCCTTGCGGGCTTTTCCTCATGTGTCGTCACAACCTCGATGCAACCCGCTGCCTCTTTGCGAATTCTGCGCAATTTGCGGCGGCAGCGAGGCGGAAGGTAGTCTACCTTGGGGGCAGGGCATATCGCAACACCCGGTGGATAGGTTAGCAGGATGAGCGCGGTCGAAATCGTGGAGGTTGCCCCCCGCGACGGCTTCCAGGCGGTCAGGCCCTTCATTGCGACCGAGACCAAGATGGCGCTCATCGAGGAGTTGGCCGCGTGCGGGTTCACCCGCCTGGAGATCGGCTCGTTCGTGAGCCCCAAGGCGCTGGCGCAGATGGCCGATACGCCGGAAATCCTGAAACGCTGTCGGCTGCCCGCCGGCATGCGCGTGATGGCGCTCGTGCCCAACGCCAAGGGCCTGCAGCTGGCGCTGGAGTCCGGCGTCAAGGAGGTCAGCTGGGTGATCTCGGTGTCGGAGAGCCACAACCGCTCCAACGTCAAGCGCAGCGTGGAGGAGAGCTTCCGCGACTTCGCCGCCGCCTGGGGCGGGCTGGGGCCGGACAAGCCGAAACTGCGGCTTGGCCTCTCGACCTGCTTCGATTGCCCCTGGGAAGGGCGCGTGCCGGAGGACGATGTGGTCCGCGCGGTGGAGCGTGTCCTGGCAGTGGCGCCCGACGTCGAGATCGGCATCTGCGACACCACGGGGCGGGCCGCGCCCAGCCATGTCGGGTCGCTGCTCGGCCGGATCACCCCGCGCTATGCCAGCGAGCGCGCCACCTTCGCCTACCACGGCCACGACACCTACGGGCTCGGCGTCGCCAACGCCATCGAGGCCTGGCGCCAGGGCGTGCGCGTGATCGACGGCGCCGCCGGAGGCCTGGGCGGCTGTCCATTCGCGCCGGGTGCCGCCGGGAATACGGCGAGCGAAGACCTCGTGTTCGCCTTCGAGCACATGGGGGTCGAGACCGGCATCGACTTTGCGCGGCTGCTCGCGGCCGCCGAGCGGGTGGCCGCCGTGGCGCCGGATCAGGCGGGGGGCAAGCTCCGGTCCGTCCCAAGGCGGCGCGCGCTGTCGGGCTTCGGGCATGCCAGCCGTGGCGTGGAAGTCTGAAGGCCCAAGGCGTGAAATCCAAGTGCAAGAATGCTGCTGCGCCGGTTTGGCCATTCCCCGAATCGGCCTACAGGGATCGTAGACAGGCTGGCGCTTGCGACGCTTTTGCGCGTTCCGGGCAAGCGGCCCTCGCCCGAACTTCGAGGTCATCATGGTCCCCGCCACCGCGCTTCGGAAGGAGAGCAGCTTCGAGCCGACGGCGCCATTGCCGAGTCGGGGCGAGGTGCTCGCGCGCTATAGACACTTGCGCGAAATCAGCAAGCTTCATCATTCCGAAGCGATGAAGTTCCTATCGACGAACGCGATCTTGCAGAACGCACGCCGATTGGGTCTGACTGAGGGCAAGACACTCGTCCTCGGCAGCATGGACGAGCTGACGCTGGCGTTCGATCTCGCAATCCATACCGCCCCCGTTGGCCGCTCCCGGGCGATCGATCGCTACGCCAGAAATGCACCGCATCTGCCGGGCTCCGACGAGGCGCTCATGCTCGATGCCATGCGCAATGCGCGCTTCGCGGTGCTGTCGGTAGAGCGCCGACACGAGGACGCCGGACTGGTCGCGACCGACCTGTTCCGAGACGACGAGGTCTGGTTGGTCGATGAGGGGCTCGAGATTTCGCTTGCCAAGGGGATGTGGTTTGCGACGCGGTACTTCACGCCCGATCGCTTTTCCATGACGGCCGGCGTCGGCATGCCTGTCGATTCTGTGTTTCTCGCGGATGCGCTCGAGTCGGCCCCGCAACTGATGCGCAAGCCGTACGTGCAGGCGATCGAGGATCCGCGCTTTGCGGAAGCCGTCTATCGAGCCGCGATTGCGGACGGGATCATGGAGGGGATGATGTACCTAGACCCGCCCGGCGCGGGCCATGCGGCCTGACGGCTGGCGGTTCTTGGCGCTCAGGCTGCGGCGCGCTTCGCCCCGCGTGGTGCTCTCTCGGGCGGCGGCTCGCAGTCTTTGCACCATCGTCATGCTCAGCCCCTTCTTGCCGCGCAGGACTTCACTGACCCTGCTGGGAGTACCGAGGATCGGCGCCATGTCGGCTCGCGTGAGGCCGTGCTGGTCCATCAGGTGCCGGATGAGATCCGCAATACTCGGTGGCCGGCGGGGCCATTTGCTCTCCTCATAGGCGGCAATCAGGTGCGCCTGCGCCTCAAGCCGCGCGACATCGGCTGGATCATTCGAGTCCCAGAGCCGATCAACGAGCGCATGGGCGCGAGCAAGTTCCGCATGGCTATCGATCAAGCTCAGGGTTGCATCCATCACACCGTCTCCGCGTCGATCACATCGTATTCGGCATGCGTCCCAAAGAACCAAATCGCCAGTACTCCTGCCTGATACTGCACGCGAGCGACCAATCGATAGTCGTTGCCCTTGATGTCGAAAAACGGCCTGTCTCGGGTCGTAGCCTAAGTAGTTGCTGAGCGCCATCTGACAGGTATCATGCTGGTGCCTTTCGTTGGAAATTAGCCAACGCAACTGCGAGCTTACCCCTGCCTTATCTCTTGACTCATTGGCGTAACTACATATGTGTAGTTACAAACGAGGTCGCCTTGCGTTGGACGTGGGAAGGCGTCTGCAAACCGCGGCAAGCATGGCCTGTCGTTCGAAACGGCAGTGCGCGTCTTTGACGACCCGTTCCACGCGTCAAAGCTGGACCCGCACCCTGACGGTGATCGCTGGCACACGATCGGGCTTGTTGGGCCGGTGTTGCTGCTCGTGATTCACACCTGGCCGGAGGTCGAACGCGAGGGCGACGAGCCCGTCGGCCGTATCATCAGCGCCCGCAAAGCCACCGTGCACGAAAGGAAAGCGTATGAAGAAGGGAACTTCTAGACAATTGACGCGTAAACAACTGGCGGAACTGAGGTCACTTGCAGGCCTGCCCGAGGATGCCATCGACACGTCAGACGCGCCCGAGACACTCGACTGGTCCGGCGCTGAACGCGGCCTCTTCTACCGGCCCGTCAAGCGGCAACTGACCCTCCGCCTCGACGCCGACGTGATCGCGTGGTTCAAGAAGCACACCAGGCCCGATGAGGGCTATCAAACGCGAATCAATCGGGCGCTGCGCGAGTACGTGGAGAGGCAGGCAAGAAGGAGGCGGCGGCCCAGTCGGGCCTGATATCCAACATGCACCACGCTGGCGAACAGGACACAGCTAAGGGAACAGAGGAAAGCCCCTTCCCCAAGTCCTTCCTGTGGGGCGCTGCGACGGCGGCGTATCAGGTCGAGGGCGCCTGGCAGGCGGACGGCAAGGGCTTGTCCGTGTGGGACGTGTACACCAACAGCGACAGGATGGCCGAGAAGGGCGAGACCGCCAACGTCGCCCTCAGCATGTACGACCGCGCGCAGTATCTGCAGGACATTGCGCTGCTCAAGCAGCTGGGGGTCAATGCCTACCGCTTCTCGATCAACTGGCCGCGCCTTCTGCCCGACGGAACGGGTGCACCCAACCAGAGGGGGATCGCCCACTATCGCCGGTTCATCGCAGACCTGCAGGAGGCCGGCATCGAGCCCCTGGTCACGCTCTATCACTGGGAGCTGCCGCAGGCCCTTGCCGACAGGGGCGGCTGGGCCAACCGCGACATCGTCGAGTGGTTCCGAGGCTACGCCGGGGTCGTGTTCGACAGCTTCGGCAGGGATGTGAAGCTGTTCCTGGTCCTGAACGAGCCCAGCACGGACCTCGGGTTCACCTTCTACGCCAAACGATTCAGGGAGAGGAAAACTCCGGCGTTCACCCTCACGCCGCTGCCGCCGGCGGCCTTCACTGAGTTCGCCGGGGCCCGCATGGTGCACCATCAGCATATGTGCGCCGCGGTCGCCATCGAGGAGTATCGCAAGCGCGGGCTCGGCGGCCGGATCGCCGCCATCGCCATGCTGCTGATCCCGGCGCTGCCCGCAACGGAGGGCGAGGCCGACCGCAGGGCGGCCTGGCTGGCCGACGGGCTGATGAACCGGATCTATCTGGACCCGATGCTCAGGGGGACCTATCCGGAGGATGTCGTCGCTGCGCTGCGGGGGCTCGGGGCGGAGCTGCCGATCGAGGCCGGGGACATGGAATGCATGGCCAGGAACAGGGCCGACTTCCTCGGCGTCAACTTCTACAGCGGTTTCAGCTTTGCGGGCGACCCGGCGGCAAAGGACAACTATCGGCTGCGCATGGTGTCGGCCGCGGCGCCCGGCGATCCCTTCAACGGACCGATGCGGCCCGACCTGTTCACGGCGGGGCTCGTGCGCCTCAAGGACGAGTACGGCAACCCGCCGATGCTGATCACGGAGAATGGCGCGGGCTTCCCTGGCGACGATGAGCTCGTGGACGGAGAGGTGAGGGACGCAAGGCGCACGGACTATCTCGTCCGGCACGTGGCCGCGCTGGGCGAGGCGGTGCGCCGGGGCGCCGATGTGCGCGGCTATTTCCACTGGTCGAGCCACGACAACTTCGAATGGATCTCGGGCTTCGGGCGCAGGTTCGGACTGATCCACGTGGATTTCGCCACACAGAAGCGCATCCTCAAGCAGAGTGCGGGGATGTATCGCGCGATCATCCAGAACGGAGGCGTGGTTCCTGAGGCATACCGGAGCAAAGGCCCGTGACGACTGATACCAGCGAGCTTATGAATCGCCCTCTACCCGTCATCCCGGTCGGAGCGATGCGAGCGATTGCGCGAGCAGCGCTCCGAACCGGGATCTTGCGGCAGGTTCAGCCTTTTGCCCGCGATCCCGGACAGTCTCGGCCAAGGCCTCGGCTTCCGGGATGACGGGTGGATCCATTGGCTCGCCGGTATGAGGCGTGAGGGCCTATAGCCGGATCCGGGATAGCCTCGGCTGTGCCTCGGCTTCCGGGATGACGGGTGAGTCATTGGTTGGCCGAGAGGAGGACGCTGATGCTGAAATTGCCGGGGCACGGGCGCTACGAGTTCGTGCCGATCACCAAACGGCCGCACTACAGCTGGCCGGGCGGCAAGCGGCTCGCTTTCTATGTCGCCCTCAACATCGAGCATTTCGCCTTCGGCGCCGGCCTCGGCATGGACCCGCACCACCGCGGCGGCCCGCAGACCTCGCGCAACTGGGCCTGGCGCGACTACGGCAACCGGGTCGGCAACTGGCGCCTGTTCGACATCCTCGATGAATTGCAGCTGCCCGCCAGCATCCTGCTCAACAGCGCGGTGTGCAGCAACTACCCCGACATCGTCGCCAAGATCAGGGAGCGCGGCGACGATGTGGTGGGGCACGGCCGCACCAACGCCGAGCATCTGAAGCCGATGTGGGAGGACGACGAGGCGCGCGTCATCCTCGAGTGCACGGAGGTGCTGGAACGGTATATCGGGGTGAGGCCGACCGGCTGGATGGGCCCGGGTGCGAACGAGTCGAACGTCACGCCGGACCTGCTGAAGGAGGCGGGCTACACGCATCTGCTGGACTGGCCGGTGGACGATCAGCCGCTCTGGATGAGGACGCGGGCCGGGCCGCTGTTGTCGGTGCCCTATCCGATGGAGATCAACGACGCCGGCACCTTGGCGCTGCGCGACCACTCGGGGCGCGAGTTCGCCGACATGATCGTCGATCAGTTCGAGGAGATGCTCGAGCAATCCGAGCGCCAGCCGCTCGTGTTCGCCCTGTCGCTGCACGGGTTTATTGTGGGCCAGCCATTCCGTCTGCGGCCGCTGCGCCAGGCGATCCGGCACTGTGTGGAGCACAAGGCGAAGGAGGCGATCTGGTTCACGCGGGCGTGCGATATCGCCAGCTATTGCTTCTCGCTGGAGCCGGGGATCGTGCCGGGCAGCGTCGAGGCGGCGGCGTGGGGGAAGGGAGGGGCAAGCGAGAGGTAGCGCAGCGATCGGTTGGCGGCCTAGCCTTTGCCATCTCCCCGGCTTACAGGTATCGCAGAGACATATTTTCGCCCGTCCTTGTGAGCCTCGGGATGCTGTTGTTCGAATTCATTGCCGCCCTCATCGCCGATGCGCTCGCTGCCGCCGGCGCCTGGCTGCTGACGCCGACGGGGGCCATGACCGCGACGGGCCTCGGGGTCGTTTCGGCCCTCATTACGGTGATCTGCCGCGGTCCGACCGGTTGATGGAGGTCCCGGATAGTCTCGGCGCGAGCGCCTCGACTTGCGGGATGACGGGTGGGTGGGGCGGCGCTGGCCGAGCTGAAAGGCCATCACTGGCGCGACGGCGCTGAGCGATGGGCGTCTGCTGTCGTGGAGCGATGACGGGACGCTGCGGCTGTGGGCTGCCGATGGGGCGTTCCAGTCCCTCTGGCTCTGGCCCTATGCCGGAATCACTCGTGTGATCCCCGATCCCGACCGACGCAACGTGTACTGGGTTCTCGCCGGCAACGACGTGCTCCAGGTCCGCCACCAGCCCGCGGGTGCGATCGAGGTGGAGCGCGCCGACGATGTTTTTCTCAGCTACGCCCGCGAGGACGCCGGCGTCGTCCGCGCGCTGCACGCCGAGCTGACCGCCGCCGGTTTCGCGGTTTGGTACGACGCCGATATCGCCGGCGGCGAGCGCTACCGCGACCGCATCGATGCCCAGATCGACGCCGCCAAGGCGGTGGTCGTGCTCTGGTCCAAGGCCTCGGTGAAGTCCGATTGGGTGATCTCCGAGGCCAGCCGCGCCCACCGGCAGAACAAGCTCGTCCCGCTCCGCCTGCCGCCGCTGCCGAGCGACGAGGTGCCGGCACCCTTCGGGGTGCTCAGCATGCTGCCCCACGGCGATCTCGCGAGCCTGAAGCTGGCGCTGGAGAAAAAGGGGGCGAAGGCGCGGTGAAGGTCTCCACACCCGTCATCCCGGCCAAGCGGTCGCGCTGCAAGCGCGAGCGCGGAGAGCCGGGATCTGCGGCGGGCCGACTCGTTGGTCGAGGTCCCGGATAGTCTCGGCTGCGCCTCGACTTCCGGGATGACGGGTGGTGGTGGCGGGATGACGGGTGCGCGCTAGCGCATCGTGCGCGGCAGGAAGAGGGCGATGTCGGGGGCCAGCATCAGGAGGGCGAGCAGGACGATCATGGCGGCGAGGAACGGCAGGATGCCGCGGTAGATGTCGTGCATGGGGACGTCCTTCACCATGCCCGAGATGACGAACACGTTGAGGCCCACGGGAGGGGCGATCATGCCGGCCTGGCAGACGACGACGATGATGACGCCGAACCAGATCGGATCGTAGCCGATCGCCTGCACGACCGGGAACAGGATCGGCACCGTGAGCAGGATCATGGCCAGCTCGTCCATGAACGCGCCCATGACGAGGTAGGCGGCGATGATCATGAGCATGATCATGGTGGGCGAGAGGCCGGACTGGGCCAGGGCGTCGGCGAGCTGCACGGGAAGCTGCGTGACGGCCAGGAAGTAGCCGAGCACGACGGCACCGATCAGGATCACGGTGATGGCGGCAACGGTCTCGGCCGTCCTGGTGAGCGAGCGCACCAGCGCGCCCCAGGTCAGGCGCCGGCGGAGGAGGGCCAGGATCAGCGTGCCCGCCGCGCCCATGGCGGCAGCCTCGGTGGCGGTGAACACGCCGGCGTACATGCCGCCGATCACCAGCGCGAACAGCGCGGCGACGGCCCAGACGTCGCGCAGGGCCCGGACGCGGTCGAGGATGGTTGCGCGCTCCTGCGCCAGCGGGGCGAGCGCCGGATTGCGCCAGGTGACGATGCCGATCGTAAGAATAAACAGCACGGTCAGCAGGAGACCGGGCACGATGCCGGCCAGGAACAGCTTGCCGATCGACTGCTCGGTGAGGAAGCCGTAGATCAGGAAGATGACGCTGGGCGGAATCAGTATTCCGAGCGTGCCGCCGGCCGCCACCGAGCCG
>Ga0247727_10011839_pt1 | contig 15118 bp, 10 predicted proteins | sample WisWelCaveWW1625_FD_202498 | JGI IMG/M metagenome (GOLD analysis project Ga0247727, IMG submission 202498) | Biofilm microbial communities from Wishing Well Cave, Virginia, United States - WW16-25 | ecosystem: Environmental > Aquatic > Deep subsurface > Groundwater > Cave microbial mat | place... | reverse complement strand
TGAAATCATCCATAAGTTTGCTTCTCACGCATTACGTTTTACGCATTACCTCTGTAAATTATTTTTGATTGAGCAACTTGATGGCTTCGGTTCTGATTATTTCGAGATCAACTTCCCCTCGCCACTGTTGCACAATGTTACCACTGCGGTCAATCAAAAACATCGCCGGAACCGCTTTGACTTTGAACGCTGCCCACGCTGGTTCAGCTTTGGCGTCGAGCAAAATCGGGTAGGAAATTTTTCTTTTATCAACAAACTTATTCACTTTTGTTTTGCTGTCTTTGCCTTCGTCGATTGAAATGCCGATCACCGCAAAGTCTTTGGCAGCAAATTCATCATGCAGCGCTTGCAGCGCTGGCATCGATTTTTCGCATGGCTTGCACCATGTCGCCCAAAAGTCGATGAGCACGACTTTGTCTTTATAATTTTCGAGGGAGATGTTTTTGCCCTCCAAGGTCTCTGCAACAAAAACCGGTGCCGGTCGAGGTAAAACTGGCGGCAAATAACCGGCGGGATCGGCGTCAAATTCTTTCTTGCAATCGTCGGAGCAGAAGTAATAAACGTTGCCGTCGTGTTCAGTTATCCCTGCGACTTTTTCTGCTTCGGGTTCATTCTCAAGCATGGCGCAAACCGCGCAAATTGCTTTTTCAGGCATTTTGTTTTGCTGTGCCACCGATGATGCTGTTTGTGTCAAAAGTATCAGAAGGATTGCAAATGGCGTTCTCATGTTCTGCCTTTCATATTTAATCACTGATACTCGACCGGTGATTTTCGGTGATCGCACTTAAAAGCCTGCTGATAAGGATATTCCAAATCTTTCATACCAAATGTACATCAAGCTCACGCCAAAATTGTGCGGAAAATAATTCAACAGCAGGTGCGAGCGATCGCCGTCGTACATGTGGCGCAGGGAAAAGTCCTTGCCAAGTTCTGCGGTGACGCCTAAAGGGAAATTGAACGCGTCGTCCCATTCCGAATAATTCAAGCTGGCGTAAACTGCGAGATGCGCAAACGGTAAATATTTTGCCGTTGTCGCATAATACGATTGCGTGCCCGGCGGCGAGCCAATGCGATCTGAACTGGCGCCAAGAAAAAACGCAGGTCGCGTTTCGGTCTCGGTTATAGCGAACAAAGTAAACAGCGGCCCGATTTCGTCTGCAACTGGATTGTATTCTACGCCAACTTGCAATCTTTCATGCAACCGGTAATTTGCAGTAAATCTCCAGCGCGGACGTTCGAGATTTGTGTCTACATAACGTCCGGAGAAAATCCACTTGGTATGAATGCCGCTCCCACGGAGCGGTGCGCCCTCGCCGGGTCAGCCGCTTCAGGTCGGCGTCATCGAAGTCGGGCGTTTGAGTTGCGGCTTCAGTGAATCGGATTTTGAAGTTTGTGCAACCACACGTGCCGAGAAAAACAGAAATATAATAACAAGTAATAATCGAATACGCATTGCAATTTCTATGTCATGGAAGTTTGCTGCGACGAAGCTCTTGCAAGTCTCTAAGAATGCCTTCGACGGTCGCCTCGACGACTTTTTCGCCTTTCTCGCGCGTGGCCAGCGTCGCGTCTCCATAAATGCCGGTAGGCGAGTACACGCCTTCGCCATCCGGCTTTCTCGTCAGCGGGCCTTTTCCCGGATGATAATCTTTTGCCGCTTTGTTCATATCGACAGAAGTGGGATCAATGTACAACATCATCGAGGTTTCAATCTCGTCGGCGTGTGTTCCGCCTTCTTGCTGCGACACTGCCTTCTCCGCCGGCTCGGCAACTTTCAAGATGTTGGTGTAGTGCAGAAGGATTTTGTCGGCGGCAAGAATTTCTGCGGCGGGCGCCAACGCGCGCAGCGTTGAGACGCCGGTGTTCAAAACATAAAATCGCCGCGGACCGAAACGCGCAAGTGACCGGCAAATGTCAACGATCAGATCGCGCGCAGTTTCCAGCCGTAACGAAGTGGAGCCGGGATATTCAACGAAGGCCGGATAAAAATGATAAGGCACTGTTGGGGCAATCACGACCTCAGCTTCGGCGAGCACACGTTGCTTAAGATACTCTGCCATCCGCCAGTCGTTGTTGAGTTTCAGATGCGGGCCATGTTCCTTTGCCGCGGCGCCGAGCGGGATCACGACGATGGTAGAATCGGTGAGAACTTTCTCCGCTTCCTGCCAGGAGAGGTTCTCCAGCAAGATGCCCTTCGGCAATTGAGAAGGTTGCGCCTGCGGATATACGAGCACTGGCAGGATAAGAAAGAAAACTGAACTGGCGAGTTGTTTGAGGAGATTTCGGCGGTTCATTTTTTCAAAGATTTTTGCCCACAAAAACTGAACTCCCAATGAATTGAAATCAAAAGCTGTTGCTGTGGGATTTAAATTCAGTGGGCTGGTTTTGCTGATCGATTTGAAGCGGAGTTGGGTGAAGTGATATGCCAAAATATTCATAGAACTTTGGCATTTATTATTCCTTCGCAGCAACCCCCTCTTTCACAACGTCATCTATCGCCGGGCCATTTTCCTTTTGGCTGGCTGTTGCATTGTTTTCGCCGGCAACCAGATAATAAAACTGCTTGCGAAAATTTTCCAGCGAGATGTTCGCCGTAGCTGCGTACTTGGCCAGCTCGTGCGGGTCGTCGAAGTCTTCCAACGACAGGCGAATCATGTAACGCCGGGCGATGTGGTAGCTTTCAGAGTTCATGTCGACCATGCGCACGCGCGTGCGCTTGGTTACCGGATCGATGATGTCTTTGAAATACAGCGGCACGAAATGGCCGTTCTGAATCGACACCATCGCCGCATTGCCGCCGTTGAGGATGAAGCGCGCCGCCAGATAACCGAGATCGCGGGTGTATTCCATGTCGAAGGGAATCGGATCGGCGCAGCGCAGCTCATAGCCGATGTTCTTGGCGACGATGGTGGTCTTGAGATTGAATTCCTTCAAGCGATTTTGCACTTCATACTTCAGCATCTCGCCAAAGTTGACTTCCGCGATGCGGATGTTGTCGTGCGCATCGCGCTCGACGTTCACCAGCGATTCAAAATCCGCCGGGTCGAGCAATTCCACCAGGCCCTCGGCAAGAATCACCACGCCGTCCGGGCGGCCGTAGCTGCGGCGCTTGATGATCGCGCCGACGAGGATGTCTACCAGCTCCGCCATGCGCAATTTTTTGCCGCTGAATTCTTCGGGGATCAAAGTCAACGTTGCGCCGGCGGCTTTGCCGATGCCCATTGCCAAATGCCCGGCCTTGCGCCCCATAGTGACGACGAAATACCAGCGCGAAGTGGTCTGGCCGTCGACCATCAGGTTCTTGACGATGTCGACGCCGATGTGCCGCGCCGTTTGAAAGCCGAAAGTCGAAATGCCGTGCGGCAGGTCGAGATCGTTGTCGATGGTCTTGGGCACGTGTACCACGTGGATGCGGCCGCCGGCCATCTCTTCCAATCTCAACGCCGAATAAGCCGTGTCGTCGCCGCCGATGGTGATCAGCTTATCGACATTCAAGCGCAGTAGGGAAGTGACCGTCGTCTCAAGAAGTTTTGGATCTTTGGTTGGATTGTCCCGTGCGATGCCGATATAGGAGCCGCCGCGAAAATGGATGCGGCTGATGTGATCGATGGTCAAAGTCTTGACGTGATCAATCTCGCCCTGCATCAGCCACTTGAAGCCGTCGCGAATGCCGATGACTTCGTGGCCGCTGATGATGCTACGAATGGTTGCCGCGCCGATGACGCTGTTGATGCCCGGCGCCGGGCCGCCGCTGACGAGGATGGCGAGTTTCTTGGGATGCATGCTCATGGTCCTGTCCTCTTTTGGAAAAATTGACAAACGTTTCTAATTCTTATGCTGGTGAAAAATAATGCGGATTTGGTAGATAAACAAGATGAAAGTTGTAGAGAAATAAAAAGGCCGATCCAGGAGTGGATCGGCCCAAGACTTATCGATGGGTGCAACTTTTCTTAGGAAGTTGCCTCAATTCGCCCAGGAGACATTTCGATCCGCCACGCCCGCAGCCGAGGTCACCTGAACGAGGCCGCTGCCATCCGCGTTGATGAGATAAAGATGCGAGACCAAGTCGCCTTCGGGTCGGTTGAAAACGATCTTCGATCCATCCGGGGACCAGCTTAATGATAGTTCACCCTGGCCGCCGTATCCACGTCCACTCGCCTGCGGCGCGGCAAGAACCACTTGATTGCTGCCATCGACGCTCATTAGCATGATGTCCAACGAGTTGTATTGTCCGTTAGCGTCCTGGTACGCCGCGATATACGCAATCTTTTGCCCATCCCGCGACCAGACGGGAGAATAGAGACTTTTGCCGGCGGTGGAATTGGATACCAGCAGCTTTGGATCGGTGCCATTCATGTTCATCGTGTGAATTTCTACGATGCTCTCTCCATGAGAAATGAGAACCAGTCGTTCAGTGGGGGACACCGACGCCGAGCCTAAGGGTATGCGGGGTGGATTGAATTTTGTGATTTCTACGCGATTGCTCGGAGTTGCCACTGGGGATTGCCGATAGAGTCGAACCGCGCCATCTACCGTGGAGTCCACAAAAAATAAAACCGCCAAGCTATTTGTGCTCCAACTGGGATAAATATCTCTTCCCACGATTCCGGAAATATTTTGCGGACTGCTTCCATCGATATTCGCGACGAAAGTTTCCCATTCTATTCCTCCTCCAGGAATACTTTGCGCATAAATGATTTTTTGCCCATCCGGAGAGAGGCTGGGCGTCTCAGTAGTACCATTGATGCTTGATGATGCACGGCTGTTCGCGATATCCAGCACGTATAAGCCCTGGTAGTTATTGTTTGTCGGACCAATGCGTTCAAACAACAGCTTTCCCTGCCCAAGCCGCGCGTAGGGGATTGGATCGGTCAATGAAGGCAGAGTTGGGAGTTTGGGCTCTGAAGGCGATGTGCTTTTGCAAGCAAAGAGGCTGATTGAGAACCAACCGCCCAGCAGCAATAATAAGATGAGATGTGGAATGGCTCTAAACATTTTTGCCCTCCTTACCAGAAAGGTATTGACTGGTCGGACTTACGAAGTGCACCTCTTCCGATCACTCAATAGGATAGCACCAACATGGGGATGAGATTTGTCAGTTTTTTTCTCCTGCAGTTTGGTCGCCGATCTTTCAGTGATTTTATGATCGAGCAAATGAGAGCCTCCTTTCTCAAATCCGCACCCCGATGCCCAGACCAATGTAGAAGTGATTATAATTCGTGTCGATCGCCGGAAAATCATACTGCTCCAAAGGCGGTATTTTCACCTTGCCGGTGAATCGGTATTGCGCCCTAAGCTCACCATAGAGGAAGGAATCCGCCGGCGTCGCCAAGCCGAAATCGGCGATTAGCCCAAGCTTGCGTTTTTGATTGTGCACCCTGGTTGTCGTAATGTCTATGAACGAAACGAACCGAAATACCGTGGATTCTGTCTTTACGAAGTAAAGTGCCGGGCCGATTCCCAGGCGCAGGGCTTTCACACGCACGGAAATCACCGCTGCCATGGTCGTCATCGAGTAACCTAAGCTCAATCGATCACTGGCCGGATCATCCGCTTGATCAGGGGTGATGTCATTATATCCAAATGTACTTCCCATTTTCGCGGCGCTGACGATCAAGCCGGCGGCAAGAGGCGGCCTGAAGAGATAACGTACGTTGATCATCCATTTGTCGATCCTCCTGTCCTTGTTTGAAAAGGGATAATCAGTATCAGATGGTCCGCAAGTCAGAAAACAACCGATCTCTGGATCGTCGAACCCTGCGTCTGTCATGGCCTTTTCACTACCCTTCGCCGGCCCTTGGAACGTTGTTCCCAGGTGAACGGCAAAATCCCATCGTCGCTGCTTTGGGCGAGCCTCATTCTCGGTCGCTTGCGAGAGGACATGCAGCGGGTACAGGCATAGGATCATAAAACCGACCGCGATGGCGCTTTTCGCGCACCTGCTGGTCATTGAAGCAGAATACATGGCTGCCTCCTTAAAGGAATTTCAATTCGTTAAAACAGCTTTTTTAGTTTTTATGAAATTGTCCACCTGTATGCGGTAGAGATAAATACCCGAAGTAACTTTATTACCTTTATTATCTCGACCATCCCAGATGACCGATTTAAGACCTGCCGATTCATAGCCACTAACCAGTGTCCTAATCTCCTGCCCCATAATGTTATAAATTCTTAGTGCAACCTTGGATCGTTTAGGAATTTGGTATTGTATCGTTGTAGAGGGATTAAACGGATTTGGATAATTGGGATATAACATAAAGTGGTGAATCATATCTGTGTTCTTGGTATCGACAGAGGTCATCCAAGAAGATTCAAGGGCGCCAATATCAGGCTTGTTGCCGTGGAAATCCGTGAGGATAATTGTATCACCGTGTAATGTAAGAACCGTATCGATGCCAGCATCGACGCAAGGAGAATTTTCCCGTAATTGAAAATTCAGCATATCAGGATGCACAAAAAGCGGTTCTTTGTCAATATTTCCCATCCCCATCCAACCTCCTTGGATATCGGAGTAATTGACTCTAAGAGCACCGGGAAAAAAGGAAGTATCAATTGGGATGGTGCTGTTCCAAATAATTGTATTGTAAATTTGCTGTGTATCTGCCATAGCCCAAAATCCAACAGAGTCATCATACATTGTATTATTTATCAGTATAGCATCGGAGAGCGCCTGCACAGCATATTGATTGTTTGCAAAAATATTTCTTATCAATACCGCTTTTCCTTCGTTTATTACTGCACCCCTTTCATTGTTGACAAATATGTTTCGCGATACGAGAGCAACTGCTTCAGCAGTAGCGCTTTCAAATCCCTCATGATTATTTCTGAAAAGGTTACCTAAAACAACCGGGAATGAAGAATCAAATCGAAAACTCGATTCTATCCTCAATCCGGAGTCATTAAAATCAAATACATTATTCACAAAAGTTGGGGATGCGCCTTCTATATTAACTCCCAATTCATAATCTTGAATGACGTTACCTCTTAGCCATGGTTGTGAGCTGTCACCAATCGCTATTCCAAGCCCTTCCCGAGTCGTTAAGGGTCGAATGATATTATTTTCAATCAGTGGAGCAGAAATAGTAGAGCAAAAAATTCCAAAGAAATCCCCCTGAATGGTAAAGCCCTTGATAACGGAGGTGGTATCGTTTACGCCATCAATATACACGATCACAAATGCGGTGTCATTTGTTATCGTTGTAAAATCTGGGCCTGACTCTGACATGACAACGATTCCGGGCCGTAGGGTCACGCAGACGGCTATCGAATCCTGGAAAGCACGAGTACGATGAGTATCAGTATACGTTCCGGCCGCAACTAATACAGTGTCGCCAATTTGAGCAACATCAATCCCTTTTTGGATAGTTGGATAATCACGCGGAATTCGAATTACCTCGGCACATACAAGAAGGGGGTAGAAAAATATTAGCGTGATAAAGAAAAGTAAATGTTTCATGATTTCTCCTCTGATTAAATCGGAAACGTGCTTCTAAGAAAGTGACCGGTCAGTATCTGAATAAACATTGTAAATTCTCAACAAGAATCCTTGCCTATAAAAATCTGATCGGTCACTTTCTTGCAGTAAGAACGCTGCCAAACGCGAATTGCTGACTGGCCGGCGGCTCACAAGATCCGCCTATTCCGTATTTAGGCTTGCCGGTTTTCATAAACGATGAAAACCAGCTATTGGCTGCCAGTTTTTTTCTCCTGCAGAACAAACTTATCCTTGCTGCCGGTTGTCGCTCCGACCGACAAACCGACTAACCCGCCAAGTCCTCCGAGATACACGCCAGATCTCAGGGCTTTTTCTCCCGCTGTGATTGCAAACAGATTCTCTAATCCTGGTTCGTCTGCGCCGGGATCATCGCCGCTCGCAAAACCAATAACAGCTCCGATCGCTGCCCCGGCAAGAAGCCCTACACCAAAACCCTCCCACGCGCCACGGCCGCTTTTTTTGATCGAGATTTCCCGAATCTGGGAGGTGGAGATCGATTGCGCCTTGTTGGTGTTCAGGTCACGCCAATGCGTCGAGTCCTCAGCAAGATGAAAATCTCTGCCGGCGTAGCCCCGGCCATTGACCAGGGTGATTTGGCCTTTCCTGTCTTTCGAAACGACATTGATGTCGTCGTAGGTTTTGAAGGTGCGCAAGTGCGTGCAACTCGCGAGGATGAACATCGAAAATGCCAGCAGCGTCGAGATTCGTGTTCTCATAAACTCCTCCGCTTTGTCAAATTGTGGTTGAGTCGATAGAAACTAACCAAGAATGGGTCTGCGCAATGGCGGCCAAAGTTTTGGGATTGACCAACATGGCCTACACCCCTTGCCGATCAATCCGGACGAGCTGCTCCCGCCGGCGATCACTGTTTTGAATTTTTGTGCAAACTCATCTGAGCAACAAACACTTCTTCACGCTGGTGAAATTTCCTGCCTGCATTCGCACAAAGTATACGCCGGAGGGAGTGTGCGCCGCGTTCCAATGAACCTTGTGCAATCCGGCGGTTTGGGGTTGATTGACCAACGTTGTAATTTCTTTGCCGAGTACATTGAAGATTTTGATACTCACGTGCGCCGCGCGCGGCAATTCATAAGCGATGCTCGTGGCGGGATTGAACGGATTCGGATAATTCTGTTGGAGCGCAAATGAACGAATGCCTTCGGCGTCGTCGCGGGTTTGCACCGCGGTGGTAAAATTGAAAAGGAAATCAATGCCGGAGATGGTATTGTTGTTCACGGTGACAGGTCTCGCCTCCGGCGGAATAGTCATCTTCGGGAGAACGGTATTGACCGGAACGTTTGTTTGGCTTCCGCCATACCACTGGACGGGGACCGTGTCTTCGAGATCCGCTTGCGGCGCGGCAACCGCCAGTAAATAGTAATCACCCGGATGCAAGCCGAGCAATTGATACTGGCCGTCAATGGGCCGGTTCACGTCTGCGTAGGCCACGATCTTCGCGACGAAGCCGGCGGCGTCAAATGCGAAGACATAATAAACGCCAGTGCTTTGCGGCGCGCCCGCGCTTTGGTTGAACACCGTACCGGAAATCACGCCGGACGGTTTGGTCAAAACGAGCGTACTCAATGTACGGACTTCTGCCGCCGCCAGGTTCAAGCTTGTGCCTTCCGCAAAACTTTTCCCGTTCTCGAAATAGCTCACGGCGAGCGTGTCTTGTCGCGGCAGATAATTGAAAAAATAATCGAACGCGGCAAACTTATAACTCCCGCTCAGCAATAAGAGTCGATAGCCGCCGACGAACGTGTTGATTTGGGATGCGACATACTCTCCCGAGACCGCGTCGTAGGCCGTTAGAAAAATATTGTGCTCCCCTTCGACCAGGCGTGCGCCGGCTTGATTCGTCACATAGCCGCGCAACGTTGCCGGCACCTCAAGAGTGAAATTACGATTCGAGGTCATGTTCGGCGCGATGACGGTCACTGGCGTGGCGCTGGAGAAGAATTGTTTGCGATCATACCATTGCGCGCCATAGCCTTCCAGTCCATCGTTGGTCACGAATATTTTATAGTCGCCGCTCGGCAATCCCCCGACGGCATATAAACCGTTGCTGCCGTAGCTACTGAATTGCACGCGATCGGCCGCGAGGTTATATACCGAGATGCGACCGCCGCTGGTGAGCGCACGATTATCAGGCCCGGTAATCCGTCCCGAAATCGCGCCGCCGCGTACTAAAGTAAAATCGATGTTTGGCGTCGTATTTCCGGCGGTGACTTCGAGGAACTGCGCGCCGGCGAAATCCGGTGCGCCGTCGTACCACTCATTCACGGGCTGATCTGTGGCTGGCGTACCGGTATATTCCGCGAAAAGTTTATAGCGGCCCGTGGGCAAATGATCAATCGCATAAGCGGTGCTGCCCAACGTTGCAACATTGACCTCATTCTGATTTTCATCATAGGCATGTACGTTTAGCGCGCCACCCGGAAGCGGCGCGCCGTTTGCATCGAAGGCGCGGCCGGAGATGGTGCCGCCGAGCAGCAACGTGACATTGACGTTCTTCGTCGTGTCGCCGGCTTGCACGTGAATCGCTTGCGCGGCCTCGGGAGTCGTGACGCCGTCATACCACGTGAAGAGCGCGAAGTTACCTGGACCGGCGTAATAGACGAGAAGTTTGTAGGCGCCTGGGCGTAACTTGTCGGTTACAAAACCATTGTCTCCCACAAATACCTGTCCTGACTGGGGCGCCAGCTCGAGATCATAAAGTGTGATGCCAAAGTCGAAGATTGACAGCGGAGGAAAGCCCAGAGGCGCGAGCACTTGACCGGCAATGAAGCCGCCGGCATCCAACCTGAAATCAATGTCGCGCGTGGTGTCTGGACTATTGACTCGAATCGGCGTGGCTGATTCAATGGATGCCGCATCGTCATACCATTCACTCAGGAGGTTTTCCGTGCCGTCGTAAGCGCACAAGAGAAAATAACTTCCGCTCGCCAAACCGGAAATCACATACACGCCGTTAGGATCGACGGGCGCGGTTTCTATGTAGTCGAATTGTCCTTCGAAAACGTTGATGGAAACCGCCGAAGTGATCGGCGCGCCTGCGGCGTCGAGCACGCGGCCCGTGATTACCCCATTGCCAGAGGGGCTTTTTTCCAAACTGAAATTGACGCCGCTCGTCGTTTGCCCGTCAGTAACATGCACGAGCGTGGCTTGACGCCAATCGCTAACGTTGGCGTAATAAGCGTCTTGATAGGGCCGATCCGCATCAGCGAAGACGTAATAGTTGCCCGTTTCGAGCTGCTCAATCGTGTAGGGTGTGCTTCCGAATGTAAAGCTCGAGCTTGCAAAGCGGCCATATTCGTCGAACGCTATCACGGTCACGGGCACGTCGATGGGCGTAGCGCCGTCGCTTTGATACACCATGCCCGTGATCATGCCGGCGCCGGCCGCGGTCCGGTTCGCCGCCAGCAGGTTTTGAATCTCCGCTTCGCTTTTGCCCTGCGCCCGCAGGCGCGCTACTTGTTCAAAATGGCGATTGAAATTCGCCGCGAGGATTTTTTCTTTTGTGGAAGAAGCAGCCGGCGTTGTTCTGTTTGCTGCGGGCGTTTGGGTCCGGGAAGGACGAAGGGCATCGATGAAGCGTTTGGCTTGAGGCATGTTTTGCGCGGAAGCAAAGCCCGTTGACAACAAGACCGGCGCGAGGATAACGAGAACGATTCTGTTCATGGCAGATTCCTTTTTTTGTGAAGAGTTTCTAAAACCACGGTACTTGATCGGGACTTTGCGCCGCGAGTACCGCGTCCAAACCCTGGCTTCATAACGAACTTCGTTTACAGATGATGAGAAGGAGGGCTTCTTAGCGATCGCTCAAATCGACTATTGGCTGCCAGTTTTTTTCTCTTGAAGAACAAACTTATCCTTGCTGCCGGTAGATGCGCCGGCGGCTAAACCAACGAGTCCCCCACCTGCGCCAAAGACGATGCCATAGCCCAATGCCTTTTCTCCGGCTGAAGCGCCGAACACCAACGAAGCGTCTTCCGGATCGCTGCCGCTTCCCAAACCAATCACTGCACCGAGCGCCGCTCCTGAGGCGAGGCCCAGCCCGAAGCCCTCCCACGCACCGCGGCCGCTTTTCTTGATGGAGATTTCCCGAATCTGGGAGGTGGAGATCGATTGCGCCTTGTTGGTGTTCAGATCGCGCCAGTGCGTCGAGTCATCAGCAAGGTGAAAATCCCTGCCGTCGTAGGCCCGGCCATCGACCAGGATGACTTGGCCTTTCCTGTCTTTCGATACGGTGTTGATGTCGTCGTAGGTTTTGAAGGTGCGCAAGTGCGTGCAGCCCGAGGTGATGATCGCTGCTGCCATGAGAATCGCATATCGCGGATTCATAAATGCTCCTCGGCCGAAGCCAAAATTGTTTGAGCTACCTTTGCGCCAAGTACTGCAAAAAATGCCAGCACAAAAGCGCGAGCCGCGTCATTGGGTGATTATCCCGTCTAAAAAGTATAGACATTCTTTTCGAGGTTGATTCCCATCTAAATGGAGTGGATAGATGGATTGATGGATCGATGGATTTATGGATCGATGGATTATTGGATTGCTGGATTGTTGGAGAAATTATTCTACTGCAAAGCATTGATCCAATAATCCAACTATCCATTTATCCATTACTCCATTTGCCTTTTACTCCACCTTGTTCACTTAAATGGATTTTCGATCATCACCAGCTTTGCTCTGTTGCGTGGCTCAGTGTAAACGATTTCCTTGCCATCGTAACTTACGCACGCGCCCCAAAGGGCCAGGTCGGAAAGTTGCACGGGAAACAAATCATTTTTTCCATCAGGCAATGACATTTTCCGGACTTCGCCAGCGTTTGTTGCATAATAAAGAAGAAGCTTTCCGTTCGGCGCTATAGTAACGTAGGGATTTTCGGGAAGGATCTTTTGGGGTGGTCCGGTCGATGGACCATTCAGGCCGCTAACAGAAACAATCCACCACCCCTCCCGGCCTTTGCGGAAATCCTTAAATAGAACATATTTTTCTTCCAAGATAGGATATGCCTGGGTTGAATCTTCATAAAATTTTTGCGGCGGCGCTCCATCGATAGACAATAGCCAATTCTTGAACTGCCTACTGACGACCAAAATTTTTGAATTGATCCACCATATATCAGTTCCCTTGCCGAGCAATCTGGGCGCGCTTGGGTTGGACACGGCGATGAGATACACACTGGCCGAGTCCGATGGCGTGAGACCTGGCGATGAACTGTACGCAATCCATTGCCCGTCCGATGACCATGCTGCAGAATGAGCCCTTTCACTGTCCAAACTCAGTTGTTGGCGGTTGCTGCCATCGCGGTCCATGAGGTAAATCTGGGAGGAGGAAGTTGCATCAGGATCATTCATGCCAATGAGCAGGCGCCTGCCATCCGGGGAGAAGGAGAGAGCAAATATCCAACGCTCATCGAAGGTAATTTGGCGCGCACCGCTGCCATCGCTGTTGGCTATCCAGAGATATCCGATCCAATCAGTCCGGAGATACAACAACTTTTTTCTATCGGCGGATATCTGCACGCCCAATTCCCCTCCAGTACCCTTGGTGATTTGTATCGCTTGCCCACCGGCGACCGGCACCATCCAGAGATTCCAGTTTCCCGCCTTGTTGGAGGAAAAAAGAATTTCATCGCGCCTCGTCCAACAAACCTCATCGATAAATTTTTGGTCAAACGTCAATTGGCGCTCTTTGCCGGTTGCCAGCTCGCGCACAATGACTTCTTTATAGCCTTGGGGGAATGTTCTCAGCCAGGCAACCGATTGGCCATCCGGCGACCATGACAATGAAGTATTATATCCTTTGGTACCTACGCTGTCCACAAATTCGAGGCGATTATCACTTCCATCAGGCTTTACGCTCCAGATTTCTCTTTTCCCGGATTTGCTAGGAGAACTGTCAGGACCCAGAATATAACCAATGCGTTGTCCATCGGGTCGCCAGCGCGGGATCATACCTATTTCAACAATTCTTTTGCTCAACCCACCAAGTGAGGAAACGATATAAATTTCATCTTTTTGAGTTTTACGATTAAAGGGGTTGTAGACGATTTGACTGCCGTCGGGCGAAATATCTGTCATTGTTATTTCCGCTAGACTCGAATCCGAAGAAGTAATGCGTCGAGGCTCGCCTCCGGAGGTGTTCATCAAGTATACCTCCCATTTGCCATTGGCATCGGCGGCAGGGAACGCCACCCAACTCCCATCCTGCGATAATCCCGGATACTGAATTTCGGTGAAGGGAATGGGCAGGGTCCGAAACGTCGCGTTGGGGTTAAGCTCCGACCGGCGTTGGGGGAGCAAAATAAGAACCGACGCGATAATGGCTAAAACCGCAACCGCGCCAAGCCTCATCCACAGTTTTTTCCTGGATAAGCTTTCTTTAATTGCCACGCTCGGCTTGACCGATGACGAGCTGCTCTTTCTTTCCCGTTTCAGATCCGCCAGCAGGTCGTCGGCGTGCTGGTATCGCGTCTCCCGGTCTTTGTCCAGCGCTTTGTCGATAATGTGCTGCAAGCCATCCGGCACACCGGTTTTGTAACGCGCCAAAGGCTCCGGCTTTTCGTTGATGATGGAATACATGACCGCCTGCTCATACTCGCCTCTGAAGGGCAGATGGTTAGTGATCATCTCATACAGCACCACCCCCAGCGACCAAATGTCGGTGCGATGATCCACGTCGAGTAAATTAATCTGCTCGGGCGACATGTAAGCCGGCGTGCCTACGGTCGTGCCGGTTTTGGTGAGCCGCGTCTGCCCGGCAAACTTGGCGAGGCCGAAATCGAGAATCTTCGCGGCCCCATCTTTGGTGATCATCACATTCACTGGTTTGATGTCGCGATGCACGATGCCCTGTTGATGCGCCTTTCCCAAGCCTTGCGCAATTTGAATCGCAATGTCGATGACACTGTCTACTGATAACTGATTACTGTTTACTTTCTTTTTCAGCGTCTCGCCCTCGTAAAACCCCATGGCAATAAAAATCTGCCCATCGACAGTCTCGTCAATTTCGTAGATCGTGCAAATGTTGGGATGATCCAGCGCCGAGGCGGCTTTGGCCTCTTGAATGAAGCGCGCCTTTTCTTCTTCGCTTTGGTCGAGATGCGGGGGAAGGAATTTCAGCGCCACCAAGCGGTCGAGCTTGAGGTCTTGGGCCTTGTAGACGATGCCCATCCCGCCCTGGCCGAGCTTTTCGAGGATTTGATAATGGGAAATAGTCTGGCCAACCACGTAACTGTCCTCCTCCTGACCGCGTCCCGCGATTTGGCAAAAACAAGGCTGAGTGAGTCTTGGGTGGGAAAGCCGCGAATAATTACCTGCGCGGTACGGCAAGCGCGGTTAATTTGTAACGGATTTATAAGAAAAGCAAGACAAAGATTTTCGGCGTTAGCCTGTTTACTTCATAAAACTTGAACCGCGAAGTCGCCAAGAGCGCGAAGAAAGCAAAAAGATTCGTAGAGCCCAGTATTATGATGTAAATCGAAAATCAGAATTTTGGTAGTGTCAAAAGTTCTATGAAAAGGGATGGATGAAGGACTGAGGGGCGGTAGACGACTTTAGGTTTTCGGTTTTCAAGGCATACCACAGGAATGAGCCGCTCGGGAAAAAGGACGGGAGG
>Ga0247727_10011838_pt1 | contig 15119 bp, 12 predicted proteins | sample WisWelCaveWW1625_FD_202498 | JGI IMG/M metagenome (GOLD analysis project Ga0247727, IMG submission 202498) | Biofilm microbial communities from Wishing Well Cave, Virginia, United States - WW16-25 | ecosystem: Environmental > Aquatic > Deep subsurface > Groundwater > Cave microbial mat | place... | reverse complement strand
CGGTCTGGAACTGCCTCGCCCCCGACCAGGTCTACCTGAATTCGATCGGCCCCAACAGCCAGGGCGTCAATCTGAGCGTTTTCGGCAACTCCACGCTGAAGACCAATGGCGGCATCCTCATCAACTCCTCCGCCGACGGGTTAAATCCCGTGGGCGGCAACTACGCGGTGATGACGAGCACCAATGGGACCATCCAAACCGCCTACATGTCGATCGCGCAGGACGTTTACACGGGAAGTGCGAACAACCCCAGCTCGATCCAGGATTTGAACGGGAACCAGTTGCCTTGGGTCAACGGGCCGCATGTTCCGGATCCAACCTTCAGCATGAACTTCGGCCGGCAGCCTCCGGTGAAGAACGTGAACATGTCCTACGCGGAGGCAGGGAACATTGTCTACGGTGTGGAAAGGACAGGCATCGGGGGCAGCGCTGCCAGCCCCACGATCCTGCGACCAGGAACCTACGTCAGCCTGAACAAGTTAACCACCGGCTTTGCCCTTGAGCTCAGCCCCATTCGAATTACCGGCGACGTCGTTTTCCAGAACCCGCCGGGCGGCTGCACGCCCCCGCCTTGCACATACGTTTTCCTCGGCGGCTTGGACCTCCAGGGAGCGCCGGTATTCTTCGACCAAGGCGTCTACGTGATGGCCGGGGCCCTGGGGCAAGGGGTGAACGCCGGGACGGTGTTCGGGGCGACCTCGAACGCCAAGCTGCTGGACGGCAGCTCGCCCCAGGGGGCGTTACTGGGCCTCGGCAGCACCTACGGCGAGCTCTTCCTGGTCACCAAAGCCAACTACCCCAACGCCTGCAGCAACGCGGCCAGTTGCGGCGCCGCGCTCCTGCAGCCGGGCCAGAGCTATACGATACAACCGATCGGCGCCAATGGCTCCCCGGTCGGATACATTCCCAGCGCCAGGACTTTCGACGCCCTGGAGGCGCTTCCTTTCGGTCAGGTCCACTTGCAGGCTGGCGCCACCAACAACGCCGACGTGAACATCTGGGGGCTGAAAAAAGGCAGCCGGGGGACCTGCGATCCGTGCGCCGACATGGACGACCAGTTGGGTAATTACGAGCCGGTCCTGCTGTGGCAGGACCGCAACAACAACATTTACCGCAATCAGCTCCGCGACGCCGCGGTATTCGACGTGAACGGCAGCACGCTGCAGGGCATGCACGGGGCGTTGTATCAGCCTCAGGGCTCGCTTCTGGACCTGCAAGGAGCGAATCCCTATGCCGGCGACGCGCAGGTGGTCACCGGCGCGCTGCAACTCGGGGGCGGCTCGGTCCTGACCTTGGCGCCCATCACCGCCCCGTTCACCTTGACGGTGGTATCGCTGGTGCGATGAAGAACATGGCTGGTAACTGGACAATCCGGCGCCGGCTGTTGCCCTCGCTGAGCGACCTCGTCTTCTCCACCACGCTGGCCTACCTCCTGCTGTTCGGCCAGGGCCCGAGCACGCTTCTGGTGGATTCCGACACGGGCTGGCACATCCGCGCCGGGGAATGGATCCTCGATAACCTGGCCGTCCCGCGCCAGGACCTGTTCTCGTTCTCGAAGCCGGGCCAGGAATGGTTCGCCTGGGAGTGGCTCAGCGAGGCGCTCTTTGCCGGGATCCACCGGGCGGCGGGATTGTCCGGACTGGTCCTGGCGGCGGGCATCTTGATCGCGCTCACCTTCGCGCTGCTCTATCGGCTAATGAGGCGGCAGGGGTCGAACCCGGTTCTGTCGGCAGGACTGGCGTTCCTGGCGGCCTACGCTGCCTCGATCCACTGGCTCGCGCGGCCGCACTTGTCAAGCTGGCTGCTGGCGCTGGCTTTCTACTGGATTCTGGAGCAGACCCCGATCGAGCGGCGGCGAATCTACTGGCTGGCGCCGCTGACCGCGCTGTGGACGAACCTGCACGGCAGTTTCGTGCTGGGCGTGGCGATGGTGGGTGTCTACGGGGTGGGCGAGCTGATCCGTGCGGCGCTGGTAGAGAGGCCGGAAAGGCGGGCGTCGCTCCAGCGGGCCGCGGGCTACGGCTTCCTGCTGGGGGCTTGCGCTATGGCGACCCTGGTGAACCCTTACGGGGTCCGCGTGCACTGGCACGTGCTGCGCTATTTGAACGACTCTTACATCTTCAACCACATCACGGAGTTCTTTTCGCCCAATTTCCATGCGCCGGCGGCGCGGTTCTTCGAAGTTCTGCTGCTGGCGGGGGTGGCCTGCGCCGTCTGGGCCGTCCGGCAAGGGCGATACGCGCAGGCCCTGCTGGTGGCGGGCTTCGCCCACGCCGGCCTGCAGTCGGCCAGGCATATCCCGATCTACGCGATCTTCGCCGCTCCTCTGATTGCCGCCGCCGCGACCCGTTTGCTGGCCCAGGCCGCCGCGACGCAGCGGGCCGGATGGCGGCGAAGCTTGCTGAGCGGCTGGGAGCGCTTCGGCGCCGACGTCGGGGCTATTGACAGCCGGCCGCGGGTGTACGCGCTGTCCGGGCTGGTCGTGCTCACCGCCATGGCGGTGTTGTGGGTTCCTCGGCCGGGGGGCCCACCCGAGCGGCAAGCCCAGTTCAGCACCCGGGTGTTTCCGGTAGCCGCGGCGGACCATCTGGAGAAAATGCGCTTCGCCGGGAATGTCTTTTCCACCGATCAGTGGTCCGGCTATCTGCTCTATCGGGCGTTTCCGCGGATCAAGGTCTTTATGGACGGCCGGAGCGATTATTACGGCCAAAAGATGGGGGAAGAGTATCTGAAGCTTTTGGGCGTGCACCACACTTGGCAGCATACGCTCGACCGCTATGGAGTCGAGACGGCGCTGCTGCCGGCCGATTCGGCTCTGGCGGGGGCGTTGAAAGAGTCGGCGCGGTGGAGCGTTGCCTACGACGACGGGGTCGCGATTCTGTTTCATCGCACTGGAGCGTCGCGCCGGTGGATGGCCGGCGCCGGCGTCGTCGAGCAGCGCCAAGTGGCGCGCCAGTAAGGGATTCCGGCAGCCAGGGTCTGCCGGAGCTAGTAGGGCTTGGTAGGCAATTCTTAGAAAGGAGGTGTCCAATGACTTCACTACTCAGTTTCGCCTGGAGATTCTGCAAGGAGCAAGACGGGCAGGACCTGGTGGAATACACCCTGCTGTTGGGCTTCGTGGCTCTAGCGGCAGCGGCGTTCTTCCCGCCGGTGACCAGGTCCATCAGCACCATCTGGATGATCACGAGCTTGCATCTGTCCAACGCGGCTAGCGCGGCGTCGTAAAGCTGGATGAGGCTTTCTGGCCTGAGGGGACTGCCCCGGCGGTCCCCTCTGTGCTAGAATCCAGCCTGCACTTGACCGTCATCCCGCGGTGCGGGTTGTTTGCCAGCGCATGGGAAAGGAAGCCACGAGCCGGGTTTAAGTCCCCATAGGTCTGAAGGGAAGGAGAAGTTCGGTGAACAAGCGGCTATTGACCGTATTAGGATTCGCGTTTCTGGTGGCTTTGGGCGCGACCCTGCTCTTCTATGGGCTGATCGCCAGCCGGCTGGGAAGCAACAAGCCGTCGGCGGCCCCGCAGCAGATTGTGGTGGCGTCACGGGGCCTTCCGCGCGGGGTTTTGCTCCAGGAAGTCGACGTCCAGACCGTGGCTTGGGCGGCCCCGGCGCTCCCGAAGGGGGCCTTCGCCGACCGCAGTCTGGTGGTGGGCCGGGGTGTGATTTCGGAGATCTCCGAGGGCGAGCCGGTGCTGGAGGACCGCTTGGCCCCGAAGGAGGCCGGGGCTGGTCTGGCCCCCGCCATTCCCAAAGGCATGCGCGCGGTTTCTCTCCGCGTCAATGACGTGATCGCGGTGGCGGGCTATGTGATACCGGGCTCTCGCGTCGATATGTTGATCAGCGGGAATGCTCCCGGACAGAACCAGCAGGGTACGGAGCTGCGGACGATCCTGGAGAACGTGGAGGTGTTGTCGGCCGGCACCAACATCCAGCGGGACAACGAAGGCAAGCCGATTTCGGTGCCGGTGATCACGGTGTTGGTGACGCCAAAGGACGCCGAGACGCTGAGCCTGGCGAGTAATCAGACCCAGATCCAGCTCGTGCTGCGGAACCCGCTGGACAGCGACAAAACGGCGCCCCCTGGAACCGCGGTAACGCGGTTGTTCCGCAAGGAGGCTCCGGCGGTGAAGACGGCGGCGGCCGGACCCCGCAGGCCCAAGCCGGAGCTCGTGAAAGCCGAACCGGCCCCCAGCCCTCCCCCTCCGCCTCCTCCGATTGTGGTGCAGCTCTTGAAGGGCTCCACTAGCGTGTATGTAAAGTTCCAGTAACCCCCCAGGCGGTCGGAACGATCGTAAAATGTGCAAGTCAGCCAGGAGCCGCGGATGAGCGTCAAGTGTCAGCCGGGAAACCGGGGGAGCCTGTGGTGGGTCGGGATCGGCGCCGTGGTTTTCGCGGCGATTTGCTTGGGCCAGGAGCCCTCCCAAGCCACCCGCGAGCTCTCGGTGTTGGTCGGCAAGTCGGTGATGATCGATTCGACACCGGTGGTCCAGCGGGTCTCGGTGGCCTCGCCGGAGATCGCCGACCCGATCATCATAAGCCCGCACGAGGTGTTGATCAATGGGCGGGCGCCCGGCGCCACCAGCCTGATCCTGTGGCAGGAAGGGGGAGGGCGAATTTTCTTCAACCTGCTGGTCCGCCCGGACCCGCAGCCCACGATGCAGCAGTTGATGGAAAACTTCCCGGAGGGCAACGTCCGCCTGAGTTTCGAGAACAATACCTGGTTCTTGCGGGGCACGGTGAAGGACGCCACGGCCGCCGAGCGGGCCCAAGTCATCGCCGCCACGGGCGGCAAAGTGATCAACCTGCTGGAGATTGAAACGCCGGCCGCCGAGCCGCAGATCATGTTAAGAGTCCGGTTCGCCGACGTGGACCGCGCCGCCTCCCAGGATCTGGGCGTAAACCTGATGAATCTCGGCGCCCTGAACACCATTGGATCCACCGCGACCGGGCAGTTCTCGCCCCCGCGCTTCCCGAACATCCGGGGCGGGCAGGACAGCCAGTTTCTGGTTGATGACCTGCTGAACATCTTCGCCTTCCGTCCAGACCTGAATCTCGCCGCTACCATCCGGGCCCTCCAGAGCAAACGCATGCTCCAGATTCTGGCCGAGCCGAACCTGGTGGTGATCAACAAGCGGGAGGCCAGCTTTCTGGCCGGCGGAGAGTTCCCTTTCCCTGTGGTGCAGGGCGGGTCGTCGGCCGGGGCGGTGACCATCCAGTTCCGCGAGTTCGGCGTGCGGATCAACTTCCAGCCGGAGATCACGCCTCGGAACACGATTCGCCTGCGAGTCAGGCCGGAGGTCAGCTCGCTGGATTTCAGCAACTCCCTTAACATCGCCGGTTTCACCGTCCCGGCGCTGGCGACTCGGCGGCTGGAGTCGGAGGTCGAGTTGGCTGACGGACAAAGCTTCGTGATCGGGGGCCTGCTCGACAACCGGGTGATCGAGAGCTTCACCAAGATTCCCGGGCTGGGCGACATACCCATTATCAAGAACCTGTTCCGGAGCCGGTCGGTGAGCAAGAACAATACGGAGCTAATGGTGCTGGTCACGCCGGAGCTGGTGCGGCCGTTCGGCGACGGCCAAGCGCCGCCGCCTCCCAAGACCGACGTCCCGTACCTGGAAACTCCGGGGCAGAAGCCGATTACCAACCCGCGGGTGAAGCAACCGGGCCAGTCCCCCCCTGGAGGGAGCCGTTGATCCCCCTGACTGCGGCGCTGATTCTGGAGAAGCAAAGCGTCCGGGCGCAGCTCCTGGAGGTGCTGAAGGGCATCCCGGTGAGAATTGTGCTGGATCAGGGAGGCTTCGGGGCTTGGCACCTGGTTCAGGAAAGGCTGGAGCGTTTGCAGCCCGACGTGGTACTGGTGGACCTGGGTGAGGAGGTCGAGGAGCGCTTTGGCTACATCCAGAAGGTGCGGATGCTGGCCCGACCGCCCGCGATCATGGTGATCCACAGCGCCAATGACGCGCAGTTGATTCTGAGCGCCATGCGGGCTGGAGCGGCCGAGTTTCTCACCCTGCCGCTGGCGCAAGCGGCGCTGGAGGCGGCCCTGGAACGTATTTCGGCGCTGGCGCCGGAACGGCGGGCAGGGACTGAGACGGGGGGCAAACTGCTGGCCTTCCTGGCCGCCAAGGGAGGAGCGGGGGCCACCACCCTGGCCTGCAACGTCGCGGTGGGTCTGGCCCGCTCCACGGGAAAAGAGGCGCTGCTGGCCGATCTGGATCTGGAAACGGGCAATGTGGCCTTCGCCATGAAGACCAGCTCGCAGTACAACATCCTGGACGCCTGCCGGAATATCAGCCGGCTGGACGCGCACTTCTGGCGGGGGCTGGTCTCCAACGGCCTGCCGGGGTTGAACATCCTGACCGCGCCGGCGGATTTACGGGGTTTGGACGCGCCGCAAGCGGTGGAAATCCGGCAGGTGCTCCGCTTTGCCCGGACGGTCTACGATTTCAGCCTGGTCGACCTGGCCAGCAGCTTGAACCGGCTGACTCTGGCGGTGCTGGAGGACGCCGATCAGGCGTTTCTGGTCAGCACCTCGGATCTGCCTTCCCTGCACCTGGCCAAGCGGGTCTTGCAGACTCTTTTGCAGACCGGCTACGGGCGGGAGCGGGTGCGTCTGTTGGTGAATCGCTGCTCGCGGCGCGACCAAGTCACCCCCGAGGACATCGAGCGCAACTTGGGAGTGCCGGTCTACTGGAGTTTCCCGGAGGACAGCGACAGCGTCGGGGAGTTTTACGTCAAAGGCGGGGCGATTGCTCCGCAATCGGATCTGGGCAAGTCGATCCGCCGTTTTGTGCAGCAGATCAGCCCCCCGCCGGCGGAGAAGAAGAAGAAGTCGTTCTTGGGTTTTTGAGCTGGCCAGCAGCCAGGGGGAGACGCTTCCATGAAGACAAGCGCGGTTGCCGAGTTGGTCCCTCAGTCCGAGTCGAGCTGGGAGGAGCGGCTATTCCAGCGCAGCACGCCAACACCCCAGCATCTCGAGCTGAAGTTCGCGCTGCACCGCAAGCTGTTGGACAAGATCAACCTGGAGAAACTGAGCTCGATCAACGGGCAGCGCGTCCGGGGAGAGGTCCGGGCGGTGGTGGTCATCCTGGTGGAGGAGGAGAAGACTCCGCTCAGCCTGATGGAAAAGGAGCAGTTGGTCGAGGAGGTGCTCAACGAGGTCTTCGGCCTGGGTCCCCTGGAGCCGCTTTTGCAGGACCCGACCATCAGCGACATTCTGGTGACCACGCCCCGGCTGGTGCATATCGAGCGGGCGGGCAAGCTGTACCTGACGCCGGTGCGGTTCAAGGACAACGGGCACTTGCTGCGGATCATCGAAAAGATCGTCTCCCGGGTGGGCCGGCGGATCGACGAATCTTCCCCCATGGTGGACGCGCGGTTACCCGACGGATCCCGCGTGAACGCGGTGATTCCGCCGCTGGCGGTCGACGGACCGCTGCTGTCGATCCGGCGCTTCGGCCGCGACCCGCTGATGCCGGATGATTTGATCAAGAACCTGACCCTGACCCCGGACATGTTGACGCTGTTGCGGGGCTGCATTCAGGCGCGGCTGAACATCCTGATTTCCGGGGGCACCGGGGCCGGGAAGACAACGCTGCTGAACGCGTTTTCAGCCTTCATCTCCGAGGACGAGCGGATTGTGACCATCGAGGACGCCGCCGAGCTGCAGTTGCGGCAGCTCCACGTGGCTCGGTTGGAGACGCGCCCTCCCAACATCGAGGGCACCGGGGCGGTCAAGCAGCGGCAACTGGTGATCAACGCGCTGCGTATGCGTCCGGACCGCATCATCGTGGGCGAGGTCCGCGGCGAGGAGGCCCTGGACATGCTGCAGGCTATGAATACCGGCCACGACGGCTCGCTGACCACCATCCACGCCAACAGTTGCCGGGACGCCATCAGCCGCCTGGAGGTCATGGTGGGGATGGCCAACGCCAACATGGCGCTGAAGAGCGTCCGCCAGCAGATCAGCTCGGCGATCGATCTGTTCGTGCAAATCGCCCGGTTGAGCGACGGAACCCGGCGTCTGACGCACGTGACCGAGTGCGTGGGCATGGAAGGAGATACCGTGACCCTGCAGGACGTCTTCGTTTTCGACCGGCTGGGTCTGTCCCAAGACAAGCGGGTCATCGGCCAGTTCCGGGCCACGGGCATCCGCCCCAAGTTCGCCCAGAGGCTGAAGGCCTCGGGGATTGAGCTGCCACAGGCCCTCTTCGAGAAGGTGACCGAGGTCCGCTGAGGTGAACTTATGGTTCCGGCGCTTCTGACGGTCGTATTCGTGGTGATTTTCGGAGTTGCCGCCCTGGCCGCGTCGGCGGGGTGGAATGTCAGCGAGTCCAAGCGCCGCAAGAAGCTGGACAAGCGGCTCCAGAGGACGCTTCAGGAGCAGGAGGAGGCGGAGGCGGACCTGTTGAAGAGAGAGGTCACCAGCGAAGTGGCCGCCTATGGGCGGATGCTGGAGCGTTTCGAGTTCACCCGGACCATGCGCGAGCACCTGACCCAAGCCAATCTGAGCTGGTCGGTGGGCCGGCTCACCGCCATGATGCTGGCGGCGGCATTCCTGGCCCTGAACATCCTGGTTCGGATTCACCGCTTCCCCATCTACCTGATACCCATCATCGTCCTGATGGCGGGCTTCCTTCCTTACGCCTACGTGCTGCGCAAGAGAAACAAGCGGCTGGGCCGGTTCGAGGAGCAGTTTCCGGAGGCGCTGGATTTCCTGGCCCGGGCCCTGCGGGCTGGCCACGCCTTCTCGGTCAGCCTGGGGATGATAGCGGAGGAGGCTTCCGACCCGCTGGCGATGGAGTTCCGGCAGACCTTTAACGAGCAGAACCTGGGGCTGACCACCGAGACGGCGCTGGCCAACCTGGCCAGGCGGATGCCGCTGCTGGACGTGCGCTTCTTTGTTTCCGCGGTGGTGTTGCAAGGGCGGACGGGCGGCAACTTGGGCGAGATCCTGAACAAGCTGGCCTACGTAATCAGGGAACGCTTCAAGCTTAAGGGGCACGTCAAGGCGGTCAGCGCCCACGGGCGGCTGAGCGCCAGGATCATCGCCGTGATGCCGTTTGTGGTAGTGGCGCTGATGATGGTGATTAATCCCTCCTACATGCATGTGCTCTATAACCATAAGTACGGGATGCACCTGCTGGCCACGGCGTCGGTGATGCAACTGCTGGGATTCCTGATCATGCGCAAGATCGTGGACATTAAGGTATAGGTCATGCCTTTCCTGCTGTGGGGTGTGGCGCTGTTCGCGGCGGTGATGACCGTGGTGGCGGTGGTGGGGTATCGCCACTGGGTCAAGCCGGCGGTGTATCTGGACCGGGTGGGAGCCGACCGGGTGGATGGCCTTCTGCTGGCGGATGATGCGGAGCGGCAGCCGGCGGTCACGCGGGTGCTTCGCCGGGTGGGAGAGACAGTGCCGTCCTCGCCGTCCTCGATGCGAACGATGCGCCGGCAGTTGGTGGCGGCCGGCTATCGCTCGGAGGGCGCGGTGCCGGTCATGTACGGGATTCAGGTGGCCAGCGCCTTGGCTGTTGGCCTGATGAGCGCTGCCATCATGACCGCCACGCGCCAGGTGGGCCCTCAAATGCTGATCGGCAGCGCGATTCTTCTGGGCGCCGGCGGCTACTTCCTCCCCAACGAGATCCTGCGGATGCTCATCCAGCGGCGCCGCCACATTCTGCGGCATTCCCTGCCCGACGCCCTGGACATGCTGGTGGTCTGCGTGGAGGCCGGGCTGGGCCTGGACCAAGCCATACTGCAGGTCAGCGAGGAGCTCCGGATCCCGCACCGCGAGCTCAGCGAGGAGTTGGCGCTGACCAATCTCGAGCTGCGGGCCGGCACCCGCCGCTCGGAGGCCTTGCGCAACTTCGCCGAGCGGACCGGGGAACCCGATATCAAGAAGCTGGTGAGCGTGTTGATCCAGACCGACCGCTTCGGCACCTCCATCGGCGAAGCCCTGCGCACCCACTCGGATTTCATGCGGGTCAAGCGCCGCCAGATCGCCGAGGAGAAGGCCAACAAGATCGGGGTCAAGCTGGTGTTTCCTATCTTCTTCTTCATCCTGCCGGCCATGTTTCTGGTGACCGCGGGCCCGGCGGTCCTGCAGATCATGTTTGACCTGCTGCCGATGATGCGCGGGTTAGAACAATGACCGGGCGCCAAAATTGCCCTCCGAAAAGATGTATTTCCCTACGAAAGTAGTGTAGACTACCGTTTGCGGAGGTTGAATGGACACAGCAACGGTTAGAATCATCTGCGCGGTTCTGGCGATTGTTCTGCTGGCGGTCATCATTATTCGCCGGCGGGGCAAGAAGGAAGAGTAGCAGCCGCCGTGGCTGCCTGAAAACCGAGGTTCCGCGCGCGCGCGCGAAGGGGCCGCCGAGAGGCTGGCAGGTCGCCTTGGGGAACTTCCCGGGCATCAGGTGTAGGATTGTCCCCTTGGAAGGGCGCGGCTCACCAGAACCCCGGCTCTTAAGAATCGTTCCCCCGACAGGCGCAGCGGTCGTCGCCCCTGGCTGAAGGGTGGTGATGAGTGTTCAGGGGTACGCCCTCGATAGCATCGGCTGCCCGCGGGCAACCCGGGGCCCGTTCTCAGCCGGGCCACCTGTGGCTCCTGTTCGTGCCCGCGGTCGCCCTTGCCGGGATCTGGCTGACCGGCTTTTTCTGGTTGGCTGCCCGCGTTCAGACACCCGGTGGTTTTCCTCCGTTGTACTGTGCGGGGAAGATTCTAGACACCAATGGCCCAGGCTCACTTTACGATTTCGGCGCCATGCGAAACTGTTGCCAGAGCTACTTCCCCGCCGACCACATCGTGCTGCCATTCATTCGGCCCCCCTATTATGCGCTTCTGCTGGCGCCTCTGAGCTGGTTGACCCCGGCCTCCGCGCTGCTGGCGTGGCTGGCAGTAAACGCGCTGGGCTGGGCTGCCGGACTTTGGGCCACCGCCAAGGGTGCTGGGATCCGGTTGTCGGAGGCCGCTTGGCACGGGGCAATCTTTTTCCCCACCTTGTTTGCCTTCGCCGACCGCCAGGATGTCCCGCTGCTGCTGCTGCCGGCTGCCGCCGGCTACTACCTGCTGGCCCGAGGCAGCCAGTTCTCCGCCGGACTGGCTCTGGCGTTTTGCGCCCCGAAGTTCCACCTCTTGCTGCTCATCCCGCTGGTCCTGCTGATTCGCAAGAACTGGCGGGCGATAATGGGTCTGGGGACCGGGGCTGGCTTTCTGGTCGGGATCTCGTCGCTCCTGGTGGGACCAGAGGCGTTGGCGGCCTACCTTCGAATGCTGATCGCGCGCGGTCAACCAAACATGGAGTTCCCGGCAGGCACGGCAAACCTTTGGCAACTGGCGCAAGGGACCGGGCTGGAGGTTCCGTCGGTGGCGCTGGCGGTGATAGCGACCGGGATCGCCGCCTGGCGGGGATCGCCGGTCGAGGCGCTGGCCGCCGGCTGGCTGGGGTCTCTGCTGGTTGTGCCCCACGTCTACCTCGCCGACTACACGTTGGCGCTGCCCGCTTGCCTGGTTCTGGGCCGGTCGGGCAAGATTGCCTTTCTGGCCAGCCTCCTGCTGCTGTTTCCCGTCGTCCCGATATTGATGATATACGGCAAACGGTTCCTGCTGGCCACGCCACTGCTGGGCTTTCTCTGTCTGGTGGGGGCGGCCGGGGCGATTCTCTGGAAGGCGCGGCGATGAGCTCTGGCGCCAGGCTGGGGCGACGCTGGGCATCGGGGTTGCAGTGGATGGCCAGCGGGTTGGTGGCCGGCGCTTGGCTTACCGCCCTGTTCTGGCAGGCCGCCGGCGAGGGTGGGGCCGGTGACTTGCTGCGAAGCCACGGCGCGGGCGGTCTTTACGACTACCAGTTGCTGACGAAATCGGTGGCCCGCCCGCAGAGATTCCGAATCCGCCAGTTCAACCCGCGCCGCGGCGAATTCAGCGATCTGGGCGAGTCCTTAGTTCGAGCGCGCCACAACTACCAGCCGGCGGAGGGCGGCCAGCAGCGACGATGAGTCGCCGGCGGTTCGCGGAGCCTCAAGGCTCGCCTGATTCCGGGGAAGCCCGGCGGTATAGCCGCCCTTCGATCTCCTGAAAGGCTCGCCTTTCGACGCGGGCCCGCGGCCCGGCAGTTTCTTGAATCCAACGTTCCAGCAGTTCCCCGTAACGGGCGTTGGCTCCGCGGGTCAAGACAAAGATCTGCGGGGCCTGTCGCAGCCGCTCCGGAGCCGCCGCCGTGTACGGGCTGCGGCGGAGTTCATCAGCATCCCAAGGCAGATTGACGATCTGGAGGCCGCCGCCATCGTAGAACCCGCAGAGAGGCAAGGACAGGGCCTCGCGCGCGCCCGGGACTTCCGGGGAAAGGGTGGTCACATTGTAGAGTCCGGAACGCAGCAGCACTACATCCCCCGGACGGTAAGCGGCCTGGAGCCAGTGGATTGCGCCCCGCCAGTCCTCGTGCCGCGCCGACACCCACGGGCCAATCCAGATTGCGATGGCCGCCTCCAGAATCGCCGCGCCGCCCACGTAGGTCCAAAGCGCGAGCCGGACCACCGAGTCGTCCAGTTTGGCCACCACCACGGAGGCGGTCAGCACCGCCCCCAGCATCGACAGCAGCAGGTATCGCGGCAGAGCGATGTTCACCACGCCCACCAGGGCCAGAACTATCGCTGCCGGCACGATGGCCATGTAGGCAATCCCCAACCAGAGCAGCCCTTTCTCGGCCGGATCTCGAAAAACCAGACGCTGGCGTCGCTTCCATAGCCGCGGCAGGCAGACCAGCGCGGCGGCGATCCACAGGGCTGTCTCTGGCCACAGCAGCCTGTTCAGGCTGGGCAACGGAATCGAGCCGCCGTGCGTGGCGCGGTCAGTCCAAACCGTGAGCAACATCGACGCCAGGGGCAACAGGAGCAACAGCAGCACAGCTTGTGCCCGTATCAGTGGCCCGAGATGGCGCGGTCGTTCCCGCGAACAAATACGCCACCCCAGGCTCACCGCTATCTGTCCGAGAAGCACTGTGCTGTACACCAGGTGGCTGTAACAGGCCAGCAGGGTCGCCCCGCCGTAGCCGGCCAGGATCGAGCGGCCGCCCCCTTCGAGCAACCGGACGTAAAAGTACACCGAAACGGTGGCCAGCAGCAGAGTCAGGCCGTAGGTCCGGGCCTCCTGACCGTGCAGCAGGGCCCCCGAATCGAGCGCGTAGATCGCCCCGGCGTACCAAGCCGCCCGCGCGCCGGCGACGCGGCGCGCGGTGGCCATCAAAACCCCGAGTGAAGCGATACCAAACAGGATCGAGGGCAATCTCAAGAAAAACTCGTTCCGCCCGAAATAAAGGAAGACCCGCACCACGGAGTAGTAAACTGGTGGCTGGATGCTAAAAACAGAGCGTTGCCACAGGGTGGGCCAGTCCGGGGCGGTTGCGGCATAGGCCGTGACCAGCTCGTCGAGCCAAAGACTGGGTTCCCAGAAGCGGAAGGTCCGCAGGAAGATCCCCAACAGGATCACCGACCCGTAGAGCCATTTTTCGGCGCGCTCGGGATTGTGGTCCAGGAAGCTGGCCGGGGGTCGACCCGAGCCGTCCGCTAACACGAAGTCCCCAGGCCCGGGGCGCTCGCTGCCGGCGCCCGCCCAGAGGAAACCACCAAGGTGATCAGCAGCAGAATCATGGCCCGCCGCCTCCCCAGATTACCAGAACAGGTAGAGCCAGCAGGGTCAGGTCGCAGTAGGTCACATGATCGGCGACCGGTAGAGAACCGGTGATGGCAATAGGCAGTGCGCGATACTCAACAGGATCTACGGTCGCGACGCGGCCGCTCTGGCGCGGGGCGCATCCTCCTCGTCCGCCTGATCCTGGGAGGCTCGCCGGTAGAGGCGGACCTCAATCCTCTCAAAAATTCGCTTTTCCACACTTCCCGCCAGCCCGGCAGTTTCTTGAATCCAAGTTTCCAACAGTTCCCAATACCGGGCGTCGGCGGCGCGCGTCAAGGCAAAGATCCGCGGGGCCTGGCGGAGTTGCTCCCGCGCGCCGGCCGCGGTGTGCGGGCTGTGGCGGAGCTCATCGGCATCCCAAGGCAGATTGACGATCTGGAGGCCGCCGCCATCGTAGAACCCGCAGAGAGGCAAGGACAGGGCCTCGCGCGCGCCCGGGACTTCCGGGGAGAGGGTGGTCACATTGTAGAGTCCGGAACGCAGCACTACTACATCCCCCGGCCGGTAAGCGGCATCGAGCCAGCGGATAGCGCCCCGCCAGTCCTCGTGCCGCGCCCCGATCCAGGGGCCGCTGCGGATCGCAAACCCTGCCTGCAAAATCGCCACCGAGCCCACGTAAGTCCAAAGCGCGAGACGAACCACCGAGTCGTCCAGCTTCACCGCGACCAGGGAGGCCGTCACTACCGCCCCTAGCATCGACAGCAGCAGGTATCTCGAGATCGTGATGTTCACCACGCCCACCAGGGCCAGAGTGACCGCCGCCGGTACGATGGCCATGTAGGCAATTCCCAACCAGAGCAGCCCTTTCTCGCCCAGATTCCGGGAATTCAGACGCTGGCGTAGTTTCCATAGCCGGGGCAGGCAGACCAGCGAGGCGGCGATCCACAAGACCGTCTCTGGCGAGGACAATCGCCACAGCAGCCGGTCCAGGCTGGGCAACGGAATAACCCCGCCGTGCGTGGCGCGGTCAGTCCAAACTGTGGGCAACAGCGCCGCCAGCGGCAACAGGAGCAACAGGAGCGCAGCTTGTGTCCGCACCAGCCGTCCCAGATTGTGCGGACGATCCCGCGGCCAGATATGCCACCCCAGGACCACGGCTAGCTGTCCGAGAAGCACTGCGGTGTAAAGCACATGGCTGTAACAGGCTAGAAGGGTCGCCCCGGCGTAGCCGGCCAGGATGGAGCGGCCGCCCCCTTCGAGCAGCCGGACGAAAAAGTAAACGGAAACGGTGGCCAGCAGCAGAGCCATGGCGTAGACCCGGGCCTCCTGGCTGTACAGCAGGGCCTCGGAATCGATTGCGTAGATCGCCCCGGCGTACCAAGCCGCCCGCGCGCCGGCGACGCGGCGCGCGGTGGCCATCAAAACCCCGAGTGAAGCGATACCAAACAGGATCGAGGGCAATCTCAAGAAAAACTCGTTCCGCC
>Ga0247727_10011837_pt1 | contig 15119 bp, 13 predicted proteins | sample WisWelCaveWW1625_FD_202498 | JGI IMG/M metagenome (GOLD analysis project Ga0247727, IMG submission 202498) | Biofilm microbial communities from Wishing Well Cave, Virginia, United States - WW16-25 | ecosystem: Environmental > Aquatic > Deep subsurface > Groundwater > Cave microbial mat | place... | reverse complement strand
TCTCGGTTGTAAAAGAGATTCTTCGCTCCCTACGGTCGCTCAGAATGACATATCATCAAAAAGGTCTTACCTATTAACCCCAATGAGCAAAATAAATTATCCCTCACGCGCGCAACCTTAATATTTTTCAAATCACCCATTTGGCTCTTGAATTTCTTTTCATAAACGTTATACTAATACAAAGTTAAGAGGCTACCCTAAGCAATGTCATTCTGAGCGAAGCGACACTTGCACCGTCTCAAAGAGACAAGTGCAGGTGAGAATCTCTACGATTATCTCAGAGACCCTTCGTGGCGCGAGGCGCCACTCAGGGTGACATGCCCAAAATGTGACTGCCACCTGAAAATCATCGAAAGGAATATGAAATGACTTCAATGGATACGCTCACCATCAAAACGGAAAATAAATTTAGAAGCCTGGTCACAAAGCGCGCTTACGCAAAAGGTGAAATGATCTGCGAAATACCGACGGAGAAGGTTGTCAATAAAGCGAATCGCTTCACAGTGCAGATCGGCCGCGATAAACATACCGATGTCGGCAAACTGGCTGCATTGAATCACTCGTGCGCTCCGAATGTGATCCTCGACACCGAGCGATTGCTGATGTATGCCTGCCGTGATATTGAAAAAGGCGAAGAACTCTCCTTTTTCTATCCAGCCACCGAATGGGAAATGGACGCGCCGTTCATCTGTTTATGCGGAGCATCGAACTGCGTCCACGTCGTTGCGGGCGCGCGCTTCCTGCCGCTCTCCACGCTGGAGCATCACTACCTCAACAGGCACATCCGCGAGATGATGATAGAGTTGTTGAATAACACCGAAACGCATCTCACAAAAATAATTTCGCGCTGAGTTTACAACGACGCGCTCACCTGCACTCCCTGGCACCGCCCGTGATTTGCTTAGCAAATCAGGCAGGTGTGCGCCAGGTGCAAGTGTCGTCTACGGGATGGCATCCCTCCGCTCAGCGCCAAAAACGTCCCGAAGGCTTGGAACCTTCGGGACGTTTTGCATATAAGTTAGAGTCATGTCATTCTGAGCCGCGGAGCGGCGAAGAATCTCGGATTACAGAACAGGCCACTGTATAAAATGAGATTCTTCACTCCCTACGGTCGCTCAGAATGACATGGTTGTTATTGATAATTAATCCGTGATCGTGACCGGGTCGTCGGCGTGCTCGGCGTTCCATTTAGCGATGAGTTCATCGCTGGTCTTGCCGACGTTCTCGCGGTTGATGATCGTGCCGCTGAAGACGCCAGGGATGTTGAGCCCGTAACCGAAAGCGGCATCGGGCCGGTATTGGATATCGAGCGTGCCATCGAGCGCGATGGTGGGCGTCCAGGTGCCAAGACCTTCCACCTTGACGGCGCGGCCAGAGCGGCAATATTCGATGAGCTGATCGCGCAGTTCCTTGATGTTCTGATCCAGCGAGCCTTCCACAATGCCGGTGGCGCGTGAAACGGCGCGGATCAATTCGGGTTTTTGAACAGTGTTGCCCTGTTCAATGCGGGGACGGTAGGCATTAACTGCCTTGATGCGGTGTGCCATATGATATGGACCTCCAAAAATATGATTTTGTCTAACCATAAGGGTGGTGCGCTGCATTGCTTGCTTCTATCCCCTTGGGGTTTTGACATTGACGCAATTATAAAAAAGATTTTTATTTTGTGTTTTGCGTTCTTGTTATTTGTTAAGACATTCTTGGAAAGAACGCTTAACATTCCTGCAAGAAAGCGCACTTTGCCCCAGGTCTGTTCAAGAAAAAATTTTGAGCACGAAAGAATAAAACCAGCGCAGTTGACCCTTGATAAAAAATTTAAGCAGGCCGGATGAACATGTTATAGCCAGTGGAAACCTGTAAAGGATAGACAAATTTCCTTCCACGCATTTTGAATTTCCTCCCAGCGATCGCGTGGATTCCTTCCACGCGCGAGTCAAGTTCTTCCCACGCGCAATGGATTCGCTGGAAGGGATTTGAGAGATTCCTTCCACGCGTTGTACGTTGCGTGGAAGGAATTGAGGGCGTCCTTACCAGGAGTTTTCGATTGCCATGCAGAGATTGAATACATCCCATCCCTGCATGGCAATGTTGCAGTACCTGCAACATACCTCCCGTAAAGTGGATGCAAATCCACAACACGGAGGCATGTTATGGCAAGACCAGCGAACCATGATCGCGCAGAGCAAATCTATCGTAAAATAGAGGAGCATCCAGGAAAAAAGGCGGGACTGATAGCCCGCTTGTTGGGACTCAATCGCAGTGAAGTGACGCGTTCCCTGCCCGCATTACAAGACAAGGGATTATTGGTCAGTGAAGATGATAAGGGAGGTTTATGGCCGTTTCGCAAATCAAAATGATACAACATAAGACCCTAAAGGTTTTCATACCCAACTATCCTTATGGTTTGCCAGGGTATTTTGGCTGTTTGGGCGATGATTCACGAAAGAAACCTTTAGGGTCTCAAACCAACAATGAAAATGTTGCAGAATTCAGGAGGGTATTGTGCTATGCTGTTGCAAATGACTGATCGGAAACCGATTCCAAGTTGCAGGGAGCCGACATGAGCGGAAAAACAAAAGCAGAACGATTGGAAGCATTGAAGCGGCTGTACATCCAGCGCGCCTATTCAGATATTGAGATGGCTGAGCGGCTGGGCGTGGACCGCACGCTGATCTATCGTGACCGTATCGAACTAACGGGTCAATATCCCGTTGAAAAGGATGATGAAGGGCGTTATCACATCCCACGTACAAAACTCATCTCTGAGATCAAGGTCAATTTGCACGAAGCGCTCACCCTGTATCTCGCGGGGCGCAAAACATCCCGGCAGACTCGCTTCCATCATCCCCATGCCGCCAACGCCGTAGAGAAACTTGCCGCCACATTGCGTCAGCCGATGACCGAGAAACTGCTCAAAGCGGCGGATACAGTTTTGAAACAAGAGAAAGACCCTGAGCGAATCAAGATCATTGAAATTCTGGCGCAGGCTTGGGTGGAGCAAAGAAAAGTCCGCATTGAATATCAACCTTTGGGCATGGACGGCTTGACGCGCCACACGATCAGTATCTATCTAATCGAGCCGTCCATCTGGAGCGACAGCATTTATGCCATTGCGCTGAGTGACTTCAACGACAAGATCGTGCCATTCAAAACGGAGCGCATCAAGACCGCCGTCCTTTCAAGTGAGACTTTTGAAATCCCTGCGGACTTCGACGAGCAGGTCTTGCTCAAACATGCCTGGGGAATTTGGTACGGTGATAAGGAACCCGTCACCGTGAAATTGCGCTTCAACAAAGGCGCGGCGCAACGAATCAATGAAAGTAAATGGCATCCATTGGAAAATATCGAACCAACCGAAGATGGCGGCTGTATCTGGAGCGCGGACGTTGCCGAGTGGCGCGAGATGTTCCCCTGGGTACGCGGCTGGGGCGCGGATTGTGAAGTGCTGGAGCCAGATGGGTTGAAAAACAACCTAAAACTTGAAGTTCAAAAATTGGCACAACTTTATAACATTATGGATAACTCATCAAAAAAAGAAGATAATTCAGTCGAAGAACGGATTTTGCTTTTATGGGGCAAAACTCAACGCGGAAGCACCGATCCATTTGAATATCATCCCGCATTATTTCATATGCTTGATGTGGCTTTTGTTGCCCAAAATTTATTAAATGATAATGCCCCGCCCCGTTTCAGAAATATGCTTGCACAGGCGTTAGATGTTCAGCCAGAAACGCTTGTTGACTGGATACCCTATCTTGTTGCACTACACGATATTGGCAAAATATCTATAGCTTTTCAAAAATTAAATAAGGGACAGAAAGACCGATTGATTAGCAAAGACTTCTCGTTTTCTGGTGATTCTCAACAAGATATGCCGCATTCGCTTATAAGTCAAATTTATATCGAGAGAATTATTGCGATGCCACCTAAAACATCCCAGGTATGGAGTGAGGCAATGGGAGGGCATCACGGTAGATTTGCCCATCCCGATGAAGTCAAGAAAGATCGTGCTGGTTTAGGTAACGAACTGGCTGAATGGAATTCATTCAGAGAAGCGGCAGACAAGATATTGCAAAACATATTCTTGAAACAAGATTTGTCAAAACTGCCTGAACCATCTAATGTATCCATTGCGATTATGGCAATTAATGGCTTTACTATTTTATGTGACTGGATTGGTTCTGATAGCAGATACTTTCAACTTGAACCAAACCTAAGTCTTGATAATTATGTTAGCAAAAGTAACCAACGCGCAAAACAGGCAGTAGAGGACACAGGATTACTACTATCATCAACCAGTGAAGCGGCTTTTGATGTTCAATCCTTATTTTCTGATCTAGTGCCTTTGCGCTCCTTACAAAAATTGATTGATGATATTCCAGCCGACTTTCTTTCAGGACCTACGTTGTCAATTATTGAAGCACCTACAGGTGAAGGTAAAACAGAGGCGGCACTTGCTTTGGCTCATCGGATTGGGCGAGTTACAGGCGTAGACGACATGTATTATGCTTTACCAACTACCGCCACAAGTAATCAAATGTTTGGTAGATTACAGGAACACTTAAAGAACAGATTGAGACTTTCGTCTTTGATCAAACTTGTGCATGGGCAGTCATATCTTGTTGAAGACGATTTACGCGCTGAATTCCCCGCTTCCATGATTGAGCCATTAGAAAATGGAGAAGCGACCCATGAAGAATCTGTAGAAAGCTTATCGTGGTTCAATTCCAAGAAGCGCGCTCTGCTTGCTCCTTTTGGAGTAGGCACAATTGATCAAGCAGAACTAGCTGTCTTGAATGTAAAGCATGTTGGCTTGCGAATGGCTGGGTTAGTTGGCAAAGTATTAATCATTGATGAAGTTCATGCGTACGATACTTATATGACGACGATTATCGAAAGACTCTTGCGCTGGTTATCTTCAATGAATACTTCTGTAATTCTTCTCTCTGCTACCCTGCCAATATCCCGCCGTAAGCGTCTTGCAGAGGCTTATTGCAAAGGTCTAGTATTAGACGAACAATCAAACAATGCTTATCCCAATCTTCTTGTTGTGAAGAATCGTAACTTAAACGAACGGACTACATGGATGCCTAATAATGAAATCAAAGTATGGCAACCAGGTCGAATAATTCAAACAAGCACATTACACTTTGCTGATGACGATGAACAGGTTTTGGAAAAAGCAAAATGGTTAATAAGCCAAATTGTAAACGGTGGATGCGCTTGTTGGATTACCAATACAGTAAAACGCTCCCAGCGTATTTTCAAGGCTCTTGTCAAATTAAGAGAGGAAATGTTTTTGGATTTCGAATTGGATTTGCTTCATTCGCAATTTCCGCTTTCCATAAGACAGGATAAAGAACTAGCGTTGAAAGATAAGTATGGAAGAAAAGGCGACAAACGCCCGAAGTACGGCATTGTGATTGGCACACAAGTTCTTGAGCAAAGTCTTGATCTCGATTTTGACTTGATGGTTTCTGATCTTGCGCCAATAGATTTGCTTTTGCAACGCGCAGGCAGGTTGCACCGCCATGAGCGAAATAATCGTCCTGTTGAACAGGGTAAACCGCGTTTATTTATAAACTTTGAAGTTAATTCGGAAGGCAAATTGAAACGCGGCAATGATCGGAGGATTTACGATGAATATATTATTCGTAAAACCCATCAGATACTAACGGAGCGGGCGTCTCAAAGCCTGCCAATAACTCTTCCTGAGGATTATCGCATTTTGATTGAAGCAGTTTATTCTGAAACAAGCCCAGAACAACATGATCCATTGTATGAAGCTTGGTCGGACTTGCAATCAAAAGAGGATATAACTGGCAAGAAAGCCAAAGAGAAGTTATTGCCGGAACCCCACCCGCGCGATTCGTTTGCAAAAACTACTGCAATGAGAGTTAAGTTTGATGAAGACGAAAACAGCGCGGCTTGGATTGTAGCTCAAACTCGTTTGGGCGAAGAAACATTGAACGTAATCCCTCTTGAAAAAGATGGGGACTGGGCATATCTGGATGATGGAAGCAAAATCAATGTAAAAACAGAAGCAAGTTTGAGTATTCAGCGTAAACTATTGAAGAATCATCTTCGGATCAGCAATCCCGATGCGATTGAAGCAGTTCGACTTGAAGCAGAGAAACAAGGAACAATCTTGTTTAAAAAGTCTATCCTGTTGAAGGAGTACTATCCAATCTGGTTATCAAAAGGAGAGGCACATTTGCTGCAAGCAAAACCCAATATCCATATTTATCTTGATTCAGCTCTTGGATTGATCTGGAAAAAGGCGACGGTCAGATTGCCCAGGTCTGTATTCGAGATGCGCTATTGAACGCGAAAGCCTACACTGCAATTTACGACTCATCGCCGTTGGTTGTAGTTGGCGTTCATCGTCTGCTTACGGCGATCTTGCAAGATGCGCTTAATCCAAAAGAAAATGATGATTTGGAACAGTTTTGGAAAAACGGTTTTCCCGCAAAAAAGATTGAGGATTTTGGAAATAAATACGCAGATCGTTTCGATTTGTTCTCGACTGATAAACCCTTTTTGCAAAGCGCAGATTTGCCTATGTTTCCGAGAACCAAAGAGGAGGTAAAGCAGACAAAATATGTTGCTAAACTTTTCCCAGATGCTCCATCTGGTGATGAAGTTTTACATTACAGACATAAAATCGAAGACGATGTAATTCTGTCGTCCGCTTCTGCTGCTTTTGGATTACTTATGATACCTGCCTTTATGTCATCTGGCGGCAGAGGTTTTTTGCCTTCGATAAACGATGCGCCTCCCCCAATTTATGTAATTCCTGGAGGAAAATCATTATTTGAAGTTTTATGCGCTTCGTTAATATCTGAGACCCAACTAGACGACCAGTTGGTAAAAAATGATTTGGCTTGGTGGCGACGGGATGTTTTCGTTGTTGAAGAGAGCAAAAAGAAGAAGAAAATAAATGGGAAAATGATGAATTTTAACGAGCATAAGCAGTTAAGCACAGTGGGCTACCTTCACGGTTTAACTTTCCCTTCGCGCAAAATCCGCTTACATCCAGAAAAGATTAATTCCATTTGTTCGCGTTCAGGAGTTACAAGCGAATGGTGTGTCCGTAAAATGACATTTCGCATGGGTGAGAGTCTCGTTGATGATGATGGTAATTGGTGGCGCGACCCATTTGTTGCATATCGCTTACCAGATCAGAATGGAGAAAAGCCAAAAACAATTAAGGCAAACCGAGATAAAGCAATTTGGCGCGAATTCAATAGTCTGTTCTTATGGAGAGATGATAACTCTCGACAAGCCCCGCGTCCGCGTTTTATTGATCAACTTTCAGTGTTGAGCATTGGTAAAGAGAAGAGCATTTTCCCGTTTCATTGTATTGCGTTGGTAGCTCAGGCAAACGCTAAAAAATTCGATTGGTTTGATTTCGGTTTTGATATACCACCTTCTCTACTTCAAGATTTTGAAGGCTCAGTTTTGGTGGAAAAAGCCTTGTCCTTTGCTTCTGAATGTTGTGATCCGCAAAAAGGAAAAAAGACCAAAGGAATTAGGGTTGTTTTTTCAATTGAATTTGGCAAAGCCACAAAGAACTTTGAGCGTTTTCAGCGATTAAAAAATCGCATGACGTCTGATTATTGGGCGGTATTGGCAAATCATTTTAGGAAGTTCGTTATAGAGATTGGCGATCATTCTCAATGGGAACAATCTTTAGATACGTGGAGAAAAACTGTGGTACGCGAAGCGCAAAATGCCTTTGACCAAGCCGCAGACGCTACAGGCGATGATGGCGCAAAGTTACACCAGATTGTAGAAGGTAAATCTAGGTGCTATCACGAATTAATGAAGATACGCAATCAATATCAACAAAAAGGAGGCTGATATGCAAGATATAGATGAAAAGATCCAAAAGTTTTTGAGCAACCTTGCAGAGCTTAATGCTGGCGCAAAGGCAAGGCTTAAGCGTGATGCGGGAAAGGAACTCGCTGAGGCACACAGCATTGGCTTGTTCTATCGTCTTTTGCCTTATGGTTTGTCTGCGGAACAGGAAGAAATATATTTCCTTGTCGCTACGCTTTACCCGCTGGCAGATAACAGTGACGCGAAAAACTTTGGAACGTCTCTCAAAGCACTACGCCAAAATAAAAAGCAGCAACAAAAGCCTACGGAAAGCATGGATAAACGATTTGAGGTTTTGCTTGACGCCGACAAAGGACAGTTACCTCATCGTTTGCGGCAGATTGTCAAATTCCTGAAATCTGGCGAGCAAAAGATTGGTGTGAATTGGGCGCGATTGCTCAAAGACTTACTTGGATGGCAGCGCCCAAGTCGCCACGTTCAAAAAGAATGGGCAAGAGAATACTTTGCCCTGTCTAGCTACGCAGAATAAAACGCCATTCCCAAGATACTACTGAATCGTAAACCAACCAAAATTAGGAGAACTAAACAATGTTAATCCAAATTCACATACTTCAGAACTATGCCCCATCCAACTTAAACCGTGATGATACTGGCTCACCGAAAGACGCTGTCTTTGGCGGTGTGCAACGCGGACGAATTTCCAGCCAATGCCTTAAGCGTAGTATTCGTTATTCCGAAGCGTTTAAGGTATTTGACGCCGAAGGATTGCTCGGAAAGCGCACAAAGACTTTACCCGTTCTTCTCCAGTCCATATTTGATGAATTAAAGGTTAACGATGAGACAGCAAAAGCCATTCTCTCGCGCCTACCAGCAATCATCCGAGGCTCTACTAAGGGAGATAAAAAGGGTGATGATGCCGCCGCAGATGATGAAGACGAAAACGATATTGCAGAACCAACTTCCGAAGCGCAAGGCAAGGAAGAAGAAGTAAAACAGTTGGTGTTTCTGGATGTAAACACAGAGTTAAGAGCATTTGCCCAAAAATTTTTGGATGCGTACAAGACGGCTGGCGGCACTCCAAAGAAATGGGAGTCTTTCAAAATCAAAGAGTTAATGAAGGCGCTTGGCGAGAGTCTTCCCCGTTCCATTGATATAGCCATGTTTGGGCGTATGACTACTTCACAAGCATTTAAAAACGTGCAGGCTTCGGTACAGGTAGCCCACGCACTTTCTGCTAATGCGCTCAAAACTGAATTTGACTATTACACCGCGATGGATGATCTCAAACCCGATGGTGTGCCAGGCGCGGACATGATTGGCGACGTTGAATTCAACAGTTGCACCTATTACAAATATATCAACGTGTCTTGGAAAGGTTTGTTAGACAATCTTGGCGGCAAAGAGAGTACTGCCATTGCTAAGCGCACAGTTCTTGCTTTGCTAGAAGCGGCAGCCACCGCCCATCCTAGCGGCAAGCAAAATTCTTTTGGCGCATTCAGCCCTGCTGATTTTGTATTTGTCGAAGTGTCAGAGCGCAACTTGCCTGTTAGTTACGTCAATGCTTTCGTGACACCTGTCAACGGCAACAACTATCAATCACTTTTGAAAAATTCAGTCGCTACATTTTCAACTTACGCTGGACGTTTAATCAAAGCGTACAGTCTTGGAGCGCAACGCGCCTATATGTCCGTTGAAGATTTCCCATTCATGGACTTGAAAGCGCAGCCTTCTCTCGAAGATTTGAAACAATGGCTTGCAGCGCAACTTCCGCAATAGCAAAGGAGAACACAATGGCAAATACATTGTTCCTGCGTTTGGAATCTCCGCTGCAATCATGGGGTGAAGATAGCCAATGGTCTGACCGTCGAACTGCGCCAGAGCCTACAAAAAGTGGAGTTGTGGGAATGCTGGCTTGTGCAATGGGCTGGGATGACGATGAGCAAATCCGCAATCTGTCTCATAATATTAGCATTGGAGTTCGTTGTGATATTCCAGGCACGCCAGCCCCATTGCGCGACTATCACACCGTTGGCGGCGGGTATGGAGATACTAATCCTCAGTTGCTTACAGCCGACGGGTCGCCCAAAAAGAGTTCGGGCAAAGCCCATACCGAACAAACATGGCGATACTACTTGTGCGATGCGTCTTTTTTAGTTGCTGTTCAATCGGAAGATGAAAATCTGATTGCTCAACTTGCTGAGAAAATCCAAAACCCGCATTGGCCCATTTTCCTGGGACGAAAAAGTTGCGTCCCTTCACTCCCACCCTATGACGGGGCGGGTAATTACAATTCTTTGAATGATGCGTTAGAAAAACATCCTGCACGATTTCTCAATAATTCAATCTTGGGTAAGCGATTGGTTAAACATCCCCGCATCGTTCTTGAGTGTAAAGCAGGTGAAGGCATCCGCCGTCGAGATCAATTCAAATCGCGCAAATATTGGTTGTTTGATCCGCGTTACTCTAAAGAAGAACTTCTAAAGTCGGATTTGCAATTGGAATATTTAGATAAGGAGACTGCCTAATGTACCTTTCCCGACTCATCCTCAACCCGCGTTCGCGGCAGGTGCAGCACGAACTGGCGGATCCTTATGAATTGCACCGCACGGTTTGCAAGGCGTTCCCGAATGCGAACTATAAAGACAACGAACCATCAGGGATTCTCTTCCGCCTTGATCTGCACCCGCGCACGCGCATCCCTACTCTGCTTGTGCAATCACGCCAACAGCCGAATTGGGATTTTCTATCAGCCGAGAAAAAGGATTACCTGCTTGGAGAAAATGACCTTCCTCTTGAAATAAAAAACCCTGCTTTCACAGAACTAAACTTGAAACTCCACTCAGGGCAGGTACTTGCCTTTCGTCTGCGCGCCAACCCAACGGTCAAGAAAGATCGAGAAGGGAAAGCGCAAGGTCGGCGTGTGGGACTAATCCATGAAGCAGATCAGGAGAAATGGATCAAGCGCAAACTTGAATCCGCTGGCGCGGCGTTAGTGAATGTGGACATTGTCAACGAACAATTCACGCGCGGCAAGTTGTTCAAAGAACACGAGAAGGATAAGCGAATGAATTTTCTCTCCGTGCAGTTCGATGGTGTGTTACAGATTAAAGACAAAGACAAACTGGTAAACACGATCTTCACAGGTTTTGGAAGCGCAAAGGGACTCGGCTTCGGCTTACTCTCTTTGGCGCGCGCTGGTTAACAAGACCTCCGAGTTTTTGAAAAACTCGGAGGTCTATGAACGTCCGTACCTTAACAACCGAATAGTTTCTTTATGTCACTCTGAGCGGAGCGAAGAGTCTCTGGTTCTCAGGCAAAGAGCGAGATGCTTCGTCGCCTGACGGCTCCTCAGCATGACATTTAACAAATAAACAACAAAGGAGGCTTTCATGCAAGATTTACATGGATTACCCAAGTTGCGTGACAGCCTTTCGTATCTCTACGTTGAGCACGCAGTGATCGAACAGGCTGGACATGCAATCGAACTATGGAAAAAAGAAGGGCGCACGCTTGTGCCCGCCGCGTCGCTGTGTGTATTGATGATGGGACCTGGCACGAAGATCACACACGCCGCCGTGAAGGTTTTGGCAGATAACGGTTGCAGTATGTTGTGGACAGGCGAAGAGATGACCAAGTTTTATGCCCAAGGCTTGGGCGAAACGCGCAAGGCATATCACCTTTTGAAACAAGCCGAAATCGCCTGCAACCCTGTCAAGCATACACGTGTGTGCATCCGCATGTATCAAAAACGATTTGAAGAAACACTCGACCCATCGCTCACGCTTCCACAAATTCGCGGCTTCGAGGGTGTGCGTGTGCGCCGTGCCTATAAAAAGGCGAGCGAAACCTATGGCGTGCAATGGCACGGGCGGCTTTATGATCGTTCCAACTGGGGCAGTAGTGACCCAATCAACCGCGCGCTCTCTGCCGCAAACGCCACGCTCAATTCCGTTTGTCACGCGGCGATTGTCTCTGGCGGTTATTCGCCCGCCATTGGCTTTGTCCACACGGGCAAGCAACTCTCGTTCGTGTACGATGTTGCCGATCTCTACAAAGCCGATCTCACCATCCCGCTTGCGTTTTCGATTGTGGCAGAAAGCAAAGAGAACATCGAACGCCGCACCCGCATGGCTTGCCGCGAGAAATTCCGTGAGGACAAACTGCTTGAGCGGATACTGCCCGATATTGACGACATCCTCGAGGTCCCGCCTGAACCGTCTTATGATAATTTGGATGTGGATGCAGACCCTGCGCTTCCCACCGACCTTTGGTTTGATTCCGTCCAAGAAGGCGAGTCTACGCTATGATGATGATCGTCCTACAAAACGTCCCCAAGCGTTTACGCGGCGAACTAACTCGCTGGCTGTTGGAACCATTTCCCAATGTCTTCATCGGTCATGTCTCTGCCCGTGTCCGCGACTTCCTTTGGGAAAAATGTAAAAAGGAATGTAAGAACGGCGGCGTAGTCCAAGCCTGGAACACGAACAACGAACAACACTTCACCATGCGCATGGACGGCAACCTCAAACGCTCCGTTGTAGATATGGAAGGCTTGCAATTGGTATTCATCCCAGAAAACACAATTCCGCCCACTGTTGCAGAGCCTGACATCGAATACGAAAGTTAAAAACCTTTCAAAACCTCTTTTTTTTTACGGTTAGATAAGGGTATTCCCCACACACGTGGGGATGAACCGTTTTTGAACTCCAGAGAAAACTCGGACTCAACGTATTCCCCACACACGTGGGGATGAACCGAGTGCATCCATGCAATTGAATGAGGACTCGTCGTATTCCCCACACACGTGGGGATGAACCGCCAGAAACCAGACTATTACCCACCCTGCCTGAGTATTCCCCACACACGTGGGGATGAACCGTATCTGCGGATGGTTCGGATATTTTTATCGCGCGTATTCCCCACACACGTGGGGATGAACCGCAACGGATCAACCCGTCTCCGCTGGACGCGTCTGTATTCCCCACACACGTGGGGATGAACCGGATATTGGTGATACCGAATTTGTGGATGCTTGCGTATTCCCCACACACGTGGGGATGAACCGATAAGACAAAACGCCTTTTGCCCCCCACGACAAGTATTCCCCACACACGTGGGGATGAACCGGCGCGAACACCTCCGGCATCGTCTTGCCAGTGGTATTCCCCACACACGTGGGGATGAACCAGGCGGCGAAAGAGGCGACGGGCGCGCTGGCGGCGTATTCCCCACACACGTGGGGATGAACCGGTTGGTAAGATTTCGCGGCAATCACCGCAGGCGTATTCCCCACACACGTGGGGATGAACCAGAAATTCAGGAAGGCAGGCAGCTACCACAAACGTATTCCCCACACACGTGGGGATGAACCGGTTGCCATGAATAAGGATCAGAAAAGACAAAAAGTATTCCCCACACACGTGGGGATGAACCGGCGTTTTCTCGATTCCCGATTCAAGGCTGTTGGTATTCCCCACACACGTGGGGATGAACCGCTGATTGAAGATTTGTTAGGCATCAATGACCCGTATTCCCCACACACGTGGGGATGAACCGTCCTTGATCTAATGAATGAAATTGAGCGAACAAAGTATTCCCCACACACGTGGGGATGAACCGGCGTGGGGAGCGGATGGGTATTGGGTAATGGAGTATTCCCCACACACGTGGGGATGAACCGAAGTAGAATCCGTCAATGTTGGCGGGGTCTAACGTATTCCCCACACACGTGGGGATGAACCGTTCGTAGAACAACGGTTCTCTCATCACAATCCGTATTCCCCACACACGTGGGGATGAACCGATCGGGCGCGGCTCAACCGCTTCCGCAATGCGGTATTCCCCACACACGTGGGGATGAACCGCATTGGTAGATTTTTTTGTGTCCGATATTTATAGTATTCCCCACACACGTGGGGATGAACCGACGTTTGGCGCGAAGGGCGTCAAATACGTAAAGTATTCCCCACACACGTGGGGATGAACCGTCATTGAAATTATCAAGACCTACGAAAAAGATGTATTCCCCACACACGTGGGGATGAACCGATATGCGCTTGGGACGTGGGATGCGCTCATTGAGTATTCCCCACACACGTGGGGATGAACCGGAGGTGATTGTCTTGGGCAAAAAGACTACTACCGTATTCCCCACACACGTGGGGATGAACCGGAGATGTTCACATGTATGAATTCGCTGTTACGTATTCCCCACACACGTGGGGATGAACCGTTTGCCATGAAGCAAAACGGATATACCGAGGCGTATTCCCCACACACGTGGGGATGAACCGCCCACGCTGTTAAATGTCTTGAATACGTTTCCGTATTCCCCACACACGTGGGGATGAACCGTGCCCCAGGTGATCAGCACGGTCAATGACAACGTATTCCCCACACACGTGGGGATGAACCGGTTGCGAGCGCGATCGTGACTCATACGCCGCCCAGTATTCCCCACACACGTGGGGATGAACCGTTCAAGCCGCGCTTTAAGGTTTTACGCTCACAGTATTCCCCACACACGTGGGGATGAACCGGCATCCTTCAAAGGAATCGAGACTTCCATCACGTATTCCCCACACACGTGGGGATGAACCGCGTTGACCTGCTGGGATCGAATCAAAACGAACGTATTCCCCACACACGTGGGGATGAACCGTCCATAGGCGACAAACACCAGCCCGCTAAACGTATTCCCCACACACGTGGGGATGAACCGCAATGGCTGAACAGGTTACGAACAAGGTCAGAGTATTCCCCACACACGTGGGGATGAACCGATGGGAGGTTGAATGGCTGGATGACTGCCTTCGTATTCCCCACACACGTGGGGATGAACCGCAGTGACAGGGGCTCGGGAGCGGGCGGAACACCATGTAAGAATTAAACAATCCCTTATCATCCCGCACGGCGGGACACCGAGGGACTGAAACGGTTCAAATGCCACAACTCTCCCACACCGCCACCGAAAGATTGAGGTGATGGGAAAATACAGGTTTGCGTGAGATATAATTCAATTATGAGCCGTACAGCCGAGATCACAGGCAATCAACTCACAAATGCCCTGCGCGCATTGGGCGTAAACTTTATCATGGGACGGCAAAGTAAAGACGCGCCCCTGCGCAAACAACCCGCACGCCTGATCGCTGCCCTCGCCGCGAGCGATGAAGCGCGTTTGCGCCTGTCACTCATTCCCCTCTTTCTCGAACATCCCGAATTTGCCGCGCGCGCCCGAACGGCTGCAAAGAAACTCGACCCGTCCGCGCGGCTCACGC
>Ga0247727_10011836_pt1 | contig 15119 bp, 7 predicted proteins | sample WisWelCaveWW1625_FD_202498 | JGI IMG/M metagenome (GOLD analysis project Ga0247727, IMG submission 202498) | Biofilm microbial communities from Wishing Well Cave, Virginia, United States - WW16-25 | ecosystem: Environmental > Aquatic > Deep subsurface > Groundwater > Cave microbial mat | place... | reverse complement strand
CGCCCGCGCACGGTCGACCAGGACGCGGCGCATCATGGTCGCCGCGAGCGCAAGGAAATGCCCGCGGTCCCGCCATTCGACCCGCCGCTGGTCGACCAGTCGCAGATAGGTCTCGTGCACCAGCGCCGTCGTCTGGAGGGTCATTCCGGGGCGCTCGCCCCGCAGCCGTCGCCGCGCCATGTCGTGCAGCTCACGGTAGAGCACCTTCACGAGCAGATCCCCGGCCCGGGTGTCGCCGGCGCGCCAGGCATGCAGCAGCTCCGTGACCTCCCCGGGACGTGCGGCGGCTTTGGGGTCGCTCTTGTCGCGAGGGTCCATGACGCTGCCCGGATTCTACCTTCTTGTCGGCAGGCGCCGGCGGAAATCCGGCATTGGCGCCGGAAAGTCTGTCCCTCTGGAGCGGGTCTTCGCGCGGTACTCAACTGAGAACCTCTCCATGCAGGGGGAATGACCCATGGGAGCTCCACTCAGCCGGTCAGGATTCAGAGGATTCGGTCCGCTCGCACTGGTCGTCACAGCCGCCCTGCTGACGGGATGGCCCTGCGTCGAGGCCGGAGCGCCACCCGAAAAGGGCCCGTCCGAAGCCTGGATCTCAAGCGCTCGCCAGCAGATACAGAATGCGGAATACCACATCACCTGGCAGAACCAGACAAACCTGAAGGGTCTCGCGGCCGCGTGGCACGCGCCCAACAGGGCGCAGGGTCTTCGCACCTACTTCACCGGCGTGGGCCTGCGTGTGATCCCGCGGGTCGAGGGATCCGCCTCATGGGAGTTCGGGCTCGAGCTGACAGGGTATGGGCGCGCCGGGTCGATTCGCCCCGTAAGCACGTCGGTGGCGAGCACTCAGGGGAACCGGATCACGTACGACCGCGGTGCGGTGGTGGAGTGGTATCTCAACGACACGCGAGGTCTGGAGCAGGGCTTCACGCTCGCGGGCCCGCCGGAGGAACCCGGTGAGGCCTCCGGGGAGGGTGCGCTCGTCCTCGAACTGACGCTGAGCGGCGACCTGTCCGCATTCGTCAGCACCGATGCCCGGGCGATCGACCTGACGACCTCCGCCGGCGCACGCGCGCTGCGGTACGCGGAGCTGAACGTGGTGGATGCGACGGGCCGGGCCCTGCCGGCCAGGATGGAGGTCTGGAGCGAGGCGGGCGCGCGGGGGATCCGGCTCCTGGTGGAGGAAGACGACGCGGTCTGGCCGGTGACGGTCGATCCCCTGCTCACGAGCCCCGCCTGGACGGCCGAGAGCGACCAGGCGAGCGCCTTGTTCGGCTTCTCCGTCGGCACGGCCGGCGACGTCAACGGCGACGGCTACGGTGATGTGATCGTGGGTGCGCATTTCTTCGACAACGGCCAGACCGATGAAGGCCGCGCCTTCGTCTATCACGGCTCCGCAACGGGGCTCTCACTGACATCGAGCTGGACGGCCGAAAGCGACCAGGAGTTCGCCCTCTTCGGCAACTCGGTTGGCCCGGCCGGCGACGTCAACGGCGACGGCTACGCCGACGTCGTCGCCGGAGCGCCCAACTACGACAATGGCCAGACCGATGAAGGCCGCGCCTTCGTCTATCACGGCTCGGCCTCGGGACTGTCTTCGACGGCGAGCTGGACGGCCGAGAGCGACCAGGCGAGCACCCGCTTCGGTTTCTCCGTCGGCCCGGCCGGAGACGTCAACGGCGACGGCTACGCCGACGTCCTCGTCGGAGCGCCCGACTACGACGGTGGCCAGGTCAACGAAGGCCGCGCTTTCGTCTATCACGGCTCCGCCTCGGGCCTCTCCCTGACGCCGAGCTGGACGGCTGAGAGCGACCAGGCGAGCGCCCTCTTCGGCTTTTCCGCCGGCACGGCCGGAGACGTGAACGGCGACGGCTACGCCGAAGTGATCGTGGGAGCCTATCTCTTCGACAACGGGCAGACCGATGAAGGCCGCGCCTTCGTCTATCACGGCTCCGCCTCCGGGCTGTCTTCGACGGCGGGCTGGACCGCCGAGAGCCACCAGGCGAGCGCCGACTTCGGCGTCTCCGTTGGCACGGCCGGGGACGTCAATGGCGACGGCTACAGTGACGTGATCGTGGGGGCTTTCCAGTTCGACAACGGCCAGACCAATGAAGGCCGCGCCTTCGTCTATCACGGCTCCGCCTCCGGGCTGTCTTCGACGGCGGGCTGGACCGCCGAGAGCGACCAGGCTGGCGCCTCCTCCGGTTTCTCCGTCGGCACGGCCGGAGACGTGAACGGCGACGGCTACGCCGAAGTGATCGTGGGAGCCTATCTCTTCGACAACGGGCAGACCAACGAAGGCCGCGCCTTCGTCTATGAGGGCTCCGCCTCGGGGCTGGCCTTGATGCCGAACTGGACGGCCGAGAGCGACCAGGCGAGCGCCCTGCTCGGCTATTCAGTCGCCACTGCTGGAGACGTCAACGGCGACGGCTACAGCGAGGTGATCGTGGGAGCCTATCTCTACGACAACGGCCAGACCGATGAGGGCCGCGCCTTCGTCTATCACGGCGCGGCTATGGGGCTGTCCCTCGTATCGGGCTGGACGGCCGAAGGCGATCAGGAGCTCGCCTCCTTCGGCTCCTCCGTCGGCACGGCCGGGGACGTCAATGGCGACGGCTACGCCGACGTGATCGTGGGGGCCGGTTACTTCGACAACGGCCAGTTCAACGAAGGCATGGTCTTCGTCTATCACGGCGCCGCCACGGGGCTCTCTTTGACACCGGGCTGGACGGCCGAGAGCGACCAGGTGGGCGCCGCCTTCGGCTTTTCCGTCGGCACGGCCGGCGACGTCAACGGCGACGGTTACGCCGACGTGATCGTTGGAGCCTATCAATTCGACATCGGCGAGACCGATGAAGGTCGCGCCTTCGTCTATCACGGTTCCGCCACGGGGCTCTCTCTGACAGCGGGCTGGACCGCCGAGAGCGACCAGGCGAGCGCCTCCTTCGGCTTCTCCGTCGGCACGGCCGGCGACATCAACGGCGACGGCTACTCCGACGTGATCGTGGGAGCGGATGCATTTGAGAACGGCCAAGCCTATGAAGGCCGCGCTTTCGTCTATCACGGCGCAGCCTCCGGGCTCTCTCTGACACCGGGCTGGACGGCCGAGAGCGACCAGGTGAACGCCCAACTCGGCCATTCCGTCCGCACGGCCGGCGACGTCAACGGTGACGGCTACGCCGACGTCATCGTGGGAGCCCATCTCTTCGACAACGGTCAGCCCTATGAAGGCCGCGCCCTCGTCTATCACGGATCCGCCACGGGGCTCTCACTGACATCGAGCTGGACGGCCGAAAGCGACCAGGCGACCGCCTTCTTCGGCTACTCCGTCGGCACGGCCGGGGACGTCAACGGTGACGGCTACGCCGACGTGATCGTGGGAGCCCAATTCTACGACAACGGCCAGACCGATGAAGGTCGCGCCTTCGTCTATCACGGTTCCGCCACGGGGCTCTCTCTGACAGCGGGCTGGACCGCCGAGAGCGACCAGGCGAGCGCCTCCTTCGGCTTCTCCGTCGGCACGGCCGGCGACGTCAACGGCGACGGCTACTCCGATGTTATCGTGGGGGCCTGGTACTTCGACAACGGCGAGACCGATGAAGGTCGCGCCTTCGTCTATCACGGTTCCGCCACGGGGCTCTCTCTGACATCGGGCTGGACGGCCGAGAGCAACCAGGCGTTCGCCGGCCTCGGTGCCTCCGTCGGCACGGCCGGCGACGTCAACGGCGACGGCTACGCCGACGTGATCGCAGGTGCCGATTGGTTCGACAACGGCCAGGATAGGGAAGGACGGGCGTTCGTGTACTACGGCAACGGCGGGCCGGGCCTGAGCCTTCGTCCCCAGCAGCGCCGCGACGACGACACCGCGCCCATCTCCCCTCTTGGCGCCAGCGACAGCGCGGACAGTTTCCGTCTTGCGGCTCTGGGCCGCACGCCGTTCGGCAGAAGCCTCGTGAAGCTCGAATGGGAGATCAAGCCGCTCGGCTCGCTCTTCGATGGAGTCGGAACCCAGTCGAGCGCGGGCTGGACGGACACCGGGATGACCGGCGCCAGCCTCGACGATCTCGTGGGAGGCCTTCCCTCGGCCGCGGTCTACCACTGGCGGATCCGCCTGAGGTATCACCCGGCGACGAGTCCCTTCCAGCGGCACAGCCGCTGGTTTACGGTCCCGTCGAACGGCTGGCAGGAGGCGGACCTGAGAATACTGCCTCTGGCCAACATGGCGGCGACGCAGACTGAAGGAGCTGATCCTGTCCTGTTCGGCCAGGATGTGATCTACACGGTGAGTGTGGCGAACGCGGGGCCAGACGAGGTCCCCATCACGATGCTGCGCGACACGCTGCCCGGTGGAGCGGCCTTCGTGGCCGCCGTGCCGTCCCAGGGCAGTTGCGGGCTTCCCGCCAGCGGCGTCGTCACGTGCGAGCTGGGCCTGGTGGCAGCCGGGGGCGGGGCGAGCGTGACGGTCACGGTCACGCCTTCCTCGCCGGGGTCGCACACGAACACCGCGGAAGTCACTTTCCGGGGGATAGATCCGGATACCGCGAACAACATCGCTCCGGAGTCGACGACGGTGCTTCAGGCCTCGCCCGGCGACCGTGCCTGGCAGGACACGAACGGCGACGGAGTCCAGGATCCGGGCGAGCCCGGTGTGGCGGACGTCCTCGTCGCCCTCTACGACGGCGCCGGCCTCTTCCTGGACGCCACCGTCACGGACGCGGCCGGGGCCTACATCTTCCCGAACCAGACGCTCGGTGCGACGTACCGCCTCCGCTTCATCCCGCCTTCCGGCTACCGCTTGACGGCGAAGGACCAGGGCGCTGACGATCTCCTCGACAGCGACGTCGATCCGCTCACACAGCTCACGCCGGTCATCAGCTTCGTGAGCGTCCAGGACACGTTCCGCTGGGACGCGGGCCTCATCCCGACCTGTCTGCCCCCCGATGAAGCCATCTTCATTTCGAACGCCGGGCTGGGTCCGGCCAACGAGACGATCCTGACGTTCCAGGACTTCAACCAGCCCGCGCAGGTGACCGGTTACAACGTCTACCGCTCCGACAACCCGGCGCCGCCGCCGAACACGTGGCCCCTCGTCGCGAGCGACATCGTCGATGGTGACGAAGCGACGCCCAACAATCAGTGGGCCGACACCTCCGGCGACCCGCCCCCCGGGGGTGTCTGGTACTACAACGTCACCGCCTGGAATTCGTCCTGCAACGCGGAGGGACCGTTCTAGGCGGCCTTCTCCTTCGCGGCCGGCGCCACTTCGCGCAGCGCCTCGAGAAACGCGGCAGCCTCCTCGCGCGTGCCGATCGACACTCGCAGCCAGGGCGGCAGGGCGGCGAACCGGCGGCCGGGGAACACTTGCCGGGCGCGCAGCGCCTCGATCGGCTCGGCGACGCCGCGCGCGCGGTCCATCGCCAAGTGCTTGGATGGCGAAGGGCGGAGTGTGTCCACCCGTCGCCGTGCGACACTTCGCCAGCCCCGCCACCCGACCGCCGTGCAGCTTGAATCCCCCGCCACCCGGTCCCCCGCCCCGTTCCACCACCCGCCAGCAGAGGCGAAGTTGACGGATTTGGCATTACCGGACCCGGGAGCGCAGCTTGAACCGCTTATGCGCCGGCTTTTCCTTTACTACCGCAGTCGACGGCAGCTGCCCGCCGCGTTCTCGGCGCTCATCGAGGCCCTGCGATTGACGTAACGGAGTCACCTCCCCATGCGCCAGGCGTACACACTTCCCCATGGAGACGGCGGGGCCGGTTCCCGCGTCCAAGATCTCGACCTGTGTTTTCAGTAGGTTGAATGGTGGAGGCGGCGGGAGTCGAACCCGATCCGGGTCGATTTACTAACGTGCTGATGACGCACGACTTCCGTCGCAAGGCCTTGATTCCACGCCGCTTCTCACCGTCTATAGGGTCCCCTGGAGTCCCCTACAGTCCCCTGGAATCGACCCCAGTCATGTTGCGGTAGGGACGCCGGTTGCCCGGCGCCCCCCGCACAGATCCGGACGTGCGGGATTACCGCATCCGGCTCCCACCTTGGGTGACGACGCCCAGACGCACGAGTGGATAGGGGTGGCAGATGCGCGGGGTGGGCAGCCATCGGGCGACCAGGCTTCGGAGCCGGCGCGCGGTGACGCGATGAGTCTGACTGCGCCGCCGCAACGCACGCCACCAGGTCCACCCGACAGCGAACCGAAAGGCGTGCAGCGCCGGACCGTTCATGGGCACGCCGAAGTACCGGACGTGTCCAGTCACGACCGAACGCAAGTACGCGCCTTGCTCCGGGATGGGGTCGTGCAGGCGTCGCCGAAGCTCGGTCTTGACCTCTTCGAGCTTCGCCCGCAGCCTCGTGCGCATCGTCTGCCGCAGCACCGTGAACTTCCCTGCCCGGGTCTTCGCGCAACTGTGCGTGAAGCCCAGGAAGTTGAAGGTCTCCGGCTTGCCCCCGCCGCGCTGACGCCGGTCCGGTGCGGCGAACCGACCGAACTCGATGAGGCGCGTCTTGTCAGGGTGCAGCTCCAGGCCGAACCGCGCGAACCGCTCGCGCAGCTCGGCCAGGAAGCGCTCGGCTTCCACCCGATGCTGGAACCCGACGACGAAGTCATCGGCGAAGCGCACGACGACCACGTCGCCCCGCGCCTGCTTCCGTCTCCATCGTTGGGCCCAGAGGTCGAACACATGATGAAGATAGAGGTTCGCCAGGAGCGGGCTGATGCTCCCGCCCTGGACGGTCCCCACCTCACTGCGTGTCCGCTTCCCATCCTCCAGCACGCCGGCGCTGAGCCATTTCTGAATCAGCCGCACGACGCGCCGGTCCGCCACACGGTGCTCGACGAACTTCACCAGCCATCCGTGGTCGAGAGTGTCGAAGAACGCCCGGATGTCGGCGTCGAGCACCCAGTTCACCTTCTTCGTCATGACCCCGACCGTCAGCGCGTCCAGCGCTTGATGCGGGCTGCGCTCTGGCCGGAACCCATACGAGAAGCCAAGGAAGTCCGCTTCGTAGATGGCGTTGAGCACCTCGACGACGGAGCGCTGGACAATCTTGTCCTCCAGCGTGGGAACCCCGAGCGGCCGCTGCCGCCCGTCCGCTTTCGGGATGTACGCCCGACGAACCGGCTTCGCCTGGTACGCTCCCCGCCTCAGCCTGGTGGAGAGACCCCGGAGGTTCGTCTCCAGGTTCTCCCCGTAGTGCTGCCAGGTCTCGCCGTCGACACCTGCCGCCGCGTCCCGCTTTACAGCACGGTACGCGGCGCGCAGCCGCCCGACGTCGTAGACGTGGTGCAGGAGCGCGGTGAACCGCTGCCGCCTGTCCTTCTCAGCGGCCTGACGTACCCGCTCGAGCGCGCTGGGCGCGCCTGCCCGGCTCTGAGTCCGGAGCGCGTTGCGCTCGTGCGGGTTCCCCTTGGCCGGCCCCCTTCCCTCCACCGCCTCCGCCACCGGTCTCCCGGCATTGTTCGGCGGCTTCCCAGGTACTACGGGGCCGTCCGACTTCCCACGCCCGTGCATCACCGGCGTACGTCCTTGGACTTCCCGGCGCGGCCTCCGGCCTCTCGTGCCGCAGGCGGACATGGGACCTCCCGGTTCCCGTGCGAGGTGCTTCCATGCGTGCTCGGGGTCTCAGACCGCGCGGGGTCCATTCGCGTCTCGCGCTGGCGACGCGAATGGTGTGGCCTTCCGCCTGTCTCCACGGCGTCGGCACCCCGGAGTGGTCCAAAGTTTTCGCGGCTCGATACCCGGCCCGCACGTTCCCCTGTCAACGCTTCACCCCCGCCCTCGCGACCGTTGGCGCATGACTCGGGGCCGGTGTGGCTCGCTACGCCTTCACCGTACGAAACTTCCATTCGCAACACCTCGCCGGTTTTGCCGGCGCACGGAGACATTTTGGAGACGGCGAGTGGTCCGATGACGAAGTCCAAGGACTAGAACACGATAGATGGTGGAGGCGGCGGGAGTCGAACCCGCGTCCGAAAACGATCAGCCGGGGACTTCTCCGTGCGCAGCCCCTTCCGTGTTTTCTCGCCGGCCGCCTCCCGAAGCGGCCTTGAGGCGGCCGGCCAGCCCGTTGAGTTTCGCCTTCGAGCCCCGGGCCGGGGCAGTCAGGCTATCCCGCTGTGCGACGTTCGTCCGGTTCCCCCGGGAGAGGGATCCGGCGAACGGGCCGCTTGAGCAGCCAGCGCGAACTGGTTGTCGGCGCTTGGTTCTTGTCCACGAGTTTTGCGAGGTCGTGGACCTCGGCACGCTATCGCCAGCCTCAACGATTCCGTCGAAATCGTTTCGCCCCACCTGGGATTCCGGCTGGATGCGCCGATCTTGGCAGCCGCGGCACGGCGGGATAAACGCGGCGGCGCCCACCACCATGTGAGACACGCCGCCGCGGGGGGCTCGACAGAATCACGGCGGCTGGTGCACAATTCCGCCAACGTCGTGGCACCGCGCGCTCGGGCCTGCATGAGAGTGATTCATGATTCGCAACGTGATCCTGAACCGGTGGTCATGCCGCGCCTGCGCCGCCAGCCCGCCCGGTATGTTTGCCTTTCACCATCGATCCAAGGAGGGAATGCGATGAGCCTGCTCACGATCCGGAGTGCCGTCGTCCAGTCGTCGAGACTCTGGCCGATGCTGGTCATTTCGCTCGCGCTCGCGGGCTGCGCCCTCTCCGAGGTGGAGCCGCCGAACCCCGACCTGGCGAAGGTCAAGAAAGAGCAGGACGAGCCGAGGAAGGTGGGGAGCGGGCGGTCGTTCGTCGCGCAGACGAAGGTCGAGGCCGCGCCGGCGCCGGCGGCGGCGGCGGGCTGGAACGTGGAGCGGGTGGCGAGCGGGCAGGACGACTGGGAGCCGGCGGTCGCCGTCGATCCCGGCAACGCCAACTACGTGTACCAGCTCCTGACCCGGTACACCGGCCCGAAGCCGTGCGGAACCTGCAAGCTGCCGTCGATCATCCTGCGACGCTCGCTCGACGGCGGCGCCACCTGGCTGCCGGACCAGTGGCTCAAGCAGACGACCAAGGCCCAGTACGACCCGCAGATCAAGGTGGACATCAACGGCAATGTCCACGCGGCGTTCCTGAACGGCACCACCCCGGGATCGACTTACGTCAGATCTCCCGATCGCGGCGTCACCTGGTCGGCTGGCATCGACTGGTCGGGGCAGGGGCGCAAGCCACAGTGGAACGATCACCCGTGGCTCGGCGTGTCGCGCGACGGCATGCACGTTTACATCGGCTTCAACTCGAGTGATTCCTACGTCGTGGCGTCGCACAACGGCGGCCTGAGCTTCTCTCTGCCCGTGAAGATGAACACCGACAACCGCTACTACTTCCACCAGGGGGTGTCAATCAGCCCGTCGAACGGCAACGTCGCGTACATCGCGACGAGCGACTTCAGCAGCGGCAACACCTACAACGGCGATGCCTTCATCCGGGTGTGGAAGACGACAAACGGCGGGACGTCATGGGGGACCCCTACGCTCATCGACACGTCGCGCGACGTGCCGGCCTGCGGCTGGGCGGCCGGCTGCTACACCGGCTTCCTCGGATCGACGCCGAACATGGCGATCGACAGCGCCGGAAGGCTTCTGATCGCCTACCACGTCAACAGCACGCCGGGAGTGCCGGAGCAGATGTACACCCGAACCTCGACCGACGGCGTCACCTGGACCCCGCGCGTGAAGATCTCCGTCGTCTCGGCGACGGTGCACAACGCCTTCCCCTCGGTCGTGGCGCATCCGACCACCGCGAACGACTTCCGGGTCATCTGGCAGGACGATCGCCAGCAGACCCAGACCGGGTGGAACACCTGGTATCGGCGCACGACCAACGGCGGCACTTCCTGGAGCACCGACATCCGCGTCTCGGATCTCACGACCGGCGCGCCGTACAAGAACGCGAACGGCTACGCCTTCCCGTACGGCGACTACCTCGATCTCGCAGTCGGTCCCAACGGCGTGAACCAGGTCATCTGGGGAGCCGGGGCGTCCTACACCGGCCCCGGCGGCGCCTGGTACACGAGCGGGCAATAGCGGAACAGATCATCGCGGTCACAGGGCGATCGGCGACGTCCGCCCCCTCAGGGCAGGGGGCGGCGTTCGGCCGCTGTGCGTCTCCAAGACCTCGGACCGCAGGTTCGGATGCGAGCGCGGCCGGCTCGACGGCTGTGGTCGGCGGGCATCAGGAGCGGGTTCTCGGCCATGTCGCTGTCCCGAGAACCGACGAATGGTGGAGGCGGCGGGAGTCGAACCCGCGTCCGGAACCGATCAGCGTGGGATTTCTCCGTGCGCAGCCCCTTCTCGTGTTCTCTCGCCGGCCGCCACCCGAAGGGGCTGAGAGGCGGCCCGCCAGCCCATCGTGTTTCGCCTTCGGGTACCGGGCCGTCCCTCAGGCTATCCCGCTGTTCGACGTTCTTCCGGCTCCCCGCGGGAGAAGAAACCGGAGAACGGGCTGCTTAGGCAGCCAGCGCGAACTGGTTGTTGGCGCTTGGTGGTTGTCCACCTGATTAACGAGGAGTGGGCCTCGGCACGCTGTCCCAGCCTCAACAGCCCCGTCGAAACCGTTTCGCCCCCACATCGGGATGCCGGCTGGACGCGGTCAATATAACAGCCGGGGCGAGGCGGGGTCAACGCGACGGGGCAGGCCGTGGGGCACGCGGCGGGGCGCTGCCGGAACCGGCCGCGGGCGGCGCCGCCGGCTGCGGACGGGGCGCGGCGGTCTCCCCTCCCGGCGGGTGCGGCCCTTCGATCCAGGCGAGCGCCTGGCCGACCAACGAGAAATAGACGTCGCGCACGTCGCGGAACTGCTTGTCGGCGCCCGGGATCGACACGAACTTGTGCGGACCGCGCACCAGATCGACCAGCGCGGCGGCGCGGCTCTCGACGTCGATCTCCCCCTGCATGAAGACCGTCGGGATCGGCGCCATGCGGCGCAGCTCGTCCGGGACGCGGAACTGCTCGTCGGGCGGCGACGGGATGGGCTTCGCCTTCATCTGCAGGGTGACGCGGTAGACGCAGGCGCTGTCCTCGTCGGGGCCGATGAGGAGCGCGCCCGCGAACCCCTGCGCCCCGCCACGATTGAGCATGTACGGCACGAGCTCGGCGCCCCAGGTGTAGCCGATGAGGAGGACCGGGGTGTCCGCGGGCAGGCCGGCCTTTTCGTTGACGAACGCGCGCAGGGTCTTGAGATCCCGGACCCAGTCCGGCGGCTCGAGCTTGCGGCTGAAGTACTCGGTCGCGTCGATGCCGACGACGTAGCGGCCGTGGTTCGCGAGCCACGAGGCGGTCTCCTGCTGCACCGGCCTCCAGCCCCAGTCGCCCGAGAAGAACAGCACGGCGCCCGCCCCTTCGGTCATCGGGACGGTCGGCGGGTAGAGGAATACCTGTCCCATCGTCGCCATGCGCAGCCGCAGCGAGGTGACCGTCGGCGTGTTGCGCTCGGCCTCCGCCGCCGCGGCCGGCGCCGGGAGGAGCGCGAGCGCCGCGCCGATGACGAGGAGGGCGGCGAGACCGGCCGCCAGGGCCGGCAGCGGGCCGGCGACCGGCGCGGACAGGCGGTCCGGCGGGATGCGGCGTCCGGGCGCGTGATCATGCGACGTCGTCGCGGTTTTCATGGGCCCGTCGTTTCTATCACAGGTCCGCCGGCACGGCCAATCGCGCCCGGCGCAATCGCGCCCGGCTCAAGGCTTCGGCTGCATCGCGGCGGGATGCCGCACGACTGTCTCCTCGGGGAAGGCCAGGAGGGCGCCGCCGTAGAGGTAGTCGCGCGTCCGCTCGTAGATGAGGCGTGGATCGACCGGCCGCCGGGCGAGCCCCGACTCGATCGCCGATCGGGCCACCGCCTGCGCCACCTCGGGGACGCCCTGGAACTCGAGCGGGCGCGGCAGGATGCTGCGCGGCGTCAGGTCGTAGTCCGGGACGAGATCGGCAAGGGCGTGGGCGGCGGCGATGTTCATGGCGTCGTCGATGTCGCGCGCGGCGACGTCGAGCGCCCCGCGCAGGATGCCCGGAAACGCCAGCAGGTTGCTGAGGAAGTTCGGCCGGTCGGTGCGCGACGAGGCGACCACGGCGGCCCCCGCGTCCACGGCCGCCTCGGGGGGGATCTCCGGGATCGGCGTGGCGAGGGCGAAGACGATCGGCCGCTCGGCCATGTCGCGCACCATGTCGGGCGTCAGGATGCCGCCGCGCGACAGTCCGACGAAGAGGTTGCGGCCGCGCACCGCGTCGGTGAGCCCGCCGCGCACCCCCTCCCGGTTGGTGCGCGACGCCAGCGCCTGCTTCTCCGGGTTGAGGCCGGGCCGCCCCTCGTAGAGCACGCCGCGGGCATCGCACAGGACGACGTCGGCGACCCCGGCGGCGAGCAGCAGCCGCGCCACCGCCGCGCCGCCGGCGCCGGCGCCGCCGATCACCGCCTCGATCTCGCCGATGGCGCGGCCGGTCAGGCGCGCCGCGTTGAGGAGCGCCGCCAGCACGACGACGGCGGTGCCGTGCTGCGCGTCGTGGAACACGGGGATGTCGGTCGATTGGCGTAGATGCCGTTCGATCTCGAAGCCCGCGGCGGTGGCGATCCCCTCCATCAGGATGCCGCCGATCGTGGGCGCGAGCGCCCGGACCACCGCCTCGACCTCGCCGGCGTCGCGGGCGTCGAGACACAGCGGCATCGCCTCGATGCCGGCGAAGGTCTTCAGCAATACGCACTTGCCCTCGACCATCGGCAGCGCGGCGAGCGGCCCGGCGGGGCCGAGCGACATCACGGCCGACCCGTCGCTGACGACGGCGACCAGGTTGCCGCGGGTGGTGTACTCCCACACCGCCATCGGGTCCTCGATGATGCGGCGCACCGGCTCGGCGACGCCGGGGCTCGAGATGATCCCGAGCGTCGTCTCGTCCTTGAGCGGCAGCTTCGACACCACCGCCAGGGCGCCGCGGTAGCGGCGATGCAGCTCGAGCGATTCCTCGCCGCGCGATCGCGGCAGCCCGCGCTCGCCGGTGCGCGACGGCGCCTCGACCAGGGCCATGTCGCCTTCGTACACCAGGTGGCGCACCTGCTCGCCGATCTCGTCCGGGTGGACGTCCTCGGCGGCGACGCCGAGCGCCACGGCGGCGTTGGCGACCGCCCGCGCCACCGCCGGCCCGACTCTCAGATCCAGGACGCGCGGGATGATCCGCTCGGGGCCGATCTCCTTCTCGGGGACGAGCGCGGCGATGGCGTCGGCCGCCGCGATCAGCATCTCGTCGTAGACGCGCGTGGCGCGCGCGCCCATCACGCCGCGCAGGATGCCCGGGAACGCCAGGGCGACGTTGAGGCCGTGCCGGTAGTTGGCGCCGCCGGTCAGCACCACCGCCGCCCCCGCCTCGCGCGCCTCGTCGGGATCGATCTCCGGCTCGGGCATCGCCAGGGCCAGGACGATCGACCGCGGCGCCATCGTGCGGATCATCGCGGGCGTCACGGCGCGCGCCGCCGACAGCCCCACCAGGACGTCGGCACCCCGGAGCGCGTCGCCGACGTCGCCCGAGGTCCCCTTCGGATTGAAATCGCGCGCCGCCGCCTCCTTGAAGCGGTTCATCTGCGCGTCCCGACCCGGGCGCAGGATGCCGGTGCGGTCGCACAGGGTGATGTCGCCAAGGCCGGCGCGGCGCAGGAAGCGGGCCACGCTGATCCCCGCGCCGCCGGCGCCGGTGATGACCGCGCGCAGGCCGTCGAGGTCCTTGTTGACGATGCGCGCGGCGTTGCGCAGCGCCGCCAGGACGATGGCGCAGGTCCCCTGCATGTCGTTGAACAGGAAGGGCACCGGCATGTCGGCGTCGCTCATCGCGTCGAGGATCTCGAACAGCTCGAAGGAGCGCGGCGAGGCGATGTCCTCGATGGCGATGGCGCCGAAGGTCGGCGTCAGGCGGCGGATGAGTTGCGCCAGCCGGGCGGGGTCGCGCTCGTCGAGACAGATCGGGAAGGCGTCGAGCGCCGCCAGCGCCTTGCACAGGACCGCTTTCCCCTCCATGACCGGCAGGGCCGCCGCCGGCCCGGCGTCGCCGAACGACAGCACCGACGAGCCGTCGGTGACGATGGCGACGGCGCTGCCGCGGACGGTGCACGACCAGGCGGCCGCCGGGTTGTCCATGATCTCCTGACAGGTGGCCGACAGGGCGGGACCGTACACCAGCCCCATCATCGACTCGTCGCGGATCGGGATCTTGCCGCGCACCGCGAGCAGGCCGCGGCCGCGGCGGTAGTGGCGCAACACTTCGGCCGCGGCCGGCCGCCTCATGGTCCGGCCACGCCGCGGCTCAGGTGGTACGCCAGGTTCTCGAGTTGCACGGCGAGGTCCACCCCCTTGAGGATGACCCCCGGCGGCGGCACCAGCGGCGCCGGCGCGAAGTTCAGCACGGCCCGGATGCCGGCCCGTCCGACGAGGTCGAGCGCGTGCTGCGCCGCCGCCGCCGGCACCGCCAGGATGGCGATGCCGAGGTGCTCGCGGCGGGCGATCTCGGGGAGCGATTCCATCGGCTCGACGGGGATGTCGCGCCGGGTGCGCCCTCCGACCTTCGCCGGATCGCTGTCGAACAGCGCCACGATCGAGAACCCCTCGCTGTTGAAGCCGCCGTAATCGGCGAGCGCCATGCCGAGGTTGCCGGCGCCGACGATCGCCACCCGGTGGCAGCGGTCGAGCCCGAGGATGCGCGTCAGCTGCTCGCGCAGGTCGGCGACGTAGTATCCGACGCCGCGCACGCCGAACTCGCCGAAGCAGGCGAGGTCCTTGCGGATCTGCGCCGAGTTGAGGTGCAGCCGGCCCGCCAGCCGCTGCGACGAGATCGACCTGACCCCGGAGCGCGCCAGGTCTTCGAGGCAGCGCAGGTAGACCGAGAGGCGCTGGGCGGTGAGGTCGGAGATCCCCAATCCGCGAGGCTTCGCCGGGGGACGGCGCGGGGCACGGCGGATTGTGCCTGCTTTCACAATGAAGCGATGCTAGTGGGGCGCGGCGCTGCGAGTCAAGCGCGACAGCGACAAGAGCGAGATACGCCGCGGTGCCCGGCCCCGGGGAGGGCGGGCGCGCGGGCGGGGGGGCGACGGCTCCGGACGCGCGGATGAACGCGCGTCCTCGCCTCACCTCGCCCTTCGGGGCCCGCGGTAATGCGCGG
>Ga0247727_10011835_pt1 | contig 15120 bp, 11 predicted proteins | sample WisWelCaveWW1625_FD_202498 | JGI IMG/M metagenome (GOLD analysis project Ga0247727, IMG submission 202498) | Biofilm microbial communities from Wishing Well Cave, Virginia, United States - WW16-25 | ecosystem: Environmental > Aquatic > Deep subsurface > Groundwater > Cave microbial mat | place... | reverse complement strand
CCGGCGTCTCTGAGCGGTACCTGGCGGAGCTGGAGCGCGGCGCCGGCAATGCCTCGCTGCTCGTTCTGCGCCAGATCGCCGACGCGCTCGGTCTGGAAGCGGCCCAGCTTGTCAGCGACCAAGCCGAGCGACCGATCGACCTGACGCTGGCGCTGCATCAGCTGGAGCGCCTATCGCCGGCGGAGCTCGGCGAGGCGCGCCGCCTGCTGGCGCAGCGCTTCGGCAAGGCGGACACCTCGGCGCAAGGGCGCGTGGCGCTGATCGGCCTGCGCGGCGCCGGCAAGACGACGCTTGGCCAGCGCGCCGCGCAGGCGCTCTCGGTCCCCTTCGTGGAGCTCGATCGCGAGGTGGAGCGCGCGAGCGGTATGGAGCTCTCCGAGATTTTCGCCACGCACGGCCAGGCCATGTACCGGCGGCTCGAGCGCCAATGCCTGGAAACGGTGATCAAGCGCTTCGACCGCGCGGTCATTGCCACGGGCGGAAGCCTGGTAACGGAGTCCGCCACCTACGACCTGCTGCTGTCGTCGTGCTTCGTCGTCTGGCTCAGCGCCGCGCCAGACGAGCATATGGGCCGCGTCCTGGCGCAAGGCGATCTGCGGCCGATGGCCGAAGGGCCGCAGGCCATGGACGATCTCAAGGCTATCCTGGACAGCCGCGGCGCTCTCTACGCCAAGGCCGATACCGAGGTGAGCACCTCGGGCAGGAGCGAGGCGCAGGCCCTTGCCGCCCTGCTCGCCGCCGTCAGGCGCATCCCAGCCGAAGCGGCATCCTGAATTGGTTGGCTGGCGCAAGCCGTCCTGGCCGCGAGAGCCAGACCTCTCCGAGAATTGACGGTTCTGCCGGATGCGAGGACGTTCGCCGGGCTCCGCAGGTCAGCGTTGCGACGATGTGGCCAAGGGAATGCGATATATCGCGGCGTTCATTGTGTTGCCGTTGACGGCAATGAATGCCGATAGCGTGTAGCGGCCGGGCGGCAGACGGTCCTTCAAATCGATCTGGAAGTTCGCGCTGGCGCCCAGGGGCGCAGCGCCGGCCAATACGACCTGCCCATGCGGGTCGGTTACGACGTAGCGGCATTCCGGCGACGCGCGCTTCAGAACCGTCGCGGGAACGGACTCGATCGCCATGCGAACCAAGCGAGTGCTGCGCTGGAATTTCTCGACAATTTCGATGTCCCCGGCGATGGTCAGCCGCTCGCTACTCCAATCCACCTTGGTGATGAAACCGCGCCGTGGCAGGGCGTAAGCATCGTAGGAGCCAACGCCCAGCGGATAGCTGAGGTCGCGGAACGCCTCCAATGTCACGCTTTCTGGCGACCAGGCCTTGAGCTTGTAGGGTCCGTTGGTCACCAGGAAATGACCGCCAGCCTTGTAGAACGCTGCCAGCGCTGCCCACCGCCTCCGGGCCTCCTCTTCGGAGACGTGGGCCAGCAAGGCTTGCGGCCGGAAACCCTCGCGCTCGAACTGCGGCAGCAAGGAAGCAAGCTTGGCGTTCAACTCTCCAGAGCGGACCAGATCGAGCCACGGGACACCGCGCCGCACCGCCTCGGCTTGCGAGAATGCAGCCCAGCCGCGCGTCACCGCCTCTTCCATCAGCACCAGGACGTGCCAGGGCAGCGTGCTCCACGGCGGTGCCACCACCGCATTCCAGTCGGCATCGCCGGGCCCGATGTCGAGATAGACCTCGATGGTGAGGACCTCGCGCACGAAATTGACGTCGCCGACGCGGAAGGACTTGGAGCCGGTGTCGACCCCGGCAGCTCGCACTGCAACCAGGCGCCGGCGCAGCGGGGCGGTCGCTGCATCGATGAACGGATCGTAGTGCGCGGCGCCACCGTTGCCTCTAGCCCCCCACCGGTAGGCGAACGCATAGGCGTAGAGCAGGTCTGCCGCACCCGTCTTGGTCGTGTCGTGAAAGGCCGAGCCGAGCACCTTGTAGGTGAGCTTGACCTTGGCAGTCTTGTTCGGCCCAACGGGCTGCAGGAGGCCGGTCTGCGCTTCAGCCAGCACCGCGTCCGCCGGGACGGCCACCCGCTCCGCGGCGACCGCGGTTGGTTCTGCCGCCGCGCGGCTCTCTACGATCGGCTGGGCCGTGATGGACAGGCCGATGAACGTGTAGAGCACCATCAACGCGGTCAACGGAACCTGCGTCGCCAGTGCCACGCGGCGCGGCTCGAATACGCGGAGCGCCCGCATGTGCGCGAGATAGACGGCCGTTACGTGGCCGGTGACGATCGCCGCGAGCGCCGCGTACCAGGCAAAGCGCGCGCCGGCGATGGCGATGTCGACGCGATAGCCGGCGGTGCCGAACAGGTTCCAGCCGTAGCCGAACGGGTCGGACAGCAGTGGTATGATGTATTGCCCGTGCACCAGCAGGAACACCAGGTAGTGCGCCACGTGATAGCCGATGGCGATCGGCACCAGCGTCAGGGCAAAGATGCGCGCGATCTCGAGCGGGCCGGCGCGGCCCGACGCCACTCGGCTCATGATGGCACTGATGCCGAGATAGGCGCCAAGGAACAGCCCCCAGAGCACGACGAGGCCGGCGGTCTTGATGGCCATGCCGCTCGTTTCCGCCGATCCCGGCATGCGGGACCGCAGCCCGCCTTCCAGCTCCATCCATTCGCCGGTGCCGATCAACCCGTCGTAGAGCACGGTCGCCAACAGCAGCAGCACGAAGGCCATCATCGATGTCGACACCGGGCGATCCTCGATCAGTCCGGCAGCGGGCAGCCGCAGCAGCAGCCGGCTGTCTTTGGCCTCGGTCGGCGCGAAACGGGCGAAGGTGCCGAACACGAGGGAGAACACCTCGCCGTGCTGCAGCCAGGTATCCCGGCCGAACACGAGCATGCCGGTCCAGGTCAGGGCCGAGTAGGCGATCGCCAGCCAGGCGATATGCGCCGGCACGGCCGCATCGGCATAGACCAGCTCGATCCAGCAGAACGCCAGCAGGAGAATGCAGGCCGGCCAAACCCCCAGCGCCTGCGGGTAGGGCCGCCGCAGGCCGAGCTCGCTTCCTCCCCCGACGCGACGGTACAGCCAGTCGGCCGCATCGAAGAGGGTGCGCCAGGGATTGACCAGCCCCCAGATGTCTCCGGCGAACGCCGCGACGTAGCCGAGCCCGACCCACCAGATGATCCACACCAGGGTGGGCGCGATATTGCGGTAAGGGTTCTGGTTGCCGAAAAGGCCGGCAAGGATCGTGACAACAAACAGCGCCAGCACGGCGAGCCGAAGCGACCAAACGACAGCGGAACGACCGGCGATCCGGCCGATGGGATTATCGAGCAGATCGATTCGGGCGAAGGCCCGGCGCGCATTCCCGCGTCGCACGAACAGCCCGAACACGACGAAGGAGAGCGCGACCGTGGCTGCGGCTCCGAGCAGATAGAGCGGCAGCGGCAGCGGCAGCTCGTAGCGCTGGCCGAATCCGTGCGCGCTCGCGGGCGCGATCGCGAAAGCGGTCGATGCCACGACGGCGAGGGTAGCGATCGTAGGTTGGGTCAAGCGCCAGCGCCGACCCAACACAGCGCCGCTCGCCCCGGCAGGTGTTGGGTCTGCCCCCGGCCTTGCGCCGGGGTTGACCCAACCTACACCTTCAGCGCGGACGGACCTCGATGCGGACAAGCGGAGCCTCACCATGCGAGTGGCCGCCCTTGGCGTTCGGCCGATGCTCTTCGACCGGGAACCGTCCAGCCGCGCGAGCATGGAAGACCGTTTCCGAAACCGCGCCCGGCACCACCTTCGTCTCGATGTCGTAGCCGTGCAGATGCACGATGATCGGCCTGTCTGTGGTCCACCGCAGCCTGACGGCGTCGCCCTGCTTGACGCGGAGCAGGCGCAAGCCCTGCGCCACCTTTCCCTGCTCGATCCTGAGGTCGAAAGCAACCTCGGCGCCCTGTGCATAGACCGAAGGCTGAGAGACGAGCCAAACGAATGTCAGTGCCAGAAGCACTTTCAGCACTGATGGCATGGGAGGCATCACTCCTTGGGCGATGGGCGCGGCGTCTGCTCCACCTCCGAAAAGCGATTGAGCATCCAGGCCTGGTCGTAGGGTGACGGTATCGCGGCAGCGTCCCCAACGGCGAACCACATCAGCCGCCCGAAGTCGTCGGTGAAGCCTCCGATCGGGTTCCACGCCGCGGCTGGTGGTTGGCCGACGCCGAGCTGCAGCCAGCCATTCCAGGGGAAATCCTTGAGCTTGACGGTGCGCACAAAGATGGGCGAGAGGAGGCCTTCGAGCGCGTCGAAGCCGATGTTCTCGATGCCGGCCGAGAACTCGGTGTTGAAGTATTCGCGCTTCACGGTATAGCCGGCGACGGTCATGCGACAACTCGCCGTGAGCGCTCGCACAAGGTCGCGCTCCAAATTGATTCGCTCGACGGGGCTGTCGTGGTCTCCGCGATGCAGGCGCCCAGAAAGGGAAAGGACGCGCTGATCGGGTGACGAGCGGTCGGCCAACAGGTGATATGCGTAGAACCATCCGCTCCTTGTCCACGGAGGATTGCGCCAATCGTTGATGACGACGGAGTTGGAAGCGATCAGACCCGCAGCATCAATCACGTGCACGATCGCGTCCCATTCCATTCCCTGCGGGAGTGACTCTGGAAGAGCAAGAATTTTGGCTGTCCGAGAGGACCATATCACTTTTGGATTGCGAACCGCGGGCTCGCCGGCCACCGGATCACGCAAGCGCATCTTGGCAGCATCGGCGAGATCGGCGTGGTGGAGATAGTCGCCGTGCAGCGGCGTGACCGGATAGGGATGAAAGATCAGATTGCTGGGCTTCTCCGTGAGATCGCGGACGACCATCTGTGCGACCTTACATGCAGCCGGCTGGTCCTTTGACACCAAAAGCGGGCTGACCTCGACGACCACGAAAGAGCTGAGCGACTGGATCGAGCCGATGAATTCGGGCGGCGGCGTTACGAAGGGCGGCGGCGTGGGACCGATATACGCGTGAAGCTTGCTACTGCGCAGAAGATCTGCCGCCTGCCCAGGCGTGATCGACCTGACCTCGATCTCGTGCGGGTAGTAGGAGGGATACACAGGCTGTTCGTGCCCGCTTCTGGCCACCGGGGCAACAAGCAGAGCGCCTGCGGCCAGAAGGATTACCGGACGGGCGTTCATCGCCAGCTCCAAACCCACATAGCGGTACGCGTCACCCGCGCAGCGCCCGCACCACCTTTTCGTCGGCAAGTGCATCCCTTGGGGCTCCGTGGAAGATGATCTCGCCACGGTCGATGGCATAGAGGCGGTCGGCGAAGCGGGTGGCCGAGCCCAAGTTCGATTCGGCCATCAGGATCGACACGCCGAGCGCCTTGATCTTCATCACCGCTTCGGTGAAGCGATTGACGACCACGGGCGCCAGCCCCTCGAACGCCTCGTCGAGCAACAGCAGCTTCGGCGACAGCATCATGGCGCGCGCCACCGCCACCATCTTGCGCTGGCCGCCGGAGAGGTGCAGCCCCTGGCGGGCGAGCAGGCTCTTGACCTCTGGGAACACGGCAAAGGCCTGCTCGTCAGGATCGGGGCGCGGGCCACCGCGCTTCCTCGCGACCGCTTCGCCCAGCCAGCGGCTGATCATCAGATTCTCGTCGACGGAGAGCTCGGGAAACACCCCGCAGTCTTCGGGCGAATAGCCGATGCCGCGCTTGGCCCGCTCATGCGGCGGCAGGCGGTTGAGGCTCTCGCCGGCGAAGGCGATCTCGCCGGTCCTGACGGGGAGAAAGCCCATGATGCTCTCGATGGTGGTGGTCTTGCCGGCGCCGTTGCGACCAACCAGGCACACCACCTCCTGTGCGCCCACACTGAGCGACACCCCGTGCAGGATGTGAGCGGGCCCACGGTAGGTGTCGATCGACTTGACCTCGAGCACCGGGTCACCCCTTTCGTGTGAAGGCGTCGGGGCCGGACGAGCCCAGCAGGACCATCGCGACCTGGTCGTTCTTCCTGATCTCGTCCGGCGTGCCCTGTGCCAAGATGGCGCCCTGGGCCATGACGACAATGCGGTCGGAATACTTGAAGACCACGTCCATATCGTGCTCGACGATTACAGCGGTGATGCTCTCGGCGCGCACTACGGAGGCGACTGTATCCATGATCTGGCCCTTGTCGCGGGTAGAAACGCCGCTCGTCGGCTCGTCCAGGAACAGCAGCTTGGGCTTCAGGGCATAGGCTAGGGCCACGTCCAACAGCTTGCGCTCGCCTTGCGCCAGATCCCGCGCACGGTCGTCGCGCTTCGCCGCCAGGCCGAATTGGCCCAGGACGCTGTCGGCCTCGCTGGTGACAGCGTTGTCGAGGTGCGCAAGCGCACCCAAACGCGCGGTCTTGCCCTCGCGGGAGAAGATCGCCAGCGCAACGTTGTCGAAGGCGGTGAGATCGTCGAACAGGTTGACCAGCTGGAAGCTGCGGGCGATCCCGGCCTTTACGCGCTGCGTTACGGACGCTTGTGTGATGTCCTTGCCCCGGAACAGGATCTTTCCCGACTCGGCCCGCAGATGTGCAGTGACGACGTTGATGAAGGAGGTCTTGCCGGCGCCGTTGGGACCGACGAGGGAGACGAACTCGCGCTCCTCGATGCTCAGATTGACATTGTCGACCGCGCGCGTCTCGCCGAAATAGCGTTTGAGGTCGATGGTCTGAAGGAGCGCCATATTACGTTCCACGCTCGGCTAGTTCACGCGATCGAAGTGTGACACCCAAGATGATGCAGATGAGGAAACCAAATGCAGGCAACAGCAGCGCCAGCATTACGAGCCACCTGTGTCCGATCACATTGCCGCGGTGATACACGAGGGCAAGCAGCAGGGACCAAGAGAGAATGGCCGCGATTATTGCCAAAGTTTCCACTATTGCTGCAAAATTCCCATGAACACCAACGCGTGCGATTGCCGCGAAGAAACCAAGCGACAGCACGAATAACAGAGAAGCGCGGACGAATGCTCCCGGACTTGCAGCCGCTCTACTCAACCAAGGCGGCGGCTGGCTAAAGATCCCAATGATACCACTTGGCAACACCATCACCAGGAACACGAGCACCCCGCCGAGAACCAGCTGCCAGTATTGCGAGCTGGCGACCGCGTAGACCTTGAGGTAGTTGAACGCCAGGGCGCCGACGATCGGGCCGGTGAAGGTGCGAAAGCCGCCGAGCACGGTCATGAACACGATCTCGCCGGAGAAAGGCCAGTAGAGGATTTCGGGCGTGGTGAGACCGTTGAGCGGAACCCACAGCGCGCCGGCCAGGCCCGTGAAGAGGCCGGAAATGATGAAGGCGACCCAGCGGTAGCGCCGCACCCGGATGCCGACGAAGCCGGCGCGGACCTCGTTGTCGCGGATCGCCTGCAGCGCCTTGCCGAACGGCGAATGCACGATCACCCACATGACGGCAACCGCCAGCACGAACAACACGAGTACGTAATAGTAGTAGGAGTAGACGAACTTCTGGTAGGCGCCAGGGCCCCTGAAGTCGATGAGGCCGCCCAGAAGCGTGATGCCGCTGCGCGGCACGCGGATGCCGTCGGTGCCGCCCGTCACCCAAAAGAACTTGAAGGCAAGGCTCCAAAGCACTTGTGACAGCGCCAGTGTCAATATCCCGAAGAAGATGCGCGTGTGGCGTACGCAGACGTATCCGAACAGGGCGGAGATCACCAACGCGCTCAACAGCCCACCCAGGATGCACAACTCCATCGAGTGCACGTGCAAGTCGCGCACGATGAACGCAACCGTGTAGGCGCCCGCACCGAAATAGGCGGAATGCCCGAACGACAACAGGCCGGTGTAGCCGAGCAGCAGATTGAAGCCGAGGGCGGCGATGGCAAAGGTCATCCCGTAGATCAGCAGCTCGGTCTGGTAGAGACCGACGAACCTCGGCAGCAGGGCGAGCGCGGCGACAATGAGCGCCGCAACTGCGAGCAGCAGGGGCAGCGAGGGACCCCTCTGTACGGTTGGCATGGCTACGCCCTCCCGAACAGCCCGGTCGGGCGGATGAGCAAGACTGCGGCCGCGATCAGATACAGAACTGCAAGCTCGATCTCGGGGAAGAACTGAACTCCCGCCGTCCGCACGAAGCTGACGATCAGGGCACCGACGAAAGCCCCTTCCAGGCTGCCAAGGCCGCCGATTACGATGACGACGAATGCCAGGATGAGCGCGTCGACGCCCATGCCCAGCACGGCCGCCTGGGCCGGCACCACCACTGCGCCGCCAAGCCCAGCCATGAAGCAGCCGATGGCGAACGCCTGCACATAGACGCGCCCGACGTTGATGCCGAGTGCCGAGGCCATGCGCCGGTCTTGCGAGGTGGCGCGCAGAATGACGCCGAAGCGCGTGCGATAGACGAACCACCAGAGACCGATGGCTGCGGTAAAGCCGACGCCGATGACGACCAGATTGTACGACGGGTAGAGCAGCCGGCCGATCGGAATGCTGCCCATGCTCTCCATGATCGAGCCGGCGGTGAGCGGCGTGCCGCCGAACAGCAGCTTGGTGGCGTCTTCGAGGATCATCAACAGTCCGAACGTGATGAGGAGAACGTACTCCTCCGGCCGGCGGTACAGCGGGCGCAGCAATGTCGGCTCGATCGCGGCACCGACCGCGGCAATCGCGAGCGCGCCAACCGGCAGCAGGAGTAGTTGGCCTGCCAGACCCAGGTTCACGTTGTTGCTGAGCGCAATACTCATCGCGCCGCCGACCGCCCACGCGGAGACAAAGGCACCAAGCGCATAAAAGGTGCCGTGCGCAAGATTGACGATGCGCATGACGCCGTAGATGAGGCTCAGGCCCGCAGCGATGAGGAACAGAACGGCCGCGTAGAAAATGGAATTCAAGACTTGGATTACCAGGATTTCCATTTTCCCTCCGCCTTCGACACGGGCGCCAGGTCTACGTGGGTCATGTTCCGCCTAGCCTGGGGAACCCGCGGCGCCGATGTGCATGTGGAGAACCCTGGCCGACGGATGGAGGGCGTTGCCGTCCAGGAAGACGCCGAGGATGACCGCATAGTCGCCCGGCGGCAACTGTTGCGGCAGGTCGATCGCGAAATGGCCGTCCTCGGCCCATTGCATCTTGTCAACTTTGAGAACCTTGCCGGCCGCATCGATCAACAGGTACCGCGAGACGACGAGAAGTGGATAGACGCCGCGCGCGGTCGTGTGCAGCAGCGGCTCTTTCACCAGAGTGTAGCCGCGCCCCCCCTTCAAAGTCATCTGGGCGCTGGCGCGCACCGTGACGCTGCGCGCGTCCTGCGTCACCGTCTCGATCAAAGCGCTCGGCGGGTTGACGAAGCGGTCGAAAGTGCCAAAGCCCAGCGGGTATGTGACCTCCCGCACGGCCTCCAGCACGACCGAGCCGGGCGTCCACGTCTTCAGCCGGTAGGGGCCGTTGGCGACCAGGAAATGGCCGTTCCTCTCGGCAAAAACCCTGAGCGCCCGCCAGCGCGCCTGCGCCTCGCCGGCGCTTACAAGATCCCTCAGCGGCGCGGGGCGGTAGCTTTCCCGCTCGAATTGCGAGACGAGGTCTTGCAACCTCGCCCCGAGTGCCGGATCGCGAACCAGATCCAGCCACGGCACCCCCTGCCGCGTGGCTTCCTCAGCCGAGAAGGCAGCATAGCCGCGAGCCACCGCTTCCTCCATCAGCGCCAGCAGATGCCAGGGGACGGTGCTCCACGGCGGGGCGAGGTTCGCCAATTGCCGCTCGTCTCCCGGTGCGGCGTTCAGATAGACCTCCAGCACGGGGGTCTTCACAACGATGTTCAAGCCCTCGGCGATGGCGTGCGTCGTCTGGTCCACCCGCACGACCTTCAGCCCGGCCAGCCGCTCCTTCATGGCGGCCAAAACGGTCTCAATGCGCGGCTCGTAGGCTTTGTCGCCAAGGCTTGGCTTCGTTCCCCAGCGATAGGCAAAGGCGAACGGATAGAGCAGATCGGCCACGACCTGCTCTGTTCCGTCATCGAAGGGCGAGGCAAGGACCTCGTAGGTCACTTTCGCGGAGGCGAAGGCCCAGTCGCCCGTGGGCTGAAACATCCCGCTCCCCGGCTGCGGGCGTAGCGCGTCGGCCGGCACCCTGATGCCGCCGGATTGGCCTTCCACCTTGGTCAATTCCGACTGGACGCGGTTGGGCATCCAGCTGGCGTTGAACGGAAACGAGATCATGGCCGGATCGCCCACGGCCGACCACATCAGCCGCCCCATGGGGTCGGTGAAACCGCCGACTGGATTCCAGGCAGCCTCTGAGCGATCCCGCACCCCAAGGCGCAGCTTGCCGTTCCACGGGTAGTCCTTGAGCTTCACCGTGCGAAGGAAAATCGGGGAGTTGAGGCCACTGATCGCGTCTAAGGCGATGTTCTCGACACCTGGCGGGTAGGCGTCGTTGAAGAATTCCTCCCGCAGCCCGTAGCCCACGACTACCCGAGCGCAGCTGCGGCTCAGAGCCGCCACCAGGCGCCGCTCGAGGTCGATCCGCTCCGCTAGGCCGCCGCGCAGCTCGCCGTGCATCAGCCGCTCGTAGGCCTCGTCCGCTGCCAGACGGTCGGAGGCGTCCAAAGCGGGCGCCAGCAACCGGTGCGCAAGGAACCAGCCCTCTTTGATCCAGGGCGGGCCCGCCCAACCGCTGAATTGCACGCTCGCCGCGGAGACGAGATCATCGACCGGTATCTCTTCGAGCACCAAGTCTGCACGGTCGGCCAGCATGCCCCACCGTGCCCGCAGGACCGTCGCTGCTAGGGCGCCCCTGGCGCCAACCTTGAGGGACTCGAGCGGCGCAGTCGGGCCGCTCGCGGTGTTCCTTGCAACCTCAACCCGATCCAGGTGATGCAGATAGTCGCCGTGATAGGGCGTTACTGGATAGGGGTGGAAAACAAAGCCGGCTGATTTCTCCTCCCTGAGCGCAGTCAGGACACCACGCGCGGCAGCGCAACGCTCATCGGCAGAGGCGAAGCGTCTGTTGGCAGTGGCGAGAGGATCGTTTTTGAACGAAAGGACCAGGACCGATCCCAACGACTTCAGGGATTTCACTGGCCGCGGCACCGGCCCGGCGAATTTCGGGACCGCGCCGACGTAGGCATGCAGCGTCGCATCAGCGAGGCTGTCGGCAGCAACCTCTGGATCGACGACGTCTATGCGTATCTCGTCAGGATAATAGGAAGGGTAGTGGCCCACCGAATGCCCGGCGCCGCCCTGACCGCCGGCGACGATGAGACCGAAGGCCAAGGCGGCGCTCGCGGTGCGATTGCGCCGACCGGGGTAGAACGCCCTCCACGCCGCGGTGTTAAAGTTCATGACCCCGGCACACGCTTGATCCCTTCCTCCTGCGCAAGAGCGGCCGCGTCTGCGAAACACGGCCGCTCCCGCTGTAAGGCTGCGTTCAGGTCAACCACGTCGTCTTCAGCCAGTTGGCCGCCGCGGTCGACTCGTTGTGCGTCGTGCCGGGCTTCGGCCAGTTCGGCGGCGCCGTGATGTCCCGGATGGGAATCGTGATGATCGAGCTCGTATCCCAGACCGGGAAGTCGTACCTGGGATCGTTCTTGGTCATGCCGATCACGGCGTCCTTGTAGCCCTGGTGGTTGTCGGGCCTGATGTACACGTAGCCGGCTGGCGAATCGATGCCCATGCCTTCGAGCATGGTAATGATCGCGTCGTCCTCCGGCCAACCGCCGACGAGCTGATTGGCCTTCTCGACCGCGGCCTTGATCAGATAGAGCGACGTATATGCGCCGTCCGACTCGAAGCTCGGGTATTCGTTCCAGCGCTTGTAGTAGCGCTCGACGAACGTGTCGTTGATCGGCCAGCGCCCTCTGCCCGGAAACGTGAAGAAGTAGTTGGCGTGGCACCCGGCCAGCACGCCCTCCGGGTGATCCTTGCCGATGGCGTGCGGCTGTCCGCCGAACGCCAGCGTGGTGGCGACTTTCATCTTGCCAAACAGCCCATAGCGTAGCGCCTGCTTGTAGAACGCAACGTAATCGCCGCCCCACACGCCGCAGATCAAGACGTCCGGGGTGTCGGACATCAGCTTGGTGATGTGCGCGGTGAAGTCGGTAGTGCCGAGCTTCGGCCACGCTTCGGAGACCGACGTGGCGCCGGGAACCAGCTTTTGATACGCAAGCATGAAATGCTCATGCACGTTGCGGCCGTAGCTGTAGTCCGGCTGGATCGAGGCGACCCGCTTGGCCTGGGGCCACGCCTTCGCCGCGCCGACGGCCGAGGTGACACCGTCAGCCGACTGGATGTTCGTCACCCGGAACACGTATTTGGGATTGGGCACCGCCTTGTCGAACAGGAAGTCGGTGCAGCCGTCGTTGAACATCGTCAGCACGCCGAGCTCCTCGGCGACGGGCCCCAGCGCCGGCGTGTTGCCGCTCGAGATGATGCCGGTGAAGAGATTGATGTTCTCGGAGAGCTTCATGCGGCGAAACTCTCTCACATTGGCATCGGTGCCGGCGTTCTCGTCGGCAAAGATGGTCTCGATCTTGCGCTTGCCGAGCAGCCCGCCCTCGGCGTTGATCTCCTCGGCCGCCAGAATGTGCCCTTTCCGTCCGGGCTCACCCAAGAGATTGGCTGGGCCGGTCAGAAAGGTGATGTGGCCGGTCTTGAACGGCCTGTCGGATACGGTTCCCTTCACTTTCGGCGCCGCATGCGCCGGCCGCGGCCCGGCGAAGTAGCTGCTGGACATGGCACTCGCGGCCACTGCAGCCCCGGCGGTGACGCCGAGGCTGTTCAAGAACGTTCTGCGATCCATTGGGTGTTTCATCGGGATTCCTCGCCTTGCGACTGTGATTGACCCGGAAATCGTCAGTTGCTGGCCCTTTAGGGAGGCTTCTGAGAAGCAGGTTAGCACTCCGTCACTGCTCGGGCCATCCTGTTGCTGAGCGAGACAAATGCCGGCGGTGACTGCCGACGTGGGAGCGACGGTTATTTGTGGCAGGACGGCAACGGGGTGGTCGCGAGAGCGCCTTCGATCGGCCGCCGGTCGACACTACGGCGTGAAAATCTCGTTCGCGGCCGAGTACGAGCCGCCAGGCGTCGGGCCGCCGGAAATCACGTACATGCGTCCGGCGTGGACCGCGGCGCCCAACCCGTGACGCGGCGTCGGCATGCGGGCGTGGTTGGTCCAACGATCGCTCTTGGGATCGTAGGCCTCGACCTGATGGAACGTGCCGGCCGTCGCCTCGCCGCCGACCACGAAGATGCGTCCTTGCAGCACCGCCGCCGCGATCCCGCTGCGCGCCGTGGGAATGGGCGCGAGCCGCTGCCAGCGGTTCGTCTGCGGATCGTAGGCTTCATTGACATCGAGATTGCGCGCATAGCTGCCGTCGACGCGGCCGCCGATGGCATAGAGACGTCCACCCACGGCGGCGACGGCGAGATGATCGCGCGGGGTCGGTATCGCCGCGCGCGCCGTCCATCGGTTGGTCTCGGGATCATACGCCTCGTGCGCGCCCGTGTTGCGGCCGCGCCAGCCGCTGCCGCTCACCGCATGAATCTTGCCGTCGATAACGTCCGCCGCGAGCGCGCCGCGTGGCGTCGGCATGGGGGCACGCGCACGCCAGCGGTCGCTCGCAGGGTCGTATTCGTGAACCTCGTCGGAAGGCGTCCAGCCGTCGACGTACCCGCCGATCAGATAGACCTTGCCGTTCAGTCCGACTGCGGCGGCGTGGTGAACCGCACGAGGAATGGCCGCGCCGCGGCTCCAGCGGTCGGCCGCAGGGTCGTAGATTTCCAGTTCGAGCTCGCCGCGGAAGCCGCCGAGCACATAAATCTTGCCGCCCACCTCGGCGACTGCGACCTCCGTGCGCTCCGAGGGCATGGCGGCGCCCGACGTCCAACGTCCGGTGCCCTGGGCCACGGCGGTCGCCGCGAGCAGCGCAGCGGCAATGATGGAGGCGGTGAAGAGCCAGCGAGACGTGGTCATGACGCCCTGATCCTTGACAAATGCGCCGCGATCAAGACCGGGATCGCATCCTGTTTTCGAACGCGGCGCGCCGCCCAATGCCATTGGCCCTGACGTGTGGCCTGCGGAGTGTCTTTGCAGCTATATTGCCGATTACTCAGGCCGGAGCATGACCATGAAGAGCGGGCGGCAGCGCCGTGAGGAGATCCTCGAGCACCGGCGTCAGCGCACCCGCATCTCAAAACGCACAAGTGTCGTGCCGTGGAGGGAGCCGGACCGGGTGCCGGCTGGTGCGATCCCTGCCGAACAGACAAAGCTGCTTCACGACCGCACCTACGGGCCGCGTCTGCGCTTTTATGTCGATCAACCCTTCGCTTGCGTTGAGTGCGGTGCAGAGGAGGTGTGGACCGCCGCCGATCAAAAGTGGTGGTTCGAAGAGGCGAAGGGCAAGATCGCAACTCGGGCCAATCGCTGCCTCGCCTGCCGACGAAAACGCCGGCTTCGGCGCTCGCAGGAGCGCCGCATCCACATCGAGGGGATGGTTGCGAAGCACGGCCTCGAGCAGGCTGCGCGGCACCTCTGCCTAACAATCGAGGCGTTGGAGCGCATGCGCGCGCGGTGGGCCGAGTAGCCGGCCCTCAGGCCGCCATGAACGCCTGCGCGTTTACGCCGCTGCGGGGCCGGCCGGATGGTTGGGCTGCGATCAGCTTCTCCAGCAGCATCAGGCCTCGCACCTCCGGGCTGCGCGTCACGCTGAACCCAGCCTTGCGGGCCAAGCGCAGCATCTTCTCGTTGGTGGCCAGCGTCTCGCCGACGATGCGCCCGATGCCCGCCGTGGCGGCATGGCAGATGAGCTTGGAAAGCAGGTGGCTCGCCAACCCCCTGCTTTGCCACCGTTCCGCTACCGACACGGCAAACTCGGCGGCCGTTGGATCCGAGGCCAGGCGTGCGTATCTGGCTTCGGCAACCACGGTCTCCTTCCCGCCCTCGAATATCTCAGCAACCAGGGCCAGGTGATCGGCATAGTCGACGTTGGTGAAGCGCTTGATCAGCTCCGGCGGCACACTGCGCATCGGGCTCATGAAGCGGTCGTAGCGCGCCGGGGCTGGAAGGCTGCCGAAGAACTCAGTCGTCAGGTCCTCGTCCTGCGGCAGCACCGGGCGGATCACCAGTCGCTGACCACCGTTCAGTCTCACCACATCGATGAGGTCGGCCGGATAGCGATGGATTTGATAGA
>Ga0247727_10011834_pt1 | contig 15120 bp, 14 predicted proteins | sample WisWelCaveWW1625_FD_202498 | JGI IMG/M metagenome (GOLD analysis project Ga0247727, IMG submission 202498) | Biofilm microbial communities from Wishing Well Cave, Virginia, United States - WW16-25 | ecosystem: Environmental > Aquatic > Deep subsurface > Groundwater > Cave microbial mat | place... | reverse complement strand
GAAAGATCGCCAGCTGTCAGGGAAGGGCGAGATGCCTCGCGGAGCCTGTCCTGAGCGCAGCGAAGGGCTCAGCATGACAGGTTGCGAGGCCCGATCTGTGGAGCGCCGCCTTCTTCGCCTGCCGTCAGGAGCACGGCGTCCTTGCTACAATCGTCTCCGGAGGTGGGTGGTGGAGGATCACGCCCTGCGCGTCCTGGAGTTCGACAAGGTGCTGGCGCGGCTGGCGCGCCATACCTCGTTCTCGGCCGGCCGGGAGCTGGCGCTCGCTCTGCGCCCATCGCCGGAGCGCGCGGAGGTCGTGCGCCGCCAGCGGCTCACCGCCGAGGCGCGCCGCCTACACGAGCTGCAGCCGCGCGCCGGCCTGGGCGGCGTCCGCGACGCACGCGCTCAAGCCGATAAGGCCGCGCGCAGCGGCGTCCTCCTGCCTGCCGAGCTGCTCGACATCGCCTCGACGTTGCAGGCGGCGGGCGAGCTGCGCCGAACGGTACACCGCCTGGCCGACCAGCTCCCGCTGCTCGACGCGCTCAGCCGCCGGTTCGAGCCGCTGCCGGAACTGGTGGCCGAGATCACCCGCTCGATCGATGGCCGGGCGGAGGTGACCGACGCGGCGAGCGCGGCGCTGGCGTCGCTGCGGCGCAACGTGCGCGTCGCCCACGACCGGCTCAACGAACGCTTGCAGGGTATCCTCCGGTCGCCCGACTTCCGCGACGCGATCCAGGAGCCGATCGTCACGCTGCGCGACGGCCGCTACGTCATCCCGGTGAAGGCGGACCAGCGCGGCCAGCTCCGGGGTATCGTCCACGACGTCTCGGCGAGCGGGGCGACGGTGTTCATCGAGCCGCTCTCGGTCGTCGATCTGGGGAACTCGTGGCGTGAGCTCCAGCTCGAGGAGGAGCGCGAGGTCGAGCGTATCCTGCGCGAGCTGAGCGGCCTCGTCGGCGAATCGGCCGACGGCATCATCGAGACCATCGCGGCGCTGGCCGAGCTCGACCTCGCGCTGGCGAAGGCGCACCTGGGTGAGGAGCTGGACGCCGTCGAGCTGCCCCATCCCGGCCCGGAGCAGCCGTGGATCGGGGAGCCGGGCGCCGGGCTTCGGCTGGAGAACGCGCGCCACCCGCTGCTCAGCGGCGGCGTGGTGCCGATCAGCTTCGCCGTTGGCGGCGACACCACCGCGCTGCTGATCACCGGGCCGAACACCGGCGGCAAGACCGTCGCGCTGAAGACGACGGGGCTGCTCTGCCTCATGGCGCAGGCCGGCCTGCCTGTGCCCGCCGACGCCTCCTCGCAGGTGCCGGTCTTCGACGCCGTCCACGCCGACATCGGCGATGAGCAGAGCATCGAGCAGTCGCTCTCGACCTTCAGCAGCCACATGACGAACATCATCGGCGTCCTGGCGTCGGCCGGGCCGGGCAGCCTGGTGCTGCTCGATGAGCTGGCCGCCGGCACCGATCCGGTCGAGGGCTCGGCGCTGGCGCAGGCGATCCTGGGCCGGCTGCTGGAGATCGGCTGTCTCACCATCGCCACGACCCACCACGGCGAGCTGAAGGCATTCGCTCACACCACGCCGGCCATTCGCAACGCCTCGGTCGAGTTCGACACCGAGACGCTGGCGCCCACCTACCATCTCTCGATCGGCCTGCCGGGGCGCAGCAACGCCATCACCATCGCCGAGCGCCTGGGGCTGCCGCCGTCGCTCGTTCAGGCGGCCCGTGCCGCCGTCGCGCCCGACCAGGCTCAGGTCGAATCGCTGCTCCACGATATCCGTCGCGAGCGCGACGAGGCGGTCGTGGCGCGACTGGCCGAGGAGCGCGCCCGCGGCGAGGCGGAGGAGACGCGCGAGCGGGCGGATCAGCGCCTCGTCGAGGTGGAGGAGCGCCTCGACGCGATGGTCGAGCGCACAACGGCGGAGCTGGAGCGCGACGCCGGCGCCGTGCGCGAGCTGCTGCTCGAAGCCGAGCGCGCCGTCGAGCGCGGGCGGCTCAACAGCGCCGCCCAGCGCCTGGCCCTGGCGCTGGAGCGACGGAAGCAGGTCGAGGAGGCGCGCCCGCCCAAGCGTCCCAAGCCGAAGAAGGCGGCGCCGGCGGGCGGCCCCGCCCCGGCCGAGATTCAGCCGGGCGACCTGGTCTGGATCCGCGGCTACGACCGCTACGGCGAGGCGGTCGCCGTGCCGGACGAGCGCGGCGAGGTCGAGCTACACCTGGGGCCGTTGCGCGGTCGCGTGCGCCTCGACCAGGTCGAGCGCGTCCAGCGACCGAAGCATCGCATCGAGGGCCGAGGGTCGCGCGTCGAGGGGACGGCGGTCGCGGCGCTGTCGCCGGAGGAAGCGCCGGCGCTGGAGCTGGAGATACGCGGCCAGACCGTGGACGAGGCGCTGCCGCTGATCGACCAGTACCTGGACCGGGCGTATCGCGCCGGACTGCCCTGGGTGCGCATCATCCACGGCAAGGGCACCGGCGTCCTGCGCCACCACGTGCGCGACGTCCTCGCCAAGCACCCGCTCGTCCGCAAGTACGAGAGCGGCCGTCCGGACGAAGGCGGCGAAGGCGTGACCGTGGCGCACCTGGCAGAATAGGCGGGAGGCTGGAAGTGAGATGCGAGAGACAGGAAGCTAGAAGTCGTTTCTGAGGGGCGCTCTGCGGGTTGAAAACTCGCAGCTTCGCGCGAAGCTGAGGATTTTTCAATCCTCAGGCCGGGTACTCAAAGAAGGGAGGCACACCATGTCCTACAGCGTAGCGGACACCATCGAGAGCGTGGCGCGGGGGATCCAGCAGCGGCTGTCCGCCGCCTCGGTCTACGGCGAGCCGGTGACTGCCAACGGCGTCACCGTCATCCCCGTCGCGAAAGTCGCCTTCGGGTTCGGCGCGGGCGGCGGGGGCGGCGCCGGCTCGAAGCCCGCGTCGATGGACGAAGGCGCCATGTCGGCGACCGGCGAAGGCGGTGGTGGTGGCGGAGGAGGAGGCGGCGGCGTGGTGCCCGTCGGCTACATCGAGATCGCCAACGGAACGTCGCGCTGGGTGCCGCTGGAGCGCTCGACGGGCGAGCTGGCGCTGCGCGCGCTGACGATCACCGCGGCGCTGGCGCCCATTGGCGGGCGTCGGGGCTTCCTGGGGCGCATGGCGCTCGCGCTGGCCGGCCAGGCGATGATCGGCCGGCTGCTGCGCCCGTCGCTGCCCGACCTGCCGTCGCGCCTGCGCCTGCCCGGGCGTCCGGAGGCGTAGGGGGGTGCTGAAAAAGGGGGAGTGCAGAGGGGCGCAGCCCTTCTGCCGGGGGTCTGGGGGTGTCCCCCCAGATTCAATAAACTTTCCCGGGTGGGAAGAAGGGCATATCGCTTTTCAGTACCCTGTTAGGGCCAGACCAGTCGACTCGGTGCAGGTACACTGGCGGAGAGAGCCATGGAAGGCACGGAGCTCACCCTCGGCATCATCGCCAGTGTGCTCGCCATCATTACCGTGATCGGCGGCGCGATCGTCGGCCTCTCGCGTAGACGGGGAGCGCGGAGTACCAATCGGACCTCAGTAAAGAAGAGCACCACCGGCCCGGTCACCACCGGCGAACAGGCGACGGTCGCCACGGAGGGCAGCGTCGCTGTGGGGTCCGGCCACCAGGGGCCGATAAACGTCAACATCCAGGCGGGTCTCACGCCAGAACACGAAGCGCTGCATAGACGAGTCGATGCTCAACTGGAAGCGCTCCAGACCGGCGTTGCCAGCCCGCCGGGGGGCGCTGCGCCTGTTGACACCGACGCGCTGGCCGCCCAAGCCACGGCTAAGACCGAGCCGTTGTTGGCGGAAGCCCTCGAGCTGCAGCGCCAGCACAAGGAGCGCGATGCCATCGAGTGCCTCCTCTCCGCCTACGACCGAGACCTGCCCGCCGAGGCGAAGCTGCAGCTCCACATCCTGGCGGGCAACGGGTTTTTGAGATTGAGCGAGCTGGAGGAAGCGGAAGGTCATTATCGCCAGGCTCTCGATGCCAGCCGTGCCGCGGAGCTTCGAGAAGGCGAAGCCAACGCCCTCGGCAACCTGGGCCTCGTCTACATGAACCAGGGCGAGCTGGCGCGGGCAGAAGAGCACCACCGCCAGGCGCTCGCCATCCACCGCGAGATCGGCAACCGCCTGGGCGAGGCCAGCACCCTCGGTAACCTGGGCAACGTCTACCTCCAAAAAGGCGACCTGGCGCGGGCGGAGGAGCACCACCGCCAGGCGCTCGTCATCGACCGCGAGATCGGCTACCGCCTCGGTGAGGCGGAGGACCTCGGCAACTTGGGCAACGTCTACCTCCAAAAAGGCGACCTGGCGCGGGCGGAGGAGCACCACCGCCAGGCGCTCACCATCGACCGCGAGATCGGCAACCGCCTCGGCGAGGCGCAGGACCTCGGCAACCTGGGCAACGTCTACCGGAACCAGGGCGACCTGGCGCGGGCGGAGGAGCAGCACCGCCAGGCGCTCGTCATCGACCGCGAGATCGGCTACCGCCTCGGTGAGGCGCAGGACCTCGGCAACCTGGGCAACGTCTACCGGAACCAGGGCGACCTGGCGCGGGCGGAGGAGCAGCACCGCCAGGCGCTCATCATCCACCGCGAGATCGGCCACCGCGTCGGCGAGGCCGCGAACCTCGGCAACCTGGGCAACGTCTACGGGAATCAGGGCGACCTGGCGCGGGCGGAGGAGCACCACCGCCAGGCGCTCACCATCGACCGCGAGATCGGCAACCGCCTCGGCGAGGCGAGCCAGCTCGGCAACCTGGGCTTCCTCGCAGCTCAGCGAGGCAACGGCGAGGACGCGTGCCGCGACTTGAAAGAATCCGTTCGCATCTACGAGGAGATCGGCGCCGGCGGCAAAGGGCCTGAACTCGTGCGCCGTAAGTTGGCCGAGTTGGGGTGTGAGTAATCGTGTCACCGTTCTGGCCGGCGGCGTGGGGGCGGCGCGGTTCCTGCGGGGGCTGATCGATGTCGTCGAGCCGGCGTCCGTGACGGTGATCGGCAATACGGCGGACGACGACGAGTTCCTCGGCCTGCACGTCTCGCCCGACCTCGACACCGTCGTCTACACGCTGGCCGGCGCCGTCAACCCCGAGACCGGCTGGGGCCTGGCCGGCGACACCTACGCCTGTCTGGAGCAGGCGCGGCTGCTCGGCGACGACGCCTGGTTCCTTCTCGGCGACGCCGACCTGGCAACGCACGTCGAGCGGACGCGCCTGCTGACCGAGGGTCGGACGCTGAGCGAGGCGACGGCGGCCATCGCGCGCGCGTTCGACCTGGCCTGCCGCCTGCTGCCGATGAGCGACGATCGCGCGCGCACGATCGTCGTCACGGACGCCGGCGACCTGTCGTTCCAGGAGTACTTCGCGCGACGGCAGTGGCGGGACGACGTGCGCGCGCTGCGCTTCGACGGCATTGAGGCGGCGCGACCGGCGCCGGGCGTGCTGGAGGCGATCCGCGACGCCGAGGCCGTGATCGTCGCGCCGTCGAACCCGCTGGTGAGCATCGGCCCGATCCTGGCGGTGCCCGGCGTGCGCCAGGCGCTGCGCGAGACGCCGGCGCCCGTCGTCGCCGTCAGCCCGATCGTTGGCGGGCGGGCGCTCAAGGGCCCTGCCGACCGCATGCTCGCGGCGCTCGGTCACGAGCCGAGCGCGGCCGACGTGGCGCGGCTCTACGCCGAGTTCCTCGACGTCCTGGTGCTCGACCGCGAGGACGAAGCGCTCGCGCCCGCGATCGAGGCGCTGGGCGTTCGGCCGGTCGTCACCGACACGATCATGCGCGACGCGGCTTCGCGCCGGTCGCTGGCCGAGGCGACGCTGCGGGCGGTACGCTAGTGCCCATGCAACTTGATTGCGAACCATGGGCGTCGCACGTAGCTGGTGCGCATGGCATTCCCTCACCCCCGGCCCCTCTCCCGCGCGCGGGAGAGGGGTGGCCGCCAGGCCGGGGTGAGGGCGGTCGGCCTCGCCTCATACCCGTTCATCCATTCGGCACTAAGTTGGAGGGGCGCTAGGCGTGTGCGCTACGCCCTGATCCCGGCCAAAGAGCTCGCGCTGGCGAAGGCTCGGCTCGGCCTGGCGCTCGACGCGAAGGGTCGCCGGCGGCTGTCGTTGGCGCTGTTCCAAGACGTGCTGGCGGCGGCGCTCGCCTGCCCGGCGCTCGACCGGGTGGCGGTGGTCACACGCGGCGGCGACGCGTTTCGGCTGGCCACCGGCGCCGGCGCGGAGGCGCTTGCCAAGGCAGGTAGCCTGAACGAGGCGCTCGCGTCGGCTGCGCGGTCGCTGGCCGAACGGGGGGCGACGCGCCTGATCGTGCTGGCGGCGGATCTGCCTTTGGCGACGCCGGACGAGATCGCGAGCGTGGCGCAGGCGGAGGCGGACGTCGCGCTCGTCCCATCGCAGGACGGCGGCACGAACGCTTTGGCGCTGCCGCCCGGCCGGCTCGAGTTTCAGTTCGGACCCGACAGCGCGAGCCGGCACCTGGCGGCGGCGCGGGCCGCGGGGCTACGCGTGCAGCGCCTCGACCTGCCGGGGCTGGCGTTCGACATCGATACGCCGGAGGACCTGGCCGAGCTGCGGGCGCGGCTCGAACGAGGCGAGCGGGTGGGAGCTCACACCCGAGCAGCGCTGGAGCAGCTGGCGGTCGCTCATTAGGGGAGCGAGAAACGATCACCCTGGAAAGGCAATAGCATCGCATGGACGCCTACGAAGCGATCACCACCCGGCGCTCGATGCGCCACTTCGACGGCCGCCCGATCGCGCGGCCGCTGCTACATCGATTGCTCTACGCCGGTTGCCTGGCGCCGGCGCCCCACCACACGCGCCCCTGGCGGTTCGTCTCCTTAGAGACCCAGAACGCCCGTGAGCGGCTGGCCCGCGCGATGAGCGCCGCCTGGCTTCGTGACCTACAGGGCGACGGCGTCGCCCCGGAGCGAATCGATGCGCTGCTCGCGCGATCGCGGCGCCAAATCGAGAAGGCGCCAGCGCTGGTGCTCGGCTGTCTGGTGACGGAGGGGCTGCGGGACTGGCCGGACGAGCGCCGGCGACGAGCGGAGTGGGAGATGGCGGTGCAGAGCATGGGCTGCGCCATGGAGAACCTCATGCTGGCCGCCCACGCGGAAGGCGTGGCGAGCTACTGGCTCTCTGCGCCGTTGTTCTGTCAGGACGCCGTGCGCGAGGCGCTCGATCTGCCGGCCGGCTATCGAGCGCAGGCGCTCATCGCGCTCGGCTACGCGGCGCCGGAACGCGAGCCGCGGCCCCGGCCGGAGCCGGATCTCGCGGGGCTCGTGCTGGCGCGCTAGACCCTCCACCCGCGTCTCCCGCTACAATGCGCTCGAGATGCCCGCGCGCAAGGCGCCCCGAGGCCTCGATATGTTCGACCAGGCGGCGGAGGAGCGGCTCCAGCACGAAGCGCCCCTGGCCGCGCGCATGCGCCCGCGCTCGCTCGACGAGTTCGTCGGGCAGGAGCATCTCGTCGGCCAGGGGCACATCCTGCGCCGGCTGATGGAGGCGGACAGCCTCCCTTCGATCATCCTCTGGGGGCCGCCGGGCACCGGTAAGACGACGCTGGCGCGGATCATCGCGCAGACGACGAAGGCGACGTTCGCGCCGGTCTCGGCCGTGTCGGCGGGGGTGGCCGACCTGCGCCGCGTCGTCGCCGAGGCGAAGGAGCGCCGGGCGCTGGCAGGTGAGCGGACGATCCTGTTCATCGACGAGATCCACCGCTTCAATAAGTCGCAGCAGGACGCGGTGCTCCCGTACGTCGAGGACGGCACGGTCACGCTGATCGGCGCGACGACGGAGAACCCGTCGTTCGAGGTGATCGGCCCGCTGCTGTCGCGCAGCCGCGTCTTCGCGCTGCACGCGCTCCAGCCCGAGGAGATCGAGACGCTCCTGCGCCGCGCGCTGACCGACGAGGAACACGGCCTCGGGCGCGAGGGCGTCGCCGTCGACGACGAGGCGCTCGAAGCGCTGGCCGCGGCCGTGGGCGGCGACGCGCGGATCGCGCTGAACGCGCTCGAGATGTCGGCGAAAGGCGCGCCGCCCGGCGCGAATGGCGCGCGGCGCGTCACGCGCGCGCTCGTCGAGGAGGCGCTGCAGCAGCGAACGTACCTCTACGACAAGGCGGGTGACGCCCACTACGACACGATCTCGGCGTTCATCAAGTCGCTGCGCGGGTCGGACCCCGACGCGGCGCTCTACTGGCTCGCGCGCATGATCGAATCGGGCGAGGACCCGCTGTTCATCGTGCGGCGGATGGTGATCCTGGCGGCGGAGGACGTGGGCCTGGCCGACCCGCAGGCGCTCGTCGTCGCGATGGCCTGCCAGCAGGCGGTGCACTTCATCGGCCTGCCGGAGGGCTTCCTACCGATGGCTGAGTGCGCGATCTACCTGGCGACGGCGCCCAAGAGCAACAGCGCCCTCACCTCGTACCAGCGCGCGCTGCAGGACGTGCGCGAGACGGGGGGCGAGCCGGTGCCGCTCCACCTGCGCAACGCGGTCACGGGTATGATGCGGGCGATGGGCTACGGCAAGGGCTACCGCTATGACCACGACTTCGTCGACCACCACGCGGAGCAGTCGCACCTGCCGGACCGGCTCGCGGGGCGTCGCTACTACCAGCCGGGCGACCTGGGCCACGAGGCGAAGATCAAGGAGTGGTACGAGAACGTGAAGAAGCGAGACGCGGGAGACGGGAAGCGGGAGGAGCCGTGACGACAGTCGATCTGAAGACGCGACGAGCGCAGCGCGCTGCGTTGCTGGAGACGGAACTCAATCGGCTCGTGGACGAGCTGAAGGGCCTGGGCGCGCAGCTCATCGTGCTCTTCGGCTCGTACGCGCGGGGACGCCGAGACCTCTTCACGGACCTCGACCTGCTGGTCGTCATGGAGAGCGACCTACCGTTCGTCGAGCGCCTGGCGTCCCTCTACACGAGGCTCCAGCCCAAAGTGGCCGCCGACATCCTCGTCTACACGCCGGAAGAGTTCGAGCAACTCAAGGACCGTCGCCGCTTCCTGCGCCACGCGCTCGCCACCGGGAAGGTGCTCCATGCGGCCCGATGACGAAGGGCTCCGCTGGCTGGAACAGGCAGAGGACGACCTGCGCTGGGCGAAGCACCTCCGCGACGCCGGCGGCTACGGCATTGCTTGCTTCCTTGCCCAGCAGGTGGCGGAGAAGGCGCTGAAGGCGCTCCTCTATCATCAGGGCGAGGAGCTGGTCCTCGGCCATTCCGTGCGGGACCTCTGCGAACGGGCCGCCGCCGCGGTGCCGGACATTGCGGACAAGTGTCAGCGCTGGGGGGCCCTCGATGGCTACTACCTGCCGACGCGCTACCCAGACGCCCTGCCCGGCAGCATCCCCGCCCGCGTGTACGATGAGCGGGCAGCCAGCGGCGCCGTCGACACCGCGGTCGAGGTGGTAGAGGCGGTGCGGGAGAAGATGGTGCTGGCGGGCGGGCCGGGACGAATCGAACCTTGATGGATCCGCCGCCGCCTCTCACCACGACCCAGGTCGCGTCGCTGCTGCGGGGCACCGCCGCGACGCTCGTTGCTGAGGCCGAAGCGCTTGGCATCGCCGCGCTGCGCTGGCACCCGGCGCCCCGCGAGTGGTGCGTGAACGAGGTGCTCGGCCACCTGATCGAGGCCGAGCGCCTCGGGTCAGCCGGTCGCATCCGGCGGATTATCGAGCAGCCGGGCTGCCGGCTCGAGTCGTGGGACCAGCTCGAGGTGGCTCAGGCGCGAAGCGACTGCGCTCGCGACGGCGTCGAGCTGGCGCACGAGCTGGCCGCGCTGTTAGAGGAGAACGTGCGCCTCGTGGAGGGGCTGACGCGCGAGCAGTTCGGCCTCTCGGGCGTGCACGACGCAGTCGGCGAGCTACGCATCAGCGACCTGCTGCACCGCTGGGTCGATCACGAACGGGAGCACATCCGTCAGGCGCTGGCGAACGTGCGGGCCTACGTCTGGCCGCACATGGGCAACGCTCAGCGGCTGGCGGATGAGTAAGAAGTAGGTCGCTACGCCCGCCAGACCCGCGGCTCCGCGCCGGAGATGAGGTCGGCGAGCGAGAAGAGCTCGATGCGCCATGGCGTGAGCTTGAGCAGGCCGTACGTCGGGTCGTCGGGGCCGCCCTGCCAGATGATCGCCGGGTCGTAGCCCAGGGGCGGCGGGGTGGTCTTGTACAGCTCCCAGATGCGCCGCTTCTCCGTCGCGTCGTCCACCCACTCGGCCCGGCAGTCGGCGTAGACCTGCTGGTGCTGCTGGTCCCAGTAGCTCAGCGAGACGAAGGGCGCGCGTTCGAGGTGCTTCGTCTTGAGCGTGTGCCGGCCGGTCGCCACCCACCCGGTCGCGCGCTCCCAGATCGGGTGGAGGATGCGGCTGCGCGGCCGGCCCTGGCGGTCGACCGTCGCGACGCTGCACCAGACGATGCGCGCGATGCGGCTGTGGAACTCCTGCTCGATCTCGGCGAACGACGTCACGTCCATGGGTGCCTCTGACGCTAGGCCGGCGCTGCGGCCGGCATCATCTTCGCCATCGCCGCGCCGAAAGCGAGGAACTGCCCGGGCTGGGGCGGCTCGCCGCTCAGGAGCTGCATCGTCAGGTCGTAGAGCGGCTCCGCGATCTCGTTGCGGCGGCGCTCGTAGCCGGCCAGCGCGTCGTCCAGGGGCCGGCGGCCGGCGAAGCCGTCGTCCAGCGCGTCGGTGAGGTACTCGGCGTCGCGGAAGGCGTCGCTGATGCCGAGGCCGGTGACGAAGTCGCGGTGGTAGCCGGCGTCGCCCACCAGCGCCCAGCCCGGGCCGTAGGGTTTGCGAAAGAAGTTGGGCTGGTCGTTGGTGCCGATGAAGCGCTCTTCCCGCTTGGCGTGCTTCATCCGTTCCTTCATGCCGGCAGCCCGTTCGACGATCTTCGCGTAGTTGCCTTCGATGTCCTTGCGGAACTCGCGGAACTGCTCGGTCGGCCCGCCGGCGGCGATGCAGGCAAGGTGGTCGTTAGTGGGAAAGACCAGGATGCCACCGTCCTCCATGAAGTGGATCTCAGCGCCATCCGTCTCGACGCCGCTCCAGTAGGCGTAGTAGCCGAAGCTGAGCGTCGGCTTCGTGTTGTACTCCGCCGCCTTGACGCCTCGCGCCACGGTGGAGTGCATCCCGTCCGCGCCGATGACCACTCGCGCGCGCTCCTCGACCTCGGCGCCGCCCTGCGACTGGCCGCGGATGCCGGCGACCGTCTCGCCGTCCCAGACCAGCTCGCGCAACGAGAACGCCTCCCGCACCTCGGCGCCCGCCTCGGCCGCGGCGTCGACGAGGATCTTGTCCAGCACGGTGCGGCGCGGGCAGAAGGCCGGCGGTGGCTCGACGCCTTCGGGCATCGGCGGCCGGGGCGGCGTGAAGGGCACCCCGTTCAGGTGGAGCGTGACCTTCTCGATCGGCGGGCAGTTGCTCGCCACCACTTGTTCGAGCAGGCCCCAGCGGTCCAATCGCGCGACGCCGGGGAGGTGGATGTAGTGGGTAGACATGATATCGCTGGGGAAGGTGGACTTGTCGACGAGGAGGACGCGATAGCCCTTTCGGGCCAGGAGCATGGCGGTGGGGGAACCGGCGCAGCGCGCGCCGACGACGATGGCGTCATACATCAGAGACCTCCTGTTAGCTCCAGCACCCCGGCAGCGAGGCGAGGGGATCATAGCACAGGGGGGCGGCCTCAGTGGGGCGGCTGGCGCCGATCGCATCGTCTACATGCTGGACGGCCGAATCGAGCAGCCGGGGGCCGTCGATGCGGCGGTGCCGGGAGCCGGCTAGCGGTCAGGCGGCGAGGCGCAGCGGCTGGAACTGCTCGGCGTGCAGCAGCTCCAGGAACGCCTCCACAATCGGCGGGTCGAACTGCGAGCCGGCGCCCCCCGCTAGCTCCTGCAGGATGTCCTCAAACCTCATCGCCTTGCGATACGGCCGGTCCAAGCACATCGCCGAGTACGCGTCGGCGACCGCGATGATGCGCCCCAGCAGCGGGATGCCTTCTCCCTGGAGGCCGCGCGGGTAGCCGCGGCCGTCGTAGCGCTCGTGGTGGCAAGAGACGGCCTGGATCACATCCTTGAGCTGCGGCACTTCGCGGATCAGCACCTCGCCGATCTTCACGTGGCGCTTCATCACCTCGTACTCGTCGGGCGTAAGCGGCCCCGGCTTCTTCAGGATCTCGTCGGGAACGACGAGCTTGCCAATGTCGTGGAGGAGGCCGGCCACCCGCAGCGCGCGTTGAGCCTCCTCTGACAGGTTGAGGCGCTCGGCGAGCTTCACGGCGTAGTCGGCGACGATGTCGCAATGGTCCTTGGTGTAGCGGTCCTTGGCATCGACGCTCAGCACCAGGCTCTCCAGCACGCCGAAGGTCGTGTCGTCCTTGACGGCGATCGCGCGGATACCGCCGCGACCCAGCCGTCGCTTGGCGGCGTACATGGCCGAGTCGGCGACGGCGACGAGCTTGGCCGGCGAGCCGGCGTCGTGGGGATAGGTGGCCACTCCCAGCGACACGGCCATCGGCACGCGGGAGGACGACCCTTCGAGCGGGAACTCCGCCGCGCCGAGCCGGCCGCTGATCTCCTCCGCGACCCGCGTGGCAGCTTCTCGCTCTTCGCCGGGCAGGATCACCAGGAACTCGTCGCCGCCGTACCGGCAGACCGTCCCAGCCGGGCCGGCTACCTGCCGGCAGACATCGGCGACCAGCTTCAGCACGTCGTCTCCCATCACGTGGCCGTACGTATCGTTGAACAGCTTGAAGCCATCGACATCGGCCATGACGAGCGACAGCGGGCGATCCTTGCGATTCGCCGTGTCCAGCGCGGCGTGCAGCGCCTCCAGGCCCCCGCGATGGTTCAGGCAGGCCGTGAGGGCATCGGTCCGTCCGACGCCGACGAACCGCTCCAGCATGATGGTGACGGCGGGCATGCCGGAGTCCATGAACTCCAGGAGCGGCCCGACGGCGTCGGGCGGCCAAGAACCGCGCAGAATCAGCAGCTCGGTGGAGCTGTCCGCCGTCGGAACGAGCCACGCGATGTGGTCGCGCTGCTGCTTATTCGCGGCGCGAGTGATGAAGCCCACCTCGCCGCCGACCAGGTTGAAGGCGAGCGGAACGCGCAGCTGCAGCAGGCGCTGCTGCAGGTATTTGAGCGCGCTGGGGGGATAGCGCCCGGGCTCGTCGCCCACGCCGCAGCCCTGAAAGCCATCGCGGCCTCCGTAGAACAGGCGTGCCGACACCGCGCCCGTCTGCCGCCGCACGAGGTCCATCGCGTCGACGAGCAGTTCGACCGCGGGCGCGGACGTGGTCGCGCCCAGCGCAAGCTTGGCCAGGGCCGGCAGGGTGTTCACGACATGCTCTCATTTTCTATCATCGGCCAATTGGGGCCAGATTCGAGCCTTCGCGCCTCACCAAGGAGAGAGAGGACGGGATGAGGGAGTGCCATACGCATCAGCTACGGTGCTACACCTAGCACTCGCCATTAACTTGCATGAGCACTAGCAGGGCGCCGAAGAAGGAGGGTGCAGGGGCTCGCCCCCTGCCGGAGGCTTGGGGGTGTCCCCCAAAGCCTCAAACTACTTTCCTGGGTGGGTGGAAAGCGGGACATTGCTTCGTGAGAGTTTTTCTGCGCCCTGCTAGAATGCCCGCATGGACGAGTACCTGGAGACGAACCGGCGTCACTGGGACGAGGTGGTGCCGATCCACGTCGCGTCGGAGATGTACGACGTGGCGGCGTTCAAGGCGGGCAAGTCGAAGCTGAAGCCCGAGCGGGAGGAGTTGGGCGATGTGCGGGGGAAGACGCTGCTCCACCTGCAGTGTCACTTCGGGCTGGACACGCTGTCGTGGGCGCGCGAGGGGGCCATCGTCACCGGCGCCGACTTCTCGGCCCCGGCGCTGGCGGCGGCGCGGGCGCTCGCGACTGAGCTGGGCATCGAGGCGCGCTTCGTGCTGTCGGACCTCTATTCGCTGCCGGAACGGCTGGACGGCCAGTTCGACATCGTGTTTACGTCGTACGGGGTGCTCTGCTGGCTGCCGGACGTGCCTCGTTGGGCGCGGGTGGCGGCGCACTTCGTGAAGCCGGGCGGCACGTTCTACATCGCGGAGTTCCACCCGATCGCCGGCATCTTCGACGACGCGCCGGACGGCGATGACCTGCGCGTGCGCTACCCCTATTTCCCAACCGACGAGCCGCTGCGCTTCGACGACCTCGGCACGTACACAGACCGCAGCGCCGAGATCAAGAACTCCACGACCTACGAGTGGCCCCACCCGACCAGCGAGGTGCTCACGGCGCTGATCGACGCCGGCCTGCGCATCGAGTTCTTCCACGAGTTCCCGTTCAGCACCTACCAGTTCCTTCCCTTCACTGAGATCGTGGCGGACGGGAGCGTGCGCCTGACGAAGCACGACGGTTGCCTGCCGCTGCTCTATTCGATCAAGGCGACGAAGGCGGAGGCGTAGGGCTGCCCGGAAGATTGGGGCCCCGGGTCTGCTATACTGGATGTGCCCTGGGGACGAGAGGTTTCGACAGGGAAGCGTGAACCTGAGGTGCAGGTCGAGGTGCCGCTGCCTCGTTAAACTGGTGGCAACCAGGTAACTGGCGAACGACAACTCGCCTTCGCCGCCTAGGCGGTGACGTTGCCCACAGGCCTCTCCTCGACGGGCCGTGGTGCAGCGCCGATCAGTCGAGGTGCTGCGGCCCGACGCCGATAACGACCGCTTAAGACCATCGGCTGTGTCCGGCGAAGCCGGGCCGGTGACGGCCCGCCGGACGAGAACTCACGCCGGATACGCCTGTAGTGCCTCAGGCCGGCCCTTTTCTGGACGGGGAGTTCGATTCTCCCCCGTCTCCACCAAGTCCACCACTTCGCCGCCTGCTCGGGCGTAAGCACCAAGCAGGCGGCGCGTCTTGTGCGCCGTAATACTCCCTCCAGGAGCACACGGAACGCCGACGGGGGCTACTTCCTAAAACGCGGAGCCTAAGACGAGCAGCGCGATTGTTAGTAGCAGCACGGCAACACTCAGGGAGCATAGGGCAAAGGGTCTATCAACACAAGACCGGGGCCGAAAGAGTCGGTGGATTGTCCGGCGTAAGTGGTCAAATCACCCCAACTTGAAGACCAACCCTCCCATCCGACGAAGCCGA
>Ga0247727_10011833_pt1 | contig 15124 bp, 13 predicted proteins | sample WisWelCaveWW1625_FD_202498 | JGI IMG/M metagenome (GOLD analysis project Ga0247727, IMG submission 202498) | Biofilm microbial communities from Wishing Well Cave, Virginia, United States - WW16-25 | ecosystem: Environmental > Aquatic > Deep subsurface > Groundwater > Cave microbial mat | place... | reverse complement strand
GCCCAATAATCATGATCGCCGAGGCAGGCATAAACGCCGAGCCGTGCGCGCAATTGGCCCATCATTTTCGCCCCTGCCGCGATATGATCCGTGCCGCGCGTCACGAGATCGCCGGCGAAGACGATAATATCGGGTTGCTGCGCATTGGCGAGATCGATGTACGGTTGCATTTTCTGCTCGCCGGTGTAGAGGTCGGCCTGCAAATCACTCAGTTGGACAATGCGAAAGCCCTCCAACTCGCGGGGCAAGTTGGGAATTTTTACTTCGCGCTGCGAGAGCCGCAGCGAGTACGTGTCGTGCAGCATGCGCGCCGGCACATAAATTCCGACGAGCACGGCCAGCGCGACGATGATCCACGCTTGTGATTTTATCCAGACGGCCTGATGTTTTTTGTAAAAGGGCCGCAGAACTAATCGCGAAAGATCGACGGCGAGCAATAATGGCAAGAGTTCGACGACGATGAGGAGGCCGATCCAGAATGGAAAGAGGAAAAAAATTTTCGCCCAAAGTTGCTCGCCGCTCAAGGCTTGGCTGACGGTTGAGGCATCAGAAAAGGTCGCAACGAGCAGAAGGATGGGGTAAAGCAGCAAGTATCCGACAATCAACCACGCGCTTCGCCGCAGCTTTGATTGCGAACGCAAGGTCAATTGTTGGATCGAAGACGTGAGACGCCTGCCAACGTAAATGTAAATTAACAAAATCACCGGCAGAGCCAGCAGAATCATGCGCAGAAAAAAACTCATCTTGTTGTTAATTTAGAGAAAATCTGCATCCAGCGCAAGGCTAAAATCTAGGAACAAGCAATGCCGCTCTTCCAACGCAATTCATTGACCGGGCGCTATCATTCCACTGCTTTTGGGAAATTAGACGATTTAAGCGACCGGTCAATGCTTGTTATGAAGTAGCCTTGTGGTGCCGGTATTGTGTTGATAAGCAAAAAGCCCGCAACTTCCGGGAAGTTAACGGGCCTTAAAAAATTGCACCGCAATTATTTTTGAAAACTATTTCTTGAAGTTATTGAGTTTTGCCAAAAGGTTTTCCGCCTGCGGGCCGAAATCATGATCGTTCTGTTTCTTGAGGGCGGTCAACTGTTGCCGGGCGGCGTCAAAACGGTTTATTTTAATATAACCTTTTGCGAGATACCATCGCGCCGCGGCATGTTCCGGATGGGATTGTATGATCATTTCCAAATTTTGAATGGCGTCCGTCGTATGATTATGATTGAGGAAAAGCTGGCTGATTCCCAAAAATAAACGCGCTTCGAGTGATTGGGGGAAATCCTGAACAACGGCGGTGAGACGTTCAACGGCTAAAGGGTAATTTTTTTCTTGATAAATCGGTTGAATTTCGGCGAGCCGGTTGACGAGTTCGGGATCGGTGATGTCGGGCACTGGTTGCGTCCAGTCATAATGTTGCAACTCGGCCAATGATTTATTAGCAGCAGGCGTTGCGATTTCGCCGGATTCTTTATGGCCAAAACCGCCCGCCGGCAGGCTGGATTTGAGCCACCAGTAACCGGTGCTCAAGACACCGATAATGACGATGTAAGTTGCAAAGGCTGGAATCGCGCTTCTCCATTGCTGCGAGAGCGGCAGGTCGTCCCACCAGATTTTAAGTCGATCAAGCCAGGTGAGGGGCGGCGCAAAAATAGTGGCGCCGTAATGACGCATCGTGAGGGTGGCTTTTTCCATCAGCCGAACATTGGCGAGACACTCATCACAACCGAGATAATGAGCTTCAAAAATTTCCTGCTCATCTTCGGGGAGCACGCCTCGCACATAATCGGCAATGTAATCGGGGCGATTCTGATAGGCACACAACATTAAAATCTCTCCTTAAAAAAATTTCGCTCATGCGATTAAGGCCCCAGCCGAGGGTCGTTTTTGCAGAGTTTCCTTAACCGCTTGAGCGCGTCGGATTTCAAACTGTAGAATTTATCGACCGGAATGCCCATCTCGGCGGCGGCATCCCGCTCTTTATAATCTTGGTAGTATATTAGCCTCAAAACTTGGACATATTTTTTCGGTAATCTTAAAAATTTTTTCCGAAAGAAATCAGCCAGTTCCTCGGCTTCGAGTTCGTCGCGAAAGAGCACGCCGATGCTCTCGGCCATTTCCACGGAAGCGCGCCGGCGCTCGTGGCGATCACGGCGGCGGAAATAGGTTTGGACGACGTTTTTGGCGATGCCGATCAAATACGTGCCGGGCTCGGCATTGTTGCGGGCCTCGTATTTGTCGAAACTTTGTAGAGCCGCGACCATGGTTTCCTGCAACACTTCCTCCAGATCATGGTCATTGAGATTCCATTTTTTCCAGAGGTATTGTTTAACCGCCTCGCGCCGGGAGGCAATCCATTCACGATCAATCATGAGGGGCCGGGTTTTGCCAGCGTCTTCGCTGAAATTGGGGAGAAACATGTTTGACTCGCCGTTTGGTAAGGATGGTTCGAAACTGCAAAATGACTTCACGTCCTTTCATTACTATAGACAGCGAATCGATGAATTTTCTCACGAAAAATTTTAGCGCTACGTTTTTTATCCGATAATTTGCGTGACGATTTCCAGCGGATCCGGCAGTTCTTCCTGCCAGAGCCAATTCACATTCAGCCAGAAATCTGAAATAGCCTGCGAATGAAAAACTCCATCTGCCGTCAAAGGCATCGCTTCCCATTCGCCGCCGCGATTTTGCAAAAATTCCACGGTCTGGCGGTTGGGATCAATCCTCCAATATTCCAGTACGCCGAACTCAGCGTATTGATTTTTCTTTTTAACGCGGTCAATGTGGGCCGTGCTCGGCGACGTGATTTCAATCACCAAATCCGGCGCGCCGTCGAAGTAGGTGTGCTTCAGAAGATGCCGGCGCTCTTGAGCAATAAACATGATATCCGGTTCCGGCCCGTCATGTTCGCCTAATTTTGCGGCGGATTTTGAACCAAGCACAACGCCAAGTTTTTTGTGGCGCACATAAATGTTTAAGAGTGTAAAAAGAAACCCGAAAATCATCTCGTGCAAAACTGACGGCGGCGATTGCATATACATTACCCCTTTAATAAGGTCAGCTTTCTGATCTTCGTGAATAAGGTCACAAAACTGGTCAAACGTCATCAACTCACGTCGCCGCAGACGGCGCCGTTGTTGTTGCGGGCTGGGTAAAAGAGCGATGCCCATTGTCGTAACTCCATTTTTTATTTGCCTTTTCAGCCGCCAATGCCGTCCGCCGTCAGATAAGCATCCACGGCCTCAAGCTCGTGGCTCAAATCTTCAACGCGGCGTTGCAGCAAATGGCGAATCGACAACATGCCGAGGATGCGATTGCTGTTGTCGGTGATCGGCAGATGGCGAATATGCTGCTCGACCATCTGTGCCAAAGCTTCGTTGGGCGTCGTGTCCGCCGCGACGGTTTGCACGGGCGCCGTCATCACCTCGGCAATTCTGGTGGTCTCCGGATCGCGTCGCGCCTGCACGACGCGAATCATCACGTCGCGTTCGGTAAAAATCCCCTTCAAATAACCCTGCTCCACAACGGCCACTGCGCCGACGCGATTTTTGACCATTGCGTCGATTGCTTCGATAACCGTTGCTTCTTTTGTAACCGTGGTTGCCGGCACGTCGGCAACTTTCAGCAGTTCCATAGTGCACCTCGATAAAAAAAGCTAAAAAGATAAAGGAATAAAAAGAAAAAGCGATCGTTGATGTCGGCAATCGCTTTCTCTGAAATCAAAGAACAGTTGGCTTGCAAAATGAAACTTGCCTGCTCGACGTAAAATGAAATGCTAATTTCGCTCAGGCCAATCAACTTCGGACCTCGGACTTGCAGACTTCGGAACTTATTTCAACTCTTCCATCAACTCATCCAGCGCCTGTCGACCGGGGCGAGTGCGCTCGAGCGGAAGCGTGCTCAACGGGTCATCGACGATGTTCAGCAGCTCAATAAAATTTTTGCCCGCGGGATTGACGTAAAAAACTCCGGTCAACAACTCGCCGCGATGTTTGGATTCGGCGAGCAGGCGCTGCGCGTGCATCGCGTTCGACGGATCGTAATCAGCCGGCAATTTGGAGAGCAGCAGGCGCGAGCCGTCGTGCATCATCACTTCCTTCGTCGTGCCGGGTTCATACTCAATCGCGATGTCTTCAAAAAAAGGCACAAAGCTCACATCGCCCAGCAATTCTTCGTGATCTTTGACGTAGCTGTAGCTTTTCGTCGAGCCTTCGTGATCGTTGAACGTGACGCACGGTGAGATCACGTCGATCATCGCCGTGCCGCGATGCGAGATGGCAGCTTTTAAAATCGCCTGCAACTGCTTTTTATCGCCGGAAAACGAGCGCGCGACAAACGTGGCGCCGAGCTCGATGGCGAGCACACAAGTGTCGATCGCCGGCAGATCGTTGACCACGCCGGTTTTGAGTTTCGAGCCGAGATCCGCGGTCGCCGAGAACTGGCCTTTGGTCAAGCCGTAGCAACCGTTGTCCTCGATAATATAAATCATCGGCAGATTGCGGCGCATCAGGTGAATGAATTGCCCCATGCCGATGGAAGCCGTATCGCCGTCGCCGCTGACGCCGATGCCGAGCAATTTGTGGTTCGCCATGATCGCGCCGGTGGCCACCGAAGGCATGCGGCCATGAACGGAATTGAAGCCGTGCGAAGCTTCCAAAAAATACGCCGGCGATTTGCTCGAACAACCGATGCCGGAAAATTTGGCCACACCGTACGGGTCAACGCCCATTTCATAAAACGCATCAATAATGCGCTCGGTGATCGCGTTGTGGCCACAACCGGCGCAGAGCGTGGTTTTACCGCCGCGATACGGCGCGATTTCCAATCCAATGCGATTGAGTTTTGCTGCTTTTGTTGCTGGAGCTGTTGCGACTGCTGTGCTCATGTTTATTGTCCTTCAAAATTAATGAATCTCGGTTTTCATGCTGGCCAAAACTTCTTCTTTCGTCCGCGCCGTCACCACCAATTTGAGCGCGGCGGTCAATTTATCCGGCTCGTTGACTTCGCGGATCAATTGTTTTTCGGACTCGTTCAATTGAAAACGGGTGGATAAGAGCATCGTCAAAACTTCTTGGCGAGCTGCAAGAGCGCCTTCGTCCATCCAGCGTTCAGCTAACGTTGGCATAACTTCTTCTCCTTTTATCTTGTTTTCTTCTAACATTTCTTCCAGTTGTGGGGCAGGAATATCCTGCGTCACCGTTATGTAGATCAGCAAAAAACTAATCCGTTCTTTCTCGTTAACGAACCCCATTTGATGCCATAATTGAAATACCTGCCGGATAAGCTTTAAATCCTTGTTAAAAGCCGCTTTCATCAATAGCATTGCCGAAAGCAGGTAAATATTTTCTTTCAAGGTCTGGCTGCTCTCGGCCTCCCAATCCCACGCGTTGGTATCAAAAAGGATAAACGAAAAGTTGAGCAAGAACGGCTTCAACTCTTCGACTATCGAAAACTGCTCAATGAACTGCGTTGGCAGTTGCCAGTCGCTTTTGCCGTGATAAAACACCACTGGAACGATTATTCGCAGCGGCTTTTTCTCGGCATCGTCCTTCTGCCACATCAAGTCCATGTATCGCAAGAGCTGGAGGAGAACGCCTTTGTCTTGAAAAGACTTGTGCTCCAAAAGAAAGTAAATATCGACCGGCAGTTGTTCGGCGCGGGTTCGGCATTTCAAAACGATATCCGAAACCGATGATTTGTACTGCGGCGAAACGTAGGAAGTCGGATCAAATGCTATTTCCGTTAAATCAAGTTGATTTTGCAATGGTATTGGCAAAATGAATTTTAAGAACGTCCTTGCATTTGCAACTTCGGATAGGACCTTCTCAAAAAAGTGACTGTGAATATTCTCGATGCCGCGCATAGTCAAAAACTGCGCCTTTAAAGCGTTTACTCCGAGAGGAGTTTGTTCTATGAGACACTGACCGGTCACTTAAGGTGTTTGCGTTTCAAGATTCCGTGTAGATAAAGTGACCGGTCAGTCGTTTGTGCGAAGGTGAAAGTTTTATTTGCCATCAGGCCGACGCATACAAAACTTTTTCGACTGTCTCAATCGGCTGCCGGCTTGGCTTGTCTTTTTCGTAAGCAAGTATCTGGCGCACGATATTGTTCGGCGTGATCGGCAGGCCGTCGTAGTGCAGCACGCTCCGCAGCTTGGCGATTTCTTCCGCGTTGGAATCGAGTTTCAGCAAGCTGAACATTTGCGCATCGCGATTTTGCTCGACGAGATAAACGCGCCGATGCTTGTGAATGAACTCATGAACGTCGCCATTAAACGGATACGCGCGCAAACGCAGGTAACTCGTCTGAATGCCGTGTTGCTCGCGCAGCCAGTCGCGGCTTTCCTGAATCGCCCACGTGCTGGTGCCGTAGCCGATAATGCCGATTTCCGCCAGCGCGTTTTCTTCGATCACCGGCGCGGGAACGCGGTCGCGCGAATTTTCGAATTTGCGCGCCAGACGATCCATGTTGCTTTTGTAATCTTCAGGTTTCTCGCTGTAACCGGCGCGCTCGTTGTGGCCGCTGCCGCGCGTGAAATATGGCGCCAGCGCGTGTTTCGTTCCGGGCAGCGTCCGATAGGGAATGCCGTCGCCGTCGATATCTTGGTAACGCGCAAACTTTCCGACGCTTTCCAGTTCCGCCGCCGAGAGCACTTTGCCGCGATTGATTTTCTGCTCCGGATATTTGAACGGATCGGCCATCCAGTAATTCATGCCAAGGTCGAGATCGCTCATCACGAACACCGGTGTTTGAAATTCTTCGGTCAAATCAAAAGCGGTGCCGGCCATCGTGAAACATTCTTCCACCGAGCCGGGGAGGAGCATGATATGTTTCGTGTCGCCGTGTGAGAGCATGGCCGTGAAAAGAATATCGCCCTGCATCGTGCGCGTCGGCAAACCCGTGGAGGGACCGACGCGTTGGATGTCGAAAATCACCACGGGAATTTCGGCGTAATAGGCGAGGCCGACAAATTCCGCCATCAATGAAATGCCGGGGCCGGAAGTTGCGGTCATCGAACGCGCGCCGGCCCAACTGGCGCCGATGGCCATGCCCACCGCCGCCAGCTCATCTTCGGCCTGCACGATCGCAAACGTCGCTTTTTTCGTGCCGGCATCGAGGCGATAGCGTTTCATATATTCGGTGAGCGCTTCGCCGAGTGAGGACGACGGCGTAATCGGATACCACGTAAAAACCGTCACCCCGGCAAACATGCTGCCCATCGCTGCGGCGGAGTTGCCGTCGATGATAATTTTGCCCTGCGTCTTGTTCATGCGCTCGACGCGAAACAAATCCTGCTTCGGCAAATTTTCGCCGGCAAATTCGTAACCGGCTTTTGCCGCGTCGAAATTGAGCTGCACCGCTTTCGCTTTCTTTTTGAATTGCTGCTTCAGCGCGCGCTCGATCTCGGCCATCTCGATGCCGAGCAAACGCGCCAGCACGCCGTCGTAAATCATGTTGCGCACCAGCTTGCGCAGTTTCGCTTCCGGACAAACCGGCTTCACCAATTTATCGAACGGCACCGGATAAAAGAGCAAATCGTCGCGCAATTGATTCAGGTTCAAAGTTTCGTCATAAAGCGCAATCGTTCCGGGCTCCTGCTTGCGAACGTCTTCCTGTACGGTTTCCGGATTCATCGCCACCAGAATGTCATTTTTTTCGCGCCGCGCGATGTAGCCGTCACCGTTGACGCGAATCGTAAACCAAGTCGGCAGGCCCTGAATATTGGAAGGGAAGAGGTTCTTGCCGCAAACCGGAATGCCCATTTGAAAAATCGAGCGCAACAACACCATGTTCGAAGTCTGGCTGCCGGAGCCGTTCGCCGTCGCCACATGAATGTTGAAATCATTGACGCTGGTGTGGCCATTGGCCACCATCCCGCCGTTTCGAGAAGCAATCGTTTTCACTGTTGAGTTTCCTTGATTGAGTTTATATCTTTTTCAGACGTTATTTCCCGTTTTAGTGCTGGGAAAATATTTTTGCAATTCTTGCCAATCATTGATGGCGGCGTGTTGAGTCATAATGGTATCAATTCGTTCCAAGTCATTTAAGGCGCGAATGCCATCCGCAATCTCGGACGGTGCCGAGCCAAATTTTTTTGAGAAAAACGACAGCAGAAGCTTTTGGCCCGCGTTGATTTCTCCTTTGTCATAGCCTTGATTATAACCTTCTTCACGGCTGGCAGTAAGCACCGCATACGTATCCATCATGCGTTTCACACTCAGCTTGTAGAGGCGCCGTTCGCGCGGGGACAAAGCTGCATATTCGGCGACCGCAAAAGCCCTTTCAAAAACTTCATCGCCTTTAAAAATATCCGGCATCCGTTTCAGTTCCGGCAAATAGCGCAGAAAAAAAAGCCATTTGTTGATCCGGCGGTTCAGGTTATATTCCGGCAGGCGCTCGTCAAACAGCGGCAGTTCCAAGGTCACAAATTGCAATTTGTCGGAGAAAATTCCATGCGGCGGCTGATCGTTTCGGATCCGGCTGCGATTCACTGCCGTGGTGCTGTCATTAAAAGCATAACACAAAACGGCAAGGCAATAAACGTCATTGAGGTGGAAATCCCACGGCTTGGCTGCGGCTTTCACCTTGTTGCCGTAAGGAATCGTCGCCACCTCGCGAACCATCATCGGCTTAAACGACGGTTCACGATAGGTTACGGGCTTTTTGCCTTTCTGCGCTTGCGCCGCAATCGGAAACGTCGAGTAATAAACCAGCCGATCAGTCACAAACGGAATGCGATTCTTCTGCATCTCGACGATGAAATGATTGCCCGCCGCATCTTGACAATAAATATCGTAGATACCGCTGCGCTGCTCGTCCGTCTCGGGAAGTTGCTCTTTATCCTTGAACGTGATGTCGAGCAACGGCGCCGGCAGTTCCAGCACCGCGGCAATGAAATCCATGATGATTTCTTTATTGGCCTCGTTGCCGAAAATTTTTTTGAAACCGAAGTCGGTGGTCGGATCGATGAAACGTGACATGCTTTCCTCCGGATTTACAGCCCAAAAGCAAAACCCTTGCCGATTGTCAAATCCGAATATACAAAAAAAATTTGCAAAATCAAAACAATTCGGCTTGACGCGGGTTTTCACCGAGCCGCACGGACGCCAGTTCCGGATGCGCCTGCAGCAGCTTTTCCGGTATGTTGACTTTGACGCCGGCGAGCGCGAATTGCAATTGCAGCGCATTCACCACCGCCTGCGCACGCGGATGATTGTTGAAAATTACAAACACGCCCTCGGTCTGGCGCAGCGCCTTCCGAATCGCGGCGATAAAATCAGTAAGCTCCATCGCCGAATAAAGATAATCATAACGCTGATCCACACCGGCGTCTTTGTTCAGCCATTGTTCGCGATTGCGTCCGTGAAAGCGAAAGTAGGCCGTACGCCCGCTGACGACTTCCGTGAAGCCCAGCGCGTGGCCGATCCGCGGTTGATCGATATTCGCAAAGCCGGCGCCGCGCTCATTGAGCAGTTGCAGCGCCTCCGGCTGATTCCACGAATCGTGTCGAATTTCCACCACCACGGGATATTCCTGAAATGCTTCGAGCAGGCGCGCGATGCGATCACGATTGCCCTCATTATAATGGAAGGATTGCGGAAACTGCACGAGCAACGCGCCGAGCCGGCCGGCCTCCAGCAACGGTCGCATCCCGCGCTTCGCGATTTCAATATCCGACTGTGAATAACCCGTGTCGCCATCGCGCACTTTTTCCAGCGAAAATTTTTGCCAGAGTTTGGCGGTAAAACGAAAACGCGGATTGGGCGCCACTTGTTTGAGCCACTCGCGCGAAGCGCCGGTGCTTTGCGGATGGTAATAAGTCGAGTTGATCTCAACGACGTTGAACAAGCTGCCGAGAAACGTCAGCGCCGCGAAATCCTTCGGGCGGCGATTGGGATAAACGAGATTGTTCCAGTCGGGATAAGACCAACCAGCGGTTCCGATGAAAAGATTATGAGAAAGCGGGCGCATCAACCTGTTGTGGATTCGTGATTTTTTTGCATGAAAATAATTGAGTTTAAATTTAAAAATTTTTATACGGTTCGCAAGAATATTTTACAAACTTTTCCGGAGAATTTTATTGACATTTCTCGACGACTTCTCTATATTCAAAGGCTGCGTGGCTTAAAAATTTAAGGCGAAAACGAATCACGTTAGCTAGCGCGCCCGCGCCTTTGACGTTTAACGCCAAGGCGGCAAGCGGGCGAACAGCATTGATCTGACGGCGAGGCAGAGACGTTGGCAAAATTAATACCTACAGCACTGGAAGCGTATTTTCAAAAAACACGCTCACATTTTTTTGGCCTCCTGGCGATTTTTCTGCTCCTGGTGATTTACGAGGCCGGCAGCGCGAAAATCTACGCCGATGAGAAAGTCGTGATTAGCAACAGCGCCGAAGTCATGATGCAGCGTTTTCTGTGGTTCGTCGGCATTCGCAACAATTTATTTTTGTGGGCCGTCTATATTCTGGGTCTGGCCTGGGCGTTCTATTTGGCCAAAAAACAAAACCTGCTCGATTTCAAATTTGTCTATATTCCTTATAGTATTTTTGAAAGCACGCTGTACGCGGTTCTCGTGGACGTCATTGCGGGGCAATTGGCGAATCGCACCAAGGTTTTTATGATGATGGCGCCGCAAGCGGAAGCGACGGTTGCCGCCATGAGCAAAGAATTGACGAGGTCGATCGGCGCCGGCATTTATGAAGAGCTGCTCTTCCGGTTGATTTTGGTTTCGCTCTTTCTGGTCACGTTTCAAAAACTCGAAATTTTCGGCGAGAATAAAATTCTGCAATCGGCGCTGGCGGTGGCGCTGGCCGCGGCGTTGTTTTCCGGTTTTCATTTTCTCGGCGGGAATGAGGTCGCGGCGTTTGAACCGTTTATTTTTCGTTTCTACGCCGGCGTGCTGCTGGGCATTTTGTTCGTGGTGCGCGGCATCGGCGTGACTTCTTATACCCATGCTATTTATAATGTGTTGTTGGTTCTGCGATGAAAAAATTTTTTAAAATAATAGCGCTCTTTTTTTTCCTGGCCGTGTTCGGAGGCAGCGCAGCCGCCTATTTTATTTTTCGGGCGCCGGCCGTGCCGGAAAATGCGGGCGGAAAAAATTTCATCATTCATCGCGGCATGACGTTGCCGCAGATCGCGGATAGTTTGAAACGGCAAGGGTTGATTAAAAGCCGCGGCGTATTTCTATTTGCCGATCAGATTTTGCAGTGGGGCAAAACTTTGAAAGCCGGCAAATACTCTATTCCCGCCGGCGCTTCCAATTTAGATTTGTATAAGCTTTTCCGCTCCGGCAAAGCGGTGCAATTCCGCGTCACCCTGCCGGAAGGCAAAACGCTTGAGGAGTACGCCGGTATTTTACAACACGCCACGGAAATCGACTCCGCCGTTATTGTTCGCCTCGCCAACGACTCGGCGTTCATGCGTCAGCTTAAAGTACCGGCAAAAAATTTGGAGGGATATTTATATCCCAACACCTACACATTTTCGTGGGGCGTGTCGGCGCCGGAAATTATTCGTAGCATTGTGCAGGAATTTCACCAGCGGGTGAATGATTCTTTGCGCCGCCGCGCCGCGACTTTGAATATGACGTTGCATGAGGTGATTGCGCTCGCGGCTATCATTGAAGGCGAGGCCGTTGTCGATAGCGAGCGCGCCGTCATTTCGGCGGTATATCACAATCGCCTGCGGCAAGGAATTCTGTTGCAAGCCGACCCGACCATTCAATACATTGTTCCCGGCCCGCCGCGGCGCTTGCTCAATCGCCACCTCGAGATCGATTCGCCGTACAACACGTATCGTTACGCCGGATTGCCGCCCGGCCCGGTGAACAATCCCGGCATCGCCTCGATTCGCGCCGCGCTGTATCCGGCCAATGTCGGTTACATTTTTTTCGTCGCGCGCGGCGACGGCTCGCACCGGTTTTCACGCACGCTGCAGGAACATCTGCGCGCGAAAAGTGATTTTGACAAAGTCCGCGCACAAGTGCGGCGAGAAAAAGCGGCGTTGAAAAATGGCAGCAATCGCTGACCAGTTACCAGTAAACAGTTATCCGAATTCACAACCAGCAACCAGCACCAGGCATCCAACAGCGGGAGATAAATCCTGAACGGGAAAAAACACGACCTCCTCTTGGAAGCGCTCAATGCGGAACAACGCAGCGCCGTCGCCTGTGAAGACGGTCCGGCGCTCGTTCTTGCGGGCGCGGGCAGCGGCAAAACCCGTGTGCTCACGCATCGCATCGCCTATTTGATCGAACGCGGCGCGGTGCGGCCCGACAATATTCTCGCGGCGACGTTTACCAACAAAGCCGCGCAGGAAATGCATGAGCGCCTATCACGATTGATTTCCGTTGGCCTATCGCGGCATCATCACGACGGCCTATGGGTGGGGACTTTTCATTCCATTTGCGCCCGCATGTTGCGCCAAAACGCCGACCGCCTCGGCTTCTCCCGCCAGTTCTCGATTTACGACTCCGAAGATCAGCTCGGCCTCGTCCGTCAAATTGTTTCCGACCTCGACATTTCTTTCCCCAACCTGACGCCCGGAAACATTCATTACCGCATTTCGCGCGCCAAAAATGGGCAGGGCTTGATTGCCGGCGACGGCGACAAGCGCGACGAAATCATCGCGCAGGTTTACACGCACTATCAAAAACGCCTGCGCGAAAACAACGCGATGGATTTTGACGACCTGCTGATTTATCCGCTCGAACTCTTTCGCCAATATCCGGACATCCTCGCCGCTTACGCCAATCGCTTTCGTTACGTTTTGGTCGACGAGTTTCAAGACACCAATCGCACGCAGTATGTTTTTCTGCAGGCGCTCGCCAGCCGCAGCCGCAACGTGTTCGCCGTCGGCGACGACGACCAGTCGATCTACCGCTGGCGCGGCGCGGAAGTGCGCAACATCATCGATTTCGAGCAGGATTTTCCCGATTGCAAAATTTTTCGACTCGAACAGAATTACCGCTCCACCAGCAATATTCTCGACGCGGCGCACTCGGTGATCGCGCGCAACCGCCAGCGTCTGCCCAAAAAACTCTGGACGCAACGCGAGGCCGGCGAGCCGGTGGCGCTCTTTGCAGCCGAAAACGAATTTCACGAAGCGCAGATTATCCTCGATAAAATTTCGCAGGAAATCAGCTATCACAACGGCGTCCGCACCGGCGGCGCCTCGCATAGTCACACCTTTAAAGATTTCGCCATTCTTTATCGCACCAACGCGCAGTCGCGCGTCATCGAAGACGCGCTGCGCCGCGCCGGTATTCCGTATGTCATCGTCGGCGGTCTGCGTTTTTATGAGCGCAAAGAAGTGAAAGATGTGCTCGCTTACATGCGCCTCACGACGAATCCGGCAGACGCCGTGAGCTTGCGCCGGATCATTAATTACCCATTGCGCGGCATCGGCGAAACCACGATTCTAAAATTGGAAGAATTTGCGCGGGCCAATAACCTGACACTTTTGCAAGCGCTCAGCCGGGTGGGAGAGATTGCGACGATTAAAGCGGGACTACGCAACAAAGTCTTGGAATTTTACGAATTCATCAATCGTTACGTTAGTCTCAAAGCCAAGCTTTCACTTTTGGAATGGGCGAACGCGCTGGTCGATGCGACCGGCATTGTTCGGTTGCTCAAAAGCGAAAACGCGCAGGAACGCATCGACAATATTCGCGAGTTGCTGAACTCGGTGAATGAATTTACCAAACAAGTTCCCAACGCGACCATCGAAGGCTATTTGGAGCGCGTTTCATTAATTACGGACATCGACGCCTGGGATGAAAAGAGCAACGCCGTGACGCTGATGACTTTGCACAGCGCCAAAGGCCTCGAATTTCCCATCGTCTTCATCGCCGGTCTCGAAGAAGGCCTGTTCCCGCTGATTCGCGAGGGCTCCGCCGACGCGGATATGGAAGAAGAGCGCCGCCTGTTTTATGTCGGCACCACGCGCGCCAAAGAAAAACTTTTTCTCTCGCATGCGCAGTGGCGCAATCGTTTTGGCAACGAGAACAAAAGCTGTTTGCCCTCGCGCTTTTTGCAGGAACTCGACGAGCAATTCGTGCAACAAGAAGAAGTGCGCCGCCATCGCCCGTTCGACACCGACGACGGTTCTGAACCGGGGACACGCCGTTATGAACACGTGGACAGCATACCGGATTACGAAAACGAATCGCAAGATGGCGAAAGCCTGCAAGTTGGGAAGATGGTCAGACACCCGCAATTCGGCCTCGGCGAAATCCGCGCCATTGAAGGCCGCGGCGAAAACACCAAGCTCACCATCGATTTTGAAAAAGTCGGCGTCAAAAAAATTTTGATCAAGTATGGGAACCTGCGGGTTTTGTGACGTTGACTCTATCTTGGCTTAAATATTTAGATGTCGATGATTTTGAGCGGGCGCTTTTTGATCCCGCCCATGGTGTGATAACATTTTTATCCAAATATTTTTGCGGTATGTTATGAAAGCTCAACTTTTAGAAAAATTGCGGGCGACAATTGCCGAGTGGGCCCAAAAGCACGATATTGAAACGACCGTCATCGACGCCCAATTCAGCGGTATTGGAGCAGGCGTTCATCTGTTGGTGGTTGCCCGCCGCGGTTTTGAAAATTGGCGCTGGGCCGACCGCGAGCGTGATCTGTTCAGATTTATCAACCATCAATTCAATGGCAATGGCAATTTCGTGATTACGCGTTTGGAAACCATGACCGAAGGGGAATACGAAAAATTCGAGGAGGTTGCAGCGTGAAGCCGCTCTGTAAACTTTACAAAAAATTTGCAAAATTGCGCTTGTAAATAGATCGGCGCTTCGCTATATTAAAATATGCGATTTATCAATTTAAGAAAAATTTACCGTCTTTTCGCCGCGCTTTTATTCGTCATTCAACTTGTGAGCGTGGTTTTCTGCGGCGATGCGGATTGCCTGCAAGGCGGCTCGACGGAAAATTGCGCTGCCGTGATCTGCAACCTGCTGGGAAAGCACTCTGTGCCAGTCTCGACAGCCGATAACACCCAAAACAGTTCCTGCCAGTGCTATTGTCATGGGTTGATCGCTTTGCCCAAGATCACTCTTGACGCCGTGCCATTCGCAGCCGCTCCCTTTCACGCCAACGAAGCGCTGCATCTCGTTTC
>Ga0247727_10011832_pt1 | contig 15125 bp, 15 predicted proteins | sample WisWelCaveWW1625_FD_202498 | JGI IMG/M metagenome (GOLD analysis project Ga0247727, IMG submission 202498) | Biofilm microbial communities from Wishing Well Cave, Virginia, United States - WW16-25 | ecosystem: Environmental > Aquatic > Deep subsurface > Groundwater > Cave microbial mat | place... | reverse complement strand
GATGAAATTATCAGGAGACGTACCATGATTTCCCAAGAGATTCAAAAACATCTCGGCCTCAATCGCGATCCCTTCGACGGCGAAATCGAATCCGCCGCCGATGTGATGAACACCAAGCCGCATCAGCGTGTGCTTTCCCGCATGTTGGAAGCCGCCAAGAATTGCAAGTTTCTCGCCGTCGTCGGCCAGGTCGGCAGCGGCAAGAGCATCGTCAAAACACTCTTCACCGAAGAATTGAAACGCAAGCAAAACTATCTCATCTCCGAGCCGGAGATCATCAGCAAGGAAAAATGCTTACCCAGCAATCTGATCAACGCCATGGTCGATGATTTTCTCTACAGCAGCAGCCGCACCGGCAACATGAAAAACGTCAACGCCCGCCGCGGCGATCTCGAAGAAAAAAGCCGCTGGGTCCATGCCCTCTTGCGCCTGAAAGTCAGCGATGGAAAAAAGCTCGTGCTGCTGATTGACGAATCCCACGGTCTGCGTGAAGAAACCCTGCGCTCGCTCAAACGCTTCCACGAGTTGCAAGACGGCTTCAAAAAACTTCTCAGCATCATCCTGATCGGCCAAGACGAGCTGCTGGAAAACCTCACAGGCAACTATGCCCTGCGCGAAGTTTCCGCCCGCGTTAACATTATTGAAATGAAGGCGATTCCGACTTTGATCGAAGATTATGTCGATCACAAACTCACCCGCGCCGGCGCCGATGTGAAAAAAATCATGGACGACAGCGCGCTCAAAACCATCAAGCGCCTGCTGCCCAAAGCCGTGCCTCTGTCAATCAACAACCTTCTCAGCCGCAGCATCGAAGAAGGCTACAATCTCGGCACCTTCCCCATCACCGGCGAAGTCGTGGAAAGTGCCTATCGCAGCTTCAAAGTCGTCATGGCGTAAAACCGTAGCGCAGACTTCCAGTCTGCATAATTGTCATCGTGAAACGATCTTGTTAATTATCGAGCACATATCATGGCCAAAAACTCAAAAATAGAATGGACGCAACACACGTGGAACCCCTGGCAAGGCTGTCATAAAGTCTCGCCCGGCTGCAAACACTGCTACATGTTCCGTGAAAAAATCCGCTACGGCCAAGAGCCGAATGTCGTCATCCGCTCCAAAGACGCCACATTCAATGCCCCACTAAAATGGCGCGATCCGGCATTCGTTTTCACCTGCTCTTGGTCAGACTTCTTCATCGAAGAAGCCGATGCGTGGCGTGATGCAGCTTGGCAGATCATTCGCCAAACCCCGCATCTGACGTACCAGATTCTGACCAAACGGCCAGAGCGTATTTTCCAATGCTTGCCGAATGATTGGGATTTTTCCGGCTATCACAATGTTTGGTTAATTGTTAGTATCGAATCGCAGGATGAAACTTCACGAATTGATATTCTTCAATCTCCAATGATTCATGCGCGCGTTAAAGGTATCAGCGCTGAACCGCTGCTCGGCTCGCTCGATCTCACGCCTTATTTTCAGCTTTGCAATGTCGGCGATGAAGAACGTGATGTTTGGATTGAGCCTATCGACTGGGTCATCACCGGCGGCGAAAGCGGCATCGGCCAAAACTATCGCCCCGCCAATCTCGACTGGTTCCGTCAAATCCGCGATGATTGCCTTGCTTATGACATTCCGTTTTTTCACAAACAACACGGCGGCAATAAAAAAATAAACGGCGTCTGGGGCGGTCGCGAACTCGACGGCCGCACCTGGAATGAAATGCCGCAACCGTAGTCCCCGCCCCTTGTGGGCGGATTTAACTTGATACTATTATGCAAAAAGACACAGATCACAAAGAAGTCTTTGAAAGCGTCAAACATTACATCAAACGCAATATGCTTGATCTTTCAAGTGCTGAATACGCTGAGTTTCTCAAACTTCTCAGGGACTATGTCAAGCTCTTGTATAACGCTTGGCCGGAACCGCCGGAGTATTTATAAATCATCTCTTTGAATCAACATCACGAACTGCAACTTGAGCTATGACCTATCAGGACTTTTTACAGAGCAAGATCAAACGTGCCGAATATTTCGGCTTTGAGATTGCCACCGAGGACATTCACACTTCGCTTTTTCCCCATCAGCGCGACATCGTGAAATGGGCCGTCAAAGGCGGACGCCGTGCCATCTTCGCCAGCTTCGGCTTAGGCAAAACCCGCATGCAATGCGAAGCCCTGAGCCAAATCAACGCCCGCGAAGGCGGCAAGCATCTCATCATCGCCCCGCTCGGCGTCAAACAAGAGTTTCAACTGGTTGATGGTCCGGCGCTCGGCATGAAAATCGAATACGTTCGCACCTATGCCGAAGTCGAAGCCTGTCAATCGCCCTTCATGATTACCAATTACGAGCGCGTTCGCAACCGCAACCTCTCGCTCAACCAATTCACCTCCATCTCGCTCGATGAAGCCAATGTTCTATGCGACTTCGGCTCGGACACCTTTCAAACCTTCATCGAAATTTTCCAGACCGTCAACGTCAAATATCGTTTCGTCGCCACGGCCGTAGCCATGCGCAACCGCTTCAAAGAGCTCATCCATTACGCCGGCTTTCTCGGCATCATGGATACCGGCCAGGCGCTCACCGAATTTTTCATGCGCAACTCCGAAAAAGCCGGCGATCTCAAATTGAACCCGCATCAAGAGCAGCGCTTCTGGGCATGGCTCGCGAGCTGGGCCGTCTTCATCGAAAAACCCAGCGATCTCGGCTACAGCGACGAAAGCTATGTCCTGCCCACGATCGAGATTATCTATCACACCGTCAATGTCGATCACCAAAACGCCGGCGCCGACAGTTGGGGACAGACTCGCTTATTCCGCGATGCCGCTCTGAGCCTCAAAGACGCCGCCCGCGAGAAACGCGATACCATCGAAGTCCGCCTGCAAAAAGCGCTCGACATCATGCAGCAAGAGCCGCCTGAAACGCATTGGATTCTCTGGCACAAACTCGAAGATGAGCGCCATGCCATTCAAAAGGCTATCCCCGAAGCAAAGTCCGTCTACGGAACGCAAGAAATTGAAGAACGCGAAGAATTGATCATGGGCTTTGCCAATGGCCAATATCGCATCTTCTCCTCCAAGCCGCAGATCGCCGGTTCCGGCTGCAACTTCCAACGCCATTGCAATAACATGCTCTTTATCGGCGTCGACTACAGTTTCAATTATCTCATTCAAGCCATTCACAGGATTTATCGTTTTCAACAGCAGCATCCGGTTAAAATCCACATCATCTTCGCCGAAAGCGAGCAGGAGATCATCAAAGTTGTTGATAGAAAATGGAAACAACACAACGACCTGCTCGCCAACATGCGCGCCATCATTCAAAAATACGGCCTTTCGCATCAAGCCATCTCAGGAGAGATTATGCGCACCATAGGAATCGAACGTCAGGAAGTACGCGGCAAGAACTTCATCGCCGTCAACAACGACTGCGTGATCGAAACGCAGTCCATGCCAACCAACAGCATCGACATGATCATCACCTCAATACCATTCAGCGATCATTACGAATACACCGCCAAGTATGAAGACATGGGCCACAACGACGGCAACGACGGCTTCTTTGGCCAAATGGATTTTCTCACCCCCGAGCTATTGCGCGTTTTAAAGCCCGGCCGCGTCGCCGCCATCCATGTCAAAGATCGCATCCTGTATGGAAATGTCACCGGCTTAGGAATGCCTTCGGTCGATCCCTTCAGCGATTTAACCGTCGCCCATTTTCGTAAACACGGCTTCATCTTCATCGGCAGAATCACCATCGTCACCGATGTCGTTCGCGAAAACAATCAAACCTATCGCCTCGGCTGGACGGAAAACTCCAAAGACTCCACCAAAATGGGTTGCGGTATGAGTGAATATGTTATGCTCTTCAGAAAGCTTCCAAGCGATCTGAGCAACTCCTACGCTGATGAACCGGTTAAAAAAGACAAAGAGAAATATCGCCGTGGCCGCTGGCAACTCGATGCCCACGGTTATTGGCGCAGCAGCGGCAACCGCCTGATGCAGGCGGATGAAATCTCCGTCTGGTCAGTCAAAAGCATCATGAACTGGTGGAGAAAATACAACGCTTCCCACATTTACGATTACGCCGCTCACACGCAATTGAGCCAGGAGCTTGAAGCCAAAGGCAAGCTCCCCGCCGTGTTCATGCTCTTCGCGCCGGTCAGCCATGATCCCAATGTTTGGCACGATGTCACTCGCATGAGAACGCTCAACGGCAACCAATCGCGAAAGAATTTGGCCAATCATGTTTGCCCCATGCAATTCGACATCGTTGACCGCCTGATCGAAGAGAAAACTAATCCCGGCGAAACCGTTTACGATCCGTTCGGCGGCATCATGACCGTTCCTTACCGTGCCATCAAACTCGGCCGTAAAGCCTACGCCTGCGAGCTGTCCGAAACCTATTTCAAAGACGGCATCGCCTATTGCCGCGCCGTCGAAGAGAGTCTCAATGCGCCTTCACTCTTCGATGATCTCGAACTCGAAGAAGGTCAATATCTCGAACCCGATTACGTCGCCGGCGAGTTGATCAAAACCATACCCAGCTTGCCATCCGAAAAAGAAGTCCAATTCGACCGCCTGTTCGTCGATGCCAGCAACGGCAAAAACGGCGGCTTGCAAACTGAAACGGTATCACTTTAAAATGGACTCGATGCTAAATGAGTTGGCTCTTTTCGCAGGCGCTGGTGGAGGAATACTTGGCGGCAAACTGCTCGGATGGAAAACGCGGTGCGCCGTTGAAATCTCCAGTTATTGCGCAAGCATACTTATGGCAAGACAAAACGATAAAACACTGGAGCCGTTTCCCATCTGGGATGATGTTAGAACATTTGACGGAAGAGAATGGCAAGGAATTATTGATGTGGTTTCTGGAGGTTTCCCATGTCAGGACATCAGCATCGCCGGCACTGGTAAAGGACTCGATGGAGAACGGAGCGGCCTTTGGAAAGAAATGGCCAGAATTATTGGCGAAGTACGACCGCAATACGCATTCGTGGAAAACTCACCAGCTCTCACTGGACGCGGACTTGGAAAAATCGTCGGTGATCTGGTTGAAATGGGGTATGATTCACGATGGGGAATATTTTCAGCTTGTACCATTGGTGCGCCACATACACGAGAGAGAATGTTCATTTTGGCCTACTCCAACTGTGTCATGTATAACAGGTATATCAAAAAATGTCAAACAGAAAAAGAATGGACGCTGGACAGTTATACGAAAAAAAAAGAATATGGAGCAAGATTGTCAGATGCAATTGGTGGAGTTCCGAACCCGGAATGGGAAGAATGGTTAATGGAATGGCCAATAAATTGGACAGAGTTAAAGCCATTGGAAATGGACAAGTTCCATCAGTGGTTAAATTTGCATGGGATACTTTAAGTTTATAAAGTTATGGCCAAAGCAAAATATATCTTTGAAGAGCGCGATCTCGCCTGCGCCAAATGGATGTTTGGCCTAATCCAAAACCTAAATCCAATGTTCAAAGTACCAAACTTTGAAGCCTGGGCCTCCGAAATTCGTCTCATGCGTGAACGTGACGGCCGCAGCTATAAGGACATAGCTGCGGTCTTTACGTGGGCAAACCAAGATACATTCTGGTGCAGTAACATTCTCAGCCCCAAAGCCCTGCGCAAACAATTCGACCGGCTGCTCATTCAGATGAAACATACGCCCGGCCAGGTGCAAACAGATCGTCTTAAAAAAACGCTTTCACAAACTTACGATGACTTTCGGCTTAAATATGGTAATGCCAAAGCGCCATGTCGATAAAGTCCATAAAATCGGTAATAAAATCATCTCCGGCGAAGATCGAAAATGTGCCGCAATTCCCTGTGCCGGATATTTTCAATGATAAAGAACGCTTCAATGCCTTGAAGAATGTCATCATCCAAGCGCATTTGTCCTGTGCTCAACCAGTTCCGGATCCTGAGTTCATCAATGCGTTGATTATCTCTTGGAATAAAACCCTATGGAGAATTCCAACAAAATATCTTGATCCGACATTGCAAATTGCCATCGAAAACCATACTGGCATCGGCAAGATAAATTGCAGCATGCTATTACGCGCTTTTCGAGAGCTGCTGCTAAGGCAAAAAAACGATATGGCTTATCAACTGCCCGGTCCGCGCACCTCACCGCCAAAGGAATATTATGATCTGCTGGCCAAGATCGGAATCTTCCCACATCCCGTCGCCGCACCGGAAAAAGTTGCTCTAAAAAAAGTGCGCCCACAATACAAAATCGAAAAACGCGAGTCCACTTGCGGCCAATGCAGCGCCAAAGTTAAAATTTTAGTCATCTATCAGGATAATCAACTGTGTTTAGATTGTGCCATCAGAGCCGAAATCATTAAGGAATCCAAATGAAACTCAAACAATTGCAGGATGCAGACGCCGCACTCGGCCAATATGCCAAAGTGCAAGCCCAGCTCGCCAGCATCGAGATCGCTCACAATAAAGCGATTGCCCAAATTGACAAGAAATTCGCCGCCAAGAGCAAATCCTTGTCAAAAATTCTCTCCAGTCTAAAAACCGCCGTTGAAAACTTCATCGTCGCGAATAAGGACCGCCTTTTCAACGCCAACAGTCGCTCAATGAAATTGCTCAACGGCACCATCGGACTGCGTGACACCAAATCGCCGCTCGAAATCACCGATCCGGACAAAACCATGCTTCTTATTCGCAGGTATTTCCCCGATCGCGCCGCACTGGCTATCCGTCAACGCGAAGAGCCGGCAAAAACCGTTTTGCAAGATTGGTCAGAAAGTGACCTGCTCAAAGTTGGCATCAAACGAGAAGAAAAAACATCCAAACCATGGTTTGAACCTAATAATACGCAAACATCCAAACGTGCCAAAAATGCCAGCAAATAGATTTGCTACTCTTTTCGGCTTTGCCAAAGAGTTTGTTATCGAAAAAGAAACACTCTCCGCCGGCGCCGCCGAATGGACCGGTATTGAATCACTCACATCACTTTCGGCGGCGCAGTTAAAAGAGTATCAGCAGTGTTTGCGCCAACGGATCATCCACCAATGGCGCATTCGCCGTGCCGACATTGGTGCAAACTTCCAATCCCACGCCACGCTCGGCAACGAGCAGCGGATATATCTAATGGATTTAATCAGCTCTATTTTCAAAAATATTGAAGAGTTTAGAGTCTGGTTGGAGAATCATTTCATTCTAAGTTCGGAAAGATTTATTACCTCATCTGAAGCCCATCGCGTCATTAAAGCACTCAGCAGTATACGGCAACGCCGCTTCTCAACCTTGCAAATTCAATAGAGTCGTCATCATGCCAACAGCTCTTCATCCAGATGATTTCGATCTACGCCACGTCGAAGGTATTGTGCCTGAAATGCGCTATACCACCATCCAAGCCGCCGAAATTCTCGGATGTAGCCGCGAGCTTATTGTCAAAATGTGTGACCGTTCCAATATCATCACACTGGCCGAAATAGACCCCCGTCATTATTCTGATTTCACCGACAAAAGAAAATACTCCGATTCTGAAGTCGCACGTCTTTTAAATGTTAGCCATACGACAATTTACAACTTTCGCAAATGCGGAGAATTTGAAGAGATTCCCTTGCGCAAAGTAGTGCGCATCACAGGATGGAGTATAATTGATTTTATTAAACGAAACGCTTTCTCAACAGAAGCATTATCTTTCATTTTCGTTGGGAAAAAGATTATCCGTATCCCCGGATGGAGTCTTATAACCAGAACAAAAAAGTTTCACCTAATGAAAAGTTGATGTATCTTTTTTGTTATCCACCTGCCATTTTTTCTCCACATTTCACTTTTTTTTTACTTGTTATTGTGCTTTTACCACATTATTATTGTGTCCTAAAGCAGAGTGCAAAACTTTATTAAAAACCATTTCAGAAACTGCTGGCGCAATATGACCGCACGCAGTTCGCCAAGCTCATTCACAACGAGAAGGATTGGCAGTATCTCATCCATCGTCTCGAGGCCGATTTGTCCGAAGTCGATTGCGGACTCGTACTCTTTCTCGTACTCATACAATAAAGAAAACGCCGCTTGTTCATCAACTCGAACAAGCGGCGTTTTCGTTTTCAAGGTATTATTAACTATTCGGCTTCGTAGCCGGAAGGCATGTTGGTAGATTCTTTTTCATCCTTCTCGAACAGCGTCAGCCCAATCAAAATGACCATGCCGCAGGTCACGCCAATATCGGCCACGTTAAAAATATACGGCCACCGCCACTCGGCAACACCGATCTCGATGAAGTCGACGACTTTGCCATAAGCCAAACGATCGATGAGATTGCCGATGGCGCCGCCGAGAACGAGCGCCAGCGCCAATCGAAAAATGAAACGCGCTTGCCGCATGCGATAGAGATAAACCAACAAGGCCAAACTCGCTATCGCGGCGAACGCGGCATAAAACCAAGCGTGGCTAAAATGAAAACCAAACGCGATGCCGGGATTTTGCACATAGATAAAACGCAAAATGCTGCCGAGTGCGTCATACGTTTCATGCAGGTTAAAACGGCTTTTGACGAGAATTTTTGTCGCTTGATCGAGAATGATAACGAGAAACGAGTAAAATAAAATGGCCATGCGCTAACCTGAAGTTTGCAATCAGTGTGATGAAGCATGATGGCGTAACACCGTGAGAAGCTCTTGCATATCCGGCGGCAGCGCGCTCTCGAAATGCAAAGCCTGTTTCGTAAACGGATGCATAAAACCGAGCAGGCGCGCATGCAACGCTTGACGCTTGAAATTTTCCAGCAGCCCCGCAAGGCGGCGGGTGTCTTCGACATTCAGCCCGGTCAGGTTATTTTTGCGCCCGGCGTAAACCGGATCGCCGAACACCGGATGGCCAAGATGCGAAAGATGCACGCGGATTTGGTGCGTTCGCCCGGTTTCTAAATGTAAACGCAAAAGACTGAGATGGCGAAATTCTTCCGTGACTTCATAATGCGTGACGGCCCATTTGCCGCGATCCGGCGACACGACGATTTTCCGGCGGTCGCTGTTGCGGCGCGCGAGAAAGCTGGAGATCGTGCCGCGTTTCGGCTGCGGGTGCTTCCAAACCACGGCGACATATTCGCGCTCGGTGGATTTCTCTTTAAATTGCGCGGAGAGCGCCGCATGTGTTTGATCATCCCGCGCCGCCACCAGCAATCCCGAAGTTTCTTTGTCCAGCCGATGCACGATACCGGGACGGCCCTGCCCGTGCATTTGCGACAGCGTTTCGTAATGATAAAGCAACGCATTCGCCAGCGTGCCGGAAGGATGGCCGCAGGCCGGATGCACGACCATGCCCGCCGGTTTATCGACGACGATCAAATATTGATCTTCGTAAACGACGCGCAACGGAATGGCTTCGGGAACAAGCTCGCTGGGAGGCGGCGGCGCCATGCGAACGATAATCTCTTCGCCGGGAGAAATTTGGCGGCTCGGCTTGATCGGCGCGCCCGCGACGGTGATGAAACCGTCGCCGATGAGCTGTTGAATGCGCGAGCGCGTGAGGTCGGGCAGAAATTGCGTGAGATATTTGTCGAGGCGTTCTTTGTGTTGATGGTCGGCGACTCGCAGGATCCGCACCGTTTCCGGGGCAGCGGGCAATGGCGAAAAATCTGGCCGGAGCGTTTCAGTTGGAATTTTTAACATTGTGCCAGTTGTCGTTCTCGTCGCTCGGCGCCGGCGGCTGCACCGGAAATTTTGCCGGGGCCGGCGCTTCCTCTTTTTGCCCTTCGAACAACACCAGCGAAACGAGAATGATCATGCCAATCGTCACGGCGCTGTCGGCAACGTTGAATACCGGCCAGCGCATGTCTTTAACGCCGACGTCGATAAAATCGATTACCTTGCCGTAAGCAAAGCGGTCGATGAGATTGCCGATCGCGCCGCCGAGAATCGACGCCAGCGCGAAACGGGCGGGAAAGGGCTCCAGTCGCATGCGATACAGATAAATCAAAATGATGACGCTGGCGACCGAAGCAAAGACCGTAAAGAACAGCGGGCTGCCGAAACTCAAGCCGAACGCCATGCCGGGATTTTGAATATAAGTGAAGCGCAGCGTATCGCCCAGCAGCTCAATCGACTCGCCGAGATAAAAACGTTCTTTAATGGCTAATTTGGTGATTTGATCAAAAACCACGACCAGCGCGGTAAAAACCAAAACCCACATGCCTTGCAATGAAGAGAAGAGAGACATGAAAAATAAAACGCCAATAAATAAAACGTAAAAAGTTACTTTAATAGAATCCCCCACGGATTGAAGAAGCCCGCCGATGCAATGCTCCATCCGCGGTTTTTTTCAATCCGTGGGAGAATTTTAAACGGCTCCCGAATCTGCGGTTTCAGCTTGTTGAAGAATCTGCAGCCGGGCTTGATGATACGAAGCCGTTATGAACAAAAAATAAATCGCCTTTGATTTTTTAAAATTCAAAAATCAAATCTGCACCAATAACTTTTAGCCGTGATCATTTCAAGCCATCTCGCCGTAAGGCTCTTTTTCTTCGTTGGCCTTGCAGGTGATGCAGAGCACGGCATGCGGCACGGCTTCGAGCCGCTCGCGGCTGATCGGCTCGCCGCAATTCAAGCAATCGCCGTAGCCGCCATTTTGCACGCGCTCCAACGCTTGCTCGATCCGCGCCAGCAATTTGTTCTCGCGGGTCGCAAAATAGTAGGCTTTCTCCCGGTCCATCGTATCGGTGCCGAGATCGGCCATGTGAAACGCATAAGATGAATTTTCGCCGGCGGCTTCTTTCATCGTATTGGCGCCGTCGCCGTTTTTGAATCCATCCAATTCCTTCATTAACTCGGTGCGCCGCTCGATGAGCAGGCGGTTGAAACTCCGGAGCTCGTCCGGGGTAAATCTCGGGTTGGGGTGATGCATTGAACCCTCCTCGTTAGTTCGATTCCCCAAATGGTTGGTACATTTAGAAACCGTTATTTAATCCTCAAATCCGCTCAATGCAGATGATCGTTTTGTCGCCGTTAATTTCCCATTCTTCGCGATGGGTGTTCGGCAGGGCCACGCCATCGCGGTCCAACGTCTCCGCCAGCGTTTCGTTTTTCACGTACGGCAGAGACTGTTGCAGCGCCAGGTGCAATGAATCGGAAGCTTGATACTGAATGCGAATGCGATCGATCACGTCGAAGCCGGCGTCCTTCCGCATGTTCTGCACGCGATTGACGAACTCGCGCGCCAGTCCTTCGGTAATCAACGCCTCGTCGAGATTGGTGTCCAGCGCCACCGTCCATTCGTCCGCGGTCGAAACCGCCAATCCCGCGGCCTGCTCGGCTTTAATGCGAACGTCATCCAGATTGAGCGTCATGGCCTCGCTGGATAGCGTCACCGCCAGCGTGCCGTCGGCCTCAAGCTGGCGAGTTTGCTCCGGGGTTAAATGACGAATGACCTCCGCGACGGCATTGGCATTTTTGCCAAATTTGGGGCCGAGCGATTTAAAGATCGGCTCCGCCCGCGGCACGGTGAGCGCCTCGGTATTGGGAATGATTTCCACCGCTTTGACATTGAGTTCATCTTTAATTAAACCGAAACCGTCGCGCAACGCGCCGCTTTTTTGCTCGTCCGCGCAAACGACCAACAAACGCCGCAACGGTTGCCGCACCTTGAGAGCTTTCGCATTACGCAAAGCGCGGCCAGCCACGACAATGCCGCGCACCATCTCCATTTTCATTTCCAGCGCTGGCTCGCGAAATTGAAATGCGGCATGGCTCGCGCTGGGAAACTCTTCGAGATGGACGCTTTCACAATTTGCGGCCACATTCACGCTGACGCCGGCAAGGCGAACATATATTGCCTCGGCGATAAACGGCGCCACCGGTGCGATTAATTTACTAAGCGTCACTAAAACATGGTACAGCGTTTCATACGCCGCTTGTTTATCCGTGCCCATTTCGGATTTCCAAAAGCGGCGGCGGCAACGCCGCACGTACCAGTTCGACAAGTCGTCGTTGACGAAATCGTTGATCGCGCGCGCGCCGCGCGTGACGTCGTAGCGGTTGTACGTTTCCTCAACGCGGCTCACGAGGCGGTTCAACGCCGAGAGCAGCCAGCGGTCGATTTCCGGGCGCTGGGCAAACGCAATCGTGTGTCCGGTGAATTTAAACTGGTCGATATTCGCGTACATTGCGAAGAAAGCATACGTGTTGATGAGCGTGCCGAAAAATTTACCGACGGTTTCTTTCACGCCATCCACATCGAAGCGCGTCGGCATTGACAACTGGCTGTTGGTCAACAGGTACCAGCGCACCGGATCGGCGCCGAATTGCTCAACCACGACGAACGGATCCACCGTGTTGCCGAGCGACTTTGACATTTTCTTGCCATCTTTGTCAACGACGTGGCCGACCACCACACAATGTTTGTAGCAAGGTTTGTCAAACATCAACGCTGAGATCGCCAACAGCGAATAAAACCAGCCGCGCGTTTGATCGATGGCTTCGCAGATATAATCGGCCGGAAAACTGCGCTCGAAAATTTCTTTGTTCTCGAACGGATAATGCCATTGCGCCATCGGCATCGCACCGGAATCGAACCACACGTCGATCACTTCCGGCGAACGGCGCATAACGCCGCTGCAATTTGAACAGCGCCAGGTAATGTCGTCAATGTGCGGTTTGTGCAAATCCTGCGGCCGCTTGCCGCTTAATTTTTCCAACTCGGCAACACTGCCAATACATGCTTTGGCGTCGCAGTGATCGCAAACCCAGATTGGCAGCGGCGTGCCCCAAAAGCGGTCGCGCGAGAGTGCCCAATCCACATTGTTGTTGAGCCACTCGCCGAAGCGGCCCGTGCCGACTTCCGGCGGATACCATTTGATCGTCTCGTTGAGCTGGACTAAACGATCACGATACTCGCTGGTGCGAATGTACCACGATTTTTTGGCGTAATACAACAGCGGCGATTGGCAGCGCCAGCAATGCGGATAGCTGTGCCGATATTTCGCGACACGATAAAGGCGGCCGTGCTGTTTGAGCTGTTCGATAATTTTCGGGTCGGCGTCTTTGACAAATTCGCCTTTCCACGGCGTGACTTCATCGGTGAAACGCCCGCTCTTGTCGATCGGCTGCAAAATCGGCAGGCCATAACGACGGCCGGTTTGATAATCATCTTCGCCGAAGGCCGGCGCCATGTGCACGATGCCAGAGCCGTCTGCGGTCGTCACGAAATCGCCGAGCACGCTGTAATAGGCGCGACGGTCAATTTTGCAAAACGTGAACAGCGGCTGGTAATCGAGATTCTCGAGCTCGCGGCCTTTTTTCTTTTCGAGAATTTCATACTCGCCGTTCAACACACTCAAACGCGCTTCGGCCAAAATAAGTTTCTCGCCGCGATGCGAAACTTTCACGTAATCCACCTCGGGATGCAACGCCAGCGCGACGTTGGAGATCAGCGTCCACGGCGTCGTGGTCCAAACGAGGAAAAAAGTGCCGGGCTCATTTTTAAGCTGGACTTTGACGTAAACTGAAGGATCCTCAACGTCTTCATAACCCTGCGCCAGCTCGTGGCTCGACAATGCGGTTTCGCAGCGCGGGCAATACGGCACGATTTTATGGCCAAGATAGAGCAGATCTTTTTTCCAAAACTCTTTAAGAATCCACCAAACGCTCTCGATATAATTATTTTCGTAGGTGATGTATGGATGCTCGAGATCGACCCAAAACGCCGTGCGTTCGGTGAGGTCATCCCAAGCCGCTTTGTACGTCCACACATTTTCGCGGCACAGCGCGTTGAATTTAGCAACGCCGTATTCAACGATTTGATCTTTGCGGGTGAAGCCGAGCTTTTTCTCGACTTCGATTTCAACGGGCAGGCCGTGCGTATCCCAGCCGGCTTTGCGTTCGACGCGATAGCCCTGCATGGTTTTGAACCGGCAGCCGAAATCTTTCATCGTGCGCGCAATGACGTGATGAATGCCGGGACGGCCATTGGCCGTAGGCGGGCCTTCAAAAAAGACAAACGGTCGCTTCGCGTCGCGCGAAGCGACGCTCTTTTGAAAAATGTCTCGCCTTTTCCAAAAATCAGAAACTTCTTTTTCGATAACCGGAAGATTGAGGTGCTGTGGAAACGGTTTAAACATCCTGTGATGCCTTTGGTTCGTCGTCACGCCCTGCACAGGCGTTGTCTGCTGCTCTATGATTTTTGCTCATGTCGTTTCGTTAATTCTTCGCGCAAGCGCGCGAGCTCGGCTTCTGCAGCCTGCCGCGCCGCTCGTTCTTGCGCAGCATTTACTTCGGCTGCTGTAACCTTTGCTTCGGCAGTATCGGCTCGGGTTTCTGCCATCCGGCGCGCGGCTTCGGATTCTTCGTGTGTGTACAAGCGCCTGCCGGTTACTGGATTATACAAGCGCAGCCGGCCCTGCTCCACGATCAAATCCAATTTCAAAACTTCACTGTGTAAACGCGCGCCCATCAGCGGCAGGTATTCGTTTCCCGATAAGCGGAAACCGCGTAACGGCGCGCTCATCAATTCGCCGGTCGGATCAAAGAGAAAATATTCTTTCACATTCCAGCCGGCATAAATAACGCGTTTGTTGCCGAAATCTTCCACTTTCGTGCTCGGCGAAACCAATTCGATAATAAAATCCGGCGCTTTGCCTTCATCTTCGATGATATAGGAGCGGCGCTCTTTTTTCTCGATGCCTTTTGCCACAAAGACGTCGGGCGCGAGAAATTTCCATTCGCCGGCCTCGTCGCAATAATGCACGAGAATATTGCCGGTAACGTACGTGGCCTTATCGTCGCGATAATATTCATCCAACGCGTCGAGCAAAGTCAGCATTTGCTTGCGATGCTTATCGGTTTCCGCCATAGGTTTTCCATCCGATTCCGGGAAATGTAATGGTCGCGCCGATTGCCGCGAGTAGAATATGGGTGCTGTTGCCGTTGACATTTTTTAACCTCCGGGCAAAAGCCCGAAAATATTTTACAGTCCTTTTGTTCGATCAAACATTAGGCGATAATCCCAATCTCCTTCGCCATCGCATACGTGTCAAACTGCGAATCCCAGCGCTCATGGTTCTTCGGATTTTTGTTTCAACCGATGACGTTAAATAATTCCGATTTCTCTTGCCATCTCAACCGCATATAAAGGCGGCGCACGCCAAAGCCATTCGATCTTGATCCAA
>Ga0247727_10011831_pt1 | contig 15126 bp, 17 predicted proteins | sample WisWelCaveWW1625_FD_202498 | JGI IMG/M metagenome (GOLD analysis project Ga0247727, IMG submission 202498) | Biofilm microbial communities from Wishing Well Cave, Virginia, United States - WW16-25 | ecosystem: Environmental > Aquatic > Deep subsurface > Groundwater > Cave microbial mat | place... | reverse complement strand
GAAAGTAAAACAACGTGTCTTCGACATAGCCGAGAAAAAGAATCGCGACGGCGAGAACAGAATGGAGGTGTTTGAAATGTGAATAATGCCAAACCAACGCGGCGGTGACGACGATGGCATAGTTGACGTGATAAACATCATTCAAGCGTTGATCGAGCGCCGTCCAGCCGCCGAGGCGGAGCAGCGTTGAAATCGCGCCTCCAATCAAAGCGTCAAAAAACGAGAGCGCGAGGAAAGTGAAAAAAGCTGCGATGCAGGGGCGAAATGGGCCGAAGCTCTTGGCGGTTTTCTCGTCATGAAGGTGCATTGCAGATCACGATTATGGCTATGCCGCTTTAGCCATGCAACAAACTCTCCATTGAGCGATTGAATAAGCCGCATCATTCGGTGGCGCATTCAAGCTCGCGATGGCTCGACGACTTCTCCGGATGAAGTCTGCGACAGGCTCGCCCGGGCCTCGGGCCGCAAAGGATAAACATAAAGGAAACGGCTGTTATTGATAACGCGATTCAAATTCTGCCGGCGCGCGTCAATGACAGCTTGCTGCGGCGCGACAACGTCGGATTCCATTGCGCAAGGCCTGAATGCGGGCGATCATTTCAGGCGTAAATTGTTGACCAGCGTGGCTTACACCCCCAATGTACTAATTTTTTTCTTCCGTGTACAGTAAAAATTTATGGGACCTGTTCACGGCCTGCGGCGCCAGGGCAGGCAGAATTTTATTCTGCGTTTGAGTGCATTAACGCTTAATTTTATCCTGACATAAATGAAGGCCTGCAGCTTCTCAAAGCGAAGAAACCCGTGCTGGCCGCGGGGAAATTTCGCCGCGCGCTGCAAGTCGATCCGGAGAATGATCGCGCCCATGCTCACGCGGCGCAATTTTATTTTGACGGCAAGCGTTTTGATCTGGCCAAGACGCATGCCATCAAAGCGCTCACGATTAATTCGAACAACCTCCGCGCCTATCTCGTTAGAACAACGCTAAACAAAATGTGAGCAAACTTGTTTTTGGCTTGCACGTTTATTATATTGAATAGAGTTCAAGTGGATAAGCCGAATTTTTCCATTGGCGATGAACCAAGCTTTGAAATATGCAGCTTGGCTTGCCAGTGAGGAAGTGCTTCCTCTTAGCAAAGGAGTGCCCCATGCTTGCGCGTGATCTTGCCGCTTTTGAAGCCGCGTTTCGCGTCGATGGTTTGGATTCTTCCGGCCGCCGGCATACGTTAGCGCCGCTTGCGGTGCCCATACCGGGCGAAAATCGTCATCTAAATGTCGTGCGTCTGAAGCCCGCCGACGGCATCGAAACGTATTACACGGCCGAAGCGTTTCCCAAAGAACGCCTCGTATTACATTTTACCGCAGGATTTATCCGCGGGGATGTGCGCGTGCTGACGATACCGAAATCCGATCCGGCCACGCGGGTGTCGGTGGCTTTCATTATCGCGCGCGACGGCAATATTTATAATTTATTTGATTCGCGTTATTGGGCGTATCATCTCGGGCCGACCGCGGTGGGCGGCAACACGCAAATGAGCCGCAGCTCGGTTGGCATCGAAATTTCCAACATCGGGCCGCTCACGCCACAAGGGCAGTCGCTTCATAACACGATCTCGAAAAGCGCCTATTGCAATCTCAATGAAGCGATGTATTATCGAAAAGCTTCGTATCGCGGCTATAACTATTACGCGAGTTTCACCGACGCGCAATACTCGAGCTTGATCACGCTGTTGCGTTATCTCACGGGCCGCTTCAATATTCCCCGCCGTTTTCTTCCGCTCGCCTCGCGTTACGACACCCGCAACGACATCGCGCAATTTCGCGGCATCGTCAGCCATGTCAATTTCCGTACTGATAAATTCGACATCGGCCCCGCGTTCGATTGGGACCGGGTGATTCGCGGCGTCACCACGTGAAGCTGGATGACTGGATTGTTGGATTATTGGGGTGCTGTGGCCCCATCAATCCAATAATCCAGTCATCCAACGTTCCATCAATCCCGAACTCCAACAATCCAGTGATCCAGCCAATCAAAACACGCGAAAATCAAACTCAAGATTCTCCCGCCGCGAGGTCGGAGTTTGCCGGCCTTGAGTGAGTTTTTGCACTTTCTCGGTCACGTAATCCTTCAGCTCCGAAACCCGAATTTCACCATCTTTGTTGAGATCGGCATGGCGGGTCTTAAGCCCTTCCAACACGCAGTAAGTGAACACGCCGTTTTGCCATTGTTGATCTTCGTAAGCATATTCGACCCCGCTGGCGGCGGAGATGGCCACGGCGCCGGAACCGCGGCTCAAGTTGGCAAACAATTTCTGCATCAGTTCAAAAGAGTTGCTCAACCCCAATTTGCCGGTTTGAGATATAAGTTTGACGTTTCTGAACGAACGGTTTTTGACGTTACTCTTGGCGGTATCCGCGGTCTCAACTAACTTGACAATGTTAACTTAGCCTTGAAATGTCATTCGACCGAAAAGAGAAATCTTTTGGAAGCAGACTTCTCGTCCCGAGCACGGGACTCGAAATGACATATTTTAACTTAACATTGTCAAGCTAAAACAGTTTCTTCTTTATCGACTTCTCCCGAATGGCAGGTGTCCATCAGCAAAAGCTTCTGGCGCGCGGGGATGCCGCCCAACAGAGATTCAATCGTTTCCCACAAAAGAATCGCCAATCACTTGATCAGCGATTCTCTCGAAACGACAAAACCCTACTTCGCAATAACGGATCCAACCACGATGCCCACGGTAATGCCGGCAGGAAAGGCGAGCTTGCGGAGCACCCGCTCGAAAAAGGGTTCTTTATTCACTTCGGCAATGTCTTTGTAAAGATCGCCGCGTTTTTGCAACGCTTCGCGCATTTCGTTGAGGACTTCGATCTTTTTGTCTTTGATATTGGCCACGCCTTCAATCTCGGCGATCAACTGCTTTTGCAGCTCGGCCTGGCTGCGATAACCGGCAAGCGTTTTTTCATATTCCGGCACGAGCTGAATCAAACGCGCATAATCGGTGATCCACTTGCCGGTGAGAATCAAGCCGACGGTGTTGCTGCGGTCGCGCACTTTCAACGTCGCGTCCGGGGTCAAAGTCAGATTGATTTCGGGAATGGTGGTTGTGGTCGGCGTCGCCGTTGGCAAAATCGTTTGGCTGCCAACGCGCGGACGAGGCGCTTCGCCGGTGCGGCTGAGAATCACTTCTATGGGCGCTGTGTTCAAAGTGTCACCGGCGCGCAGGGCTTGCAATTTCGTTTCGCTTTTTTGCAGTTGCGTTTCGAGATTGCCCAGCAAGGCGCGGGTCGTCGCCGGCGTTTCACTTTGTTGTGCCGGGGCGGTTGAGCATAAAAGTGCGCTGGCCAGCAATGCTGTTGCGCGTATGCTCTTCAATAATCGAAATCGCCGAGTCGAGATCGATGAGTTTGTCTTTAATGTCATTGAGTTTCACTTCGCCTTTCTGAATCAAATTTTGCAGTTCTTGGAGTTTTTCCTTGAGCGCGCCGATTTCTTGCATGCGTTTTTCTTCCTCTTGCGTCAACGCCTGCAATTGCAGCACCAGTTGCGCCACTTCCTCCTCTTTCGCTTCAATTTGCTCCTGCAAAACCTTGAGCAATTTGGCGCGATCGCTGAAGAAGCGATCGTACACCGACAACGCGATCGCCAACGCCACGATAATGATCGCGACGGTGAGCGCGTTTTCTTTCAGTTTGGTTGGCAGACTCATAACGCTCCTTTCAAATGAGGCCGGGTGAAGCGGGTAATAAAATAGACACGGATAACAAGAAAAAACTCACCATAAAATGCAAGGAAGTTCATCCATTATTTCCCGCCAAGCCCAATTCTTTTGCGGCGCTTTGCATCGCGGCGAGAACATTGGCGATATGCTGATCTACAGAAATTCCCAACAATTCCGCGCCGTGGGAAATGTCTTCACGGCTGACCTGACGCGCAAAGGCTTTGTCTTTCATTTTCTTTTTGACGGAGCTGATTTCGACTTCCAGCACGCTTTTGTTGGGCCGGACGAGGGCGACCGCGGTGATAAAGCCGCACAACTCATCTACGGCGAGAATGGCTTTCTCCATCGGCGTCTCGGGTTTGACGCCGGAATAGTCGGCATGCGCGAGAATGGCGCGGCTAACCTCTTCCGGCTCGCCCATCTCGCGCAACAGTTTAACCGTCTGATAAGGATGCTCTTCTTTGCCCGGATGTTTCTCATAATCCATATCGTGCAAAATGCCGACGACAGCCCATTTTTCTTCATCCGCGCCGAATTGGCGCGCATAAAAACGCATCGCCGCTTCTACCGCGAGCATATGTTTGCGTAGGCTGTCACTTTGCGTCCATTCACACATTAATGTGTAGGCTTGGTTGCGGGTCATGATTCTCCTAGTCTTTCATCAAGGTTTTCAGATTCATTTCGATCAATTACTCATCTTTTCTAAAAGTGTTTTAAAAAGACGATCACAGTGCGGTGCTGCCTTACGCACTTTTGTAACATCTAGTTGTCCCAAAATTTTAAAACCATGTCGAGTCTTGTGATATTCGCCCTTCGAAGTGTTTCGAGTCGCATCCTTCAATGCCGTCATGATGACATTCTTTTCAAGCTGCTCAACATTCGGATTTTTCGGGATGGCGTTTTCTTTGAAGTCTTGTCCATAAAACTTTCTCAATGTTGTGCTATCCGCGATGAGCCAAGATTCCATCATCTGAACCATCATATGACAATGCTGGTCATTAATACTACCAACCTTCCAAGGATCACGCTTTTGTAAATGCTGCCACGGGCTTTCACTTACAGGACCTTCCGAATCGACAAGTAAAATATTAAAAGCATCGGTATGTGTTTGTAGAGCAGTTAAGAAATCACTAAAAGCGCGATCACGACGCCCACATGCTATAATCCTCCACTTAATGCGCTTACTTCTTGCTATTGCAACAAGCTCTTGTAAGAAACTATTAAAGCCTTCTCGCAACAAAGTCTTTGTTAACTCATCATTGCCACCTCCCTCGATATAAATACGAATTTCACTTACCATCTTGTACCCCCAATTTCACCCATTCGCCAAAGTTCACCCAAGGAGTAGCTTTCGAGCCATTGTTTGAGACGTTCGGGATCAAGCCGTCGCAAGTGACTTCCTTTTTCATCATGTTCACAGACAAGTATCGCCTCCGGGGTCTCGCTTAAGGCAGATACTAAAATATCAGAATGTGTCGTAACAATGAGTTGTGTTCGCTGCGAAGCATCAATGAGTAATTCTGCGATGGTCGGTAAAATATCCGGATGTAAACCTAATTCCGGTTCCTCAATAGATACAAGAGGCGGGGGAGTTGGATGACATAGTAGAGTTAGCAAACACAAGTAACGCAAAGTACCATCTGAAAGACGAGTGGCTGGTATAGGTTGATCAAGTCCTTGTTCGTGAATGAATATTTGTACTGTTCCACCGTGAATTTTCGTTGTAATATCATCCACTGTGCTGTAAAACTTTTTGAGTTTTTCAATAAGTAACTGTTTAGTTCCAGGTCGGTGTTGTAAATCATTCAGAACAAGCCCGAGATTACTGGCATCTTCGGAAAGAAAATTTTCCGGAAGATCAGGTTTCTGTGGCATTCTCGGTGCAGTATATCGTCCCAAATTCCACTCACGATAGAGTCGAAATTCGGAAAACTGGTAACTTAAGTAGGTAATTTCAGGATATTGATCGGGATCTTTTCTTTGAAATAAAACCGACTGATCTAAAATAAGATCTTCCCGACGAAGAGAACGCTGAGTTCTTCCTGCTGTTGTGCCAACTTGATCTTCCATTTTTGTTCTCACATTCAGAACCGGATGCCCATTTTGGTATCGATAAAAAAAATACGGATCACTTTCACCTAACTTTCCGGGCCGCTCACCTTCAACCGCCTCATCAACAAGCTCAAATCTCTGTCCAACTTCAGTAAAACAAATTCTGTAGCGCAGTGGCATCAACCCTTCAGGATAATACACTGTTACTTCCAACAAAGCAACTGGTGAGCTTCTTCCGCCTTTCCAAAGCCATTCATTAACACCGCCGCCGGCTCGAATCGGCACGGTTAAGTCTCTTGGTGTAGCTTGAAGAAGTCCAATAGCTTCGATTAAATTAGATTTTCCAGAAGCATTCGGTCCAATGAGAACATTAAGCGGCTGGAGTTCTACTTTTTCACCTTCGCTTCCGTAGGACAAAAAGTTTTGCAAACGGAGAGTTCGTATTAGTCTCTTGCCTTCCATAAGTTTCAAAGAATTTAAAGTGTTAGTTCCCTACTCAATTTTTACCGCGGTGCCGCTGGCGGTGACCATGAGCATGCTGCCACTGCCGAGCACTTCATAGTCCAAGTCCACGCCGATCACGGCGTCGGCGCCGCGCTGCATCGCCATGTCCTCCATCTCATGCAAAGCGATAAGGCGCGCCTGGCTCAATTCTTTCTCATAAGATCCGGAACGGCCGCCGACGATGTCACGAATCCCGGCAAAGAGATCGCGAAAAACATTGGCGCCCATCACGGCTTCGCCGACGACGATCCCGTGATATTGTACGATTTTTTTGCCTTCGATGTTTGGAGTAGTCGTGGTGATCATTTTTCCCTCTCCCTGCTTTTCAATGCGCGGCTGTAGGAGTTTCTAAAAATGGCGGCACCGCCGCCCAAATTGTCAAAAGGAGTTCATCGCCTAACAACCGATATTGCGGCTGCTTTTGCGAAATCGCTTCGCTGCGATCGATGATTAAACGCACGCCTTCGCCGCGGGCCTCGATATAATATCGGCCGGAATGCGGGCTGGTTTGCCGCGCCAAAAAAGAAACGAGGAGTTGATTGCGCGTAAATTGGCGATCGGCCATATTCTCTAAAGTAATCGTATTCGGCAGCTTTCCCGGGCTGTAAATTTCAAGCCGATCATCGAAAAGGAAAAGACGGATTTTCGAGCCGGCAATCGAATAATCACGATGCGCCGCCGCATTGACAATGGCCTCGTGTACGGCGAGCAGGTCGTATTGCGGAAAATCCTGACGCCCGATGGTTTTGATCGAAGCGACTTTCATATTGCGTTCAATAAAATTCACTGCGTCGTCGATTTGTTGAGGCAGCGGCCCCGTGATTTTTTTAGCGTCAATAACGGCAGCCGATGCCATTTCGGTGCCGCGATAAGCCGCCGCTTCGATATAAGCCGATGGCAAAAACGACTCCGGCGCATCGCCGAAAGCCAAGAGACCGGCAACGGACGGATGTAAAGTGTTTTGGGCATCACGGCTGACGACATGTTTGTTTTCTAAAATTTTTTCCCACGTCTGATGGCGAACTTCAGGAATGAATTTTTTTAATAGTTTTTGATTAAGATGCTCCAAGGTCGCCTGGCGCACGGCTTGTTCATCAAAAATAAAACTATGTTCACGCTGCTGAAACAAGCGCGCTAATTCTTGCGGCGTGAGATCGACTTTCGTCACGCCGAGTCGCTGAAAATAGCGCCCGCCGCTGGTTTGATGCACGAAAACACTTTTGGCGATATCAACCTTGATCACGGTTTGATTCTCGCCATTGGCGTCGGGAAGCGACAACGCTTGCATAATCGGAAGGATCGGCGGCCGGGCATTGTTGCGGCAAGCATTAGAAAGGTGATTTTCTACGACACTCCTTTTTTCTTTGGGGATGCCGGCGATATGACCGTCATCATTAACCCCGACAAAAATCACGCCGCCAGACGTATTGGCAAAAGCGCACATTTCCGCGGCTAAAGATTCGGCGTGCGGCTCAACAATTCCTTCGCCGCGGAATTTCACCTCTTTAAACTCAACGAATGAATCTTCACCGAGTTTGATACGCTCGAGAATTTCTGGAATCGTGTCAAACATAGCTCTACTCGATAATCGTCTGCTCGCGATCCGAACCGACGGAAATGATACGATTCGGTATGTTCGTGAGTTTTTCAATCGCGCCAATATATTCTTGCGCGCGGCGCGGCAACGCTTCAAATCGTCGCGCCGGTGCAGTCGATTGCTGCCAACCGGCAAACGTTTCATACACCGGCTCGCACTGCTCTAAAACTTTGATCTCCGACGGAAACGCTTTGAGCTCTTTGTCGTGATAGCGATACGCGACGCACACTTTGATTTCTGCAAAGGTGTCCAACACGTCCAATTTCGTCAGCGCCCAAGAATCAATGCCGTTGATTTGCGCCGCATAATTCGCGACGACGGCGTCAAACCAGCCGCAGCGCCGCGGCCGGCCCGTGGTCGCGCCATATTCGTGGCCGACCGCGCGTAATTTCTCGCCGCGCTCATCTTGCAGCTCGGTGGGGAACGGCCCCATGCCGACGCGCGTGGTGTAGGCTTTGATGACGCCCAGCACACGATCAATTTTCGTCGGGCCGATGCCCAAACCCGTGCAGGCGCCGCCGCTCGCCGGGCTGGAGGAGGTCACAAAAGGATACGTGCCAAAATCCACATCTAACATCGTGCCTTGCGCGCCTTCGCACAAAATCGTTTTCTGCGCCGCAATCGCTTCATTCAAATAACGCGAGGTATCCGCGACATACGGAGCGATTTGCGTCTCAAATTGTCGATACTCTTGCAAAATCGTTTCAGCTTCGAGCGGGGCTTTATCATAGACGGCGCTCAAGATCGCATTTTTTTCTTGCAAATTTTGCTCGATCTTTTCTTTCAGGGTTTCTTCATCAAGCAGATCGACCACGCGAATGCCCATGCGATGCGCTTTGTCAACATAAGCCGGGCCGATGCCGCGCCCGGTCGTGCCGATTTTTTTCTGCGCGCCGTTTTCTTCTTTGCTCTGATCGAGCAATCGGTGATACGGCATGACGAGATGCGCGCGGTGGCTGATCAACAAGCGGCTTTGCACGGCCACGCCCTGCTTCTTCAAGATCTCGATCTCGTGCAGCAATGCGGCCGGATCGACGACGACGCCGTTGCCAATGACGCAAACCGTGCTGGGTTGCAGAATGCCGGAGGGAATGAGGTGCAAAACAAATTTTGCGCCACCAATGACAACGGTGTGACCGGCATTTGCGCCACCCTGATACCGCGCGACAATATCGGCCTGCTCACTCAATAAATCGACAATCTTGCCTTTGCCTTCATCGCCCCATTGCGCGCCGACGATAATTTGGACAGACATGAGGGCTCATTCAAAAAGATTAAGGCTATCCGGATTTATCGAATCGTCCGGAGGAAAGACTTAAAACTTATCCGGACAATTCGTAAAATCCGGATACCAGGTTTTTCAGGTTGCGGAAAATAAAAAACTCCGTTACCTCCCGGCTCGTTAATATAAAAAAGCCGGGATGACGGAGTCGGAAATTAATTTCGAATAGCTTTGGCCGTTGCCCGGTTATTTCTCAAACGCGGCAATGGCTTTTTCCAGCGAAGCGTGCGCATCAAACACCGTCATGAGTTTGGTGATCATCAACAGGCTCTGAATGCGCTCGCTGACGTTGGCCAATTTAAGATCGCCGCCGTTGTGGCGCATCGTCGTGAGGCCGCCGATAAGAATGCCCAAGCCCGAGCTGTTCATCCAATCGACGTTGGCGAGGTCAGCGACGATTTTCGTCTTTTTCTGGTCGATGAGCGCATGGAGCTTATCGTTCAGGACGCTTGCATCCGGCCCGCCCATGATTTTTCCGGAAAGCTCGAGAATGATCACTTCGCCCATTTCTCTTTCATTCATAGTCATGGTCAACCTCCCGCAAAAAGGTTCAGGATTCATGCCGGCGCGACGAAAACTCCGCCAGGCAGTATTTAAGCAACCTTGACACCGCGCCGCACTTTTTCAACGACGTTCTTCTTATACCATTCCACGACAACGGGCGCGGCAATATATACGGTGGAATAAACGCCGGAGATGACGCCGACGGTCATCGCAAAAGAAAAATTGTAAATCACATCGCCGCCGAAGAACAATAAGATCAGCACGACGATAAAGACGGTTAATGACGTAATAATCGTGCGGCCCAGCGTTTGATTAACGCTTAAATTGATGAGCTTCTCAATCGAAGTATCGCGATGGATACGACGATTTTCGCGAATGCGATCCATCACGACGATCGTGTCGTTCAGCGAGAAACCGACGATCGTGAGGAAAGCGGCCACCACGGCCAAGTTGACTTCCATATTCAACAACGAAAAGAAACTCAACGTCACCATCACGTCGTGAAACAACGCGATGACCGCGCCGACGGCAAAAATAAATTCAAAGCGAAAACTGACATAGAGCAGAATCAAGATCAGCGAAATAATCGTCGCCCAAATCGCGGCGGAGCGTAGCTCTTTGCCGATTTTGGGGCCGACGCTTTCCACCAAACGCTCTTCTGCCTGATTTTGCGGAAAAGTCGTGCGCAACGCTTGCATAATCGTGCCGGAAACCGCCGCGCCTTCCGCGGTTTTTTGCACGCGAATCAAAATCTCATTCTCCGCGCCAAACGTTTTGATTTCCGCGTCGGCATAACCCGCGTTCGCCAAAGCCTGGCGCACCTCGCCGAGGCTCGGCGCTTGCGCAAAATGCAGTTGCATCACGGTGCCGCCGAGAAAGTCGACGCCATATTTCGGGCCGCCCCGAATGATCATCGAAACGAGGCCCGCCACGATAATGAGTGTGGAGACCGTAATCGCCTTCCAACGGAGTATAATGAAATCGATCTTCGTTTCACCAAAAAATTGCATCATGAGGGTAACTTCTCCATTCAACGTTTTTGAGGGTAATCAAATGCTCAAGGTGGCTAAGTTGCGGCGCCGTGTAATGTAATCGTAGACCACGCGCGTAACCACGATCGAAGTAAACATACTCACCGCCAGGCCGAACATCAACGTTATTGCAAAACCTTTGATCGGGCCGGTGCCGAATTGATAGAGCACCAGCGCCGTAAGCATTGTGGTAATATTCGAATCGAAGATCGTCCAGAACGCGCGATCATACCCGGCGTCGATTGCCGTCCGCACGGTTTTGCCGGAGCGCAACTCTTCGCGGATGCGTTCCAAAATCAGCACGTTCGCATCAACGGCCATACCGATGGTGAGGATGATGCCCGCGATACCCGGCAATGTCAAAGTCGCTTTCAAGAACGCCATACAGGCGAGGAGCATTAAAATATTCAGCACCAATGCCAAATCGGCCAACACACCGGAAAGCTTGTAGTAGATCGCCATAAAAACCATCACCAAAGTTAAACTGATCATCGCGGACCAAGTGCCTTTCGAGATCGAATCTTGCCCGAGCGAAGGCCCGACGGTGCGCTCTTCGATCACGTGCATCGGCGCTTGCAGCGAGCCGGCGCGCAGCACGATCGCCAAATCTTTGGATTCGTTGGCATCCATGTTGCCTTCGATCGAGGCCGAACCGCTCGGAATTTTCTCTTTGATGTTCGGCGCCATCACGATTTTTTTGTCGAGCACGATGCCAAGTTGTTTGTTCACATTGGCGCCGGTGACGCGCGAGAAAATTTTCGTGCCTTCATCGTTCATTTGCATCGACACCGTCCACTCGCCTTGCCGCGTCAAACCCGCGCCGCTGGCGATAGTCGCACGCGCATCGGTGAGCAGGGCGCCATTCAATTCGGATTCTTTTTTGATGAGAGAAAGCTTGTAGTATTGCTCATCCGCCACTTTTTCCGGCTTGTTCCACCAGGCGAACGCGGCGTCCGGAGGGATCAAACGCTGCACATTAGGATTATTCAAAATCCGCTCGACGGCGCGCACATTTTTGGCTGGCACGGCGACTTCATTGCCGACATTGCGCAGCAGCGAGATGAAAGGATTGCCCGAAAAAAGTTTTTCGTCGACTTGCACGGAATCTTTGCTGCCGCTCGCGCTATCCGTCGGCACGATGGAAGAGCCGGCGAATAAATCCGAAACGTTTTTGGCTTTATCTTCGCTCACCTTGCCGCCGGCGCCGGCAGTGTCTGTGGACGCGATTTTATTGGTATCCGCGCTTCCCGATTTGCCGGCTAAATCACGCTTGAGCAAATTGTCAATCTTCGTGATGACGTCCTGAAAAATCTGCGGTTCTTTCACGAGATTGAATTCCAACAGCGCCGTTTTACCGATGATATTTTTAGCGCGATTGACGTCGGTAATGCCGGCTAACTCGACGACGACGCGGCGGCTGCCCTGTTGGGCGATGTTAGGCTCGGAGACGCCGAACTGGTCGGCGCGATTGCGCAAAATTTCCAAATTGCGCGCAATCGCATCATCGGCTCCTTTTTTCAACACCTCGTTGATGATCTCCTTGTCGGTCTGCGCGCGCGAGCCGAAATAACGGTTGAGCCGAATACCGGCGGCGGAAAACTTTTGCTGCAACGCGGCAAAATAATCCGCGTTCGGCGCTGCGGCCACGTCGTCCAGCGCTTTCATGATTTCTTCAAAGCGCGTGTCTTTGTTTTTGGCGACGTCGCGCATCAACTTTGGCAGGTCGACTTCATAGACCAGGTAGGTGCCGCCCTGCAAATCCAAACCGCGCTTGATCGCCTTCGCGTCGTTTTCGGTGATTTTGTCGTACAACGCAGTCAAGCTGGTGGCATCTTTCAACACCGCGGGCAGCGTTTCTGGCGGCTTATTTTGCAAACTTTGCCGGAGGCGCTGCTCCAACTGGCCGGTGTTCAACCCTTCATTGATTTCATCGCGTTGCAAACCGGTTTGTTGCGCGATTTTGGTAAAGTAACTCTCCGCCTCTTTCTTCTGATTGCCGACGGTAAACGTCGGATACAGTTGCCAAAGCGACCACGCCACCGCGAGTACGATGATGATGGTACGAAATCGATTATTACGCTGCATTCAGAAAACTCCTCCAAAACAAACAATAAATCACGCCCGAGAACTTCCGAGACGTGATCTTTTTATTAAACGTCTTGAGTCAAACGTCTTGAATTAAACCTCTGAAAATATAACTGATTTGCGACACAAAGTCAAGCAAAAGCTCACTAGAATTGGCGAAGTCGGACTTGGGCAGTTGGCTTTAGCTAACTTCAAAACTGCTTCATGCCCAAGTCCGACTTCACCTATTTCTTACGGATTCGTAAATTCTTTATCGACAATCTCGATTTGTCCCGGATACTTGAGATCGAGTCCCGCCACCGTAACCGTAGGAACCGCCGAGAGCGTCAGCCGTGAGGTGCTGCCTTTTTGTCCCGCCATGGCCAACGCGAGATTGAGCAGGCTCTCATAACCTTGCTCGCCGAAAAATTTATAGAGATCGAGCGACAATTGCAGCGGAATCACCGTCGCTTGCCCTGTGCCCGGAATTTCGATAGGACTTGGAATATCGCCGGTAATCGTTTCTTTGCCATCGATCTTCAGCGTCCACGCCAACGCCTTGAGCAACGCGGCTTTCTGCGTGCTGCCGCCGGTGCCATCGTTGGGATTTTTCGCCGCGACATTCAGCGTCAACGACACCGGCAGCGACTTTTGCCGAAACGCATTTGCGAGCTTCAAGCCGTCCATCACGCTGATTTTCGTAGGGCGATCAATCGCTGCCAAATTAATTCCCGCCAAAGTGCCCGGTGTGACACCCGCGAGTTTGAATTGCAGGCGTTGGACGTTGAGCAGCGTGTCTTGCAATTGTTGCAGCGAGGCACAGCCGGAAATAAAGATCAGAGTTAGAATCAATCCAAAGCTTGTCAAAATTTTAAACTGTTGCTTCATTACAATTATTCTCCTGAAGATTTCTTGCATTATTTGGTCTCGAATAAGATAGCAAGTTTAGCGCGAAAGTCAAGCCGCCCGTTTCAAAAAGTTCACAACAAATTTAATATTGCATATTAGTTTTCCACGCCTTATTTTGTACAAGCAAACTTCTGGAGATTCATTATGACCTGCAACATCATTCTAACCCCTCAAAATGGCCGCTTCCTCGCGCATGTCGCCGAGCTGCCGGATTGCAAAGCGGAAGCCGCCAGCCGCGACCAAGCGCTGGCATTGATTCAGCAGCGCTTTGAACAAATTATTCAGCGCAGCGAGATCGTGCAGTGGAAAATTCCGAAATTGGAAAAAAAGTTTAGCCAATTAGGGCAGATTGAAAAACCAAACGGCGCTTCGCAACCTGCAACAGAACCAACCAAGCAGTCAAACATCGTCAAGCTGGATCCGTTTATTTTAGCGGATGACAAAAGTGTGCATCTTGAAACGCCGTGGGAATTTTGCGGCATATTTAAAGATGATCCGACTTGGTGGCCGATGTTTGAGGAAATTGAGCGGCGACGTGATCGCCAAAAAATCCCGACAATAAAGAAGCGGAAGAAAAAATAAATGTATTTATGGGATACCCACATGATCGGACATTACACCGATCAGCATCCTACGCTCATGCGTCATGTTCAGCGCGTGGCATGGGATGAGATCAGTTTGCCAACGCCTACCGTGGCTGAGGTCTTGCGAGGTCGGGCCGAATTTGCTTTGAAAGCAGATCCCGAACGAGCCGTTTGGGCGCATGCGCAATTTCTGCAAACGCATCGACTTGTAACAAAGTTCAGGCTCTTTCTTTTTGATGAAAACGCCGGTGAAATTTTGAAAAAGCTCTTGAAAAAATTCAAGTCAAAAAAACGCTACGCCGATATGATGATTGCAGCGATGGGGTTGGCTGGCAATCATGTCGTGATCACACGCAACACCAAACATTTTACCGACCTTCTGCCGCCCCAGCAACTCGCCAACTGGATTGACGAGCCGCCGCGTTAAAAAAAGAGCATGGTGCGCCCCAGCATCCATCCCTCACTGCGATATTGCGTCGGACTCAACTTGTTGTAAGGATTCCCTCCTCCACTCGACCAATTGAGGCAAAAGGAGAAAGCCTTAATGCCCACAAATAAAAAAACGAAAATCATTATTCTCGGCGGCGGTTTTGGCGGATTGTATACGGCGCTGCATTTGGAGAAAACCCTCGCGCGCGATCTCGATATTGAAATCACGCTGGTGAATAAAGAAAATTTTATTCTCTTCACGCCGATGTTGCATGAAGTCGCGGCGAGCGATCTTGACATGACGCACATCGTCAATCCGATTCGCAAGCTGCTCAAGCGCGTGCGCTTTTTCGACGGCGACGTGCAGGAAATCGATCTGCCCAACAAGCGCGTGCATGTTTCACATGGATTGGAAGCGCACGAACATGTGTTGGAATATGATCATCTC
>Ga0247727_10011830_pt1 | contig 15127 bp, 10 predicted proteins | sample WisWelCaveWW1625_FD_202498 | JGI IMG/M metagenome (GOLD analysis project Ga0247727, IMG submission 202498) | Biofilm microbial communities from Wishing Well Cave, Virginia, United States - WW16-25 | ecosystem: Environmental > Aquatic > Deep subsurface > Groundwater > Cave microbial mat | place... | reverse complement strand
GCCCTCATGTCGCCGATCATGCGCTCGAGGTGGGCGTGCTTCTGGGCCCGCACCTTGAGCCACCGCTCGACGGCGGCTTCGGCGGTCGCGCCCTTGCCACCCTTCACGCCCTTCAGCACGGCGGCGGCGATGCGCCGCTGGTGGGCGTAGAGGTTGTCGCGCAGCGAGCCGCGCGCGACCGCCTGCCAGTGGCCGTCGACCGGCAGGTGCTCGATCTGGGCGCGCATCCAGCCGAACGAGAGCGTGGTGCCGAGGCGGAACCAGGCGTCGGCGACTGTCCGCACCGGTTGCTTGAGCTCGCGCGCTGCGTCGACCACGTCGAGCCCGGCGTATAGGTAGTCGGCCGCCGCGACCTTGCGCGCGATCGGGTCGGGGACGCCGGCGGCGCGCAGGCCGTCGTAGGCCACCTTCCAGGCGGCGAGGTCGGCGGGCGGCGCCAGCTCGCGCAGATCCTCGGTGTACTCGGAGATGCCCTTGCCGTAGGTCGTGACTGCCGCCGCGATCTGGCGCGTCTCCTTGGGCCGCTCCAGGAACCAGTGGGTGGCGAGGCGCAGCATCCGGCTGAGCGTCACCATCATCTCGAGCTGGACCTTGGCCGGGACCTTGTTGTCGAGCGCCTCGATCGCGTCCCAGGTCCGGCGCATGTCGAACACCTCGCGCGCCACGGTGAAGGCGCGCGCGACCTCGGCCATCGACACGCCTGACTCCTCGGTCATGCGCATCGCGAAGGTCGAGCCCATCCGGTTGACCATCGAGTTGGTCACCGCGGTGGCGATGATCTCGCGCTTCAGGCGGTGGCGCTGCATCAGATCGCCGTACTGCTCCTGGAGCGGCTCCGGGAAGTAGGCCGAGAGCTCCTGCGCCAGGTAGCGGTCCTCCGGCACGTCGCTCGCGACCAGCGCGTCGAACACGTCCATCTTGGCGTAGGACAGCAGCACCGAGAGCTCGGGGCGGGTCAAGCCATTGCGCTGCTTGCGCCGTTCCTCGATCGCCTCGTCGCTGGGCAGCGACTCGAGCGCGCGGTTGAGCTTGCCTTGGCGCTCGAGCACCCGGATCAGCTGGGCGTGCTCCGTGATGCGGGCCGGGGCCTGGGCCTCGCCGACCGACAGCGCCAGCGACTGCAGGTAGTTGTCGCGCAACACCAGCTCGGCGACCTCGTCGGTCATCCGCGCCAGCAGGGCGTTGCGCCTGGCCAGCGTCAAACCCTTCAGGCTCTCGGCCAGGCCGAGCAGGATCTTGATGTTGACCTCGTGGTCGGAGCAGTCGACGCCCGCCGAGTTGTCGATGAAGTCGGTGTTGAGGCGCCCGCCAGCGAGCGCGAACTCGACGCGGCCCTTCTGGGTCATGCCGAGATTGCCGCCCTCGCCGATCACTTGGCAGCGCAGCTCGACGCCGTTGACGCGCAGCGCGTCGTTGGCGCGGTCGCCGACCTCGGCGTTGGTCTCGGTGCTCGCCTTGACGTAGGTGCCGATGCCGCCGTTCCATAGCAGGTCGACCGGCGCCTTGAGGATCAGGTTCACCAACTCGGTCGGGGTCTTGGCGCCCGGCTCGCAGTCGAGCGCAGCGGCAGCCTCCTTGCCGAGGGCGATGCTCTTCTCGCTGCGCGCGAACACGCCGCCGCCCTTGGAGATCAGCTTGGCGTCGTAGTCGGCCCACGACGAGCGGGGCAGGGCGAACAACCGCGCGCGCTCCTTGGCCGAACGCGCCGGGTCCGGGTCCGGGTCGAGGAACACGTGACGGTGGTCGAACGCAGCCACCAGCTTGATGTGCTCGGAGAGCAGCATGCCGTTGCCGAACACGTCGCCCGACATGTCGCCGATGCCCACCACCGTGAAATCCTGCTTCTGGATGTCCCGGGCTCGGTCGGCGGGCATCTCGCGGAAGTGGCGCTTGACGGATTCCCAGCCGCCCTTGGCGGTGATGCCCATCACCTTGTGGTCGTAGCCGACCGAACCGCCCGAGGCGAACGCATCGCCCAGCCAGTGGCCGTATTCGACCGAGATGCCGTTGGCGATGTCGGAGAAGGTCGCGGTGCCCTTGTCGGCGGCGACCACCAGGTACGGGTCGTCGGGGTCGTGGCGTACCGTGTCCTTGGGCGCGACCAGCTTGTCCTTGACGATGTTGTCGGTGACGTCGAGCAGTCCGCGCAGGAACGCCTGGTAGCAGGCGATGCCTTCCTTCATGATTGCGTCGCGGTCGGCGCCCGGCGCCTGGCGCTTGCAATAGAAGCCGCCCTTGGCGCCGACCGGCACGATCACCGTGTTCTTGACCTGCTGCGCCTTGACCAGGCCCAGGATCTCGGTGCGGAAGTCCTCGCGCCGGTCCGACCAGCGCAGGCCGCCGCGCGCGACCTTGCCGAAGCGCAGGTGCACGCCCTCGACGCGCGGGGCGTAGACCCAGATCTCGAACATCGGCCGCGGCAGCGGCAGCTCGGGGATCCTGGCGGGGTCGAGCTTGAAGCTCATCACCGGCTTGGTCGCGCCGTCCCTGGTCCGCTGCCAATAGTTGGTGCGCAGCATCGCCTTGATGACGTTGCGGTAGGCGCGGAGTATGCGATCGTCGTCGAGGCTCTTGACGCCCTCGAGCGCGGTCTTGAGCTCGGCCTTGACCCGGGCGTAGCGCGCGTCGCGGCCCTTGCCCTGCTTCGAGAGCGCGGGATCGAGGCGCGATTCGAACAGTTCGACCAGGATCCTGGCGATGGCGCGGTTCTCGACCAGCGCCCGCTCCATCGAGGCCTGCGAGAACGGCAAGCCGATCTGCAGCAGGTACTTGCAGACTGCGCGCAGCAGCGCGACCTGTCGCCAGGTCAGGCAGGCGGCGAGCGTCAGGCGGTTGAAGCCGTCGTCCTCGGCCTCGCGCTCGAAGACCCGGTCGAAGGCGTCGGTGAACAGCGGCCGGCAGGCCTCGAGGTCGAGATCCCCGAAGGAGTGGACCATCTCGAAGTCCTGGATCCAGACGATCGAGCCGTCGTCGAGGTCGAGCTCGTAGGGCCGTTCGCCGATCACCTTGAGCCCCATGTGCTCGAGCATCGGCACCGCGTCGGAGATCGGGATCGGCTGCTCGCGCCGGAAGACCTTGAATCGCAGCAGGTTGGGCGTGTTCTGGTCGGCGCAGAACAGGCGCATCGCCAGCGGCGTGCCGTCCAGGACCAGGCCCAAGGCCTCGACGTCCATCGCCGCGGCGCGCGGCGTCTCGTCGGAGCGGTAGGCGCCGGGGAAGACCTTGGCGTAGCGGGCGAACTGCTGGTTGGCCTGCTCCTCGCCATGCAGCGCGACCAGTGCATCCTGGAAGCCGTCGTCCCAGCCGCGGACCGCCTCGGCGATGCGGGCCTCGAGCGCCTTGAGGTCGAGCTCGCGGAACTCCCAGGGCTTGACCCTGACGATGATGTGCAGCCGCGCCAGCACCGACTCGGAGATCTGGGTCTGGGCCTCGTTGGAGGTGCCGCCCAGCGCGTCCATCAGGATGCCCTGGATGCGGATCCGGACCTCGCTCGAGTAGCGGTTGAGCGGCACGTACACCAGGCAAGAGAAGAACCGGCCGAAGGTGTCACGACGCATGAAGACCTTGACCCGCTGGCGCTCCTGCAGCGCTAGTACGCCCGTCGCGATTTCGGAGAGCTCGTCGGTGGTGCCCTGGAACAGCTCATCGCGCGGGAAGGTCTCGAGGATGTGGAGCAGCGCCTTGCCGCCGTGGCTCTTGGGCGGCAGCTTGGAGCGCAGCACCACCTGCTCGACCTTCTCGGCGACCAGCGGCACTGCGGTCGGCTCGGCCTGGTAGGCCGAGGAGGTGAACAGGCCGAGGAAGCGCTGCTCGCCGATGACCTTGCCGGCCTTATCGAAGCGCTTGATGCCGATGTAGTCCATGTAGCCGGAGCGGTGGACCGTGGCGATCGAGTTGGCCTTGGTGATGATCAACAGGTCCTTGGCGCGCGCGGTGGCGCGCACCCGCTGCGGCAGGACCATGAAGCTCTTCGAGACCCGGCCGGGCTCGGCGCCCGGGGTGCGGTCGCGCTGGCGCGCCGCGTCATCGCGCAGGATGCCGAGGCCGGAGCCGGCCACCGACTTGAGCACGTCCTCGCTGCCCTCGCTGACCAGCTGGTACTCGCGGTAGCCGAGGAAAGTGAAATGGTCGTCGTTGAGCCACTCCAGGAAGCGCTTGCCTTCGGCGATGTCGCTGGCCGCCAGCCGCGGGGGCGAGGTCTGGAGCGCGGCGATGATGTCGGCGCACTTCGCCCTCATGGTGCGGAAGTCGGTGACCGCGGCGCGGACGTCGCCCAGCGCCTTGCGGATGTCGGCCTCGATCGCGGCCAGCACCTCGGGGCGCGTCTCGCGGTCGAACTCGATGTGCATGATGGATTCGGGCCGGGCGTCGCGCTTGTCGGCGGCGTAGCCATCGAGCGACAGCAGCGCGGTGAGCTGGCCTTGCTTGTCGCGGGCCACCGGCATGATCGGGTGGACCGTGAGGTTGATCACCCGCTGGTGGCGGTGGAGCGCCATCGAGATCGAATCGACCAGGAACGGCATGTCGTCGTTGACCATCTGGACGATGGTGTGGGACGAGGCGAACCCATCGCGTGCGGTCTCGGGGTTGAGGAGGCGGACCGCGGGCGTGCCCGGGGCGCGGCGCTGCGCGAACGCGATCAGCGAGGCGGCGGCGCCGGCCAGGTCGGCAGCGGGCCGCTCGATCAGGTCCTCGGCGGAGACGGCGCGGTAGAGCTGGGCGGTGAACTCGGCGGCGCGGCTGGCGTCCTGAGGACGGCGCTTGCGCACCAGGGCCCTGACCTTCTCGAGGTGCTGGGCGCGGAGATCGTGCTTGGTCGGCATGGTGCCTTCGGGCCCGTCGGGAGGGGCGCGTATTCTACCCGCTCGCGCGCGCCACCCGGACGCGCGGGACGCTCAGCCCGCGCCGGTCGGCGCGGTCGGCGCGGCGCTGGTCGGCGACGGAGCGGGCAGGGTCGCCGGCATTGCGTTCGAAGGCGCGGTCGGGGCGCTGCTCGCGGGCGGTGAGGTCGGCGCGCGCGTGGCGGCGGGGACGGTGGCGGGCATGCTGCTCGACGCCGCCGGCGCGATCGCCTCGATTACCGCTGGCAGCGCGCTGGCCGGGATCTCGATCGGCGGCGGCGCGAAGCGCGCGTCGAGCATCCGACCGAGCGGCGCGGTGGCGAGCGCGCCGATCGCGCCGAACGCGATCAGCAGGCTGGCGCCGACCACCGACTTGCGCATCGCCTTGGAGGCTGCCTTGAGCGTCTCGACGACCGCGTCGAGCAGCTGGCTGACGCCGAAGCCGCCGATGGTCCAGAACCCGAGCGCGACCAGCGCGAAGCCGGCCGAGCCGGTGAGCGCGTGCTGCCAGAGCGGCACCGGGCTGATGCCGTCCGGCGTCACCACGAACTTGCTGCCGAGCAGCAGCGCGAACACCAGGCCGCGCAGCGCGTTGCGCGCCAGGCTGAAGGAGAAATCGGCGGTGAACCTGTAGACGATGGCGAAGGCGGCGAGCGCCGGGCCGTAGTAGATCGGCGTGTGCGTCGCGATCCAAGCGGTCAACTGCTCCACCTCGCCTCCTCGGGCGCGCCGCGCCCGATCACGTCGCCTTCTGCAGGTCCTTGATCATGGCGGCCAGGAAGCGGCATGCCTCGCCGCCGGTCTGGCAGCGATGGTCGAAGGTCAGCGACAGCGGGATGCGCTTGTGGACCTCGACCCCGCCCAGCACCGGCACCACGTCGTGGCGGATGCCGCCGGTGCCGATGATCGCGACCGTGGGCGGCACCACCACCGGGGTCGCATAGCGGCCGGCCATCATCCCGAAGTTCGAGAGCGTGATGGTCGGGTTGCGCATGTCGTCGGGCGAGACCGACCGGCCATGGGTCTTGTGCTTGATGACGTTGAGGTCGGCGCGCAGCTGGGCCAGGTCCTTGTGGCCGACGTCGCGCAGCACCGGGACGATCAGGCCGTCGGGCGTGTCGACCGCCATCGCCAGGTCGACGCGCTCGTGGAGCTGGCGCGCCAGCTTCTCGCCGTCGTACCAGGCGTTGAAGCCGGGCTCGGCCTTCACGCCCGCCACGATCGAGCGGACGATGCGGCCGGTGATGTCGTTGCCCGCCGCCCAGTAGTGGATGTCAGCGTCGTCGAAGATCGTGCAGCCCATGACCTCGGAACGGGCCTTGGTCATGGAGGCGTGCATCGCGCGTCGCGGGCCCTTGAGCGGGGTCATCTCGCCGAACGCGATCGGCGCCACCGGCGCCGAGGGCTTGGCGACCGCAGGGCGGGCTTCGCCGCGGCGGTCCTTGGTCCCGGCGATCGCGCCTGGCGACGAGGCGGCGCGGTCGACGTCGGCGCGCGTGATCAGGTCGTTCTTGCCGGTGCCGGTCAGGCGCGAGAGGTCGACGCCCAGGCTCTTGGCATAGGCGCGCACCGCGGGCGCAGCCTTGGGCCGGCCGGTGCCCTTGACCACCCGCTTGCGGATGATCGCGGTCTCCTCGACCAGGGCCGACGAGGTCGCCATCTTGCCGACCACCGTGCCACTGTCCTCCGCGATCGGGACTTCTTTGATGAAAGTCGCAGCCGGTTTCGCCGGCTGCCGCGCTTCGGGCTTCGGCGCCGCGGCCGCGGCGGAGGGGCTGCCATCGTCGAAATCGCACAGGGCCGAATGGGTCGGGACGATGTCGCCGTCCTTCCAGTGCAGCTTGGCGATGCGCCCAGCGTAGGGCGAGGGCACGTCGACCACCGCCTTGGCGGTCTCGACCGAGAGCAGCGGCTGGTCGACCTTGACCACGTCGCCTTCCTTGACGTGCCAGGAGACGATCTCGGCTTCCTGGAGGCCCTCGCCCAAATCCGGCAGGTTGAACGTCTTCATGTGGGTCAGCCTTCGAGTGCTTGCTTGATGCCGCCGACGACGCGCGCGGTCGAGGGCATGTAGTCGTGCTCGAGCTTGAACAGCGGCATCGGCGTGTCCCATCCGGCGACGCGCACGATCGGCGCCTCGAGCGAGTACAGCGCCTTCTCGGCCACCAGCGCCGCGACCTCGCTGCCGACGCCGCCGCTGATCGGGGCCTCCTGAACGATCACGCAGCGGCCGGTCTTCTCGACCGACTCGAGCACGGTCTGCTCGTCGATGGGGCTCACGGTCGCGAGGTCGATGACCTCGACCGAGACGCCGTCCTCCTCGAGCAGGGCGGCGGCGGCGAGCGACTCGACCACCATCGCGCCCCAGGTCACGAGCGTGACGTCCGTGCCTTCGCGCAGCACGAAGCAGGTGTCGAGCGGCAGCGCTTGGCCGTCGTCGGTGACCTCCTGCTTGTTGAGGCGGTAGAGGCGGGTCGGTTCGAGGAACACCACCGGGTCCGGGTCGCGGATCGCGGCGAGCAGCAGGCCGTAGGCCCGGGCCGGCGAGGAGGGCATCACCACCCGGATGCCGGGCATGTGCGCGAACAGCGCCTCGTTCGACTCGGAGTGGTGCTCGGGGGCGTGGATGCCGCCGCCCGAGGGCGCGCGCAGCACCATCGGCACCGAGATCCGGCCGCGGGTGCGCGAGCGCAGGCGGCCGGCGTGGTTGATGATCTCGTCGACGCAGGGGTAGATGAACCCGGAGAACTGGATCTCGGCGACCGGCTTCAAGCCCATCGCCGCCATGCCGATCGAGACGCCGGCGATCAGCGCTTCGGCCAGCGGCGTGTCGATGACACGCTCGGCGCCGAACCGCTCCTGCAGGCCGAGCGTGGCTCGGAACACGCCGCCGTTCTTGCCGACGTCCTCGCCCAGCACCACGACCGAGTCGTCGTGGGCCATCTCGTAGGCCATCGCCATCGTGATGGCTTCGACCAGCGCGACCTTGGCCATCAGTGCGACCCTCCCTGATGGTGGGTCGACCCTTCCAGGCACTCCTCGCGCTGGCGGACGAGTTTCTCGGGCAGGTTCGCGAACATGTGATCGAACATGCTCTCGACCGGCGGCTTGCCGGCGGCCTTGTAGATCGCGACCTCGGCGTCGACGCGCGCAGCGCAGTCGGCCAGGAGCTTCTCTTCCCGCTTCGCGTCCCAAGCGCCGATCGCGGTCAGGTAGTTGCGGATCCGGATCAGCGGCTCCTTGCCCTTGGCGTCCTCGACCTCGGCCGAGTCGCGGTAGCGGCGCGCGTCGTCCGCGGTGGTGTGGTCCGACAGCCGGTAGGTCATGGCCTCGATTAGCGTCGCGCCCTGGCCCTGGCGGCCGCGCTCGAGCGCGCGGTCCATCGCGTCGCGCATCGCGACGATGTCGTTGCCGTCGACCTGTTCGCCGCGGATGCCGCCGCCGATCGCCTTCTGCGCCAGCGTCTCGCACGAGGTCTGGGCCGAGAGCGGCACCGAGATCGCCCACTTGTTGTTGCAGACCACGAACACCACCGGCAGCTGCCAGGCGCCGGCGCAGTTCAGCGACTCGTAGAAATCGCCCTGCGAGGTGCCGCCGTCGCCGATCACGGTCACCGCGCAGCGCGGCTGCTTGCGGTACTTGAAGGCGGTCGCGGCGCCCGCGGCGTGGTGGAACTGGGTCGCGATCGGCACGCACCAGGCGAAGTCGTGGGCCGGGGCGTCCTTGAAGCAGTTTCCGCGCTCGTCGCCGCCCCAGAACAGCAGCACCTCGTGCGGGTGCACGCCGCGCATGAACTGCGCGCCGTACTCGCGGTACATCGGGAAGAACGCGTCCTCGCGCCGCATCGCGGCGCCGATCGCCACGTGCACCGCCTCGTGGCCGAGGCAGCTGGCGTAGGTGCCGAGCTGGCCGGTGCGCTGCAGCGCGATCGCCTTGGTGTCGAACACCCGGACGAAGGACATGGTCTCGTACATCCGCACCAGCTCGGCCACGTCGCCAGCGATCCTGGGCATGGCCTTGGCCGGCTTGCCGTCCGGGTCCAGGAACTGGAAGTACGGGATCTCGAACTTCGCGGCGAGGTTATTCAAAGGAGCGGCTCCCGGGTCGTGGCGAGGGCCGCGGGCAGGGGCCCGGGCGCTAGAATGGGCGCGCGATTATACCGGAGCCTCCAGCATGGGCGACAGAAACTCGGGCGATGGCGGGACGCGCGCGGACCCGCACGCGCTGGAGCCTGGGATCCAGATGGACATGAAGGACCGCCTGACCTACGGCGGTTACCTGTGCCTGGACCAGCTCCTGGCGGCGCAACGGCCGCTGGCCCGGCCGCCGCACCACGACGAGATGCTGTTCATCATCCAGCACCAGACCTCCGAGCTGTGGATCAAGCTGATGGTCCACGAGCTCGAGGCCGCGCTCAGCTCGGTCACGCGCGACCAGCTCGAGCCTTGCTTCAAGATCCTGGCGCGGGTCAAACGCATCCAGGAGGTCCTGACGCAGCAATGGAGCGTGCTCGACACGCTCACGCCCAGCGAGTACCTGGAGTTCCGCGGCGTGCTCGGCCAGTCGTCGGGCTTCCAGTCCTACCAGTACCGGGCGCTGGAGTTCCTGCTCGGCAACAAGCACCCGCGCGTGCTCGAGGTCCACGCCCACGACCCGGTGGTGCACGGCCGGCTCGTGACGCTGCTCGCGCGTCCCAGCCTGTACGACGAGTTCCTGCGCTACCTCGCCCGCCACGGCCACGCGATCCCCGCCTCGGCGCTGGAGCGGGACTGGACCCAGCCCTACGCGCGCCACGACGGGGTGACCGCTGCGATCAAGCGTATCTACGACGCGCCGCAGGTCCATTGGGATGCCTACGAGATGTGCGAGAAGCTCGTCGACCTGGAGGACAACTTCCAGTTCTGGCGCTTCCACCACATGCGCACCGTGCAGCGCATCATCGGCCACAAGCCGGGCACCGGCGGCTCGAGCGGGGTGGGGTTCCTCAAGAAGGCGCTGGAGACTGAGTTCTTCCCCGAACTCTACGCGGTGCGCACCGAGCTCGGCATGCGCTGAGCGGACTCAGTCGCTGCGCGGGTTGCAGCTCACGCGCACCGTGATCTGCGGCACGTAGCGGAGGCCGCGCTCGGAGCGCAGGGGCTTCTTGGCCTGGCGGAACCCATCGAGCTGGTACAGGTCGTGCCCGCACAGTTCCTCGGCGCGCCGATGCGCGTTCTGGCGCAGCTGGCGCTTGCGCGAGTTCGGCCCGAACCCGCCGCTCTCGGACTGGGCAGAGCCGTAGAAGGTGAGGTGGTAGCTGCCGTCGTCGAGCTGGCGCTCGGTGTAGCCCGGTCCGCCGTCGACCGAGGGCCCGTAGGGCGCGAGCGCGCAGCCGGCGAGGGCGGCGCAGGACAAGGCGGTGATCGCGAGCAGGCGGCGGTGCATGGTAGGTCCCTGGAGAGTCATCTGGGGGCGGCATTGTGCCCGGGGATCGCGGCGCCGGGGAACCCCGCCTCAGGCCCGCAGGGTCCGCTCGATGCGCGTATCGGGCACCAGCCAGACCAGCGCGACCGCGACGTAGAGCGCGGCGCCCAGCCACCAGGCGACGAAGCTCAGGCCGATGCCGACCACGTACAGGAGCAGCGACAGCTGGCCCTTGCGGTCGGCGCCGATCGCCGTGGCCAGCGTCGAGCCCGGTTCGTGGTGGGCGATCAGGGTGCGCACGAGGATCGTGTAGGCCAGCGCCGCGCACAGCAGCACCCCGCCGTAGATCGCGACTGGCAGGGTCGCGAAGTGGTTCTCGCCCATCCAGGCGGTGGCGAACGGGAACAGCGACAACCAGAACAGCAGGTGGACGTTGGCCCACATGATCGGGCCGTTGACCCGTTGCGTCGCCTGCAGCAGGTGGTGGTGGTTGTTCCAGTAGATCGCCACGTAGACGAACGACAGCACGTAGCTCAGGAACACCGGCAGCAGCGGCTCGAGCGCGGCGAGATCTGCGCCGTGCGGCACCTTCAGCTCGAGCACCATGATCGTGATGATGATGGCGAGCACGCCGTCGCTGAACGCCTCCATCCGGCCCTTGGTCATCGCCGGCCCTCGGCGGTCTTGGCGTAGGCCGCCATGTGCTCGCGGTAGGCGGGGTAGGTCGCGGCGCCGAGCGCCAGGGCGAGCGCCAGCAGCACGCCGGCCACGATCCGCAGCCGCGCGCGTCCGAGCAGCAGGGCGCCCACGGCGAGCAGCGCAGCGAGCGCCGCGCCGAGCAAGGTGCCGGCCGGCGAGCCGACGATCGCGGCCAGCACCAGTACGATGCCCGCGGTCTGGGCCAGCGTCTTGGCGGTCGGGTCCGGCGGCGAGGGTCGAGTGGGCTCCGCCATGCCGATCACGGCTTGGCCGCGGCGTCGAGCATCAGCTGCTTGATGACCGGCACCGGCGCGCTGCCGTAGGACAGGAAGCGGTTGTTGAACGCCTTGATCGAGAACGCCGGCCCGAGGCGTTGGCGCTCCTCCTCGTGGAACTGCCAGATCGCCGCGTAGCCGCCGAAGTACGAGGTCAGCTGCACCGACGACTGGGTCGCGCGCCGCCATTTCTGACTGGCCTCGGCCTCCTGCTGGAAGGCCTCGCGCACCAGCAGGTCCATCATCTGCTCACGGCTCATGCCCTCGGTGTGGATCGCGTAGTCGAGGATGGTGTTGCAGACCGCGCGCAGGTTCCACTTCATCCAGAACAGCCACATCTCGGGCGCGCCGTCGCCGTAACCGGCGTCGAGCATCATCCGCTCGCCGTACACCGCCCAGCCTTCGATCATCGCGCCGTCGCCGAACACGCTCTTGATCACGCTCTTGCTCTTGTTGGCGTGGACCAGCTGGGTGTAGTGGCCGGGGATCGCCTCGTGGATGTTGAGGATCTGCAGCATCCAGCGGTTGTACTCGCGCAGGAACGACTCGGCCTGCTCGGGCGTGAAGTCGTCGAGCGGCGTGACGTTGTAGAAGGTGTCGCGGGTCGGATCGTAGGGACCGGGCGCGTCGACCGAAGCGAGCGCGCCGAAGCCGCGTTGGTAGAGCGGGGTCTCGCGGACCTTGAGCGGACGGCTCGGATCCTGGTCGAGCAGGTCGTGCTCGCGCACGAACCGCTCGAGCTCGGGGATCTGGGCCCGCACCGAGCTCACGAAATCCTCGCGCTCGATATGCTCCAGGCTCAGCTTGTCGAGCAGCCTGCGGACCATCACCAGGCGGTCCGTTGGCGCCTTGTCGGTGGGGAAGTACTTGGGCCACAGCGCCGCAGCGCGTTTCGCCATCTCGCCGTGCAGCCAGGCTTTCTCGCGCAGCGCGCGCTCGTAGAGCTCGCGGGCGGTGAAGCCCGTGACGTTGTCGAGCAGGAACTTGCGCTCGTAGAGCTCGCGGCCGATCCGGAACGAGCGCACCGCCGGGTTGGTCTCGGAGGGGCCCGCGGCGAGCTTGGGGCGCAGCGCCTCGAGGAACGCGACGTAGCCGGCGATCGCGCCGCGCGCCGCGAGCGTGCGGCGCTCGAACTCGGCCTTTTCGGGGTCGGTGAAGCCCGAGGCCTTGGCTTTCGCGATCAGCTCGTCGGAGAAAGTCGCGAGCGCGCCCTTGTTCTGGACGATCGCCAGGTCGGTGTGCTCCAGCGACGGGACCGCGACGTTGGCCTGGGCGGCGGCGTAGTAGGCCGGCACCTGGCTCAGCCGTTCGCTGATCGAGCGCATGCGTTGCTCGAGCGGCGCGTACTCGGTGTTGAGCAGCACCTCGAAGGTGCCCGCGACGTTGTAGGTGGTGGGCTGCCACTGCCAGGACCGGAAGGTGGTGAGGTACCAGCGACCGGCCTCGAGGTTGCCGCGGATCAGCTCGCGGTCGGTGCGGTTGCCGCCCGAGAGCCGCGCGGGATCGAAGGCATCGAGGCGCGCCAGCCAAGCAGCGTAGAACGCGGCCTCGCGGTCGCGCGCCGCCTGGTCGTAGGGCTCGAGGACCGCGGCGTGGTCGTAAACGCCGGAGTAGATGGCGAAGCCTGGGTTCTGCTTCCAATAGGCCGGCATGAACTCGGCGACCAGCTGCTCGAAGCGCTGGTCCTCGGTCTGCGGCGCGGCGACCGGCGCGTCCGGGGTCGTGCTGCAGGCGGTGACCAGCGCCGCCACGGCGGCGAACGACAGGGCGTGGATGGTTCGCGGCAGGGTCGGGCGCATGGCGGGGTCCTCTCCGGCGGGCAGCTGCGGGCGGGTCCGAGCATATCCGACCGCCTCCCGTCCCGGTCCACGGAGGGCGATGGAGCCCCGCAGGTATAATCCGCAGCGCTTTCCCGCCCCGCCGAGCCCTGGAGCCCCCGATGGCTGACGCCTACCCCAACCCGCTGGGAACCGACGGCTTCGACTTCGTCGAGTTCGCCGCCCCGGACCCGGCGCTGCTGCATGGCCTGTTCAAGACGATGGGCTTCACCGCCGTCGCCAAGCACAAGCGCCTGCAGGCGACGCTCTATCGCCAGGGCGACATCAACTTCGTCGTCACCGAGCAGCCCGGCTCGTTCGCGGTCGAGTTCGCCAAGCGCCATGGCCCCTGCGCCGCCGGTTTCGCGATCCGCGTCAAGAGCGCGGCCCAGGCCGCCGCCGCCTGCAAGGCGAAGGGCGCCAAGGTCCATCCCGCGAAGTCGGGCGAGCTGGCGTTCCGCGTCCCGGTGCTGGAGGGCATCGGCGGGTCGGCGCTGTACTTGATCGACGAGTACGGCGATTCCAACCGACGCGGCGCGGACTTCTACGCCAACGACTTCGAGTACCTGCCCGGCGCGCCCAAGCGGCCCGGCGGGCTGGGCCTGACCTACGTCGACCATCTGACCCACAACGTCCAGCGGGGGCAGATGGCGACCTGGGCCGGTTTCTACGAGCGGCTGTTCAACTTCCGCGAGATCCGCTACTTCGACATCAAGGGCGTCAAGACCGGCCTGCTGTCGAAGGCGATGACCTCACCCGACGGCAAGGTCCGCATCCCGATCAACGAGTCGGCCGACGACGAGTCGCAGATCGCCGAGTACCTGCGCCAGTACGACGGCGAGGGCATCCAGCACATCGCGCTCCACACCGACGACATCTACTCGACCGTCGAGCGGATGCGGGCCTCGGGCGTGCAGTTCCAGCTCACGCCCGACACCTACTACGAGATGGTCGACGAGCGCGTGCCGCACCACGGCGAGGACCTCGCCAACATGCAGCGGCTCAAGGTGCTGATCGACGGCAACCCCGAGGACGAGAAGGGCAAGCACCTGCTGCTGCAGATCTTCACCCAGAACAGCATCGGGCCGATCTTCTTCGAGATCATCCAACGCAAGGGCAACGAGGGTTTCGGCGAGGGCAACTTCCGCGCCCTGTTCCTCTCGATCGAGCGCGACCAGATGCGACGCGGGGTGATCTGATGCTCGCGTACCTGAGCGGCTTCGGCAACGAGCACGCCACCGAAGCCGTCCCGGGCGCGCTGCCCAAGGGCCAGAACTCGCCGCAGGTCGCCCCGCTCGGGCTCTACGCCGAGCAGATCTCCGGCACCGCCTTCACCGCGCCGCGCCACCTGAACCGGCGCAGCTGGTGCTACCGGATCCGCCCCGGGGTCGCGCACGGCGCGTTCGACCCGATCGCCGGCTTCGAGGCCTGGCACGGCGACTTCCACCAGGTGCCGACGCCGCCCGACCAGCTGCGCTGGGACCCGCTGCCGCTGCCCACCAAGCCCACCGACTTCGTCGCGGGCATGACGACCTTCGCCGGCAACGGCGGACCCGATGCCGGCGCCGGCATCGGCATCCTGCAGTACGCCGCCACCGCCTCGATGGCCGACCGCTTCTTCTATGACGCCGATGGCGAGCTGCTGATCGTCCCGCAGCAGGGCCGCCTGCGCCTCGCGACCGAGATGGGCGTACTCGAGGTCGCGCCCTGCGAGATCGCGGTGGTGCCGCGCGGCATACGCTTCCAGGTCGCGCTGCTCGACGGGACCGCGCGCGGCTACGTCGCCGAGAACTTCGGCGCGCCGCTGCGCCTGCCCGAGCTCGGCCCGATCGGCAGCAACGGCCTCGCCAACCCGCGCGACTTCCAGTACCCGGTCGCCGCCTACCAGGACCGGGAAGGGCAGTTCGAGCTTGTCGGCAAGTTCCTGGGCCGCTTCCATCGCGCGGCGCTGGACCATTCACCGCTCGACGTGGTCGCCTGGCATGGCACCCATGCGCCCTACAAGTACGACCTCAACCGCTTCAACACCATCGGCTCGATCTCCTTCGACCACCCGGACCCCAGCATCTTCACGGTGCTGACCTCGCCCAGC
>Ga0247727_10011829_pt1 | contig 15128 bp, 13 predicted proteins | sample WisWelCaveWW1625_FD_202498 | JGI IMG/M metagenome (GOLD analysis project Ga0247727, IMG submission 202498) | Biofilm microbial communities from Wishing Well Cave, Virginia, United States - WW16-25 | ecosystem: Environmental > Aquatic > Deep subsurface > Groundwater > Cave microbial mat | place... | reverse complement strand
ATTTTATGCAGGTACTTTCGTCTCTCATTCACGCTCATCGGTTCGGTTTCTGTCATCGTTTCCTCGGTAACATTTTCTTTTGAAGGAACGATACCAGTTCAGTAACATTTTATTTGAGGGAACGCGGGATGTTGACTTTTGAATTTGCATTGACTATACTCGGCACATTAGTAAAAGAGGAGACATTATGAACAATAAACCATGGCTTGCTCATTACGACAAAGGGGTTCCCCATATCGTTGAAATTCCGAAGGCGCCGTTATTTCATTTTCTCGATGAGTCGGCGCGCAAATATCCCGACCGCGCCTGTACGATTTTTAAAGGCGCGTCCATTTCATACAAGGAAATGAACGAAATTTCCGACAGTATCGCCGCCGCGCTGGTTGATATGGGCGTGAAGAAAGGCGATCGCGTGGGAATCTTCATGCCGAACACACCACAATTTGTGATGGTGTATTACGGAATTCTCAAGGCGGGTGGTGTGGTGGTGGCGACCAATCCGCTTTATACGCCGCACGAGATCGAACATCAGGCAAACGACGCGGGAATCGAAGTGATGTTCGTGATGACAAATTTTTATACGACGATCAAGAAGGCTCAGCCCAATACAAAGATCAAAAAGATCATCGCAACAAATCTCAAAGAGACCCTGCCTCCGGTCACGCGCATCCTGTTCAGTTTGCTGCGCGAAAAGAAAGGCGGATTCAGAGTCGAAGGCGGGCTGGCTGAAGGTGAGATGTGGTTGCAGGATTTGATCGCCAAATATAAAGGAGCGCCTCGACCCAAACTGGAAATTGATCCCGACGATACGGCTTTGTTCCAATACTCAGGAGGGACTACGGGTGTCTCGAAAGGCGCAGTGGCAATGCACCGCAATGTGGTGGCAAATACAGTGCAGATTAAGTCATGGGTAGTTGGCCTGGAAGAAGGTAGGGAAGTGGTGTTGATGGCAATACCGTTGTTCCACGTGTATGGCATGGTAGCGGGACTCAGTTTCGGGATGGCGGCTGGTTCAACCATGGTGATGGTCCCGAACCCGCGCGATTTGAACGATGTGTTGAAAAATATATCAAAATATAAAGCCTCAATCTTCCCGGGCGTACCTGCGTTGTACAACGGTATTAATAACCATCCTGATGTGAAAGCAGGCAAGTATGATCTTTCATCCATCAAAGTCTGTATCTCAGGTTCCGCCGCGCTGATGCGCGAGACAAAAGAACAATTTGAGAAATTAACGGGCGGCAAGGTCTTCGAAGCGTACGGACTCTCCGAAGCGCCCACAGGCACACACGGCAACCCGATGCTCGGTGAAAACAAGACCGGTTCGATTGGTATGCCGTTACCCAACATGGAGTGCAGAATTGTCAGCCTCGATGATGGCGAAACCGATCTGCCGCAGGGCGAAATCGGCGAGCTCCTTCTGCATGGACCTCAGGTGATGAAGGGCTATCACAACATGCCTACCGAAACCGCGAATTCCCTTCGGAAAGATAAAGGTGGAAAAGTATGGTTGTATACGGGTGATATCGTCCGCATGGATGAAGACGGCTACTTCTACATCGTAGACCGCAAGAAGGAACTCATCAAACCGGGCGGCTTCCAGGTATGGCCCCGCGAAGTGGAGGAAGCCATCGCGGCGCACCCGAAAGTATTGGAGGTTGGCGTGGGCGGCATCCCTGACCCGAACCGCGGCGAGACCGTCAAGGCATGGGTTGTCTTGAAACCCGGCGAAACAATAACTGAGGAAGAACTCAAAGCTTTTTGCAAAGTGAGCCTTGCTCCTTATAAAGTCCCTACTCACATTGAGTTCCGAAGCGAATTGCCGAAGACCACCGTTGGAAAGATTTTACGGCGTGAGTTGATAAGACAACATAAGGAAGGGGTAAAGTAGACAAATGAGCAGGTAAACAGGTACATACGGAAACATGTAGACATGTAAAAAGAGCCTTTTGATTGGAAAATCAAAAGGCTCTTTCAATTCGTACTTGTGGCCGTATCTACTTGTATACCTGTTTACCCTACATCACGCCACCTGCGGTGTGCCGCTTTTCTTGGGGAATGGCGGCGGGAATATCTTTTCAAACTCTTCGCGTGTGAGCGATTCCACTTCGAGCAATTTTTGTGCCACAGCATCGAGTTCCTTGCGATACTTGGTGAGTACTTTTCGCGTGACTTTGTAGGCATCGTCAACAAGCTTGCGGACTTCGGCATCAATTTTTTCGGCGATTGCTTCCGAATAATCGCGCTGTTCAGAGATCTCGCGTCCGAGGAAGATCAATTCCTCCTTCTGACCGTACGTCATCAAGCCCAATTCGTTCGACATACCAAGCCGGGTAACCATCATGCGCGCCATTTGCGTTACGCGCTCGATGTCGCTGGATGCGCCGGAGGTGATGTCGTCGAAGACGAGCTCTTCAGCAACACGTCCGCCAAGTAAGCCCACCAACGCAGCAGTCATCTTTTTGCGGGATGTCAGAATACGGTCATCATCAGGACGATACCAGGTGAGTCCACCAGCCTGTCCGCGACCGACGATGGTGATCTTTTGAACGGGATCCGCTTCGGGGGTGGCATTCATCGCAATGGCGTGACCAGCTTCATGGTAGGCAATGATGCGTTTTTCTTCGGCAGAGATCAAACGGGACTTGCGTTCCGGTCCCATCACGACGCGTTCGATTGCCTCTTCCAATTCAGGTTGACCGATTGATTTCTTGTTGCGACGGGCGGCGAGGATGGCGCCTTCATTAACCATGTTTTCAAGATCGGCGCCGACAAACCCGGGTGTGCCGCGGGCAAGCGTTCCAAGATCAACGCCGGGTTCCAGCGGCTTGCCCTTGACGTGAACCTTGAGAATTGCCTCGCGTCCCTTCATATCGGGGCGGTCAAGAGTGACGCGGCGGTCAAAGCGACCGGGACGTAAAAGCGCCGGGTCAAGAATATCGGGACGGTTGGTCGCGGCGATAATGATCACGTTCGTATCTGTATCGAAACCATCCATTTCGACGAGCATTTGGTTGAGGGTTTGTTCGCGTTCATCATGCGAGCCGCCAAGCCCTGCGCCACGCTGGCGACCAACCGCATCAATTTCATCTACAAAGATGATGCAGGGGGAATGCCGCTTTGCCTGATCGAACAGATCGCGCACACGGCTGGCGCCGACGCCCACGAACATTTCCACAAATTCAGAACCGGAGATCGAGAAGAAAGGAACGCCTGCTTCGCCAGATACTGCTTTTGCCAGTAAGGTTTTTCCCGTTCCGGGAGGTCCTACGAGCAACACACCTTTGGGGATACGCGCTCCAAGTTGGATAAACTTCTGAGGTTCTTTGAGAAATTCAACGACCTCTGCCAACTCCTGTTTTGATTCTTCTATACCAGCCACATCCTGAAATGTGACTGTAGGATGCTCGCCGCTGAACATGCGTGCGCGGGATTTTCCGAATGACATTGCCGCGTTGTTCGATCCCTGCGCCTGTCGGAAAATGAACCAAAACACACCCAACATGAGTAATAACGGCAGAAGGTAGACAAGAAAGCCGCCGAGCGCTCCCGACCATACGGACGGAGCTTCCACTTCGATCTTGACGCTTTCATCGGAAAGTTGTTCGGGCGTCACGCCGAGGCTGACGAGTTGCTCAACCAGGGTCGCCCCGGATTCTTTATAGGTCTCGATGCCGGTTTGAGTGCGTTCTTCGTTCCCGGTTTTATAAATCACACGCAAACTACCGTCATTTTGAATGACAACGCGGGAGATTTCCCCCGCCTTGATTCCGCCTGCAACTTCATTGATCGTGATCGTTTCCTCCGATGTGGACCGGTTTTGCACAGCCATGACGACCATGGCGACCGCCGCAACGATCAACAGAAAGGTAACAACAAAAGATTGGCTTCTAGGATTCACTGTGCCTCCAATAATAATTCCAGCGGGCATTATACCAACGAGGACACTTGAGGAACAGTGCCTCGGAAATCTTTATATAATTCTCTAATAATCACTGCGTTTCCGAAGCAGGTTTTGGCACTGGTTTTACTCGATGATCAGCGCCACAGGGCAATGGTCGGAGCCTGGGATTTCATCGTGGATAATAACATCTTTCACGCGTGCAACCAGCGCCTCTGAAACCAGAAAATAGTCTATGCGCCAGCCGACGCCGCGCTGACGGGCAGAATTTATGTAAGTCCACCAGGTATATTGGGCACGATCCGGGTAGAAATGACGATATACGTCTACAAAGCCGTGGTCAAGGAATTTCTGAACCCACGCGCGCTCTTCAGGCAGAAACCCGGAGGTTTTCACATTCTGCTTTGCGTTTTTCAAGTCAATTGGCATGTGGGCAGTGTTGAAGTCGCCAGTGATGATTATGCTCTCTCCTTTTTGATGAAGCGCGTCGCACACTTCAAGTAGTCGCGCATAGAAATCGAGTTTATAGTCCACGCGTTCTTTGCCGCGAGTCCCACTCGGGAAGTAGACGTTGAATAGACAGAAACCAGGATGAAGCGTAGAAATGAGGCGTCCTTCCACGTCGAAGCGCGGATCATCCATGCCAAGTTGAGTCTCGAGCGCGGGAGTCTGCAAAAACGTCGCTACTCCGCTATAGCCCGCCTTTTGAGCCGGATTCCAGATCACATCGTATCCAGAAAAATTTTTCTGCTCATCGTTCAATTGATCGGGACGCGCTTTGATTTCCTGCAGGCAAAGCGCATCTGGTTTTTGTTTCCACACTGGCGCCAATGCCCCTTTTCCGAGCGCGGCGCGCAACCCATTAATATTCCATGTCATTATCTTCATCGGTTTTACTTTATGGTAAACTTTGCACAGGTTTTATAGTATGAACGCGAAGCTAAAATCCATTTTGTGTATTGAAGACGAACCGGAGATGATTGATTTGATGCGGCTGATTCTGGGCCGCCGAGGTTTTGAAGTTAAGGGTGCAACCGGCGGCGCGGAAGGGTTGAGAATGATCCGCGAGGAAAAGCCCGATCTGGTTTTGCTCGATCTGATGATGCCAGAGATGGATGGTTGGGAAGTATATCAGCAAATAAAAGCCGATGAAAAAACGAAAAACATTCCCGTCATCGTTGTAACTGCGAAGGCGCAAAGCATAGATCGAGTCCTGGGTTTGCACATCGCAAAAGTGGACGATTACATCGCCAAACCATTCAGCCCGCAGGACTTGATGAACAGCGTCGAAAAAGTCCTCAAAGCCAAAGAATAACGAGGCGATCCAATTCAAGAGGACGCCTCGTTTTCAATTAACCGGATGCCGAAACAAATTCACGTACTAAATAAGAACAGGATGATTGAGAGTCTGCCGCGTATTCAGTATTGCGATACCTTTCTGACTCAATTACGTGGTCTGACATTCCGCTCCCGCCTCTCGCGTGACGAGGGCCTGCTCCTCGTTGGGACGCGTGATTCACGCCTCGACTCTTCCATCCATATGCTGTTCGTCTCATTCGCTTTAACAGTCGCGTGGATCAACTCGGGGATGACAGTGGTGGACAAAATTCTTGCCAGACCCTGGCGACCGGCTTATTTCTCAAAACACCCGGCAAAATACGTGCTGGAAATTCACCCGGACAGGTGGAGCGACTTCGATATTGGCGATATGGTGGAATTCAAAGATGCGTAAGTTTATTTCTCTCTTCCTGCTATTGGCGGTTGTTTCGATTTTCACTTCCCAACCTGCACTAGCGCAGGCAGGCGGACCCGTATACATTGTGCAACCTGGGGATACGCTTTCATTTATCGCATCGCGATTCAATGTAACGCTCGAACAGATCCTCGCGGCGAATCCTACGATTGATCCCAACTTTTTATCCGCAGGACAGCAAATCGTCATCCCCGGGCTGGAGGGGATCACTGGCATTCTTGAAACTGAAATCATCCCATTCGGCGAAACGCTTCGTAGTTTAAGTAGAAGGACCCAGGTTTCTGACGAGCAAATGAAGAAACTTAACCGTTTGATCAGCCCAACGGAACTGTATGTCGGAGTCAGTTTAATCGTCCCCGTGCAGGAGGGGCAGAACACCCTGAGTACACGTCTCTCAGCATCTGTAGGGGAATCGTTGTTCGAACTTGCGATAAAACAAGGAAGTAATCCGTGGACTCTTGCCTCGGTGAATAAACTGGGCGGCACATGGAATACGATCCCCGGCGATGTGTTGTACTCCCCCACAGCTGGAAACGAGGGTAATGCCGTAACAGGATTACCCTCTGCATTTTTGAGCGCGAGCATTTCTCCGTTGCCAATGACCCAGGGAAGCACGGAGGTCATTCGAGTAATAACACAGGGGAATGTTCCAGCCTCAGGTATGCTGATTGATAATGCTCTCCACTTTTTCCCAGCAAACGATGAACAGATTGCATTACAGGGAGTCCATGCGCTGTTGGAACCGGGAGTGTATCCCTTGCGCGTGGAAGCAACTCTTTCAGACGGGAGTAAGCAGTCTTTTGAGCAAATGGTGCTTGTCACTTCGGGTGATTATCAGGAGATCACGATCTCGGTCTCACCGGAATATCTTGATCCCGCGGTCACAGAACCGGAGCTGCAGCAGATCGTTGGGATCGTCTCTAACGTTTCGCAGGATAAATACTGGCAGGATACTTTCCAAATCCCGGTGGCACTTCCCTATTGTATTAAGGATTGGTTCGGCATTCGCCGGACATATTTAGGAATAGGCTCCGACATAACAACAAACGGCTGGCATAGCGGAGTCGATTACGGCATCTGCTCTGAGTCAAACCCTTATGACATTTACGCACCAGCTGCCGGCAAAGTCGTCTTTTCAGGGCCGCTTACCATTCGAGGCAACGCGACCATCATCAATCATGGATGGGGCGTTTATAGCGGTATGTGGCATCAGAAAGAAAGCCTGGTGGTTGCCGGGCAAGATGTCACAGCCGGACAGTTGGTCGGCCAGATCGGAGACACCGGGCGTGTGACCGGGCCGCACTTACATTGGGAGGTGTGGGTGAACGGCATCCAGGTGAATCCGCTAGATTGGTTGGATCAGGATTACCCTTAAGTTCAAGAAGCGTTGCACTTCATCCCTCTTTATGCTACACTCAAACCAATCCGGAGGTCTTTGTGGCTACCGCAACAATTGTCAATTTTTTGAAACAGGGTGACATTTTCTACCAATTTACGCCCACTCAATTGGAATTGGTAGCCAATCTTTGCCAGGAGGCGACGTTTCAAAAAGACGATTTGATCTTCAAGGAAAACAGCCATAGCAAAGAGCTATACGTCATCGTGCAGGGCGAGGTGGATATTTTTGTTGACCCCTCTCTGGTGAGTTCTGTTGACACGAGCAGTGAAAACAAAATCATTGCCACACTCCGCCGCGGTCAATCGTTTGGAGAAGTGGCGTTAGTGGACGAAGGGTTGCGATCGGCATCTGCATGCGCATCACAAAACGACACACGCTTGTTGATCATCCCGCGTGATAAACTCATCATGCTCTGCGATACGTACCCCCAACTTGGGTATCGTTTGATGTATAATCTCGCCGCAGACTTGGCGATGAAAATCCGCAACACTGACCTGCGCATCCGCGAGCAATTGTTGTACAAACCTCAAGAAAAAAAGTAGGGTTGTCTAAAGGGGAGTGGCTAATTAAGTGTGTTAAGCCACAGAGACCACAGAGATTTAAGTGATGTTTTCTCAATGGGCTCAGTGTGTTCTATGGCTAGGAAGGTTTTTTACTCGCATCGTTCGCCACTCCCTCTAAAGAGACGCTCTTGACCCAATCCTGTATTTGTTTTACCATTAGAACCTGTACTGCGAAATAATAGCCGTGAGAAATCTCGATTCGAAGGGATTTTTTCTCAGGCTTTATTATAAAGAAACATTGAATAGATTCACTGTTGAAGGAGGTGATGCCGACTACGAAGAGCGTTGTCCGCCTGGTTGTCGTATCCACCATAAGGATACTATTTAATCTAACAAATTTTCGGAGGAGTAAGAAAAATGAAACGCTTAAATGTATTGCTTGCGCTGTTAGTCCTCGCAAGCCTCGCTCTTGCGGCTTGTGGTCCAGCACCAACGGAACCGCCCCCCGCTACAGCAGCCCCCACTGATGCCCCAACCGAACCGCCGACCGCGCCCCCCGCGATGTACGAATGTACAGACACCCTCGGTTGTGTGACTGTTGCCCCCGGTGACCCGATCCACTTCGCTTGGATCCAGGCTGTTTCGGGTGCAGTTGCGGCCCTCGGCCAAACCAACGTTAACGGCGCTCAAATTGCGATTGATGACAAAGGTGGCGAACTACTCGGTCACCCAATCCAGTTCGACGGTGAAGATTCATTATGCAATGCCGAAGGTGGTCAAGCCGCTGGTACAAAAATCGCCGCCGATCCAACAGTCGTTGCTATTCTTGGCACGACTTGCTCGAGTGAAGCTCGCTCTGCCATGCCACTAGTTTTCGGGGCCGGGATGGTGATGAGTTCATCTTCCAACACCAACCCCGATTTGACGAACCCCGAGCATCCTGATCATTATCTCGGCTACTTCCGTACTGCGCACAACGACTTGTTCCAAGGACGCGTCGCTGCTGTATATGCCTACAACGAACTTGGTCTGCGAACCGCCGCAACCGTTCATGATGGTTCTCCGTATGCGTTGTCTCTGCAGGAAGTGTTTGCGGATGTGTTCAGGAATTTAGGCGGCACAATCACAGCTCAGGAAGCTGTGAACGTTGGCGATACCGACTTCAAGCCCGTGTTGACCACAATTGCTTCCGGCGCTCCCGAGATCATTTACTTCCCGATCTTCGAACCCGAGGGCAACCTGATGGCTTCGCAAAAGTGCGAAGTCTCTGGTCTCGAAACTGTCGCTCTGATGGGCGCTGACGGTTTGTTCACCTCCGGCTTCGCCGGCACCTCCGGCTCCTGCGCCGTGGGCATGTATCTCTCCAGCCCTTACGTTGCCGGTGATGCAATGGCAGAATTCCTCGAGAAGTACAACGCCGCATTCGGTGAAGGCCCTGCTTCCGGTTTTGCCCCGCACTCCTACGACGCGATGAACATATTCTTCGCGGCTATTGAAGCGGTGGCTCATGTCGATGCTGACGGTACCGTTTATATTCCTCGCGGGGCGTTGCGAGTTGCGCTTTATGCCACAACGGACTTTCCGGGTCTGACGGGTTCCCTCGCCTGCGATGAGAACGGCGACTGTGCCACGGGTGAAGCCCTGGCTGTCTATCAGATCTCCCAAGCCATGGTTGATGGAGCTGAAGATCTCGTTGCCTCCACACCGATCTGGCAACCGGGTCAGTAATCTGATACGCTACATAGCAAATAGCTTAAAATAAAGGCTGTATACTTGATGAGCCGGACAGTATGTGTTTGTCCGGCTCATTATCTAATTCCTGGATAGATATTGTTTCTTGGTAACGAAATGTGATGTTCAGAATTCAAAGCCCATTTCTCACGATTATCATAATTACTTCGGCTTGTGTTCCTGCTAGACCCCAGGCGGGTGAAACTCGAAAATTTGAAACTGACGGTATGGTGCAGATCTATGTTCCAGGTGGCAAATTCGAAATGGGAAGCGAGATGGATGATCCTCGCGCCGACGAAGACGAAAAACCGTCGCATACGGTTTTTCTTGATTCATATTGGATCGATCGCACCGAAGTTACAAATAGGATGTATTCGAAGTGCGTAGCCGCAGGGATATGTACCTCCCCGGCTCATTCTTTTCGTTTTTTGAAATCGGAATATGCAGACCATGCCGCTTTAGGCATCAGTTGGATTCAAGCGGAAGCGTATTGCGAATGGGCAGGCAGGCGCCTGCCCACCGAGGCAGAATGGGAAAAAGCTGCCCGAGGCACCGACGCAAGAATTTATCCCTGGGGCAATAAGTCTCCCGAACCCAAGTTGGTAAACTTTGATCAACAAATCAATGACACCACTGAAGCGGGGATTTATCCGAAGGGAGCCAGCCCGTATGGCGCGCTTGATATGGCGGGTAATGCATGGGAATGGGTGGCAGATTGGTATGATCCGGAGTACTACGCCCATTCCCCAGCATCCAACCCAACTGGTGATGATTTGGGGATTTTGCGAGTTCTGCGGGGCGGCGACCGTGATAGTAATTCAGATAACCTACGCGTCACCGAGCGTTTTTGGGCGTTTCCGGGTCGGAATGATACTGATGGTTTTCGATGTGCCAAATCTGGCTAGAATGTAATATAATACCGCAAATTAATACCTCACCTAAACGCATTCTACGCTCCCGCAGGGTCTCTGACCCTGCGATGCAGCATGCAAAACTAGGCGGTAACACATCGTACCCTTCAGTGCAGACCGCCTTGGAGCACTAGTCCATGAGGCGAGTTAAGACAACGATTACACCCTACGGCATGGAGTTCAATTATGATGCAGAGATTTCTAAATCGAATTAATTTCACGGACATCGCGCTCGGGATTATTGGTGCGGGACTCGTGGGATTGATCGTTATCGGCTCCTTTAAAACCCTGGCGGAGGGGAATTACACAACACGACAATGGCTTGATTTTGTTGTATTTGGAATTGCGCAGGGAAGCATTTATGCCCTGATTGCGCTGGGGTACACTCTTGTGTACGGCATCCTGCGGATGATCAATTTTGCGCACAGCGAAGTATTTATGAGCGGCGCTTTCACTGCCTATTTCGCGGCAGATGCCATGGCAAAATCGGGGTTCTTAAGAGCAAACACTTTTATAGCTATATTGATCCTCTTTGCCATAGCAATGGCTACATCTGTCCTGATCGGTGTGCTCGTAGAACGGATAGCCTACCGCCCACTACGGCGCGCTCCAAGATTGGTGCCACTCATCACAGCGATTGGCGCCTCTTTTTTCCTCCAATATACCTTCAAGGGGTTGTACGGAGATCAATTCAAGGCGTATCCTGAGATCGCAGCGCTTAAAGGCAGTTACACGTTCGGCGATTTCAATATCACAAAGATCCAGATTGTGGTGATCCTTTCGGCGGCATTGCTGATGCTGGGTCTTTACCTGTACGTTCAGTATACAAAAGCCGGCAAGGCGATGCGCGCCGTTTCAGAAGACAAAGATGTAGCCGCCCTCATGGGAATTGACGTGGATGCAATCATCGTTCGCACTTTTGTGATCGGAGCGGCGCTCGCAGGCGCGGCAGGAATCCTGTATGCAATAACATTCCGTCAGGTAAATTTTTTCATGGGCTTCGTTCCCGGAATCAAAGCCTTTACCGCCGCTGTATTGGGTGGGATCGGCAACATTCCGGGCGCGATGGTGGGAGGGCTATTCCTCGGGCTCTTTGAATCGGTCGGCCCTATTCTCTTCCTGGACGGCCTAAATGTCCCGGCGCCCTATCAATTAAAGGACGTAATCGCATTCACCCTGCTTGTCCTTGTATTGCTCTTCCGCCCAAGTGGTATTTTGGGTGAGCGACTCGCACAAAAGAAAGCATAATTCTGATAGGTTGAAGACAGGCTAAACTATGGAAAATAAATCAAACAAAACCTGGTGGTTGCAGGCGATCCAAACCGGCTTGATCGGTGGAATTGTAGCAGTATTGGTCTCCTTGATCGGCATGGTTGAATCCTTTCACGAAAGAGACATCATTGCCGGGCAAATCTCAATGGGAGAAACACTACTCCTCTTAATTGTGGTTACGTTTAGTTATTTTTCCTCCCGCGGAACCGAAGATACCCCCCTCTCAAAAAGATTGACAAGCGGCGCGCTGACCGGTCTGATGGCAGGCGGGCTCGCAGCCGGGCTTGTCTTGCTGGGTAAAGTCGTTAATTTACGCAAGGTTTTGGTCAACGCTTCCCCGAACCTATACAAGATCCTCACGTTTGAGAATGAGAATACAGTGACTGCAGTGATGGTTCTGGTGATCGCAGGTGTGGTGATCGGGTTACTCACAGCACTGGTTCATGTCATTCCTTTGATTTTGAGACGCGCTGCAATTTCTGGATTAACCTTAGCCGCGTTGATTGCCCTCTTACAGGATTTAATCCGCATAACCCTAACTCCCTTCCCGAAAGTAGGCGAATCTCTTGCATGGATGTTTGGGACTAAAGGTGAAGAAGGGTTATCCGTAAGTGGTGCGGTTACAGTTTTCTTAATTGTGACCGTACTAAATTACACTTCTTCCACACGCGGGGATTCACTACGAAAACGCGTGCGCGCCCTGCCAACCCGTGCTCAACAAGGACTTCGCTGGTCGAGCTGGCTTCTACTCTTAGCATTTTTACTGATCTGGCCGCGGATAGCAGGACCCTATCTAAGCGAAGTCACTAATAATGTGGGTATATTTATCCTGATGGGCTTGGGATTAAATATCGTCGTCGGGTATGCCGGCCTGCTTGATCTGGGTTATGTGGCATTTTACGCCCTCGGCGCATATACGATGGCGGTCTTAACAACAACTGGTGGCGAAATCACCGCCAATTTCCAATGGACTTTTTGGGAAGCCCTTCCTGTCGCGATCCTCGGCGCGGTTTTGGCTGGCGTTATTTTGGGCATCCCTGTACTCAAGATCCGAGGAGATTATCTAGCCATCATAACTTTGGGGTTCGGCGAAATCATCCGCATTATGTTCTTATCGGACTTCCTCAAACCACACCTGGGCGGCTCATTTGGAATTGTTTTGATCGCGTCGCCCACCATTGGAAGTTTCGTATTACATACTCCACAGACGCTTTATTATGTGATTTTAGCGGCTTGTATGCTTGCGCTCTTCATTGCATGGCGTCTGCGCGACTCGCGCATCGGGCGCGCCTGGAAAGCCATCCGCGAAGATGAAGATGTGGCTCAGGCTATGGGAATTAATCTAACCACTACAAAATTACTGGCTTTCGCAACCGGCGCAGCCTTCGGCGGCTTGGGCGGTGCAATTTTTGCATCCAAATTATCCACAGTTTACCCTCATAGTTTTGTTTTGTTGGTCTCTATAAATGTGCTTGCCCTCATCATTGTAGGCGGTATGGGTAGTCTTCCGGGGGTTGTCGTCGGCGCCCTACTGGTATTCGGTCTTCCCGAACTTCTGCGTGAATTTTCCGAATTTCGCCTTCTGATTTACGGAGCCCTCTTAATAGTGATGATGATCAGCAAACCCGAAGGATTCCTGCCTGAAGCGGTTCACAAACGGGAATTACATATGGAAGATAATGCTGGCGAGACCGCCGGCGCATAACATAAATCACTACGAGGATATCATTTATGTCCAACATTCTCACAGCGCAAAATGTAACAAAGCGGTTTGGCGGTCTCACGGCTGTCAGCACGCTCCATATCGAGATCCCGGAAAAATCAATTTACAGTGTAATTGGTCCAAATGGAGCGGGCAAAACAACCTTCTTCAACTGCATCACCGGTTTTTATAAACCCGAGGAAGGAGAGATAGTTTTCGATAACCGATCCATTCTTGGGCTTACCTCCGACCAGATCAGCCAGCGCGGCATCTCGCGGACGTATCAAAACATTCGCCTTTTTTCAAACCTGACGGCATTGGAAAACATTCTGGTCGGTCAACATGCACTGCTTAAATCCACATTGTTTGGCCCCATTCTTGGTCTGGCAAGTACCAGACGTGAGGAGGCAGAGGCATTAAAGGAGGCACGCCGTCTGCTGGCTTTTGTATCGCTCGCAGGCAAAGGAGACGTGCTCGCCAGGAATTTGCCCTATGGTGATCAGAGGCGCCTTGAGATCGGCCGCGCACTTGCAAGCAAGCCCAAACTTTTATTATTGGATGAACCCACAGCGGGCATGAATCCAAATGAAACGGAGGACATGACCAAGTTTATTCGCCGCCTGCGTGACGAACTTGGGATCACGATCCTGCTGATCGAACATGATATGCGCGTGGTCATGGGAATCTCGGAAAAAATCACCGTATTGGATTACGGCGAAAAGATTGCGGAAGGAACACCCAAGGATATTCAAGGCAACGAGCGCGTCATCGAAGCCTATCTGGGCCGCGGCAGCGCCGCACAGATCACTGCCTGAACCTGGAGGAGACATTGCCATGCCAATGCTTGAACTTGAAAACATACATACCTACTACGGAAACATCCACGCGCTGAAAGGGATTTCGCTCACAGTTGATCAAGGCGAGATCGTCACATTGATCGGAGCCAACGGCGCGGGTAAATCAACTACCCTTCGCACGATCACCGGCTTGCTGAGACCTCGCAACGGGACAGTCAAACTGAACGGCCAAGACCTGGGGAAACACAAGGCCCACGACATCGTTTATAAAGGCATCGCCATGGTGCCGGAGGGGCGCGGAATTTTTGCCCGCCTCACCGTCACCGAAAATTTGGACATGGGCGCATACAGCCGCACCTCCAAAGAAGAGTACGATACAGATGTTGAACGCGTCTTCACCTTGTTCCCGCGCCTCAAAGAACGCCGCAACCAGGTGGCAGGCACCCTCTCAGGCGGCGAACAACAAATGCTCGCAACCGGACGCGCGCTTATGGCGCATCCAACCATCCTCCTCATGGACGAGCCTTCGATGGGTCTCGCGCCAGTGCTGGTTGAATTGATCTTTTCAACCATCCAACAAATTAATAAAGAGGGCGTAACCATCCTCCTCGTCGAACAAAATGCGTTGATGGCTCTGTCGGTTGCCAATCGCGGATACGTTCTGCAATCGGGTACGATCGTGTTGCAGGATTCAGCCGCGAACCTCAAAAAGGATCCCACGGTCCAAAAGGCTTACCTGGGAATGGAATAAGCAGAAACAGATTGGAAAAAGCGCAGAGGAGAATTCACGCCTCTGCGCTTTTTGATACCAGGATTTATTTCGTCATTGCGAGACCCGTCAGGGTCGAAGCAATCTCCTCCTACAATAAGGAAAACCATGCTCATCCTCAATGCAAACGAAGTCCGACAGGCGCTACCGATGAAAGAAGCGATTGCCGCCATGAAGGACGCCTACGCCTCGCTTTCAGACGGGACGGCTGTCGCGCCGCTTCGGACGCGTTTGCCCATCCCAAGCCGTGACGCGATCAGCCTGTTCATGCCCGCCTACATGAAGTCGAATTCGGGCGAGGCGCTCGCCGTCAAAGTAGTGTCGTTGTACCCATCCAACCCCGCGCGCGGACTCGCCTACATTCAAGCCGCAGTGCTGGTCTTCGATGTA
>Ga0247727_10011828_pt1 | contig 15128 bp, 8 predicted proteins | sample WisWelCaveWW1625_FD_202498 | JGI IMG/M metagenome (GOLD analysis project Ga0247727, IMG submission 202498) | Biofilm microbial communities from Wishing Well Cave, Virginia, United States - WW16-25 | ecosystem: Environmental > Aquatic > Deep subsurface > Groundwater > Cave microbial mat | place... | reverse complement strand
AAACCTGTTCGTGCACTGGCATCTCGGCGTTCGGCCCGCGGCTGGAGTGTAAGAGCCGGATGAGGCGAGAGCTTCACGTCCGGTTCTGTGAGAGCGGGGGGGTGAAATCCCCCCCCGCTACTCGACCGCTGTCAACGTTCCCACCAGCCGATCCTGCGTGGCGGTACAATCCCTTTGTGAACGTTCCGCCTTTCGGCCCCGCTCTTTCGGGATGTCCTGATCTTCCGCAGGGCAAGACCGTCCGCCCTGGCGGTACAGGTCGTTACCTTGCCGAAGTGCCGGTGCGCCGGGCCGCTGGCCGCGCCAGGAGCCTAGTCCGTTGACGGGGCTGCTCGACGCGTTGCTGGCCCTCATCGCCGCGAGCGTCTTGAACGCCGCCGTGATCTACAACATCCGCGCTCGAGCTCACCCGTCGGACAGCGGGTTCCTCGCGCGCGTGTATCTCTGGACCGTGCTGCTCAGATGGACGCTGGCCGTGATGCTCAACATCTTCGTGGGCAACTCGGCATTCGCCGCGGCATTCTGGGGAGACTCCGGCTCCTACGACACTGGCGGCTACCAGCTCTCCTTGAAGTGGGCGGGCGAGCCGATCACGACGGCCTACATGTCGACCGCAATCAGCGGCTACGGTTGGGTGTACTTCGTGGGAGCCGTCTACTACATCTTTGGCCATAACCAGCTGCTCGTGCAGCTGCTGAATGGCGTCATGGGAGGGCTCACGGTACTGGTGATCTATGCGATCGCCGCAAGGCTCTTCGATCGTTCCTCGGCGCGCTGGGCGGCCCTCTTCATGGCGTTTTTCCCGCAGATGGTTTTCTGGTCGACGGGGATGTACAAGGACCCTGCGATCCTGCTCTGCATCGCCGTGGCGATGTACGCCGTCGTGAGACTTCGCGACAGCCTGTCGATGTCGATGATCGGCCTTTTCGTCGTTGCGCAGGTCGTGCTCATCACCCTGCGTTTCTACATCGCCTACTTCGTCCTGTTCGCCGCACTGGCCACCTTCGTCTTCGGACAGCGCCGCGGCGCGGTTCGAATGGTCTTCACGTACGCCCTGCTCGGGGCGCTTCTCTTCGGGGCGCTCACCGTGGCGGTCAAGCGGGAGACTCTCGAGCAGCAGGCGAGCTACCTGACACTCGAGCGGCTGCAGGTGACGCGCGAGGATCAGGCCATGTGGGGCCGCTCGGGCTTTGGCCAGGATCACGACGTGTCGACGCCGACGGGTGCCCTCGCTACGCTCCCGATCGGGCTTATGTACCTTCTCTTCGCGCCCTTTCCCTGGGCGGTCTCGGGTCTCCGGCAGGCCCTAGTGATGCCAGAGACCCTTGTCTGGTACGCCCTCATGCCGGCCTTTGTCAGGGGCCTCGCCTTCGGATTGAGGCGACAGTTCCGAGCGATCCTGCCGATCGCCGTCTTCGCGGTGAGCCTGACCCTCGCCTACGCCCTGATGCAAGGCAATATCGGAACCGCCTACCGACAGCGCACCCAGGTCACCATGTTCTTCTTCGTCTTCATGGCGGTCGGGATCGTCGAGAAGCGACGTCAGCGTTCCGTGCGTGTGGTGCCAGCGGTCCTCCCCACCGCACTGTCTCGTCAACCGTGACAGACTTGTTGGACGGCGTCGTCGCCGTCCTGGTCGCGGCGACGCTCAACGCCGTCGTCGTGGGCGGGGTCCTGCTGACGGCACCTGCGAGCGAGAAGGCTTTCCTGACCCGGGTCTACCTGAGCACGCTGTTACTGCGCACTTTGATGGCCCTGGCCCTCAACGCCTCCGTCGGCACGTCGGGAGTCGCCGCCGCGTTCTGGGGGGACTCCGGCACGTACGATGCCGAAGGGGACCTGCTCGCACGCCGCTGGCATGGGGAGAACACGAGCACGTTGCTGACCCAGGCGGTGAGCGGCTACGGGTTCGTCTACTACGTTGCGGCCTTCTACTACGTCTTCGGGCGCAACCAGCTGCTTCTGCAGCTCCTGAACGCGACGATTGGCAGCCTGACGGTGCTGGTCGTCTACGCGATCGGCCACCGTCTCTTCGGCCACGCAGTGGCTCGCTGGGCCGCTCTCTTCATGGCGTTCTTCCCTCAGATGCTCTTTTGGTCCGCCGGGATGTACAAGGACCCTTCCGTCCTGCTGTGCATCGCCGTGGCTATGTACGCGGTCTTGCGCCTGCGGGAATCGTTCTCGCCCAGAATGGCCATCCTGCTCGGGGTTGCTACCTTGGGGCTGCTGACGCTCCGCTTCTACATCTTCTACTTCGTGGCACTGGCCGCTCTGGCGGCCTTCGTGTTCGGCATGCGGGGCCGACTCGGCCCGCGCTTGCTTTCCTACGGCTTTGTGATCGTGGCCCTGGTCGGCGCCTTCTCCCTGGCAGTTAAAAAGGAAACCCTGGAAGTCCAGAGCGCGTTCATGACGCTCGAGCAGATGCAGGTCACCCGGGTGGACCAGGCGATGTGGGGCAAGTCGGCCTACGGTACCCAGTACGACGTGTCGACTCCCGCGGGTGCCCTCCAGGCGTTGCCGGTCGGCCTGGTCTACCTGCTCTTCGCGCCGTTCCCCTGGGCCATCAGCGGCTTTCGGCAGGCGCTGACGCTGCCCGAGACGCTGGTGTGGTACGCGCTCATGCCGGCATTCGCGCGCGGTCTCGCCTATTCGGTACGGCGGCGGCTCCGTGACGTGCTGCCGATCCTCGTCTTCGCCGCAACGCTGACGATCGCCTACGCCCTGATGCAAGGGAACGTGGGCACGGCCTACCGCCAGCGGACTCAGGTCACGATGTTCTTCTTCGTTTTCATGGCGGTGGGAATCGTCCAGCGGAGTCGGCAGACGACGCAGCAGCCCTTCGAGCCGCTGCTGGCGACAGCGAAGGCCGCCACCGGAACGACCGCCATCGTGGACTACGACTTCGTTTGTGACGAGCTGGTGGGCGTCAGCCAGAGAGGCTTGCAAGCGAGCGTGAAGGTCGATCCAGGGGCCCTTCCCCCGCGACGCAGAACCGTCGACGGCCCGGATAGCGACGTCGTTCGCGAAGAGGCCAGCACCGGGGACAAGAAGCCGGGGTCGAGTCGACGCGAGCGCCGCCCGTGAGATCGAGCTTCGCAGCGGCGCTGCGCTGTGCGGCGTGCGGCGAGGCACTCGCCTTCGACGACGGCGGCGCCGGCTCCGGCGCGGTATTCGAGGGAGCCCTGAGATGCACCTGCGGGGCCGGTTTCCCCGTGATCGCCGGAATTCCGCGCATCCTGCCGAACGCGACTGCGGCGACGCTCGCCGACGAGCATCCCGTCTTCTTCCAGAGGTTCCCCGCACTGCGCCCGCCGAGCGCGAACGGTGCCCGGCCGGATTCCGTACGCACTCTTCGGGCTTTCGGTGACGAGTGGCAGCGGTTCCCCGAGCTGCTCGCAGTCCACCGGGGGATCTTCGACTGGTACTTCGAGGGGCCGGAAGCGCTCCGGTGGAAGGGCCTCAAAGTACTCGACGCGGGCTGTGGCATGGGCCGTTGGCTGCACTTTGCCCGCGAAGCCGGGGCTCGGATCGTCGGGATGGATGTGAGCGGCGCGATCGACGTGGCGGCCGTGCGGGAAGGCGATCACGCTGACTTCGTACAAGCCGACCTGCGCTTTCCGCCGTTCGCTCCGGAGAGCTTCGACCTCGTCTACTGCTTGGGTGTCGTCCATCACCTCGAGGAACCGATCGTGGGCGTACGGGCGCTCGCGAGGCTGGTCCGCCCCGGCGGCGAGCTCCGACTCTACGTCTACCGCACTCTCGAGGACGAGCCGCGATGGAAGCGCCTCCTCTTCGGGGTCGTGGCGGCGGTGCGACACGTCACGACGCGGTTGCCCTACCCAGCGGTGCATGCCGTCTCGTGGCTGGTGGCCGCCGCAGCCTCCGGGGTCTTCCTCTGGCCGCGTCGCCTCCTGAGGCGATCGGAGTGGGGCGATCGCCTGACGCGCGGCCTTCCGCTCGTTCACTACGCGGGCGTGCCCTTCCGCATGGTCGTGTCGGAGCAGTTCGACCGCCTGGTCGCGCCGATCGAGGGCCGCTTCCGCAGGGACGAGGTCGAGCGCTGGCTACGCGATGTCGGATTCGAGGTAGTCGCGGTCCTACCCGGTCTCGGCTGGCGGGCGATCGGCAAGCGCCCGACGACGGACAACCGTCAAGAACGGTCTTGAAGCACCCAGCGCTATCATGGCTCAGGCTCGAGAGCCTCGATGGCTACGTGGGATCTGATCGCCGATAAGACGCTGGACCTTCGCAGAAGCGTAAGCGTGGTTTAGTCTTGGCTGAGCGCGTCACTCGCCTCCCATGTCCCAAGCTCGGCGGAGAGGTGGAGCTCACGGCGGAGCGCGAGGGCCACATCCGCGAGCGCAATCCGGACCTCCTGCCGGACCACAGAGAGAGGATTGGGGAGACGCTCGCCGATCCCGACGTCATCCGACGTAGCGTCCGCATGACGACGGCCCGCTTGTTCTCGAAGTGGTACAATGACTTGCGAAACGGCCGACACGTGGTGGTCGTCGTCGTGAGCGAGGGCGGCGCGACCGCCCGACACTGGATCGTCACGGCCTACAGCGCTCGGCGCCTCGGCGAAGGAGAGGTCGAATGGCAGCGAAGCTAGCGTTCCAGTACGACCGCGGGGCCGATATCCTGCACATCAGCAACCGACCCGCGTACGCCGAGCAAGAGACCGAGGAGCTGGGCGACGACGTGATCGCCCGTATCAACCCGCGAACTGGCGAAGTGGAGAGCCTCGAAGTGCTGTTCTTCTCCACGCGCTTGCTGCGCAGCGACCTGTTCGAGCTGCCCGTCACCGCGGATCTCCACAGGGCCGGGTAGCTCTCTCCGATCTCCGTTGGCCTGCCGGCGATTCGCTCTATCTGGCTCATCGCGACCGAGGTAGACCGCTACCTGTAGGCCCAGCGGCAGGACTTCGAGTGGCAGCGGTTCCCCGAGCTGCTCAGGAACACCAGGCGATCTTCGACTGCTACTTCGAGGGGCCTGAACCGGCCCGGTGGCAGGGCCTGCGGGTGCTCGACGCCGGCTGTGGCATGGCCGCTGGCTGCACCTCGCCCGCGCGGCCGGGGCCGACATCGTCGGGATGGCCCTCTCGTCCACTACGCGGACGTGCCGTTCCGCGCCGCACGACCTGGTGCCGATGCTCCGCTCGGACCTCGCGCCCGCGCGCGGAGAGGTGACGACATGGCTCGACAAGCTCGTCGCTAAGTGTCGCGAGCAGCGCCATAGTGCTCCCTCTTGCCGCTCACGAGCTTGAGTTCCCTCGAACGGCTGAACGGCGCGGGAGACATCGTGCCCGAGCTCCTCAGCGACGACGCTGCGCTGCAGGCCATCATCCGGGAGCACCCGGGTCTCAAGTGGAAGGCGCTCTACGTGAGGAAGCGCCTCAGCGTCGCCGAAGGCGAGGGCGAGCCGACCGAGTAGCGCCCGTCCCCCTTCGGCCCCGCGGCTTAACCCTCCTGCCCCGGCAGCTTTACCCTTCTCGGAAGTCGGGTTCGAGATGGTGGCGGCTCCGCCCCGGCTCAGCTGGCGGGCGATCGGCAAGCGGCCGCACGTGAAGGCAGCCCGACTGGAAGGAACCAGACCTAGCCTTTCCGGCGCCGTGACGTCCGGCGATGACCGCTACGGGACCTCCGCGGGGTCCGGGGGGAAGAGCCCCGGATCCAGCCCGCGCTCGAAGCGCCTACCTTCAGAAGCCAAGCCAATCCGATTTTAGCCTGTTCCAATGCCTAGTTATATACAAGCACTTCATGTAACCTCGGAGATCGTGGCGGTCCAGCGTCTTCGAACGAGTCCGACGCGGTGCCTTTCGGCATGGTCGTTGCCCATCAAGGTGCCAGGGGAAGTGCCGATGTCCGAGTTCCAGTCAGGCCGCAGTCCGCTCCGAATGGGCTCCTCTCTGCCCAAGGCCTTCTGCACTCTCCTTGAGCTCGCCTGGTGCATGACGCTGGCTTCGAACGCCAGCGCCTTCGATTCGGCGTTCAAGCAAGCAACCGCGATCGCCGCCGCACCCGCGGGCTGGGGGGGCACTTTCACCTTCGCCAACCTGGGCACCAGCAACAACGGCTATGCCACCACAGCCAGCAATGGCACAGCCAACGGCGGCGTGGCCAGCACCTTCGGCTTCGGCGTTCCCACGGGCGCGGTGATCCGGGGCATCTCGGTCCAGGTCGAGGGCAGCGACGGCACCGTGGGCCAGACGGTGAACTACTCGGTGGACCTCTCGTGGGACGGCACCAACTACACGACGGCGAAGACCAGCAGCTTCATGGGCACGACCGACGTGCTGCAGCTCGTGGGCGGCGACTCCGACACATGGGGGCGGACCTGGACGGCCGCGGAGCTCTCCGACGCCAACTTCCGGCTGCGGATCTACCGAAACCTCGCCGGCAGCACCGGCAACCTGCAGATCGACCGGGTCCGAGTCAATGTGACCTACGACCCACCTGGCTATAAGCCGCCGCCAACCTTCGTCCGGACGGGCTCCTACGTCGGCAACGGGGTGAACGGTCGGTCGATTACCGGCCTAGCCATGCAACCGAATGTCGTCATCGTCACGTCGGACGACACGTGCGTCGCCCTGCCTTATTTCAACGACCCCTGCGGCCACACGACAGTGATGCGCACCTCCACCATGCCCGCGAACGTCTCGAAGTCCGCCTACTCGAACGCCTACCCCCCGCTCGTCGACCGGATCAAATCGTTGGACGCAGACGGCTTCAGCGTGGGTGAGCCACCCGACCACAAGGACATCTTCAACGGCGGGACCGCCGACAACGACGATCCGACCTCGCCGATCCACTGCGCGAACCACGCCGGTGTCCTCTACTACTGGGTCGCCTTCGACGAGGCGCCCGGCGAGATCAAGGTCGGTTTCTACGACGGCAACAGCACCGACAACCGCTCGATCACAGGCGTGGGCTTCCTGCCCGATCTCGCCCTGGTGCTGCCCGAGGACGTCGGGCTCCCCGTCTACCGCACCTCCTCGATGGGGGGCGACGTGTCGTACACCTTCGCTGTCGACAGCCCCTCGATCGACGCGATCCAGCTGCTCCAGGCGGACGGCTTCCAGGTGGGCTTCGGCGACCCCTCGCCCAACGCGAAGTGGGCTATCAACACCTCCGGGATCAGGTACCACTACGTCGCGTGGAAGGAGGCCGCGGGCCGGATGGACGTCGGCTCCTACACGGGCACCGGCGTCGACCCGCTCAATGTGGCAGGCGTGGGCTTCCAACCGGAGTACCTGATCGTCAAGCGAGCGGCGCTCGTCGGCGGACCCGACAGCGACGCGCCGGTGGTCAAGTCCGCCGGCATGGGGAACGCGGTCGACCGGACGCTGTGGGTTCTCTGTTACATCAACTGCGATCCCACCAACCTCGTGCAGGCGCTTCAGACGACCGGATTCCAGGTCGGCGGAAACACGGCCGTCAACACGGCCGCCGCCCCCAACACCTACTACTGGATGGCATTCGGAGGGCAGCGGCCGATCGAGAACTACCGCTCGATCGGAACGAACGCCACGCCCTGGGTGGCGGGCCAGGTGACCGTCACGAACGGCTCTCCCGTGGTCTCCGGCATCTCGGGCACGCAATGGCTGACCGCCAACCGCGGCCGTGGCGACTACATCACCATCACCGGCCAGGGGACGTACACCATCCTGGGGGTGACCGCCGAGGACTCGCTCACCCTGACCTCACCTTTCGCCGGCACGGGCACCTACAACTACAGCATAGGCCGCAAGTTCACGACGATCGACGCGTGGCGTGTGTGCGTCGAGGCCGCGGCCGCGGGGGCCTGCGGCGTGGATCCGGACGTCGCCAGCGCGAACCTCATCAACGACAATCGGACCGAGGTCGGCATCCTCTACAAGGACAGCGCGTTCACGGGCCTCGGGGGCGGCGGCAACGGCATCGTCTGGATCGGCGAGAGCGACTCGATCACGACGGACGCCACCCACAAGCTCACCCTGACGGCCGATGGCGTCAACCGCCACGCCGGGGTGGCCTGGAACGGCTCCGGGGCGCCGCCCCACGTGGTCCTGGACGGGGCTCTGGGCGCGAACAAGGAGGGCTCGATCTACCTTTGTGCGGCCCATACGCACATCGAGTGGATCGAGATCCGCCGCGTGCGCGGCTCGAGTGCCGCCGGCATCAAGCTCGATTGCGGCGGTCCGACATCCGTCGCGACGGCGGGCGTCCTCGTCAACAACGTCATCCTCCACAACAACCTGAACGGCATCCTGACGACGAACGCCGACCTCGCTGCCGGCAGCAGCATCACCGTCCGCAACTCGGTCGTTCACCACAATACGAGCGCCGGGATCCACTCCACGTTCGCAAGCCTCACGACCACGGTCCAGAATTCGACTGTCTTCGGCAACGGTGCCGAAGGCGTCCGTCAAGAGGCCGGAACCGTCATCGCCACGAACGTCATCTCGATGAACAACACGGGCCAGGATTTCCGTTCGGTCGCCGCGGCCAACCAGTCCTACAACATCTCCCAGGATGCGGCGGCCTCGGGTGGCGCCTTAGGCACCGGGTCGATGGCCAGCCACAGCGCGAGCGACGTGGCGCAGGGTTCTGGCAGCTGGGTGGTGTTCGAGAACATCACGATGGCGCCGTACAACCTGCACCTGAAGACGAGCACGGTGAACAAGGCCGTCGACTTCGGCACCAGCCTGCTCGCGACCGCCCTCTTCCGGAACGACGTCGACAACCAGCTGCGGCCAGGAGGCGCGGCGTGGGACATCGGGGCGGACGAGCTGAACGGCTTCACGGCGGTGAAGCTCGGCGCTTTCTCGGCACAGGGCTACGACCAGGCGGCGCTGGTCGAGTGGCAGACGGCGTCCGAGCTCGACAACCTCGGCTTCCATCTCCATCGCGCATCGTCCGCGGCGGGTCCGTGGACGCGGCTGAACGCGTCGCGGATCCCGGGTCTCGGCTCGTCGCCCGAGGGCAGGCGCTACTCCTGGGCCGATCGGGGTCTCATGAACGGGGCGACGTACTACTACCGGCTCGAGGATGTCGATCGTTCGGGGCTCGTGACGTCGCACGGACCGGTGTCCGCGGTTCCGGTCGCAGGCGTGCCGCTGCCCGCCGCGGTCGAGAACGCCGGCGCCTCCGAGCAGAGCCCTGGGCCGACCCCGGGCGCCCAGTGGAAGGCCCACGGCGATCCGTCGGAGCTGTCGTTCCGCGTGCTGCAGCGCACCGCGCGCGGCGTGACGCTCGAGCTTCGCACGGGGGGCTTCTACTCGCAGGCCCAACCGGACGGCTCGGTGCGGCTCCATGTCCCTGGCTTCTTCGACACCGCCGATCCGGGCCTGCCCACGCTGCCCGTCAAGCGCACGTGGGTCGACGCCGTCGTCGGGCGTGGCGCCCGCATCGTCTCCGTGCGTGCCGGCGACGTTCGGGCCTTCCCGGGGCTGCTGCCCGCGCCCGCCGGCGCCCCCGAGGCCCTGGCCCGGCCCGACGGAACGTACCGTGCGTCCTTCCGCCGCGTCCGCCCGCACGATCCGGGCGGGCTCTTCCCGCGCACGTCAGCTCGCGTGCTCGAGGCCGCGTTCCAGGAGCAGACCAAGAAGGCCTACCTCGAGCTCGCGCCGCTGCGGCTCGACAGCCCGCGCCGACGGCTCGTCCTCGCGCGCCGCCTCGTCGTGAAGATCGCCTTCGACGGCCGTGTCGAGGGCGAGACGAGTGCGGGCGGCTCGAAGGGCCGAAGGCGCCCGCCCTCGCGGCGCAACGAAGAAGGCAAACTCCTAGTGAGGTTCGCAGCGCGCGCGGAGGGCCTGTACGCCGTCTCCTGGGAGAGCCTCGGCGCGGCCGCTGCACTCCAGGAGCGCGGAGGCCAGGCTCTCCTGAGCTCCTGGCTGGGCCTGAGCCGTCTGGGGCAGGCGGTGGCGTTCCACGTGGAGCCGCGGGCGGATCTATTCGGGCCGGGATCGACGCTTTACTTCGTGGCGCAGGGGCCGGAGGCGGCCTACGGGAGCGAGACCGTCTACGAACTGGCGATTGCCTCTGGAGGCGTCCAGATGCCGGTGGAGCGCGCAGCCCGCAGCGCCGGCACGGCGCTCGTGCCCGCGCTCGTGACGACGCGCTCCTACGAGCAGAACACGAACTATCTCCCCGCACTCCTGAACGCCCGCGATCTCTGGTTGTGGGATTTCGGGCTTCTGGCCCCGAACGGGCGTGACTATGCCTTCTCGCTCTCTGCTCCGACCGCGGCACCCGGGCCGGCCCTTCTCTCGCTCGATCTGCAGGGCGGCTCGGACGCGGCGAAGCTGGACCCGGACCACCAGGTGCGCGTCTTCGTGAACGGCGTTCCCGTGGCCGAGGCGCACTGGGACGGGCTCAACGCGTCCCGCTTCGAGACGAGCTTCGATGCCTCGATCCTGACCGAGGGAGTGAACACGCTCCGGCTCGAGAACGTCGACACGACGGGAGCGTTCGACTCGGTCGTGTACCTCGACCGCTTCGCGATCCAATACCCGCGGAACCTGGTGGCCGAGGGGGGTCGGCTCGAGGGTCGTTCGCCCTCGGCGGGCCTCGTTCGGGCGGCGGGTTTCTCGCCGGGAGCGCTGCTGCTGGACGTGTCGGGACCGACTCAGAAATGGCTGACGCCGACCGTGTCGGGCAGCGAGCTCGTGTTCCCGGCCGCGGCGCAGAAGAGCTACCTGGCGGTATCCCCGGAGGCGGTGCTGCGTCCGGAGATCCGTCAGGCGGCGGCGTCCTCGCTGCGAGCGGGCTCGCAGCAGGTGGACTGGATCGTGATCGCTCCGCAGGAGCTTTTGCCGGCGGCCGAGCCTTTGCGGGTGCACCGGGAGAGCCAGGGACTCCGCGCCATGGCGGTGTCGCTCGAAGAGATCCAGGACGAGTTCGGCTTCGGCGAGCGCTCGCCGCAGGCGATCCGCGACTTCCTCTCCTACGCGTACCACCACTGGGCGGCTCCTTCGCCGCGCTACGTGCTGCTGCTGGGGGACGCGTCCTCCGACGCCAAGGGCTTCCTCCCGACAGCCGCGCGCAAGGACCTGCTGCCCTCGCCGCTCGTGAAGACGACGTTCCTGTGGACCGCCTCCGACCCGTCGCTTGGCGCGGTGAACGGCGACGACGCGATCCCCGACCTCGCGATCGGACGCTTGAGCGCGGGCTCGCTGGCGGAAGCCGAGGCGGCGATCCAGAAGATCCTCGCCTTCGAGACGAGCGGCCAGACCCTCGCCGGCAACGCAGTGCTGGTCGCCGACAACCCCGACCTGGCGGGCGACTTCGAGGCGAATGCGAACGACATCGCTTCGCTGCTCCCCGGCCGGCAGGTGGAGCGCATCTTCCTCACGGGGCTCGGTTCCGGGACGAGAAGCGCGGTGCTGAACGCCTTCGATGGAGGCGCCTCGCTCTTCTCCTACGTGGGGCACGGCTCGCAGGGTGTGTGGGCCTCGGAGGGTATCCTGCGTGCCCAGGACGTCGCTCTCCTCCAGCCCCAGCCGCGCCAGCCCTTGCTGCTCACGATGACTTGCTCCAACGGCTACTTCATCTCACCCTGGTCCAACGCGCTCTCCGAAAGGCTCGTCCTCGTTCAGGACAGGGGCGCCATCGCCGCCTTCTCCCCCTCGGGGCTCTCGCTCGACGACGCCGCGCACCTCTTCCACCGCGCCCTCGTCCAGCAGCTCGAGGCGGGAGGCCACGAGAGAGTCGGCGACCTCGTCCTCGCCGCCCAGAAGGACTACGCCGACACGGGCGCCTTCCCCGAGCTCCTGTCCATCTACCACCTCTTCGCCGACCCCGCGCTCAAGGTCCGGTAGCCCCGCACGGCTGATCTTGGATCCAAAGGGCTGCGGGATGGAAACCTCCTCTATGCAGGTACCGGCACGAGTGTTGCCCCCTTGGGTGGCGGGGCAGTGGGGATGTCCGATTTTGTGCCGACAGACACGGTGAAAAACGCGTCGAGCCAGGCTGCGACCGGGAGGCAGGCCAGCCTCCTATGCGCGGTCTCGGCGCTCGTCCCCTGTTTGATACTGGTATCGAGCGCCAGCGCCTTCGACTCGGCGTTCAAACAAGCGACCGTGATCGCCGCCGCGCCCGCGGGCTGGGGGGGCACTTTCACCGTCGCCAACCTGGGCACCAGCAACAACGGCTATGCAATCACCGCCACCAATGACCCGGCCAACGGCGGTGTTGCTCGCACCTTTGGCTTCGGCATCCCTACGGGCGCGGTGATCCGGGGCCTCTCGGTGCAGATCGAGGGCAGCGACGGCACCGCGGCCCAGACGGTCAACTACTCGATCGACCTCTCGTGGAACACCGGCACCAGCTACACGACCGCGAAGACGAGCAGCTTCACGGGTACCACCGATGTGCTGCAGCTTGTGGGCGGCGACGCCGACACATGGGGGCGCACCTGGACGGCCGCCGAACTTTCGGACGCCAACTTCCGGGTGCGGATCTACCGGAACATCGCGGGCAGCACCGGCAACCTACGGGTCGACCGGGTTCGGATCAACGTCACCTACGATCCGCCGGGGTACATACCTCCGCCGGTGAACCTGCGGACCGGCTCCTACGTGGGCACTGGCGTCAACGGGCGTGGGATCACGGGACTCGGCTTCCGGCCCGACCTCGTGATCGTCACGTCCGACGACACCTGCGTCGCCCTGCCCTACCTGGTCAACCCGTGCGGTCATACGACGGTGATGCGCACGTCCACCATGCCCGCCAACGTCTCCAAGGCGGCCTACTTCTACGCCTACCCCCCGCTCGTCGATCGGATCCAGTCCCTGGACGCAGACGGCTTCAGCGTCGGTGAGCCGCCCGACCACAACTCCATCGCCAACGGCGGGACCGCCGACAACGACGACCCGACCACGCCGTATCACTGCGCCAACCACGCCGGTGTCTTGTACTACTGGGCCGCCTTCAAGGAGCTCCCGGGCGAGATCGACGTCGGCAACTACGACGGCAACAGCACCGACAACCACTCGATCCCGGGCGTCGGCTTCCAACCGGACCTGGTGCTGGTGCTGTCCGAGGACGGCGAGCGCGCCGTCTACCGCACCTCCACGATGGCGGGCGACGTGTCTTACACCTTCGACGGAGACAGCCCCTCGATCGACGCGATCCAGCTGCTGCAGGCGGACGGCTTTCAGGTGGGCTTCGGCGACCCCTCGCCCGACGCGAAGTGGGACCTCAACTTCACGGGCGTCAAGTACCACTACGTCGCGTGGAAGGAGGTCGCGGGCCGGATGGACGTCGGCTCCTACACGGGCACCGGCGTCGACCCGCTCAACGTCGCGGGCGTGGGGTTCCAGCCGGAGTACCTGATCGTCAAGCGAGCGGCGGCCGTCGGCGGACCCGGCAGCGACACGCCGGTGATCAAGTCCGCCGGCATGGGGAACGCGGTAGACCGGACGGCCTGGGCCCTCTGCTACAACAACTGCGATCCCACCGACCTCGTCCAGGCGCTTCAGACGACCGGATTCCAGGTCGGCGGAAACACCGGCGTCAACGCTGCCGCCGCCCCCAACACCCACTACTGGATGGCGTTCGGCGGCCAGCAAGCGACCTTGTACTACCGGTCGATCGGGACGAACGCCACGCCCTACACGACCGGCCAGGTGACCGTCACCAATGGGTCTACGGTGGTCGCGGGGGGCGGCGTCACGCCCCCGGACTGGGTGACGGCCAACCGCGGCCGCGGGGATCAGATCACGATCACCGGTCAGGGGACCTACACCGTCCTCGGTGTGAGCTCGGCGACCTCGCTGACGTTGACCGCGCCCTTCGCGGGCACCAGCGCCACCTACTCCTACTCCATCGCCCGCCACTCCACCGGCCTCCAAGCCTGGTACGACTGCGTCGACGGCACCACCCTCTGCACCGGCGGCGGCGCCAACCTGGTGACCTCCCAGCGGAAGGAGGTCGGGATCGCGTACAAAGACGGGATTCTCAGCCTCGCTGCGACGGCGCAATGGGACACCGCGACCACGAGCGCCACTTACGACATCACCTTGACGGCCGACCCCGGCAACCGGCATCTCGGCGTTTTCGGGAACGGCGTCATCGTCAACCAGAACGGCAACACCTTTCGGGCCTACAACAACTTCATGACGTTCGAATGGCTGGAACATAGGAACCACACTCGGGTTCACCACTTGGGCAGCCTCGGTTCACCGAACAAGCTCGTCGTCCGGTACTGCCTGTTTGATTCGACTGTGGGCAACCCGCTGAACTATAACAACGTTCGCGACCTCGACGCCTACAACAACATCTTCTGGGGCTCGAGCACTGCGATAGACCCCACCGGGGTGGACCCCGACGTCTCCACGGCGAACATCTACAACAACACCTTCTACAACGTCGCCACCGCCGTCGCTGTCGGAACCTTTGCTACCGTGACCCTGCGCAACAACATCGCGCTCGCCTGCGGGGGAAGCTGCTATAGCGGGACGTTCGCCGCCAGCAGCAACAACATCTCGAGCGACGCCACCGGGTCGGCAGGGCTCATCAGCCTGACCGCGACCACTGACCCGGTGACGTGCACCGACCCCGGGGGACAAGGATGCGTGACCTTCCAGACCCTCGGCGCGACCCCCAACCTGCACCTGAAGGCCGCTACGGGCTACACCAACAAGGCGGTCGACGCCGGCGCGAACCTCGGCGCCCTGATTGCACCGCTCGACATCGACCGGCAGGGCCGCGTTGGAACGTGGGACATCGGCGCGGACGAGCTGAATGGCTTCACGGCGGTGAAGCTCACGGGCTTCTCGGCTCAGGGCTACGACAAGGCGGTGCTGCTCGAGTGGCAGACGGCGTCGGAGCTGAACAACCTCGGCTTCCATGTCTACCGCGGGCGGTATACGGATGGTCCCTGGACGCGTCTCAATCCCTCGCTCATTCCTGGGCTCGGCTCCTCGCCCGAGGGCAAGCGCTACACTTGGTCCGACACCGGCCTCACGAACGGCCTGACCTACTTCTACCGGGTCGAGGACGTGGACCGCTCCGGGGTCGTCTGAGCCTGCCCCGATTTGGTGGACGGGTTGATTGTGTTGCCAGCGTCTGACTGCTGTCGATTGTATGTTCCGTTCGTGGTGAAGAGGAGAGGCCGAGCGAATCCCCGCGACGGAGCGCCGCCGG
>Ga0247727_10011827_pt1 | contig 15128 bp, 10 predicted proteins | sample WisWelCaveWW1625_FD_202498 | JGI IMG/M metagenome (GOLD analysis project Ga0247727, IMG submission 202498) | Biofilm microbial communities from Wishing Well Cave, Virginia, United States - WW16-25 | ecosystem: Environmental > Aquatic > Deep subsurface > Groundwater > Cave microbial mat | place... | reverse complement strand
GCAAGCGGCGAGCATGATCCAGCTGGGCACTGTCACGCGAGCGACCTCCCACCAGTTCTCGAGTACTGCCATTTGGACGAGGAGAAGAAAGGCGACGAACGTCGCGAGTGCGAGCGCGGGCAGAGGGTCGCCCTTGGGTCGCGTCTTGATCGATAGATCGGCGATGCGCCACGATTCGAGGGTCGCGCGGAAGTAGATCGCCACCATGAGCACGAAGCCAATCACGCCCACCTCTGCGAGGAGGGCGACGTAGCTCGAGAACGGCGACGACAGGGCAATCGATCCGAGCACAGCGGTAGCCGTCTCCAAGCGCGGAACGACGTACCGGTCGGACACGTCAGTGCGGTACGGCTCCCCCCCGGTTAGCGCAGCCGCGTACGGCTGGGCCGCGCCCTCGGCACTGGCAGGGTCCCCGACCTCCGCGAAGGTGCGCCACGCTCGGCTCGAGAAGGTTCCGGGGCCCGTCCCGGTCGCCACGAACCGTGGATCGTCACCGTAGAGAGATGCGACGTCGCTGGCCGGCGCGAGCCTGCCTCTTACGAACGACCCGGGATCGTCGCGTATCGCCTCGATGGTCGGGAGGATTCTGAACTCCGGGAAGCGAGTGGCGACGTATCCGAGACCCGTGATGAAAGCGAGGATGATTACCGCCCCCACCAGCACGCCTTTGCCACTCGCGTACCGAAGCATCAGGACGATTACGACGATGGTCAGCGCCGTAGAGACGATAAGGGCTCGATATTGGGCAAGGAAGATGACGAGGAACGTTGCGCCGAAGATCAGCGGGGCGAACCTCGCGACACGTCGCTGAGGCTCGAAGGTGGCGATACCGGCCACGAGCCCGGCGAACACGAGCAGGAAGAAGACGAGCTGGTACGCGTTCCCACCGAAGGTTCCCACGATGTCGTCCGGGTTTCTGCTCGAGACGAACGTCGGAAGGTCGAAGATCGCTATTACGCCGAACTGGAGAACGCCGAGTGCGACGACGACGCGCGACAGCGAGAGCGCTTGCCCCACGGGCCAGAGCCGATACGTCGCGTAATAGAACAGGAGGGGCCCGAGGAAGCCGTAGACGAACAGCAGGGCTGGGGCGTACGCGACGCGGGAGGCGTTGAGGGCGACCGAAATGGCGCAGATCGCCAGGAGGGCGATCGCGAGCAGGGAGTAGGGAGACGTACGACTCTGGCCGTGTGTGGGCCTGAATGCGACAGCCGCGAGCAGAATGGGCAAGAGCAGGACATCGATGAAGTTCCCTGCGGAGGGCAGAAGCGCGATTGACTCCGTGAAGAACCTGATCGTGATGATGATCGAGAGTGCGGCAAGAACCAGATCTCGGCCCAGCGAGTCAGGACGCCAAACGCTCGTCACGCTGCCGTCGACCGCGGATCGCTCTGCCACGGGATCCGTGGCCACGAGCGAGCCCCTCGGTCTTCCGAGTGCGCCCTCGATGCGTGCTGCGTAGCGCCGAGGATCTCGCCGCCCCGACTCGATCTGATCCATCGTCCAGAGGCTCGTTCCGAGGAGGTCGGCGAGCTCGCGCTGCGTAAGCCCGGCTTCGCGCCGGGCAGCACTGATTCGCTCGGCCTGCATCGTCGTGGAGCCGGGTGTCCGACGATCGTCGGTCGGGTCGAGCCGCTCCCTCATCGGGTTGGTTTCACCCCTAGCCGGAGCCCGGCCATCATGGCGTCGACTGCGTGATCCATCGTCCATCGTGCCGCAACTGTGGCAGCCGCGTCGTGACCGAGAGAGGCTCTCAGGCCCGCGTGGTCACTCAGCCTCGTGATGGCGCCGGCCCATTCCTCGGGCTCGTGACTGTCTACACGCAAGCAATTCACATCCGGCGCACACAGATCCTCCACTGCGCCGGAGCACCTTGTCACAACGCTGGCTAGGCCACACCCCATTGCTTCCACCAGTGACAGTCCGAACAGATCGAAGCGAGTCGGGAACAGGTAGACATCCGAACGGGACATCTCGGCTCGGGTTTCGGCGGCACCCAGCGGGCCGAGCACGGTCACTCGGGGGTCCGTTCGTGCGCTGGCGGCCAGTTCAGGGAGAAGTCGACCGCCTCCGATAAGGCGCAGCTCACATTGGAGGTGAGGGGTCAGTGAAAGCGCGTCGATGAGCACGTCCATGCCCTTCCGATTCGAGGCAAGATCGCCCACGGCAACCAAAGTTGGCTGCAGCGGTATTCGCGAGCCCAAGATACGTGCGGGGATCGACGAGCTATTGCGTCCAATGACGACCGGTAGGGAGGGAGCTAGCTGATGTAGGTATTGGGCGCTCTTCCAGCCATAGACGATTGCGAAGTCGACTCCGCACAGGATCTGGCGACGCACAGCGCGACGAACTCGGCCTCGAGCAGTGGGAGCCTGGCCGATCTCGCCGCTCCACACACCGATCGACACGCCGGCGTTCCGCGCGAACCGCGCCGCTCGACCGGCGACGAACGGCGACAAGCCGGCTGCGAGGATGATCGTCGGCTGGAACCCAGCGAGCTCGCTGCCTAGCCTCGACGGCACGCTCGGTCGCCTATGCCGCCGGACCGGAAGAGCGACGCTCGATAGGTACTCATGGTCGAAGGCCGCGGGCCTCTGTCCTTCCAGCCATGGCCTGGCAGTGGGCGTGCGCTCGAGGAAGTAGACGCGAAGCGAAGCGTCGACTGCTCCCAGCCGCTCGGCGAGACCATTGAACAGCGGGATCCGGTAGTGCGCGGGCTGATTGGTGATGACAGCGATTCGCGCGCCGGCCAGCACTCGGTCGTCGCCACGTCGCGTCGGAGTGGGTGTGGTGCTCCCGATGTCGTGAAGCAGGGATGCGAAGGACCCGGGGCCGTACGGTCGCGCTACCCCGTCCAGGCTGAACCGCGCGCTTGGCCGGTGCTTCCCGTCGCCTGCTGAGAGCCGAACATCGATCCGGTTGTCGACGCCGTACGCACGCGCGACGACCATCGCGCGCGCGACGTCGTCCGAGCTGGCGATTTCGACATTGACGCTGTCGGGAAGTTGCGCGAGAGCGTGCACCGCGAGGTCGGCGCTGATCGGAATCTCGGCGTCGGTCGACGGTAGAGATGCTTCTGCCGGTCTCGGTGCGCTCATGTGGGAGGGTGTCTTGTCACGGTCTCCACAGGACGCTCCATGACTGCCACCACCTCGCCGCTTACCCGCAACGCCCGAACCAGCCAGTCGGGTAGTAAGACACGCTCGACTCCGCCGACTGCAGTCCAGGCGGCCGCGAACGCCGGCGCGCGCCGGAAGCGCTCGCGCCGGCTGCTTCGGTAGAAGGCAAAGAAGTCGTCCGTCGACTTGCCGAGCACTCGTGTGAGGCCGTGCCGGAGAACGCCTCGTCCACTCCCACCGTGGAGGTCCGTGACGTGGTGAACGCGTCGCAGGCGCAAGCCGACGTGACGAGCGTACGTGTCGAGGGTTCGAGGACTGAAGAAGTAGAGGTGACGCGGAACGTCCTCGAGACGGGCGAGGCGGGCATTGATGCTTCGGAGGTTGGGAACCTGGACTATGAATCTTCCCCCAGGGCGCAGGAGTTCGGCGACTCGCCGGAAAGCCGCCATGGGGTCGTGGAGATGTTCGAACACCGCCCATGCCGTGACGACATCGAACGGTCCTATCGGGAGCGGAGCGCTCTCGGGGAACGCCGTTCGGTGGATGTCCAGGCCGTAGGCGTTTCCGGCATCGGCGAACTCGATGCCGGTCACGTGCCATCCGCGCTCGCGCATCAGGGCGAGGAAGTCGCCTCCCGCGGTGCCAATGTCGAGAAGCTCACCCGGATTCGACGGCAGGTACTCCGCCTGGCGCTCGTAACGCGGCGTCATGGTCGGTCGACGTTCGAAGTACCGTCTCGGGTAGTACTTCTCGACCTCGTCGATCGTCGGGCGAGGGTTGAGGTATCCGAGGCCGCAGCTCTTGCATTGCACGACATTCCAGAGCGTGTCGTCCACGCGGAACCGGTAGTCGCGAAGCTGGTAGAGGAGCTTCGCGTCGTCACGGCCGCAGAGATTGCAGGCGACGCGTTCAGCCACTCGCTGCGACGAGTTCTCGCCCGCTCGTTGAACGACTCTGGCACTCGCCGACGGCCTGTCGGGCAGCACCTCGACCACCTCCCAGATCCGCCGTTGTCTCTCCCTCACGCATTCGCACTCGTGAACCTCCCTCACGCATGATCCGTCTTTGCGATGAGGATCGTCTACTTCGCCGACACACAGATACCCAGCCGCGCGACGAATGGGATACAGGTGATGCGGATGTGCGGTGCATTCGCAGCGGCCGGTGTGGACGTGACGTTGGTCCACCCATACCGTTTCGGAAACCAGCCGGAGGGTTTCGAGGGTGACGTCTGGAAGTTCTACGGCCTCGAGGGCACCTTTCGACGAGTCACGCTGCCGACCCCTTTGACGCTTCGGCTGTCGGCCAACCGGCGCCTCGCACGTGCGCTGCGGCTGCCGCCGCTCGCCGCGTACGTCTCCCTTCGGTCGCGGCCGGGGAGCAGTCCGTTCATCGCGTACGGCCGGTCGATGCTCAGCCTGCGGCTTGCGGACACTGCCCGCCGGGTGTGGCGGCGTGGGGCGTGCCGCGCAGTCGTTGCCGAGCTCCACGACCTTCCCGAAGGGAAGGCCGCGAGGGACGCGTTGTCGAGACTCGATGGCGTAGTGACCATCAGCGCAGAGCTCGAGCGAGACCTCGTGCTTCTGTGCCCGAGCCTTCGCGGCCGCATTCGTGTCGAACACGATGGATACGACCCGATGTTGATCGGACCGGACCAGCCGTCTGATCGGGCGAAGGAAGTCATCGGCTTGCGCCCAGATCGTCCGCTGATTGTCTACACGGGGCGCGTCACGACGGGAAAGGGCGCGCGCATGCTCGTCGAGGCGGCGGCGAAAGTCCCCCACGCCCAGTTCCTGCTGGTCGGCAAGGTCTACGAACGCGACCTCCTCGAGCTTGGTGGCCGTGCGGGGAACGTCACGTTCATCGGCTTCGTTCCACCGGCAGCGGTCGGCCGGTACCTTGCAGCTGCGGACGTGCTCGTGATGCCGACGCATCCCTCGCTCCCATATGCAAGGTACTCGTCGCCGCTCAAGCTCTTCGAGTACATGGCCGCCGGCAGACCGGTCGTTTGCTCCGATTTGCCCGCACTCCGCGAGGTCGTCTCCGACGGTCGAAATGCGCTTCTGTTTCCGGCCGGTGACGTGGCTTCGCTCGTCAAGGCGATCTCACGGCTGGTCGAGGATCCGGCGCTCGCCATGCTGATCGCCGACCAGGCTCAACGGGACGTCGTTCGGTTCGCCTGGGATGCTCGAGCCGAGCGCATCATCGACTGGTTGGCGTCCGGAATAGGGCGGGAGGCTGCGAGACAAGGGCGCTCGCTTTGACGAGCCCTGAGGCCAATGCCGCCGTCACCAGGGCCACTGGCGGAGCCTGCCTAGACGGTGCCTGAGAGACCGCGGGCGTGCCGCGAGCCGCTCGAGTAGCCGCGGATGCACCAGGGGCAGCAGTGGCGTCTCGGTCAACCCAAGGCGGGAGAGCTCGTCGTTCCGGACGTACAAGATCAGGTTCTGGGCATGAGCGAAGCGAACCTCCGGATCGGACCAGAACCGCGGGCGAATCACGTCGCACGGGACGTAACCGCGCGTGCGGAACTTGTCGGCCCAGTACGCGGGCCACTGTGGATTCACATGACCTGTACCACCTTGGTATGGGATTGCCGCTGAGAACAGAACGACCGGCGCGAGACGTGCGAGCGAGTCCACCAGCACGCCCGCGGCCTCCGCCGGAAGATGCTCGCCGACTTCGACGCTGAGCGCTAGGTCGAACGTCCGGTCGAGCAGCAGTGGTCGCGTTAGGTCATGCGACAGGAACTGCTCCTTAGAGATCTCGAGTCGCGACCGAGGTACCCACTCCCCATCGACTCCCAGAGAGTCCTCGACCGCGAGAGCGGCGAGCCACGACCCGGTTCCGCAGCCGAGATCGACCACGCTTCGCGGTTTGACGATCTCCTGCACAAACGGCGCGATCGCTTCCGCTGACCTACGAGTTGCGGTCGTTCGCCGTGCGAACCATTCATCGTCATAGCGCATCGTTGAGGCCACCGGGTTCATCGCCGTCGTGGGAACCGCGCACCCGACGACTCATGGACCTCATCGGTGGCGCTCTTGAGGATCGGTTTCGTCAGTAACCACGAGATGTTCGGGAAGAGGCCCAAGTGAAGCGCAGCCCAGCGAATGATGGGTCGGCGATAGATCGCGGCAGGATGTCGACCGGCACGGACAAGTTCCTCTGTGATGTTCCGGGCCGCCAGGCCGTGCCGCTGCCACCGTGCCCGCATCGATGGATAGGTCGTGTAGTTGACGCTTTCGAGGAGGAAGGTCGGGTCCCGACCCTGCCTTCGTAACACTCTTGCGCCGATCGGCTTCGGCATGAGCGGGAACCACCTCATCCTGTAGTGGCCTTCGTACGGAAAGAGATAGTTCGGCGTCGATACGAAGAGACGCCCTCCCGGGCGCGTGACCCTGATCATCTCCCGGATGACGAGCTCGATGTCGTCGACATGCTCGAGAACCTGCTGGCAAGTCACGAGATCGAAGCTCTCGTCCTTCCATGGGAGTGCCTCACCGCGTCCGTGAACGATCCTCGGTGAGTAGCCGAAGCTCGCCAGTAGAAGCTCGGAGATCCCTACCTCTTCGCCGCTCGGCTCGATGCCGACGATGTCTGCCCCACGGCGCATGCAGGCGAGAAGCAGCTCTCCCCAGCCGGATCCCACGTCGGCCATCTTCGCGCCGCTCAAGCCGACGAGCTCATCAAGCATCGCTGCGAGCGCTTCGCCCCGCACGCGTTGCAACCGGGCGTCGATGGATTGATCGACTGCTTGCTCTTTGAGTCCTAGACAGTCACCGTAAAACCAACGCAGATGTCGTCGCAGCCTCGTTTCGTACTCGGCGTACTTCATTGGATCCGAAACTTCCAAGACGACGGTGATTGTTTCACCCGCGTCGAGCGTTTCCGCCGTGCGTCACATAGGAGCGCGAAAAGATCGCTGTCGCGTGACATCGTTCACTGGAAGCCATGAAGCTGGTAGCTCAGATGTCCGGAGCGGGTCGCGTCGTCGTGATCGAAGCGCCCTCGCCTGCTCGGCGCGCGGGTTGCCTCCTTGTTGCAACTTTCTGCTCGCTGATCAGCGCCGGCACGGAGCGCACGAAGGTCGAGATGGGCGAGAAGAGCCTGCTCCAGAAGGCCCGCGCACGGCCCGACCTCGCGAGGAAGGTCGTCGAACGTGCGCGCTCCGAGGGGATCCGGTCGGCGGTCGACGTGACCCGCGACCGGCTTTCCGCACTGACGCCGATCGGATACTCGGCCGCCGGTGTCGCGCTCGAGGTGGGCGAGGGGGTGGAGGGTCTCGCGCCCGGCGACCGGGTTGCCTGCGGCGGCGAGGGCGCGAACCACGCCGAGATCCTCGCCGTGCCGAATAACCTCGTCGCGCGCATTCCGGACGGGGTGGCGTTCGAAGACGCCGCATACGCGACCGTCGGCGCGATCGCGCTCCACGGTGTCCGCCAGGCCGATGGGGGGATCGGCGAGTGGGTTGGCGTCATCGGGCTTGGGCTCGTCGGGCAGCTCGCCGCCCGCATCGCGAAAGCATCCGGCTGCAACGTCGTCGGCATTGACGTCGAGGCATCGGCGGTCGGGTTGGCACGTGACGCAGGGATCACCGCGTTCAGGCGCGACGACCCCGGACTTGCCGCAGCCGTCCGGTCGCTCACAGGCGGTCTCGGCCTCGACGCCGTGCTGCTCTGCGCGTCTTCGGCGTCGTCCGATCCTCTCGCGCTCGCCGTCGAGCTCGCACGCGACCGCGGTCGCATCATCGTCGTCGGCGAGACGCGCATCGACGTCGACCGCGCGCCCATGTACGAGAAGGAGCTCGAGCTACGCATGTCGCGCTCCTACGGGCCCGGCCGCTACGACCGCGACTACGAGGAGCGCGGGCGGGATTTGCCCGCTGGCTACGTGCGCTGGACGGAGCAGCGCAACATGCAGGCGTTCCTCGACCTCGTCGCCGCCGGGCGCGTAAATCCGTCGGAGCTCACGACGCACCGCTTCTCGATCGACGATGCGGCCGAGGCGTACCGGGTCATCGCCCATCCTGCGGAGGGCGAGCGCGCGTTCGGGGTGCTGCTCACGTACGAGGCACCGACGGAGCCGCCCCCTGCGCCTTCGGTGCCCCGCACGCGACGGTCGACCCAAGCTGCCGGAGTCGCGTTGATCGGCGCGGGCGCGTTCGCGCGGGCGACGCTCATCCCGGCGCTTAAGGAGGAGGGAGCGAGGCTCGTCGCGGTCACGAGCAGCCGCGGCCTCACCGCTGCCGACGTCGCAACGCGCTTCGGCTTCGAGCGAGCCGCCGCCTCACCAGACGAGATCCTCGCCGACGACAATGTGGGTGCCGTCGTGATCGCGACCCGCCACGCGAGCCACGCCTCCCTCGCTGCGGCCGCGCTTCGGGCCGGGAAGGCCGTCTTTGTCGAGAAGCCTCTCGCCCTGACCGCGGAGCAGCTCGATGACGTCGGAAGCGCCCTCACTCCGGACTCGGTGCTGATGGTCGGCTTCAACCGCCGGTTCGCCCCCCTCGTCGAGCGGCTGCAGGCGGAGCTCGAACAGGTCGGCGACCTCGTTCTCTGCATGCGCGTTAACGCGGGGCCGCTCCCCGACGACCACTGGCTCCACGATCCCGAGGACGGAGGTGGCCGGCTGCTCGGGGAGGGCTGCCACTTCGTTGACCTGCTCTCCCACCTCGCTGGCTCGGCCGCAATCTCGGGCCACGCCGTCGCGGTGCCACAGCCTGGACGACCGATCCAGTGCAGCGACAGCTTCACGGCTCACATCCGCTACGGAAGTGCGGTGGGAACCCTCGTCTACTCCGGGGGCGGCGATGCCAGGCTGCCAAAGGAGCGACTCGAGGTGTTCGGCGGTGGGGTGTCGGCCGTGCTCGACGACTTCCGAGTGCTCGCGATTCACCGCGGAGGGAAGCGCCGCGAGTGGAAGTCCTCGCACGACAAGGGGCACCGCGCGGAGATCAGGAGCTTCCTGGCGGCTGCGGCAGGCAAGGCAGAGGCGCCGCCGGCAAGGTCTTACCTCGACTCCACGCGTCTCACCCTGGCGCTTGCCGGCTCTCTGAGAACGGGCACGCCGGTTGACACATCCGCCGAGGCGGATCAGGCTCTTCCCGAGCAGTAGGGCGCAAGCCCACCGGGCGAGGGGATGGTGCGGTATGTGCGGCATCTGCGGGATGGTCGGGCGCGCCGACGAACGCGAGCTCGGTCTCATGACCGACGCGATGGCCCATCGCGGGCCCGACGGCCGCGGCGTCGTCACGTTCGCGGGTGATCCACCACCCGCCGGTCTCGGGCACCGGCGCCTCGCGATTCTCGACCCGACGCCTACGGGCGCGCAGCCGATGTCCTTCGCCGAGCGGTGGTGGATCACGTACAACGGCGAGCTCTACAACTTCCGCGAGCTGCGCGCCGAGCTCGAGGCCGCCGGGGAACGCTTCGCGAGCGACTGCGACACCGAGGTGCTCCTGCGGCTCTTCGCGCTCGAGGGTCCCTCGATGCTGCCGCGTCTCAACGGGATCTTCGCGTTCGCAGTCTGGGATGATCGGGACAAGAAGCTCTTCCTGGCGCGGGACCGGCTCGGCGTGAAGCCGCTCTACTTCGCCCGCGCGGACGGTGTTTTCGGGTTCGCGTCCGAGCTCAGGTCGCTCCTGCCCCTTGTCGGTGGGGCGTCGCTCGACGAGACGGCGCTCGCCGACTACCTCACGCTGCTCTGGGTACCCGATCCGCGCACGGCGTTTCGCGGGATCGAGAAGCTCCCTCCCGGCCACTACGCCTGGGTCGACCGCGACGGGATGCGGACGCGACAGTACTGGGATCTCTCGTTTGCGCCGGAGGAGCGCCCCGAGCGCGAGTGGGTAGACGCTGTCGCGGACACGGTGACGAAGAGCGTGCAGAGGCAGATGGTGAGCGACGTCCCGCTCGGCGCGTTCCTAAGCGGTGGCGTCGACTCGTCGGCGATCGTCGCGGCGATGGCCTCCGTCGGCGACCGGGTGAGCACTTACACGATCGGCTTCGAGCGGGAGGACCTCCGGCACGAGATCGTGCCCGACGACGTCGTCCACGCGCGGCGGGTCGCGACGCTGTTCGGCACCGACTCGACCGAGCGGATCCTCGAGCCTGACGTCCTCGACCTGCTCCCGAAAGCCGTGTGGCACCTCGAGGAGCTCGTGGCCGATCCGGCGGCGATCTCCACGTACCTGATCTGCAGCGCCGCGCGCAAGCGCATGCCTGTGATGCTCAGCGGCATGGGCGGCGACGAGGTGTTCGCGGGCTACCCGCGTTATCTCGCATACCGTCTCAGTCGCGTCCTCGACCGCGTGCCTTCCCCCGTGCTGAGGCTGGCAGAGCGCGGCGTCTCGGTCCTGGCGCATCCGGGCCGGCCGGGGCGGCTGCGGGGCCCACGCCGAAATCTGTGGAAGTTCATGCGCGGCACAAGCCTGTCGCCACTCGAGCGCTATCTCTCCTTCTCGAGCTACTACACGACATCGGAGCTTCGGAGCCTCGTCACCCCGGAGCTCGGCGCGGTGCTGAGCGACTACGACCCGCTCGCAAAGCACCGTGCCTATCTCGACACGGCGAGCGGCCTGGACGAGCTCAGCCGGCTGCAGTATCTCGACGCCAAGACGTTTCTCCCGTGCCTCAACCTGACGTACACCGACAAGATGTCGATGGCAGCGTCTGTCGAGGTGCGGGTACCCCTGCTCGACGACGAGCTCGTCGCCCTCGCAGCCCGCATCCCGTCGTCGCTCAAGCTGCACGGCACCCGGCGCAAGTACGTGTTCAAGAAGAGCCAGGAGCGGGTGCTCCCGCACAAGGTCGTGTGGAGGCGGAAAGCGGGATTCGGGGCGCCTGTTCGTGCGTGGCTCAGCGGTGACCTGGCTCCGATGGTCGCGGATCTCCTCTCCGAGGAGACCGTGTCGCGACGTGGCCTTGTCAACCCCGGCGCCGTACGCCAACTGCTCGACGAAAACACCTCGGGATACGCGGACCGGAGCCTCCAGCTCTACGCTCTCCTCAACTTGGAGCTCTGGCACCAGACTTTCGTCGACCGTCCGTGGACCTTCGATCGCCTCGCCGCCGACGCCCTGATCGCCGCGTAGGAGTGGGGGACGCGGTCGACTCGATCCGTCGCTGGGGCGAGGGCTGTGACTGGCGAGGGTACGACCCCTACGACGCGCTCAACAGCCCTCTCGCGCCGTATCTGACGCTCGGCACGGCGTTCGGGCGCCGAGCTCTGACGCAGGTGGTGAAACGCTCTCCGGTCAACCTCCGTCCGCTGCTCCGCATCAAGCCTGCCCACAACGACAAGGCGCTCGGTCTCGTTGCGTCGGCGTATGCGCGGCTCGCGGTGGCTCGCGGCGACGACACGGCTGCCGACGCCGTGCGCCGGTGGCTCGATCGGCTCATCTCCGATGCGGTGGTCGACGGAGGCGGGCGGGCCTGGGGCTACCACTTCGACGTCCAGACCCGCTTCTTCGGCTACGCGAAGGGCACGCCCAACACGATCGCGACATCCTTCGTCGCCCACGCGCTCCTCGACGGTCTCGAGCTCCTTGGGGACGCGCGGTTCGGCGATGCTGCGGGGGGTGCAACCGGCTTTCTCCTCGAGCACATGCTCGACCCCGAGGAGGACGCGCCGTTCTTCAGCTATCTGCCGCAGAAGCGTGAGCTCGTGCACAACGCCAATCTGCTCGCCTGTTCGGTCGCCGTGCGCACCGCGGTGCTCCTTGACGAGCCGCTCGACGGGCGCGTCCGCGCGGCGGTTGCCACGAGCGTCGACGCGCAGCGTACCGACGGCTCCTGGTCTTACTCCGCCGGTCCGGCCGGCCGTTGGGTCGACAACTTCCACACCGGCTACGTGCTCGAGTCGCTCGGACGCTGCAGTGTCCTGGTCGACGGTCTGCGCCCGGCGCTCGAGCGGGGTTTCGACTACTGGGAGCGAGCGCTCTTCCAGCCCGACGGAGAGCCCAAGCCCACCCCCGAGCACCGCTTCCCCGTCGATGCGCACGACTACGCGCAGGCGATCGAGACCTGGCTCTCCGCCGTGGAATGGCGTGGCGACGCACTCGACCGGGCGAGGCGCACGGCCGATCTCCTCGTGGAGCGAATGCTCAACGCGCGCGGCTACGTGAACTTCCAGCGCGGCCGATTCGTCACGAACCGCGTCCCCTTCATCCGCTGGACGACCGCTCCCGCCTTCCGTGCGCTCGCGGGGCTCGAGCTGGCGCGGAGCCGGCGATGAAGATCTGGATCGACCTCGCGAACTCTCCGCACGTGCCGCTGTTCGTCCCCATCGTGCGGGCGCTGCGCGAGAGGGGAGACGAGGTCGTGCTCACTGCCCGCGATCACGCGCAGACGCTCCCGCTCGCTGTCGAGGCCTGGCCCGAGGTCGTCGTGATCGGAGGCGCGAGCCCGGCCGGACGGGTGCGGAAGGCCGGCTCGATCCTCTCTCGCTCGGCTGGCTTGCGGCGCTTCGCAGTGAGCAGCCGCCCAGACGTCGCTCTGTCGCACGGGTCCTACGCGCAGATCGTCGCGGCACGCCTTGCCCGGGTGCCGGTCGTGACGATGATGGACTACGAGCACCAGCCCGCGAATCACCTGAGCTTCCGGCTGGCCCAGCGAGTGGTCGTTCCGGCCGCCTTCCCCGAGCCGAGCCTGAGGAGGTTCGGGGCATCTCCGAAGAAGGCCGTTCGCTACGACGGCTTCAAGGAGGAGCTGTACCTGGCGGATGTAGCCTCGGATCCGTCCATCCTCGTCTCGCTGGGCCTCGACCCCGCCTGCGTCACGGCGGCGATGCGCCCACCGCCGGAAGGGGCGCTCTACCACCGCGAGGGCAACCCGCGGTTCGACGCGATCCTCGAGTACGTTCTCGCCGAAGGCGGTCAGGTCGTGCTTCTGCCCCGAACCGACGAGCAGGCGGCGCGCTATCGGCGCACGGGTGTGGTGATCCCGGAGCGAGCGGTCGACGGGAAGACCCTTCTCGCAACCGTCGATCTCACGATCGGGGCGGGCGGGACGATGACCCGCGAGTCGGCTCTGTTAGGGACGCCGACGTACACGGTGTTCCTCGGCGAGCTCGCCGCCGTGGACGCGGAGCTCATGCGACTCGGGAAGCTGGTCGACCTGCGCGCCGATGGGTTCCCTGACGTCTTGAAAGGCCCGGCATCGAACGAGCGTCCCGACCCGTTACGCGCAGAGGCGATCCAGTCTGCGGTCGTGACTTCCGTCGAACGCCTAGGCGGAGGGCGGAGAGGCTGACCGGAAGCGAGCCCGAGCTGGTACGCCGAGGTTTCTAAGCCTTCTTCGGTGGAATCCTGATCTTGGAAGCTGGCATCCATCCGATCGAGTCGCCTTCCTTCACGAGGAAAAGCGCTTCTTCCGCCTGAGCTACGGCGAGAACCTCGACTTCGAGATCCGGTTCGGTTTCGGAAGCCAGGATCCGCTGCGCGCTGAGCGGCGTTTGGAAGGGGGTGAACTGCGCGATAGAGGCAGCAGCCGCTCGCGCATTTTTCTCCGCGGCTGTGGCCAGAGATCGTGCGAGCACATCTGCCGCTGCGGTGATCGCGAGGAAGCCGAGCAATCCGATCGTCAGCACGACATAGTGCTGCGCCGTCAAACCCTGATCTTTGAACTTATCGACGATATAGGCCGCTATCGGCGCAACGATGATGGAGCCTGCGGTCAACACCTTTGTCAGGCTGAACGCCGGAGCTTCGACTACCGCCTTCTCCTCTGCCTCGGATCCCTGGTTCAGTAGGAACGAGACCGGATTGAGGTCCGCCATTGTCGCCTCCTAGTTTGGGGCCGAACACGTGATGAGCAGAATCGTGCAAAGGTCACGATCACTGTCAAAACTGAGATCTTAAGTGCGGGCCAGCACCCCGAGGGCTACCGCTGGTCCCTCGACAAGCTCATCAACCGAGCCCGTCCTCAATCCACGCCGGCCTGAGGATCGGAGAGGGCCCGGACTCGTCGGGAAGGACGTGGATCTGGACGCTGGGATCCTTTCATCCGGAACTGCGGAGACTCGAAGGTGGGCACGCTTCGCGACGTGAAGACCGAGGTCAGAAGGCGGGATGTGCTGATTTCCACCCCGCTCGGGCACTCGTCGAGTGGAAGCTCACCACGAACGGGCTTCGGGCCTCCAGGCCAGCACGCCTATAGCCGACCGATGACCGCCGCGCCGCGGAACGGTGCTCAAGCGGCGGCGATCCTCGATGTCGTCGCCCGGACCGTTGAGGCGGCTGGCGGCGGGTCGTTTAGGGCTTCTCGAGGACGGTCACGTATCCGCTCGCGTGGTGGGTGAGCTTGTCATGCAACGTTGCGGCTCTGGCCGTCGGGTGTCGGGAGATCCAGCGCAGAGCGACCACGTACGCCTTCTGCGGCAGGACGACGAGTAGGTAGACGAGAGGGTTGTAGGGGTCGCCGAAGGGGACATTGGTCCGCGCTTGCAGCTTCTGCATCGCCTTGACGATCGGCATCTGATTCACGCTGAGGAAGACCGAGACGTAGGAGCCGCGTGGCATGAGGCGGCGCACGGCGAGGCCAGCGTGCTCCGAGAGATCTTGCAGCGCCGACGGCGTGTACCGGTAGTAGTCGTACGGCATCTCGTGAAGAGGGAGGAGGAATGGCGTCGTGATGAATGCCCGACCGCCGGGGCGCAACACGCGTGCGACCTCGTCCATGACTGCGCGTGGATCCGAGCAGTGCTCGAGCACCTCGGTGCAGATGACGCAGTCGAAGCTCGCATCGGGGAACGGTAAGGCGTTTGCGGACGACATCACGTCGACGTCGCCGGTGTCGTGGGGGGAGTGCGGAACGTCGACGCTTACGCAGCGCCCGAAGTAGCGCTCGTACACCGGCGCATACGGCTTTGTGCCTGCTCCGAGATCGAGGACATCTCCCTGTCGGTTGGCGGCGTACGTGCCCTCGAGGAATGCGAAGAGCTCATCGAGGATGATGCTGTTGCTAACAAGGCTCGTGAAGTTCGCGCGCTCGTCGAGTCGCCACCGAC
>Ga0247727_10011826_pt1 | contig 15129 bp, 12 predicted proteins | sample WisWelCaveWW1625_FD_202498 | JGI IMG/M metagenome (GOLD analysis project Ga0247727, IMG submission 202498) | Biofilm microbial communities from Wishing Well Cave, Virginia, United States - WW16-25 | ecosystem: Environmental > Aquatic > Deep subsurface > Groundwater > Cave microbial mat | place... | reverse complement strand
GAGGGGTCTGGCATTGGTGGCGCTGCTGTGCGGGTGTCTCCCGGCCCAGGATCTGAAGGCTTTCGAGAAGAGAGTCACCGAGTTCACGCTGTCCAACGGGCTGCATTTCCTGGTGCTGGAGCGGCGCGAGGCCCCGGTGGCCAGCTTCCACACCTTCGCCAATGTCGGGGCGGCGGACGATCCCAAGGGCGCCACCGGCATGGCGCACATGTTCGAGCACATGGCCTTCAAGGGCACCGACCGGGTGGGATCGAAGAACTGGGCCGACGAGAAGAAGTCGCTGGAGGCCCTGGACCGGGCCTTCGCGGCCCTGCGCCAGGAGCGCAACCAGGGCCCCCGGGCCGACCGCAAGAAGGTCGAGGAGCTGGACAAGGCCTTTCGCGCCGCCGTCGAGAAGGCCGCCGACCTGGTGGAACGCGACGAATACACCCGGGTGATCGAGCAGAACGGCGGGGTGGGGCTGAACGCCGAGACCTGGCCCGACCACACCAAGTACTATTACAGCCTTCCTTCCAACCGCCTGGAGCTGTGGTTCTACATGGAGTCGGAGCGGTTCCTGCGCCCGGTCTACCGGGAGTTCTACAAAGAGCGGGACGTGGTGCGCGAGGAGCGGCGCATGCGCATCGAATCCAACCCCGTCGGCAAGCTGGTGGAGACCTTCCTGACGACGGCGTTCAACGCCCATCCCTACGGGCAGCCGCCGGTGGGCTGGGCCAGCGACGTCGAGAACTTCAGCATCGCCGACGCCGAGGAGTTCTTCCAGAGATATTACGTGCCCGCCAGCCTGACGATTGGGGTGGCCGGTGACGTGGATGCGGCGCAGGTGCGGCGCCTGGCCGAGACCTATTTCGGCCGGCTGCCGAAGCGGCCGCTGCCGCCTCCGGTGATCACCGTCGAGCCGCCGCAGGAGGGGGAGCGGCGCCTAGAGGTCGAGTCGCCGGCGCAGCCGGTGGTGGTGGTCGGTTACCGCAAACCCTCCAACCAGGACCCCGATCGCGCCGTCTTTGACGTCATCCAGAGCGTGCTGGCCGGCGGCCGCACCAGCTGGTTCTACAAGGAGCTGGTGCGCGACAAGCAGGTGGCGCTCGACGCCGGCGGCTTCCCGAATTTCCCCGGCGACAAGTATCCAGGCCTGTTCATCTTCTACGCCTTCCCCAGCTCCGGCCACACCGTGGCCGACAACGAAGCCGGCATGTACCGGCTCATCGAGAAGCTCAAGACCGAGAAGGTCGACGCCGAAACCCTGGACATGGTCAAGACCAAGAACCGGGCGGCCCTGATCCGTAAACTCGACGACAACGGCGGCCTGGCCGCCGAGCTGGCCCAGTATCACGCCCAGTTCGGCAACTGGCGGCAGCTGTTCTACGATCTGGATGAAATCAACAAGGTGACGGCACAGGACGTGCAGCGCGTGGCTCAGAAATACTTCGTCAAGAACGCCCGCTCGGTGGCCTGGCTGGTCCAGCCCGAAGCCCCCGCCAAGGAAGCGAAGGAGAAGAAGTGATGAGAATGCTGGCGGCAACTCTGGCGGGAATGGTGGCGGCGCTGGCGGCCCCGCCGCAGGCCACCAAGAAGGCGGCCCCGGCCAAGCCGGCCGCTGCTGCGATCACCCATTACAAGGAGCTGGACGGCAAGTACCCGGCCCTGCGGGAGATTCAAATCCCGGAGCCGGCCGTCTTCACGCTGCCCAACGGGATGCGGCTGTACCTGCTCGAAGACCACGCTCTGCCCCTCATCCGGGGCCGGGCCACCATCCGGGTTGGCAATCTTTTCGATCCGCCCGACAAGGTTGGCCTGGCCGACATCACCGGGGCGGTGCTGCGCACCGGAGGCACGGTTTCCAAACCCGGGGATCAGCTGGACCAGGAGCTGGAGCGGATTGCCGCCTCGGTCGAGACCGGCATCGGCGAGACCAGCGGGGAGGCCAGCTTCTTCGCGCTGAAGGAGAACCTCGACCAGGTGCTGGCCATCTACGCCGACGTGCTGAGGAACCCCGCTTTCCGCCAGGACAAGATCGACCTCCACAAGAACCAGACCCGCAGCTCCATCGCGCGCCGCAACGACGACGCCGGCGGCATCGCCCGCCGCGAGTTCGCCAACCTGATCTACGGCAAGGACAACCCCTACGGCTGGCAGCAGGAATACGAGCACCTCGACCGCATTCAGAAGGCCGACCTGGAACAGTTCTACCGCCGGCATTTCTTTCCGGCCAACATCCGGCTGTCGGCCTACGGCGACTTTTCCACCGCCGAGATGAAGACCAAGATCGAGGCGGCGTTCCAGGGCTGGAGCCACACCCAGCCGCCTGTTCCCCCATTCCCGGCGGTCAAGGAGAACCGCAAAGGGGGCGTCTACCTGATCACCAAGGAAGACATCAACCAGACCAACGTCCGCATCGGTCATCTGGGCGGCATTCTGAAGGACGAGGATTACCCGGCGCTGGAGGTGATGGCCGACATCCTGGGAGGCGGAGGTTTTCGGAGCCGGCTGGTGCAGAACGTTCGCACCAAGCTGGGGTACGCCTACAGCGTGGGGGCCCGCTGGGGAGCTAACTACGACCATCCCGGGTTGTTTCTGGCCGCCGCCGGCACCAAGTCGGACTCGACCGTCAAAGCCATCCGGGCGATCCAGGCCGAGATCGGCCGGCTGCGGGAGACCGCGGTGACCGACGCCGAGCTGGCTACCGCCAAGGACAGCGTGGTGAACAGCTTCGTTTTCAACTTCGACTCCCGCTCCAAAACCCTGAACCGCCTGCTGACTTATGAGTATCACGGATATCCGAAGGACTTCATCTTCCAGTACAAGAAGAAGCTGGAGACCGTGACGCGCCAGGACGTGCTGCGGGTGGCGCAGAAGTACCTGCACCCGGAGCAGATGGTGCTGGTGGCGGTCGGGAAGCCTTCGGAGTTCGACGAGCCGCTGGCGGCGCTGGGCCAGCCGGTAACGCCGCTCGACATCACCATCCCGCAGCCCAAGCAGGAGCGTGCCAAGGCCGACGCCAAGTCGCTGGAGCTGGGCCGCCAGGTGCTGGCCCGGGCCCAGAAGGCCGCCGGCGGCGCCGACCGGCTGGCCGCCCTCCAGGATGTCACCTATTCCGCCAAGGCCCAGATCACAGGGCCGATGGGGAACATGGCTGTGGAACAGAGGGTGAGGGTGGTGTTTCCCTCCACGTACCGCCAGGAGAACCAGCTGCCGTTCGGAAAGATCGAGGTCTATAGCGACGGCAAGATCGGTTGGATGAAGAGTCCCCAGGGCCAGGCGCCCATCCCGGGACCTCAGCTGCAGCAGGTGAAGGGCGAGCTGTTCCGTATGGTCGAGACCCTGCTGCTGAGCGACCGGGACGCCTCCCGGACGATCAACTACGTTCGCAAGGACAAGGTCGGCGACCGCGAGGCCGACGTGCTGGAGATCAGCTCCGGTGACGGCCTCCAGGTGCAGCTGTACCTCGAGGCCTCGAGCGGCCAGCTGCTGAAAAAGGCCTACCAGGGGGTGGCGATGGCGGGCGCGCCCGCCAAGGTCGAGGAAGTCTACGAGGACTTCCGCGAGATCAGCGGCGTCAAGGTTCCCTTCAAAGTCACCGTCTTCCAGGGCGAGAAGAAGTTCTCGGAAGTGCAACTGAACGAGATCCAGTTCAACACCGGGGTGAAGGTCGAGGATTTGGCGAAGCCGTGAGCAAGCCGTTGATCGGGATGCCGGCGCGATGGGAAGACCGGGTGCCGGGCGACTGGCAAAAGAGCCGCTGGTACTTGCAGCCAACCTACTTTGAGGCCATCGCGGCGGCCGGCGGGGTGCCTGTGATGCTGCCCTTGATGCCGCAGGCGGCGCCGGAGATGGTGGCGCGGCTGGACGGCATCCTGCTGCCCGGCTCTGACAGCGACGTGGACCCGGCTCGCTACGGCGTGGAGCGCCATCCCACGGTCGAGTTTGTCAACCCGCGCCGCGACGAGACCGATTTCGCCCTGCTGGAGGAGGCCGACCGGACCGGCTGCCCGGTGCTGGGCATCTGCTTCGGCATGCAATCGATGAACGTCTACTACGGCGGCTCGCTGATCCAGCACCTCCGGGACTTCATCCCGACCGAGATCGAACATAGCGAGCACGTCACTCGCCACCCGGTGCGGTTTGAGACCGGATCGCTGCTGGAGGCGTTGGCGGGCGCCGGGCCGCACGTGGTCAACAGCACGCATCACCAAGGAGTGGACCGCGTGGGACGCGGCTTTCTGGTGACGGCCCACGCGCCGGACGGCGTGGTGGAGGCCATGGAGGCCAACCCCAACGGGCGGTTCCTGATGGCGGTGCAGTGGCACCCGGAGCGGATTTTTTCCGAAAGCCAGCCGAGCCTGGCCCTGCTGCGCCAGTTCGTGGAGTCCTGCCGGTGAGGCTGCTACCAGGAAACCCGATGTTGCCACTGGCGCTGGCCGCGTCGCTGGTGGTTCCGCTGGCGGCCCAAGACTCCCAGCAAAAGGGCCGGGCGCTCGTCGAACAGTGCCTGAGGGCCTTGGGCGGCGATGCCTTCCTCAAGATGCGCGACCGCGTCCTGACCGGCCGTGCCTACCAGTTCTACCAGGAGCAGCTGCGGGGCCTGACGGTCATTACGTACTATATCCGCTACGATTTCGCGCCTTCCTTGCCGGAGCCGGGCTGGCTCGGCGTCCGGGAACGGCGCGACTTCGGGAAGAAGGCCGACTTCTCCGCGTTGTTCATGGACGGCAAAGGTTACGAGATCACGTTTCGCGGCGCCCAGCCCTATCCGGAAAGCTACATGCAGCAGTACCGGGAGCGCCTGCGGCGGGACGTCTTCTATATCCTCAAGTACCGGATGAACGAGCCCGGCATGATCTTCGAGTCCCTGGGCGCCGAGATCGTGGACTTGAAACCCACCGACGCCGTGCGGATCACCGACGACGACAACCTGTCGGTGACCGTCTACCTGCTGCAATCCGATCACCTGCCCCTGCGCCAGCAGTACCTGCGGCGCGATCCCAAGACCCGGGAGGTCTTCCGGGAGGTGGGCCAATACTCCAAATACCGGACCATCAGCGGGGTCCAGCTGCCGTACAACACCCTGCTGGAGCGCGACGGGGAGAAGATCTTCGAGATGTTCGGCGAGAGCATGGAGATCAACAAGGGGCTGGAGGAGTCGGTCTTCTCGATCAAGAAGGGGACCAAGATCCTGAAAGGGGAAAAGTAGGGGGAATCGTTCTCTCGCCAGACTCGCCAAGAAAACCAAAACCAAACCCGAAAACCCTCTCTCGCCAAGCTCGCCAAGAACGCAAAGAAACCCCAAACCAAAACCAAAGCCAAAACCACCAAAACCAAAACCAAACCCAAAAACCCTCTCTCGCCAAGCTCGCCAAGAACGCAAAGAACCCCCAAACCAAAACCAAAACCAAACCCTAAACCAAACCCTAAACCAAACCCTAAACCAAACCCGAAAACCCTCTCTCGCCAAGCTCGCCAAGAACGCAAAGACCCCCCAAACCAAAACCAAAACCAAACCCTAAACCAAACCCTAAACCAAACCCGAAAACCCTCTCTCGCCAAGCTCGCCAAGAACGCAAAGACCCCCCAAACCAAAACCAAAGCCAAAACCACCAAAACCAAAACCAAACCCAAAAACCCTCTCTCGCCAAGCTCGCCAAGAACGCAAAGAACCCCCAAACCAAGTAAGAAGTAAGGAGGCGGTAGGCCGAGGTTTTCGAGCCCAGCATGGACGACTTGCCAGACGAAGGCCCCGCTCGGGCAGGTTCTCTCTCTGCCGGCCTTGACTCGGCATAAGCTGGGTGATAAAGTTCTGAGCGGACCCATCACGGACAGGTGTAGCGAGAGTTATACAAAATTTTCCGTGTGGAAAAGCGCCCGGTGGTGCGTTCATGCATCTACAAGCCCCGGCTCAAGACCGTCCGGACGAGGAACTTGTCCGAGGCTTCTTGACGACAGGCGATGACTCCTGCTTCACGGAACTCTTCGAAAGGCACAGACGGAGAGTGTACGGAGGCTGCAGGAGCTTCTTTCAGGATGCTGGTAAGGCCGAGGACGCCACGCAGGAGGTTTTCCTCCGTGTCCTTCAGAACCTGCGTCGTTTCGAGGGCGGCGACTTCGCCGGGTGGATTATGCGGATCGCTAGGAACGCCTGCATCGACCTGTGGCGGCGGGACCGAAGAGAGGTCGGCCTGGAGGAGATTGCGGACGTCTTGCCTGTGCCTGGACCTTCTCCGGAACGCTCCACGGCGCTTGGCATCGCCGCCCGACAGCTTCGGGAGCAAATGATTCAACTGCCTGCTGATCAGCGTCGTTGCTTGGAGTTCATAATCGAGGGCCGCTCTTACGAGGAGATTGCCGCGTTGACTTGCTCAACGCTGAAGGCGGTGAAATCCCATATTCAGAACGGACGGCGGATGCTGTGGATCAGGATGCGCGAAGCGCTTAGCGGACTGCAATGAAGGAGTGGAGCGAAGATAACTTCTTGGAGCACCTCATGCCTTACCTGCGAGCGGCGGACGAAAAATCATGCCCGGATGCCGAATCGCTGAGCGCATTCGCGGACCAGAGACTGGGCCACGAGCAACGCGAGGCTATGGTGTCACACTTGGCTGCGTGCGCGAGCTGCTCCGAGATAGGGCAGAGGCTGGAACGTGGGTTCGGGGCCGAAGCCAGCGTTACCGAGCCCGAGTGGCAGAATACCGCGAAACGGCTGGACAACTGGATGCGGACGGTCCTTGCGCACCGCTCGGTTCGCGAGGAGATGAGTGCAGCGGAACCGGCCTTTCGCCGGTGGTGGCCTTTCTCGTGGGGCTTGCGCCCGAAGGTGGGCTTCGCCTTCGGCACAGTCGTGGCGGTTGCGCTGATGGTCGGTGCTTCGTTGTGGCTGATGCAGACAGCAGGCCCTTCGCCCACCGCGGCGCTCGTCCAGGCACCGCGGATGTCCCAGCCCGTCGCCGCCTTGCCGCAAAGCGGGACTACCAAGCCCCACGAGATGCCCGAGGCTACAGCGCCTGCTTCCGCAGTTAAAGAGGCCAGCCGAGAGACCCCGGTTTCTGCCGAGATGGTACACGGCGGTGCGCCGAGGACGTCGCCGGATAAGAAAGTGCCGCCGAACCAGAGCGACATCGTCACCCAAGAGACTGCCCCGCGGATGGCTTGGCAGAAGCGACGGTATCTGCGGAAGGATCAGAGCGACATCGTCACCCAAGAGACTGCCCCAGCGGCAGTGGCAAGTAACAGCCCCAAGGCGGCTGTCCAGCCGGCGTCGCCGGAAGCCAAGCTGTCAACGACCGAACGCGCTGCTGTTGAGGGAACCCGGCATGATCGCGAGATGGTCGCTGTAGCGCCGTCTACTGTTCCTCCGCCGTCGACCGATCCTGCTATGACTACGGGGCTGCGTAAGCTTCCACAACAATCCGAATCCGGTGTTCTGAGGATCCCGGCCGGAACCCAACTTTCAGTTCGCTTGCTCGACGCAGTCAACTCCGGACAGAATCGTCCAGGGGATGTGCTTAGGGCCATCTTGGACCAGGCGATTTCAGTCGATGGGCGGGTGGTGGCCCCGAGGCACACGGAGGTCCTCGGCCGAATTGCCGCCGTCCGTGCTGGGCGCGCCTCCGGAGTGGCGCAACTGTGGATTGTCCTCTACCAGATGACGATCGGCGGCCAGGCGTATACGATTCATTCGGACCCGATTCAGTTGGCCGCCCAATCTGAGCGTGGCAGGGACGCAGCCAAGATCGGCATTACGGCAGGTGCGGGCATCGGAGCGGCCATTGGGGCGATCACCGGCGGAGGCAGGGCAGCTGCGACCGGGACGGCTGCCGGAGAGGAAGTCCTGACCAACGAAGGGGTCATCGAACTGGCCAAGGCTGGCTTGAGCGACGATCTCATCATTGCCAAAATTCGCGAGTCGAAGACCAACTTTAAGCACACAGCCGCCGATCTGGTTCGTCTGAAGAAGGAGGGAGTCAGCGAGAAGGTCATCGCCGTGATGCTTGAGGTTCCGGAGTCAGCCTCCCCCGCACCGGTTTCACCTCCTAAGGAACCAGGTGTCGCGGCAGGCGCACTCGCCGCACGGAGCGCTCAACCAGCAGCGGGCAGCGGAGTCGTGCTTGCGACGAAGGGGCGGGAGCTGATCCTCGGGCCCGAAACGGTGTTGGTCTTCCGGCTCGCTCAGGAACTCAGCGTCAAAGCCCCAGAGTGAATCTGCGGAACGTCCGACAGCGACCCATTGTCTCGACCAGGCCTTCTCAATCGCTCTTGCCCAACAACACAAACGGCGCCTGGCCGAGGGAAGCGGGTGGGTGGATGTTATCGAATCCAACCGGTCCGCCCAGCGGCATCGGTTGCACGGCCGGCTCAGTTATGCGCGGGGGAAACAGCGCCTGCTGGCGTACTACGAGTGGATCCACTCCCGCGACAACAACGACGGTCCATTCGGGTTTCCCGAGCAACAGGACAACCTGGGCGCGGAGTGGGACCGCAGCGCCGGCGTTGCGCCGCACAATGCCACCCTGGCCGGGTACTTCCAATTGCCCGCCGCGGTTTCCCTGACCGTGACCGAGACGTGGCATGGCTCCGCTCCCTTCAACATTACGATCGCTACCGATATCGCCCGCAACGGCTTGTACAACGACCGCGGGGGAAGACCCAGAAACAGCGGAAACGGTCCCCGGTATAACTCGCTCTCGTTATACGTCAGCAGGCGGGTTCCGGTGCCAAACGCATTCGGCCGGACGCGCCGCTATGCCAGCGTCGGAGTGAATGCCGACAACTTGCTTGGCAACAGGAACTACTTGAGTCTTGGCTCCGTGGTCGGCTCCGCGACCTTCGGACAGCCGCTCGCCGTCATGCCCGGCCGCTCCGTCAGGATCTGGCTCAATCTCAACTGAGCATCACGGCATCAAGGCCGCGACGGCCCGCCGCGTCGAGCTCCTGCACACATCGGATAGTGACGAGTGCCCTGCCTCGAGGCTTAGCTTTGCCGCCCCCCCGTCCGGCGTTGGCGTCAAGCAAGAGGATTCCACAGGCGACTGATGAAAAACCACCCGGCTCTGGCCTGGACGGGCATATTTTACCCCGGCCTGTGGAATCCTGCGGCCCGGCGCGTTTTATCAAAGGGAAGGCTGATGCCGGTTGACAGTGCAGAGGGCTACGAGGCCGGGATTTCCCGTGCGGCGGCCAGGCCGGTCGGCACTTTTGCATTTTTTTTGAAACGTCTGAAACAAAATGGCTCCAAGCGTCACTGTAAGTCGGAAGGATTTTGCGTCTGCTCACCGACGTTCCCAAGGGTCACGAGCTTGGCCCAGTCTGATGTTCGTGTCTGGGGTCCGGAGGCGTCGAGGCAAGCTTTGCCGCGCTGATGGCGCGAGCGTATGACTCTCAGGCGAAAGAGAGGGCTCTATGAATGGTGGTTCATCTCGAATTGTGCAATCCGCGACTCTGGTCGCGTTGCTTTTCATCGCCGGACTGCTCTATTTCATCTGGCGAGACACGAGGCTACAGGGAACCAAGGATCCTGAAACGTCGGCGGTACGTGCCACCAAGCAGGAGCAGGCACGTTCTCGCCGCCCCACTAAGACGCGGCAGGCGGAGCGTCGTCGGGGTCAGACTGAAAAACCAGCGGAACTGCTCCCGCCGCCACCCGAAATGCCCCCAGTGCTGGAACTGCCTAGACAGCAAGCGGCCACACGCGCCTTCACGCTGGCATCGGGAACCGTGGTCACGATTCGCCTCGTTGATGCCATTAGCTCGGAACGCAACCATCCGGGGGACTCGTTCCAGGCTGTGCTGGATGAGCCGCTCCACACAGAAGGGGTTCTGCTGGCCGAGCGAGGCGCGAACGTCTTCGGGCGTGTCGTCCAGGCTGAGCAGGCCGGCCGCGTGGCGGGAGTCGCCGAGCTGGCGCTGGAGCTAGACCGGATTCGGACGCTCGGCGGAGAGTTGCCCGCCGCAAGCGACCTGTTCATGGAACGGGCCCCAACCAGCCGACGTAAGGACGCCTTGACGGTGGGTATCCCGGCTGGGATCGGCGCCGTGCTCGGAGGCATCTTTGGAGGTGGTAAAGGTGCTGGCATCGGCGCCGCCGCCGGCGGAGCAGCGGGAACCGGCGCGGTCCTAGCCACACGGGGCAGGCCGGTCAACTTCCCCCCAGAGACGCGCATGGACTTTCGTCTGCGAGCGCCGATCACCATCGTCTTAGAGGAGAGCACAATCCGCCCCCAGCCGCAACAGGAGGAAGGAGGGCCCCCCACGCTGCGGCGTCGCTAGGTGACTATGCCAAGAGCCGGTTTCTTCCTGGCCATCCTGACCGCACTGCTATTCGGGATCCGGTATATTGTACGCCGCTCTGTGGAATCTTGCGGCCCTGTGCGTTTCAGAGGACGAAGGCCGACTCCCGCACAGGTAGCGCCGGGGCGAGCAGCAGCAAGCGCCCGGCCCGTGGGGCGGGCCAGTGATTTTATTTTAGAGGACCTGAAACAAAATGGTTTCAAGCGTCACTGCCAAGCGGGTTGTGCAGGCTTGAGTCCCTGGCTTTCAGTTCCCGAGTGGAGCTTCAAACCGGCCTCGCCAGCCGCGACCAAGGAGGAAGTTAGATGCGATTCGAGCTAACATGCGCTTTCCGGTGGGGGGCCATAGCCCTCATCCTCTCAGGCCTCACACTGTCCGCAAAGGTACCGCCCGAACTCAAAGCCAAGCTCTTTGCGCGCTACGACCAAGAAAATCTTAACGTCGCCCACAATAAGATCCTGGTCGCGCCCCTGAACGGCCAGCGGGGCAACGTTCTCTCCTATTGCGTCAATTACGATTACTTTTACCCGACATTCACCGACTGGCCAAAGAAGTACCAGCAGCGGAATCGTATCGACCCGCAGACGACCGAAGAGGTGGAGTCCTCTGCACGTCTCACCGACGCGCTGAATATGGGCGAAATGCTCCGCGTGGACAAGCTGTACGTTCTAGACACGCCGAAAGGCAACTTGGTGATCGATTTCTACCTGATTGCGTTGGACGGCAAACGCATCGCACGCCTCCAGAATAGGTATGCGAACGGGGAACAGGGCGTTCCGTTCAAGGTGGACTTCGGATTCCACTTCCGATTTACAATTCCTCCGAAAAGTCCAGCCGCACCGGACGGCGACTACTACCAAGAAGTCTGCCGTGTCATCAGCGGATACTTCATCCCCACGGACGAGTATCTCAAGCAGGCCGCCGGTGCCGTCCAGACAGAGCAGACTCGCAAGGACGTCCAACTCAAGCCGGGGATGTCGGAGCAGGATGTGGTTCGGGCGCTCGGGGAACCCCAACGACGAGTCGAGTTCGGCAAGAAAACTTTGTTGAGGTACGCCGACCTGACCATTGAGTTCGAAGACGGCAAACTCATCGAGGTGAAGACGAACTGAGGCCGGACGAGTATCAGCCCGCCATGCTTAAGCTTGTTCGGACCAAGAATAAGTGGCGCCTCGTGGGGGCGGTGAAAGGCAAAGTGGTGACGGAAGGGAAGGCAAGCAAGAAGGACTCGAAAGCCGTTTTCTTGGAGGAGAGAGTCCCTACGCGAGTAACCAAAATGGGACGAGGCCAAATGCTGGTGGAACCGGAGAAGCCGCTTGAGCCGGGCGAGTACGCGCTGGTCTTGCGCCCGATTGCAGACAGCAAGAAGCCTTCCAAAACAGCTCTGCCGGACAGCAGCGAAGGTGAGAAGTCCATGTCCGGCGCGGTTTGGGATTTCGCAGTCGGCCTGAAGTCGACTGTACGCGACACGAGGGCCGGCGATTGGAGGTAGAACATGTTTCTTCGCATCATCCTGGCTGGCACGATCGTAGGCTTCGGTCTGACCACCGTTCACGCGGGCGTCTCGCGGGCTCTTAGGGACCAACTCAAAAGTCACTACGAAGGTCGCAACGTAACCGCCGTGAGGCCTGGCTTATCGAAGGCATCCTATTGGACCAATCTTCCGACGGGTCGGGGACGCAACCGGCTGCACTCGAACATAGTGCTTTTCCAAAGCCAAAACCAAGGCCAAGAAACCCACTCTCGCCAAGCGCCAAGCTCGCCAAGAAACGTAAGGAAAACAGAAACCTCTCGCGGGCGCCCTCGGCCGTCATGACTAGCTTTGCGAGAGCAGCTTTTTCTTTGCGTTCTTGGCGAAGCTTGGCGAGAGAGGTTTTCGGGTTTGGGTTTTGGGTTTGGGTTTGGTTTTGGGTTTCTTTGCGTTCTTGGCGAAGCTTGGCGAGAGAGGGTTTTTGGGTTTGGGTTTGGTTTTGGGTTTCTTTGCGTTCTTGGCGAGCTTGGCGAGAGAGGGTTTTTGGGTTTGGGTTTGGTTTTGGTGGTTTTGGCTTTGGGTTTGGTTTTGGGTTTCTTTGCGTTCTTGGCGAGCTTGGCGAGAGAGGGTTTTTGGGTTTGGGTTTGGTTTTGGGTTTCTTTGTGTTCTTGGCGAGCTTGGCGAGAGCCCGGGGTCTTGCTACAGCGTCACGACGTCCTTGCTCCGCCACAGGTACCAGCAAGCCACGCTGGCCCAGGGCCGCCAGGGCAGCGCGATCCGCTCCATCTGGGCCGGTTTCGGAAGCCCGGCCAGACCGTACCACCGCTCCATGGCCGCCCGGATGCCGTAGTCGCCCACCGGCAGAACGTCGGGCCGGCGCAGCGCGAACATCAGGAACATCTGCGCCGTCCAGAGGCCGATTCCCTTGATCCGAGTCAGGTCGGCAATCACCTCCTGATCGGACAGGTTGGGGAGGTCTTCAAAGCGGAGTGCGCCGGCGACGGTCTGCTTTGCCAGGTCGCGCAAGTAGGCGGCCTTCTGAGCCGACAGGCCGGCGGCCCGGAGCTTGCGCAGCGAAAGCCGCTGGACCGCTTCGGCGGTCAACCGTTGATCGACCAGGGCCAGCAGGCGGGCGAAGATGGCCCCGGCGGCCTTGCCGTTCAGCTGCTGGAAGACGATGGCCCGGGCCAGGGTGGCGAACTGGGGCGGCCGGTGGTCCATGCGGAACGGCCCCACCGTGTCGATGACGCTTCGCAGCACCGGGTCGGCCCGCCGCAGGTGCTCCACCGCTTTCTTCACGGCCGGGTAGACCTCGCTTCGGGGAGGTAGCCGTCGCGGGCGACGACTCTCAGACCCGGCCGCCGCACGCGGACCTCCAGGGAGCGGAATACCGGCGCCACGCTGGAAGGCCGCTGGGGGGTATAGGTGAGAACATACTGATATCTGGCCTGCTCCGTGATGCGGGCCCAGAGATGTTCCAGGGTGCTCTCTTTTGCCGCCGCAAACAGCTCCCCGCCGCTGGGGGGGCCGTAGCGGCCCAGAGGCGTGGAACCGCCGGAGAGCCTGGCATCGTCCAACCCAATGGAGTAAACAATCACGTTGCTGTGGCGCAGGTTGGCGGGCAGTTGCGGGTTGGCGGCGCCGGCATGGGAGCCATCCGAAATCAGCAGAATGATTTTTCGCCGGTCCTGGCCCCGGGAGAGCACCAGGCGGTGGGCCGCCAGCACGGCGTCATCCATGTTCCTGGGCGCGGGCCGGGCGGTTCGCGGCGGCGCTCCCCCCACCGGCCAGCCGTTGATCCGGGGCGCCCCGGAGGCCAGTGGCTCGCCGGTCTGGGTGTAATCGGCTCCGGCTTCGAGGCGGCCCAGCGCCGCTCGCCAGGCCTCGCGCTCGGTCGTGAAGCCGGCCGCTTGGCGGAACTTCGAATCGAACGAAAACACACCAACCTCGTCGAACTCGCCAAAGGCCTCCACCAGGCTGGGAAAGGTGCGCCGCATCCGCTGGGCCGCCGGCCGGCGCATGGCGGCGTCGATCAGCACGGCTGCCGCCAGCGGGACCGGCTCGGCCGAAAAGCCGGTAATGGTCTGCTCGACCCCGTCTTCCAACAGCCGGAATTCGGCCGGCTCCAGGTCGTTCACCAGGCCGCCCTGTGGGTCCTTGACGCTCACCGTCACGGCCACCGGCTGCGCCAGGCTTCCGGCCGGAAGAGCCAGAACTGCTAGAATGACGAAAGTGAGAATTCTCATGCCGTTGAAGACGCCAATTCTCATTGTCTCACTGCTGGGGACGGCGGCCGGGGTGTGTTTTTCCCAGCAGCCCAAGCCCGAGGAGATCCCGACCATCTCGGTGGACGTGGAGGTGGTCAACGTCTACTTCACCGTCCGCAACAAGCAGGGCGGGCTGGTGGCCAACCTGGAGCGGTCCGACTTCATTCTCGAGGAGGAAGGCCAGCAGCAGCCCATCAAGTATTTTGCGCGCCAGAGCGACCTGCCCCTCACCCTGGGGCTGCTGGTGGATACCAGCGTCAGCCAGGGGGCCCTGATCGAGCAGGAGAAGCAGGCTTCGTCGCAATTCTTCAGCCAGGTATTGCGAATGCGCAAGGACCAGGCTTTCCTCATCAGCTTCGACATCAACGTGGACATGCTTCAAGATCTGACCGATTCGGCCCGGCTGCTCAAGCAGGGCCTGGAGAAACTTCGGGTCAACGCCGGGGCCGGCGGATTGGGCCCCGGACCGGTGCCCACCTCCGGCCGGCAGCGGGGCACCTTGCTCTACGACGCCGTGTTTCTGGCCTCCGAAGACGTGCTCAAGCAGCAGGTGGGCCGCAAGGCGCTGGTGCTGATCACCGACGGCAACGACTACGGAAGCCGCCTGGATCTGAAGCAGGCCGTGGCCGCGGCTCACAAAGTGGACGCCATCATCTACAGCGTTCTATACCTGGACCGGGGATTCTACTACCGGGCCGGCGGCGCCGGGATGGTGGGCGGCTTCGGAAGCGGCTCGGCGCTCAAGAAGCTGAGCGAGGATACCGGCGGCCGCATGTACGAGGTGGGCCGGAAGAAGCCCCTCCAAGGGGTCTACGATGAGATCCAGCAGGAACTTCGGAGCCAGTATTCGCTGGGCTTCACGCCGGCCCGGTCCGGCCCCGGATTCCGGCGCCTCCGGATCCTCCCCCGCAACCGGGACCTGCGGGTCCAGGCGCGCCAAGGCTACTACGCTCGGTAACACAGGCATTCCTGCCTGGGGTTCCCGGGTGCTTAACCGTTTTGGGGGAAGCGGTCGTGGCGCACGCTTTCAGCGTGCCGCGGCGAGCTTCAGCTCGCCGAAGGGTGCGGGTGAAACCACGCAGCGTGGGCTGAAGCCCACGCCGGCACGCTGAA
>Ga0247727_10011825_pt1 | contig 15130 bp, 17 predicted proteins | sample WisWelCaveWW1625_FD_202498 | JGI IMG/M metagenome (GOLD analysis project Ga0247727, IMG submission 202498) | Biofilm microbial communities from Wishing Well Cave, Virginia, United States - WW16-25 | ecosystem: Environmental > Aquatic > Deep subsurface > Groundwater > Cave microbial mat | place... | reverse complement strand
GGGGGAGTCGCTCTCCCCGGGGCAGCGCTGGGTGGCCGAGAGGCGGGCCCGCCTCCGCCCAGCCGCCGGGGAGGATCCCCTCGCCGAGCTCCTCCCGATGTGGCCCGGCCGTGTCCGCGCATGGATGGAACGCAAGGCGCTCCTGGCGGACGGGACCTCGCCCGGCTGGGTGCTCGTGGACCCCGGCACCGTGCAGCAGGTGCTCCTGGACCGGCGCAGTCGGGAGCCGGCCAGGGTCTGGCGGTCCGGCCACCGGACGGTCTCCTGGTGGGAGCTGGCCGAGGCTGGCAGCCTCCGCTGGATGAGCGGCCTGAGGCTCCGGGAGATCGAGAAGAGGCTCGGGCGGGCGAAGAGCACCGTCTTCGATCGCCTCCGCCTGCAAGCGGAGGCGATGCAGCGCGACGCGGAGTTCCGCGAGGAGATGGCGGCCGTCCTCGCGGAGGCGCTCGAGCGCGACCACGGGCGCCCCGGGGAACGCGGGGAGTCCGCGGGACCCGCGGTCCCCATCGTCGCCTCCGGTCCCGTGGCGTCGTCGGCGAGTTCCATCGCAGCCGGCTGACGACGCGCGCCTGTCCGGACAGGGTGCGGGTGGCTGACCCGATCCCGGAAAAGCGGGTCGGGTTCGGTACGGCCCCCCGCGATGCGGTACGATCATCGTTCGCGCCGAGCGCCCCCGATGCGCGGCGCCCATCGGAATCGGACCGCGACCCGGTGATCGGGGCCGGCAAGGAGGCACAGCCATGGCGAAGGGTCAGATGAAGGCACCGAAGTCGAACAAGCCCAAGCTCACCACCAGGCAGAAGCAGGCCAAGAAGGCTGAGAAGAGGGCCGCGAAGGCGCGCGGGTGATCCGCGGCTGATCCACCCCACCCGGAGCGACCCCGGTACGCCGCTGAACCACCGTTGCACGAGACCGGGCGACTCCCGGGAGTGGCCATGTCCCCTGCGCGGTCGGCCTGCTGGCTCGTCCTGATCGCGGCCGGCGTGCCGGGCTGCCAGCGTTCGGCGACGCTGGCCCCGGCGCCCGGCCCGGCCGCGGCGGATGCGGGTGCGCCCTTCACCGGCAACCGCGCCGGGGACGAGCGCGAGGTCGCCGGCATCCGGCTGTGCTGGTGCCCGGCCGGCCGGTTCCTCATGGGGAGCCCGCCCGACGAGCCGGAACGGCGCCCGGGCGAGGATCAGGTCGAGGTGACGCTGACCCGGGGCTTCTGGATGGGGAAGCACGAGGTGACGCAGGGGGAGTGGAAGCGGGTGGTCGGCGAGTTCCCGGGCCCGCTCACCGCGGGCGCGGGCGACGGATTCCCGGCCTACGCGCTCAACTTCGCCGAGGCGGAGGGGTTCTGCCGGGCGCTGACCGGGCGGGCCCGGGCGTCCGGCGATCTGCCGGGGGGATGGGAGTTCCGGCTCCCCACCGAGGCGCAGTGGGAGTACGCCTGCCGGGCCGGGACCACGACCGCCACCTCCTTAGGGGACAGTCTGGGCAGCCGGCAGGCGAACTTCCAGGGGAAGCCCTACAACGGGGCCGAGGAGGGGCCGTCGCTCCGGCGGGCCGCCCCGGTCGGTTCCTACCCGGCCAACCCCTGGGGCCTGCACGACGTGCACGGGAACGTGTTCGAGTGGTGCCGGGACTGGAGCCACGCGACGCTGCCGGGAGGGGTCGATCCCGACCTGCACGCCGCGAGGACCACCGCCCTGCCGGGCAAGGCCGGCAGCGTGTCCCGGGTGCGCCGGGGCGGGTGCTGGGCCGACGAGGGCTGGCCCTGCCGGTCGGCCTTGCGGCTTCGGTTCGAGCCCGAGCGGCGATCGGACCACATCGGCTTCCGCGTCGCCGCCGTACGGCCCTGACTGGAGTCTCCTCACGACCGGTGGGTGCTCCGTGTCCGGCGGCGGGCTGCCAGGCGGAGGAAGAAGGCCTCGCCCTCGCCGCCCTCGCCTCGCCGGACTCCATCGCCCAGCGAAGAACCGAGAGGCCACAATAGGCATGCGCCGTCCCTGGGACGGTGGAAGGATGATGGGGGAGGCGGAATCGACGCGGGCCGACGGCCCGGGAGGGACCATGCGCACGACGGCAGTTCTGGCCGCATCGCTCGCGCTCGGGACGGCGGGCGGGTTCGTCGCAGCCATGGTCGCCTCGCCTCCGCCGCCCGCGGCGGCCCCTCGGACCGGGGTGGGGGATGCGGGCCCATCCACGGCGGCCGCCCGGCTCGATCGCCTCGAGCGGCGCGTGGACGAGCTGGCGGCGGGAATGGCCTCCCGGGCCGCGGCGCCGACGGCGCCGGCCGCCCCCTCCCCGGCCGGGGCCGAGGGAGAGGCGCCCGCAGCGCCCTCCGCCTCCGCCCCTCCCTCCGACCGGCTCGAGGCGCTCGAAAGCCGCGTCGCCGTCCTCGAGAAGGCGGGGCCCCGCGGGACGCCCATCCCCGCGGACCTCTCCAAGGTCCCCGTCTCCCAACTCGAGGCCCTCGTGCGCAACCTCACCATGGAGCGGAGGTACCCGGACTCGATGAAGGTCGCGGAGGAGCTCCTCCGGCGGGAGGACCTCACCCCGGAGCAGAGGCTCGAGGGGGAGATGCAGGTGGGCTACGGGCTCCGCGGCCTCGGGAGGAACGCCGAGGCGGAGGCCCGCTTCCGCGAGTCCCTCGCCCGGGTCGGCGAGAACACCGAGCAGGCGCCCTGGCTCGGGTTCCAGATCGCCTGGGAGCGCTCCTACCAGAAGGACCTGGCGGGGGGGATCCAGGAGATGGAGAAGGCGGCCAACCACCCGCTGGTCCAGCCGCTCGTCCGGGTCCACGCCCTCTACAACGCGGGCAACTTCGCCCGCCAGGCGGGCGACGCCCCCCGGGCGCGGGCCTTCCTCGAGCGCCTCCTCAACCAGCACGCGGGCGACATCATCCCGAGCCAGGCCCACATGCGCACCCAGGCCGAGGCGTGGCTGAAGGAGGTCTCGGGGGAGTGAGCCCCCCGGAGCCCTCCTGGCTGGTTGTGAGAATCCTGAAGCGGCACTTCAGGATTCTCAATCCCGTGAGATCCTCCCCTGAGGCTCCTTGGCGACCCGGAAGTACCCGGTGAGAGGCGGAACGCGTGCGGAACTGGCCCCTCGTCGCGCTGGGACTGATGGGATGCGCGGCGCCGGGCGACGCCCCTGAGGCTCCCGTGAGGACCCCCGCGCTCTCCGGGATCGACGCGATGCTCGCGGAGGTCTCCCCCGACCGCCTCGAGGCGACCGTCCGTCGGCTGGCGGCCTTCGGGACGCGGCACACGCTCTCGCGGACCGCTTCCGACGGGCGGGGGATCGGTGCCGCGCGGCGGTGGATCAAGGCCGAACTGGAATCGACCCCCGGCCTGCAGGTCTCCTTCGACTCCCACCTCGTGCCGCCCGGCCCCCGGGTCCCGCGGGAGACGGAGGTCGTGAACGTGGTCGCCGTCCTCCCGGGCTCCATGCCGGAGGCCGCGGGACGACGGTACGCGGTGGTGGGGCACTACGACTCGCGGTGCACCGACGTCATGGACGCCGAGGGGGACGCCCCGGGCGCCAACGACGACGCCTCCGGCGTGGCCGCGGTCATGGAGCTCGCGCGCGTCATGGCGGGGCGGCGGTTCGACGCGACGCTCGTCTTCCTCGCCACGGCGGGGGAGGAGCAGGGGCTTCTCGGGGCCCGCGCCCACGCGCGGGCGGCGCGGGACGCCGGGACGGACTACCGGGCGATCCTCAACAACGACATCGTCGGCGACCCGGGCGGGCAGCCCCCGGGGGAGCGGCGGATCCGCGTCTTCTCCGAGGGGATCCCGCCCGGGGCCTCGCCGGAGGAGGTGAAGAGGATCGCGTTGCTCGGCGCCGAGCAGGATTCCCCCTCGCGGCAGCTCGCGCGGTACACGGTTGAGGTGGCGGCGCTCCACCGCCCCGGCGTCGAGCCGATGCCGGTCTTCCGCGCCGACCGCTTCCTCCGCGGCGGGGACCACCTCGCCTTTCTCGCCGAGGGCTTCCCCGCGGTGCGCGTCACCGACCTACGCGAGGACTACGCCCGCCAGCACCAGGACCCGCGCGTCGAGGCGGGCGTGCGGTACGGCGACACCCCCGAGTTCGTGGACCCGGAGTACCTCGCTGCCGTGGCGAGGCTGAACGGGGCCGTGCTGGCCCACCTCGCGAACGCCCCCCGGCCGCCGGAGGACGCCCGGGTGGTGACCGCGGCACTGGCGAACGACACGCTGGTGCGCTGGTCCGCGAGCCTGGAGCCCGACACGGCGGCCTACGAGGTGGTCTGGCGGGAGACCACGAGCCCCGTCTGGCAGAGGGCCTTCGACGCGGGCGCGGCGACGGAGCTCCGCCTCGACCTGTGCAAGGACGACGGCGTCTTCGGGGTGCGCGCCCGCGACCGGGACGGATTCCGGAGCCCCGTCGTTCCCTGCGCCGCCGCGAAGGAGTGACCCGGGACTACGGCGCCGGCATCGTCCTCTTCAGCCGCTTCCCGTCGTGGACGACGACGAGGGAGACGGGCTCGCCCTTGACCTTCCGCTGCATGAGGTAGACGATCCACTGGTTCTCGGTGACCGCCGCATCGCTGCCGTCGATCTCGACGACGAAGTCGCCCACGGCGAGCCCGGCGCGCATGGCCGACCCCACGGGGGGGACGCCCCGCACCCGGACGCACAGAGCGCCCTCCTTCACCCCGCAGGCCTTCCGCTGGTCCGCCGTCGCCTCCTCCCACCCGAAGGGCCGCATGGCCCGGGTGGAGGCCCGCCAGGTGATCTCCTCGCCCCGGCGCCAGTCGGCGGCGAGGGGGAGGGAGAGCCGCCGGCGCGCGCCGCGGCGGTCCACCTCGGCCGCGACCTCGCAGGGCGGCTTCGCGTGGTGGAGGACCCACTGGACGTCGGCGATGGAGAGGACCGGCTGGCCCTCCAGCGCGAGGATCCGGTCGCCCGGCTGGAACCCGGCCCCGGCGGCGGCCGAGCCCGGCTCGACGGACTTCACCGTGGCCCGCTCGTCGAGGTGGAGCGCCAGGCCCAGGCGATCGGGCTTCGGGTAGGGGTAGAGGAGCTCGTCGGGGATGGGCCTGCGGGCCTCCCGGGGCACGCTCCGGAGGGCCTCGAAGACGTGGTGGCAGTGGGCGCAGCCCCGCGGAGGGTCCTCGGCGAAGCGGCTCTTGAAGAGCGGGAAGGAGCGGATCTCCTTCGCGGGAGGCGGCGCTCCGCGCTTGGCGAGCAGCGAGGCCCGGTTCGCCGGGTAGCCCGCGTGGATCTCCAGCGCCCCCTCGAGCGCCTTCTCGAAGCCCGGGAGCGAGACGTCCACCCCCATGTCGGCCCCGCCGCTCGCCCGGGTGCCGTAGCGGCCGTAGATGGTGCGGTCGGCGTTCAGGAAGAAGGCGCACCAGGTCTCGTCGTAGTCGAAGTGGAAAAGCGAGAGGTCCACGCCCTCCATCTCCACGGCGCGCACGCAGACGAAGCGGTCCAGCAGCCCCGCGAGCCTCTTCGTCTCGAGACGCGCCACCTGCGCGTCCATGGTCCTGCAGGACCCTCAGGGGACTCAGCGGAAGACGATGCAGAGGGGCTTGCCCTCCTTCGCCGCGCGGGCGAAGCCCGCCTCGATGTCGTCGTAGATCCAGCGCGGCGAGATCCCCTCGTCCCGGAGCGCCTTCTGGAGGTCAGCCTTGGAATCCTTCGCGGCGGCGACGGTCGTGACGGCCCCGCGGCCGGCCAGGGCGGCGGCCCCGAGCGCGACCATCGCCGCGGCGGCGAGCCTCCTCCCCGTCGACTCCATGCCGGACCTCCCTCCCGGTTCGCGCGGAATCCTAGCACGGGGCGGCGTTAGGGTGGGGGGCAAGCCCGCGTCTCTCCGGGCACAGGAGGCTGGACCTTGCCCACGCCGCGAGCCCTCGCTCTCGCCGCGATCCTGTCCTTCGCGGCAGCAGGCGCAGGATGCGCCTCCACGGCGGCCGGCGCCCCGGCGGACCCGCGATCGATGATCCCTCCGGAGGTGGACCCCTCCTGGATCCACTTCACCGAGCCGACGGTGGCGGTGGGGGCCCGGGCCCCCGACTTCACCCTCCCGACGCCGGACGGCCGGACGCTTCTCTCGCTCTCCACCTTCCAGGGGCGGCCGCTGGTCCTCGTCTTCGGCTCCTACACCTGAGGGCCCTTCCGTCGCCGGGTCGGCGACATCCTGCGCCTGCGCGACCGCTACGGCGCCGCGGCCAACTTCCTCGTCGTCTACGTGCGTGAGGCCCATCCCACCGACGAGTGGGCGATGGAGGAGAACAGCAAGGCCGGGATCGCCCTCGCCCAGCCCCGCACCGACGCGGAGCGCTGCACCGCGGCGGCCCTCTGCTCCTCGTCGCTCGACCTTTCCCTCCCCGTGGTCGTGGACGGGGTGGACGACGCCGTCGGGATCCCCTATGGCGCCTGGCCCGAGAGGATGTACGTCCTGGACTCCGACGGGATCGTCCTCTACCGGAGCGGCCCCGGGCCCTGGGGCTTCCGGCCGGCGGAGGTGGAGGCGGTGCTGAAGACCCTGCCCTAGTCCTCGGCATCCTCCGGCGGCCCGAAGGCCGCCGCCGCGGTGACCTGGCCCTGCTGGACCTTCGCGGGGTCGAAGCGCTTCGCGGCCTTGAGCAGGCGCTCGAAGGCCCCGTCGAAGGGCGGCGGGTCCCCCTTCACCCAGCGGGTGTGGTCGATCCGCGAGACGACGAAGGGGCGGAGGAAGGGAGACCGCAGCCCGCGCCCCTTCAGGGCATCCACGATCCGGTCCACAGCGGCGTCGAGCGCCATCACGGCGTCCGCGCGCCGCCGCCGCTCCTCCTGCGCCGCGGGGAGCGGGAGGTCGAGGAAGGCGTCCACGCGCCGGAGGATCGCCCGGTAGGCCCCGCCCGAGAACCGGGGCTTCTCCGCGTAGCAGAGGCCCAGCGTGAGGAAGACCGGCGATTCGAACTCGAAGGCGAACTCAGACTCCTTCCTCCGGGGCTGCTCGACCGCCAGCGCCGCCGCCATGCGGGAGGCCTCGAGCGACTTCTCCCTGAGCGCGTGGGCCTTCTCGGTGTTGAGCGCGAGGATGCGGAAGGCCACCTCGCGGTCGGGGAGGACGAGCGCGGTGACCGCCCGGGCGCCCAGCGCCCGGAGCGCCTCGAGGCGGTGGTTCCCGTTGGGGCACCAGTACCTCCCCGGCGCCTCCCGGGTCGCGATCACCGGGTCGAGGAAGCGGCCGGTCTTTTCCATCACCTCGGCGAGCCGCTTCACGTGGGCCGGCGAGGCGTCGCGCTGGAAGGGCGTGGGCTGCACCTGGTCCAGCGGGAGCGCGGCGAGCACCACCCCGTGGCCGCCGAAGGGATCGCGGTAGGAGCCGAGGACCGTCCCCCCGTCCGCGGCGATCCCCTCGGCAAGCGCCCGCGCCCCCTCGGGGACGTCCCCCGCGGTCTCGGCGGGGGAGAGCCCCTTCGATCGGGGCTCGGGCTTCGCCCGCCGCTTCCTCCCTCCCGTCCGTTTCCCGGTCGCCATGGGCGGGATCCTACCCCTCCCGGCCCGCCCTTGGATCCCGGCTCGCGAGGGCCCATAATCCGCGGGGCCGGGGCAGGAGCCGGGGGGTGCAGGCCCCCCGACCCGGGGACGGAGGCCAGGTGGCGCCCGCGGATCCATTCGGCGAAGCGACCAAGGTCGTCATCGCGTACCTGGACAAGCGGCGCGAACGCGGGATCGTCCTGGAGTTCAAGCCCTACAAGGACGGGTTCACGCTCTACCCCCCCGATGCCCCCGACCTCACGAAGGGGCGCGAAATCGAGTTCAAGATCTGCAAGGCCATCTACTTCGTGAAGTCGCTGGCCGGGAACCGGGATTTCAAGGAGAACAAGCTCACGCTCCCGCCCATCGTGCGGCAGGGGACCAAGATGGTCGTACACTACCCCGACGGGGAACAGACGGTGGGGATCACCGAGGGTTTCAACCCCAAGCGCGTGGGCTTCTTCTTCTACCCGGGGGACCCCAAGAGCAACAACACGCAGATCTTCGTCGTCACCGAGAACACCGACGAGATCCGCCTGCTCGGTGTGGAGAAGGACGGCTCGGATCGCGTCTTCCGGCCCCGGGCGGAGAGGGGCGTGTTCCTCCCGGAGAAGCGGGTGGAGGCGGTCCAGCGCATCCTGCGGGGAGAGCGCGCCGAGGCGGTGTCGAAGGAGACTTTCATCCCGGTCGGGACGCTCCTGGAGTGGAAGGCGAAGTTCATCTCCGGCGGCCCCGCGGCGCTGGGCGTCCTGCCCCCGAAGCCGGCGCCCCCGGGCGCTACCCCCCCTTCCCGCTGATCTCCCGGGCCCGGGCCTCGAGGTCCTGCGCCCGCTTCTCCAGCGCCTTGGCCATCTCGTCGAAGGAGCGCTCCAGGTCCCCCAGCTCGCTGGGGTCCTGGCAGACCCGCGTGCGCGCCTTGAGTTTCGAGAGGTCCGTGGAGGCGAGGCGGCGGGTGGCGAGGATGAGGCCGTTCACGCGGCGCAGGATGAGCCGGTCGCCGAGGACGCGGGACATGCCGAGGGTGAGGAGGAGCGCCGCGAGCGTGACGATGAGGCTGATGCGGAGGGTCCGGTCCAGGCCCCCGACGAACCTCTCCTCGGGGATTCCCACGACGACCATGAACCCCTCGCGGGTCCCCCCCGTCCGGAGCGGCGCCATGCCGAAGAAGCGGCGCACGCCGTCGGCGTCGGCAACCACCACGGGCCTGTCCTCGCCGAGGGGGACGTCGCGAAGCGGCCTGAGGGCGGGGTGCTGGCCCCCCACGGACCCGGAACCGGCCTCGCCGACGCGGAGCAGGATGTCCCCCCCGGGGTCGAGGACCTGGAGGACGGAGTCGCCAGGGAGGTCGAGGGCCCGCTGGAACTGGGTGAGCCACCCGAGGACCACCGTCGCGCCGAGCACGGTCTCGGACGCGCCGCCGCCGACCGTGAGCGGGCGCGCGATGTAGACCGAGGGGCCGGAGGACGGGTCGGCCCGGAAGGAGCCGACCGCCGTCTTCCCGGTCTTCAGGGCCCGCGCGACGCTCTCCAGGTCGGAAAGGGACTTCGACTCCGCGGCGGGAAGCGCGCTCGCGAGGATCCCGCCGTCGGGGCGGACGAGGTGGAAGTCCCGGAAGCCGGGGCTGCGGGCGAGGAGATCGGCGAGGAATGCCCTCCGGGCCTCCTCCGCGCCCTCGCGGACGACGGGCGCCTCGGCGATGGCCTCTAGGTGGGCCTGGGCCTGCCGCAGGGCCTCCTCCTGGTTGCGGGCGGCGATGCGGGCGAGCCGGCCGGCCTCGCGCCCCGCGGACCGGATGGCGGCGTCCCGGGAGGCGAGGTGGTCGTACAGGAGGAGGCCCAGGAGCGGCAGGACGGCGAGGAACACCAGCGCCGCCAGGCGGAACTGGAGCCGGTGGACCCACGGGAGCGCCGGCGGCCGGTACTCCGTCGACCCCTCCGGCGCTCCGCCCTGCCGCGCCGCGCCCGTCCCGTCGGCCATCGGTGCCCCCCCTAGTTGGTGATCTTCCAGACGTTCCCGTCGTTGCCCGCGGTCCCCACGGCGACCCGCGAGGTGATCCCCGTCCCCAGGTAGGCCGCGCCCGCGTTGATGGGGGAGTTCTTCACCTCCGTCTTCTTGGAGGTGTTGGCGGACTGGAGGATGTCCCCGGCCTGGTTGGTGAAGAAGACGCGGTTCCCGCTGTTCCCCCTCTTGACCGGCCGGGCGTAGACGCACCAGCAGGACTCGGACAGGTCCAGGCCGATGGTGGTCGCCCCCCCCGTGTCGTTCTTCAGGACGATGGTCTCCACGGACGTCTTCTTCTTGCCCTTGCCGGAGGAGACGACCTTCACCTCCTCGTGGACCCAGAGGGCCTGTTCGGAGTTGTCGGGGAGGAAGACCATGTAGCCGTAGCCGCTCTTGACGAGCTCGCCCTGGTTGTTGAGGGCCTCCACGAGGGTCTCGCTCAGCGCCGGGGGATCCACGGCCTTCCCCTGGGCCGCGAAGGTCGCGCCGGCCGTTGCCGGGTAGGCGGGGGGGACGTAGGTCCGCCGCACGCCCGTGCCGCCCGTCAGCTCCGCGAAGGTCCCGTACTCGCCCACGGCGTCGTTGTCCACGTCGATCTTGCCCGTGCCCTGCACCTGGGCCTGGGCGGCGTGGATCGTCCTCAGGGTGGCGATGGCCGCGGCCTCGTTGGAGGAGAGCCTGGCGGCCAGGAGGTTGGGGATGGCGATGGCGGCGACGACGGCGATGATGGCCACGACGATCATCACCTCCACGAGAGTGAAACCGCCTTCCGGCCCGCGGCGCATGCAGTCCTTTCGGCCTACCCCCGGCCGCCCAGAGTCAACCACCCCGGGCCGCTCCGGGCAAGCCCTTCCCGTCGTCCCCGCCGGTGAACACCGCGTCGGCGCGGGGCACCCGGTCCAGCGAGAAACCCCGGGCGAGGAGATCGCGGGCCGAGACGGGCTCCCCGGCGCCGAGCCCGCTCCAGCGGGCGAGGAGGCCGAGGACGCGCTCCGGCGGCACGCCCGCCCCGCGGAGGGCGGAGAGGCGCGTGTCGCCGTGGCGCTTGGCGAGGCGGCGCCCGTCCGGGCCGCGGACGAGAGGGAGGTGGACGTAGCGCGGGGTCCGGAGCCCCAGGGCCTCGTGGAGGAGGATCTGCAGGGGGGTCGCGGGGAGGAGGTCGTCGCCGCGCAGGACCTCGTCCACGCCCTGGAAGGCGTCGTCCACCACGACCGCCAGCATGTAGGCGGCCTCGCCGGTCCTCTTCGCGACGACGAAGTCCCCCGAGGTCCGGGCGGGGCGGTCCCGGACCTTCCCGCGGAAGCCGTCCGCGAAGGCCACCTCCCGGTCCTCCGGGACCCGGAAGCGCCAGGCGGGGTCGCGGCCCGAGGCGGCCTTCGCTTCCCCGGGAGAGGCGAAACGGCCGCGGCAGGTCCCCGGGTAGACCGGGAGGTCCTCGCCTTCCTGAGGCGCAGATTGCGAGGTCTCGATCTCCCTCCGGGTGCAGACGCAGGGGTAGACGAGGCCCGCCGCCCGCAGCGCCTCCAGCGCCTCCCCGTGGGCCGCGGCGCGGGTGGACTGGAGGAGAGGCTCCCCGTCCCAGTCGAGGCCGAGCCAGCGGAGGTCCAGGAGCGCCTCCTCCGCGGCGCCGCGCTTCACCCGCGGCCCGTCCAGGTCCTCGACGCGCAGGGCGAGCGTCCCGCCCGCGGACCGGACATGGAGCCAGTTCAGGAGGAAGGTGCGGGCGTTGCCGAGGTGGAGGGCGCCGGTGGGGCTCGGGGCGAGGCGTGAGCGCATCGAAGGGAGCATAGCGCCGCCGGACCGGGGTTGGGTACGCTGTCGGCCGGAGGGCGCCCCTGAGGACCACGGACTGCACCGGATGCGGCGCGACGCTGGACGTCTCCTCCATGGCGGCGGGGGCGGAGTTCGCCTGCGGCGCCTGCGGGGCCGGCCTCACCGTGCCGGGCGGCGCGGCCCCTGCCGCCCCGCGGGCCGCGGCGTCCGCCTCCCCCGGGGCCGTCCGCCGGCACCGTCCCGAGGCCGCCGCCCCTGCCCGGCGACGCGGGGAGCCCCGCGAACGGCCCGCGAGGGCCGCGTCGAGGACGCCGCTCCTCGTCGGGGTCGGGGCGGCCGTGGTGGTCGTCGGCGCTGGGATCGCGTGGGTCGCGATGAGGGGAGGGAAGGAAGGGACGGCGCCGGAGCCGCGCACGGCGCTCGGTCCCGCGGGCCCCTCCGCGGCGGGCGGCGGGGCCGTTCCGCCGGGAGAGGCCGCGGCGAGGAAGGCGCAGGCTCCCCCCCGGCCCGTGGACCCCGAGGAGGCGGCCTGGGCGGCCGCCACGACGGAAGAGGCGCGGACGGGCTTCCTCGAGGAGCGGCTCCCCCTCTCGGGCCGCAGCGACGAGGTCTCGAAGAGGCTCTTCGGCCTCCTCGCCGCGAAGAGCCGGGCCGACCTCGCCCGGAAGGTAGCCGAGGCGCGCCTCGCGGCCGACCCGGAGAGCCCCTGGGCCAACGAGACGCTCGACCGGAAGGACTTCGGGGGGGAGCTGGGGAGCCTCGCCGCGAACAAGGACCTGGCGGACAACCCGATCCCCGAGTGGGAGCGCCTGAAGAGGAGGGTCGAGGAGAAGCGGACTCGGGTGGGCCCCGGTGCGGAGCGGAGGGAGGTCGAGGCCGACATCGCGGCGGCGCGGAGGGAGGCGGAGAGGCTGTCCGACCCCTGGACGCGGCGGTCCCTGGAGGCCGCGAAGGCCGTCCGGGACCACCCGGCGTTCCAGCGGTTCCTCCCCGTGGACACCCTCGCGCTCCCGCCCTACCTCGTCCTGGCGCAGAGGCAGCAGGACGACAAGCGCCACAGCACGAAGAACGTGCTCGAGAACCACTCGAAGTTCTTCCGCTGCCTGACCGGGGAGTTCCTCCGAATCATGAAGGAGGCGGGCCTGCCGACGCCCACCGTGGCGGAGATGGGGAACCCCGTGCTCCTCGCCTTCCTCTTCACCGACCGCAACGCCTTCGACCGCTGGCACTGGGACCAGGGGGCCGGGAAGGACTCCCTCAAGGGCGTCCGCGCCTACTACGCCTGGGGCTCCACCAACGTCATGATGATGTACGACACGGGCGCCCCGACCCAGACGCAGGACGACGACACCTGCACCGCCTTCCACGAGGCCACCCACCAGCTCGTCCACTACTACCGCCGCTACTACATGACGCTGGAGGACCGAAAGGCCGACCCCTCCGCCCCCGAGGTGGGCCTCTCCGACCGCCGGCTCGCGGACGACTCCCTCTGGTTCCAGGAGGGGTTCGCGGAGTTCTTCGGCGCGGCGGACCGGATCTCCAGTCGGTCCGGGGAGTGGCGGCTCTTCCGGCCCCACCGGGCCCGCATGGCGGAGTGGGGGGATCCCTCGGTGCGCCGGACCCCCCAGTGGACGCTGGAGGAGGTCCTGGAGCTGACGGACTACCCCCATCTCTACGCCCTCGCCGAGAAGAAGTGGCCCGGCCACAAGGACGAGCTGTTCGGGCTGTTCTACGCCCAGGCCTGGGCCCTCCACCACTTCCTCTACTTCGGGAAGGACGGGAGGTACCGCGAGCGCTACCTCCGGTGGGTCCACGAGGAGATGTGCGGGCGCACCGGCTCCGAGGTCTTCCTGAAGTGCATGGAGGCCGGCTCGACGAAGGAAGCGCGGGAGGACTTCCTCGATACACTCACGCGCGGCTGGCTCGACCACCAGAAGGAGCTGCTGACGAAGTGATGCGGTACCTGACCCGAAACCGCCGGATTCGCGAACCGGGCCGGGTCCGGTAGAGGGAGGGGACGTGCTCGTCTCGCTCGTGCTCCTGTGCGCCGCCGCGGCGGGCGACGGCCCGGCCGTCCCCGCGCCCGCCCCGGATCCCGTGGAGAAGGCGCTGGCCGAGGGGAGGGAGAAGGGGCGGCCCGTGTTCCTCGAGTTCACCCTCGCCTCCTCCGGGTGGTGCCGCGAGATGGACCGCGAGGTCTCCGCCGACCCGGCGGTGGCCGCCTTCCGCGACGCGAACTTCGTCGTCTGCCGGGTGGACGCCGGCGCCGGCGAGGGCCCGCGGCTCCGGGAGGCCTGGGGAGTGGACGGCTACCCGACCTTCGTGTTCCTCTCCCCCGACGGGAAGGAGGCGGAGAGGCACGTCGGCTCCCTGTCGAAGGAGGAGTTCCTCGCGCTCCTCGAGGACGAGAGGGCAGGGAACACCTACGAGGCCCTCCCCGGGAAGATCGAGAGGTCCCCGGAGGACGGCTCCCTGCGCGTGGCCTACGGCCGCCGCCTCCTCTTCCGCAACCTCGTGCCGGAGGCCCGGCGGGAGTTCGAGAAGGCGGTCGCGCTCGACCCGGAGGACGCGAGGCCGTGGACCCCGGACGCACGCCTGCGGCTCGCCCTCATCGAGGCCCAGGAGAGGCACTCCCCCGCACCGGTCCTCGCCTTCCTCGAGAAGTACGGGGACTCCCCGGCCGGCCCGGAGGCCCAGCGCCAGATGATCCGCCACCACCTCCGGAAGAAGGACCTCGCGGCGGCCATGGGCCGCATGGGCCTCCTGGAGGCGAAGGGGGCGCTGGGGCTCCGGCAGCGCTGCCAGTACGCCACGCTGCTGGCCGTCGAGGGGAAGGACGCCGCGGGGGCGCTGGCCATCGCCGAGGACGCGGCGCGGAAGGACCCGGAGGACGTCCGTCCCCGGATGGCGAGGGCCTTCGCGCTCTCGGCGCTCGGCCGCCACGACGAGGCGGTGGAGGCGGCGCGGGAGGCGGTCGGGAAGGCCCCGGAGGACCTGAGGTCGGAGGGCGAGGGCATGGTGCGCCGGATCGAGGAGGCGCGGGACGAGGCGAAGGAGAAGGGGAAGGCCGCCGCGGACGGGGCGGAGGAGTGATGCGGGACCTCGCGGTCGGCCTGGCCTTCGCCCTCGCCGGGGCGGCGGCGCTGGCGGTCCGCCCGGCAGCCGCGCCGGCCCAGGGGGAGGACCCCGCCGGGCTCTTCGGAAAAAGCTGCGCAGGCTGCCACGCGGTCCCCGACCCGGAGATCCGCACCGATCGGGCCTGGCTCGACCAGGTGCATCGAACCTCCTGAACCAGCACTCCCGCGGGGGCCCGTGAGGCCCTCATCGCCTGGCTCGGGGGGAAGGAGGCGCCCCCGCGGCCGAGGCGCATCGACGCGCCCCCGGAGAAGGCCGAGGGGCTCGTCCCCGTGGAGGCGAACCTCGAGGCGGGGTCCATCACCCTCGCGGGCCCGTCCGGCCCCGTGGCGCTCGTCTGGAAGGCGGGTGAGAAGGACCGCGGCCGCGCCCTCCCGCCGGGGGCCTACCGCCCCTGGACGGTACGGGTGGAGAGGATGCAGGGAGAGGAGCACTGGTTCCTCTCCTCGACGGGGGCCCCCGGCAAGCCCGTCGAAGCGGTCGCGGGGAGGGCGCTGCGCCTCACGGCCGGGGACGAGGTGCGCATCCAGGCCCGGGCACGGAGGGACCGGCACGGGCTCGACATCGGGTTCGGGCTCACGGACTCCGAGGGCCGCGGGATCTCCGTCTACCGGGACGACCGGCGCGTCTCCGTCGCCTTCCGCGTCCTCTCGATGGAGGGGAAGGCGCTGGCCGAGGGGACCATGACCTACGGGTGAGGCGGCGGCGGGTGGGCCCGGGTCGGGCCCGAGGGAACGGAG
>Ga0247727_10011824_pt1 | contig 15131 bp, 21 predicted proteins | sample WisWelCaveWW1625_FD_202498 | JGI IMG/M metagenome (GOLD analysis project Ga0247727, IMG submission 202498) | Biofilm microbial communities from Wishing Well Cave, Virginia, United States - WW16-25 | ecosystem: Environmental > Aquatic > Deep subsurface > Groundwater > Cave microbial mat | place... | reverse complement strand
CGAGGGGAATGTGGCATTCCCAGTTTGAATCACATCTATCGGATTTCCGGAAGTCTTTTATGAAAAGGACATCTGAATACCCCGTGCGGCAGCACGGGGATGAAAGATGCCTGATGTGATAAAATGAGGGCATTGTTGTTGTGAAAACGATTGGAGATCAAAAGGCCGCTGAGGTGCTCGCATGGTGTATTCGATTTCATGTGCAGAGAAAGGTTGTTCTGAAGCATTGAGATCGTGTTGATAAAAGCCCCGCGCGGAAGCGCGGGGAAATTTACTTTGCCGTACTGAGACAGTTGAGCTCGGCTCCCAAAAGCGTTCGGGGCTACAATTGCATCGGTGCGTTAGTTCGCCGGGGTGGCGGGACGCCATAACGCAAGCAATTCCTCCCGCATTGCATCCAGATCAGCTTCCAGAATCCGCTGCAATCCCTTGGGAAACGTTCCTGCAGCAACTTGCTTCTGAATATCCGTTCGTATGGCCTCAATTTCTGATTTCAGTTCGTCCGTTGCACGGAGCGCCTCCTGTTTGCCCATTCTTTCTGCAAGGGGTCTGTTCCTTTCCACCTTGAGAGCGGCGAGCTTTTCTCGGACGGTTTTGGTCCTGCTCGTCATTTGTTCAACCGCCGGAGATTTTTTGCCACGCTTCTCCGTGGTTTCCTTATCAAGCCTGGCAGCGGGCTGGGGTGTGGGGGCTGGCTGGGTAAGCGAGGAGAGATCCCCACTCACTTTGGTCAACTCGGAAAGAAGATGCTGCCCATGAGCGCTGGCGATCGTCCCTCTGGATAATCCCTGTACAATATCCGACTGCACGGTCTCGATGTCGGCCTTGAGATCCTGGCTGAGCTTTGTCATCTTGTCTTTTCCCGGTTTTTCGGCGCCGGGCCGGCTTTGGGGGGTCTTCAGTTCAGCAACTCTCGTCGTGAGCGAATCGATCTTTTTCTGTATCACCCCGGCGTCGTCCCGTCCTGGTTTGTCAGCAACCACCTTTTCTGTTTTTGCCTCAGGGACTGCGGCAACGGACTTTGGAGTGAGAGCGGAGAGATCCTTGTCGGTCGCGTCCAGATCGGAATGAAACCGATGGACGTAACTGCTGGTGATGAGCCCCGCGGTTCCCAGTTTGTCGGTGTCCTCCCGGATGGATTTGGTTTCCGCCTTGATTTCAGCGACCCTTTTGGCCTGTTCTTCCCGGGAAATTTTCGCGCTTCCCGTTTTGCTGAGATCACTTTTCAAGGTGGCCACCTTGTCTCTGGCAAGATCAATTCGATTCTTCAGTCTTTGGAGGGAGATATCCCTGTTGGCAGGAACGCCGATGTCCTGCCTTTCCGCGCACCAGGCCGAAGACGGCAAAACACCGGCAACACAGATGAAAACCAGTAATCGAAGCAATTTCTTCATGGCGCCATGCTAATCTGTATATGGGGGTCTTTCAAGATTTCGTTTTTATGAACAAGTTGTGATTTTCCACTTTCCTCGAATGCCCGGCGGAGGAAATCCAGGTACGACGGTAAACATTCCCGAGGACAGATGGGATGGCAGCGTTGCGCCGCCAGGCTGCATGCGGAAATCGGCAAGCAGCGCGTCCTCGATACAGACACAAAAAACCTGGCCGAAACCTTACTGCTTGCCGCTGCCAGGCGCGTTGGCCGGCGGGTTCTGGGGAGCGCCGTCTTGTGCTCCGCGCCGTTCCCCGTTACCGGCTGATTTCCATTGGTATGTTTTGAAGCTGTTGGACGGAACGGTTAGTTTCTGTCCGCGAATTTCTCCGCTCCAATCCGGGCCGGTCATGCTGTATTTGCCGTCATAGGTTCCGAAATTGACGATCACCCCGCAACCCGACTTTCCGCCATCGTTGCTGAATTCCGAGGCCTGCACGGTGAAGTCGTCCTTGAGGATTTTGTGGTTGATCATCTCCAGGTATCCGACTTTCCCGTTCCACTCGCAAACATTCCGGAACATCTGACCCACACGCTCCGCGACGTTGGGATTGGTCATCTTTTTGTTCCAGACCTTGCCGTCCCGCGCATCGGTCAGGCTGTTCACCGGCCCGCCCGCTTTGCCCGGATCGCCGTTGTATACGAGATTCAGCAGCGGCGTCTGGCCGCGGATGATGGCGAACAGATCGTAGATATCCCAGCAGTATAAAAATTTATTGTTCGGAACGTGCCAGTGCGTGGTGATGATTACGGCGTCGTGATAGGTCAAATCCCACAACGGAACCTGCCATGCGGGCGTAAGAAACACCGAGAGGGCTTCGCCCGGATCGAATTCATCCGTCATAATGGTTGGATACGCAAAGTCGCCCCATGTCCCGCCCTGAGGAGGATTAGGGCGGCCGGACCGGCCCAGTCCACGTACGGGACGGCCCACGACCTGATCTGCTCGACGCCCGTGACCCGATTGTGATCCGTGGACACCACTTTCAGCAGCGCCTGCCGGTTCTCGATGTCTTTGGCTCGAGAGGCCGGGTGGCCATTGGTCTTGTCATAGTCCTCATTGACCGCGACCGCACAAACCGTGTCCAGAAAGATGGCGTCCACCCCGAACATCTTGATTTGCTTCGGGACCCGCACATCGCGGGCGAAGTTTGCGGCCATTTGAGGCGAAAACTGGACTCGCTCCGCATTGGCGCCGGCTTTGCCTGCGCGTTTAGGCGCTCCGCCGGCAGCTGCTGGCGCCGGTCCTCCAAGTTTTGGCTGGCCTCCCGCCGCCGTTTCTTCGCCCGCCGTCGCCGGCCCTCGAACATAAGTCCATTTGGTGACGGCTTCCTCGGGCCAAAGCCATTGGAAACCGCCGTAGGGGCTGTGAGTCCCTTCCCCTCCCAAGCCCACGTAGATGTCGTATATTCCCGGCACGTAGCCGCGTTCCCGAACCGCGTTCGACCAACCGACTCCCTTCTCATCGGGGAATTCGGCGCTGGGGAATTTGTCCAGGTGGTCCGTATTGTTGATATTCATCTGAATCAACGCCTTCGTGACGCCGGCCTTTTTCAGCGCGTCGAGCATGGCTGGCTGGCGTCCATCGCCCCACAGGTAAATCACCGGTCCACCGATGACCTTGTCGATGTTGGGATTGCGTTTGGCCTTTTCCTTCAGCGAGACGAACCAGCCCTTCTGGATCGCGAATTCGCGGAAGCGCTTGGCTTGCGCGACATAGCCGCCTTCCTTGAAGAAACGATAGATCGCCTTTCGATCATAAGAGCCGGTTCGAGTCCATCGCCGGATTGGCGTTGGAGCCGAGCCAATGGAATACGCCGCCCAGACGCTCCCGGTCGCCAACCATGTCTCCGGCCACCGTCAACTCCATATCGGCCGCCGGATCGCCGATGCACATCCATCCTTGATTGAACTTTGAATCCACCCCGCCATACCACTCCTCGCGCGAATGGGTGGTGCGCGCCCGCCAACCCTTCTCCGTCGTGGGCACCACGTAGCCGCTGAAGAACGGCAGCACGGCGTAGCCCGAACCGTCTTCGGGGAAAAAGGCGTAGGGATAATCCACCCCTCCGGCCATCTCCGTCTTTGGATCGCCCCCGAGGGTCACTGTCACGTCTCCGGTGGATGGATCGAGCGCCACTCCAATCTTCAGGGAAACGTTCCGGTTTGTCATCGCATCGGCCTCGATCCGCAACGGACCGGCCTGTTTCGCGGCGGTCAGCTTCAAGGCGTCGCCGCCCGATTCCGGGTTCTTCCAGACCATACCCGTGGCTTTGACCTTGACCGACATGCGGCCCGTGTCGCCGTCGAAGGATACAGCGATGGGGCTGGCGCCATCGTCGAGCGTGAGCGTCTCGGCGCGCGCTGTTGTGAACGCCGCTGAAAGGCAGGTCAAAGCGGAAAATAGAAGGGGTCGGAAATGAACGGGCTCCATGAGGGTGCCCCGGAAACGTAGTTTTTTGGTGAAGAATTCATAGGGATACGGGATTTTGATTGTTGCCCACCGGCCACGCTCCAATCGCGGCTGGGAAACGTGTGCGTTCACGAGCATTGAAGCAAGAAAAAATGTGCAGCGCACGAGATTTTTCTTGCGCGCGCCATTTTTTCGATGCACAGTGCGCGGCCTGGTTCTCATCATTCAACCTTATGCGACGCTGTGATATCACTGGAAAACGTCCTCTGACGGGTCACTCCATTTCCCGCCGTGGTCTCTCCAAGAAAAGCGGTGGTGTGGGCATCAAGACCACCGCCATTAATCCGCGGAAATTTTACCCGAATCTGCAGAACAAACGACTGTATGTTCCCGAGTTGAAGCGGTTTGTTCATGTGCGCGTTTCGGTCAACGCGTTGCGGACGGCGAGGAAGAACGGGGTTTATCGGACTTTGATCAAAGCGGGAATTCTGAAGGCATCATGAGCAAAAAAATCAAGTTTTCCAAACGCAAGAAACCTTTGTCCGCCGCCGCGCGCCGTCGGCCAAACATCAGTTTCGATGATTTGGACGTTCATAATGTGGAAGTATTGAAAAAATTTGTGACCGAACAGGGCAAAATTCTCAGCCGGTATTACACGGGACTTCCAACTCACTTTCAACGGCGCCTGGCGAAAGCCATCAAGCGCGCCCGTCATGTTTTGTTGATGAGATAGTTTAGGAGATGCGGCCGGCAACTCTAAATGACTTCTTGCATGCCAGCCCTCAAATAGGCATAGACTACAGGGTGGTGCGCTCCGTTTTTATTCTAGCATGGGTCGTGTGCCTTGTCTCGGCTGCTCCGGCTGAAACCGGCGGGAATTCGGGGTATGAGGTGATGAAGGTCAACCACGAGTTTCTGGATCAGAAGGGAAACACCCATGAGGAAATCGCCGATCTCGTTGCCAAGGCCCGTTATCAACGGGATCTGGAGAAGTCCGGCAAATATTCCGGTATTCGCTTCATTATTCACTGGCAGGCGCCGTCCTCGGAAATTCCAAAGTTCGTGGTGAGGCTGGAGGCTCGTGGTTTCGACGCGGGTTCCGGACGGGAGACAATCCAGACGCTCAACAAAGATTATTCCAAAACTCCCGGCTTCAGCGGATGGACCACGCTGGATATCAAGGGTGACTCCCTCAAGCGTCTCGGCGGACTGATGGCGTGGAAGGTCACGCTGCTTGAGAATGGTCAACCGGTCGCTTCACGCAAATCTTTTACGTGGGATGATTCATTGGTGACATCCCGGAAAACAACATCAACCCCATGATCCCCGCCCGGGATTTTCAGTCAGGAGAACTATTATGGCCTACAGCATCGTCAGTAAAAAGTCCGGAAAAACCTATTATTTGCACACCCGGGAAACGGCTCTGAGCGGAGGCAAGGTTCGCAGACTTTTCTTTTTTGCGGGGGACATCAGGGAAGGCGCTCTGGATGCGCTTCCCGCGGGGTATGAAGTCTTTGAGAATGAGAGGACCGGGCTGCCCATGCTGCGGGGCAAGAAGTAGTCGGCTTAACCATCCGCCAGCCGCTGCTTCAACATGCCGTAGCGGTGGGCGGTTTTGTTGTTTCGAACCGCAATGGCCAGGGCCTTGCTTGAACCCACCAGCACGACCAGTTTTTTTCCACGCGTGATGGCCGTATAAATCAGGTTGCGCTGCAACATGACGTAATGCTGTGTCAAGATGGGGATGACGACCGCAGGGTATTCACTCCCCTGCGATTTGTGGATGGAAATGGCATATGCTGGAAGCAATTCGTCCAGATCACTGAAATCGTATTCGACCTCTTTTTCATCCACACGCACGATGATCTTTTGATTCTCCCGCGAAATGGAAAGGAGACGCCCAAGGTCGCCATTAAAGACATCCTTGTCATAATTGTTTTTCACCTGCATGACCTTGTCGCCCACGCGATAAAGGCGGCCGAATCGTTCGATCTCGAATATTTCACCATCACGATCCAGCTGGAATTCCCGCTCCTTTTTGGGATTAAGCGCGCGTTGAAGCTCCCGGTTCAGATTCTCGACGCCACATTCTCCCCGATGCATCGGCGCCATGACCTGAATGTCATCAATGGGATGAAGACCGAATGTTTCTGGAATTTCACGCGAACATAATTCGACAATGCGTTTTACAGCAGCCTCGGGTGCAGACGAGGGAATCAGGTGGAAGTCGGAACCGGATGATAATTCATGCGCCACAGGTTGCTGATGAGGTATTGAAGGTGTGTCCGGAACTTCCCCGGGGTCGTCATCCGGTGAAAGAGCGGCTGAATGGTCCGGTGTATTTTCCGGCATGCGTCCTTCATTCACACGGTGGGCATTGATGATAATCTGGCTATCACGATGTTGTCGGAAAATTTCGGTGAGACAGATGACCCGGGCAATTCGTGATTCAATGATGTCGCGCAAGACGTTGCCGGGGCCGACAGATGGAAGTTGATCCACATCACCCACCAGGACCACGGAGGCGCTGTTTGGAATCGCCTGGAACAGATGGTACGCGAGTGGCACATCCAGCATGGAGGTTTCGTCCACAACCACCAGATCCGCTTCCAGTGGATGACTCTGGTTGTGCGTGAAGGAATGACCGGCAGGCTCATACTTCAGCATACGATGAATCGTCTGGGCAAGATAAGAACAGCTTTCTGAAAGGCGTTTGGCTGCGCGCCCCGTGGGTGCGCACAGCGAAATCCGAGCCTTCTTGTAAGCAAGAATTTTGACAATATTACGAATGATGGTGGTTTTCCCAACACCCGGTCCACCGGTGATGACGGTCAGCTTGGCCGTGATACCTGCCTTCACAGCCTCCCGTTGGGCTTCGCTCATGATGATTTGGGACTGTTGGTCGGCCCATTCCATGGCCTTGTCCACGATGACCGGGGGCAGCGCGGCGGGTGTTGCCGCAATGCATTTCAATCGTTCCACCAGTCCGCATTCCGCATGGAACAGACCGCTTAGAAAAACCAGATTTTCCTGCGGGTCAATCTTGAGATGGCCATCATGAGCCATCTGCGTGATCTGCCGTTCCACGGGGCCTTCTTCGACATCCAACAATTCAGCAGCGGCGGCTTGCACCAATAACTCCTGCGGATAACAGGTGTGTCCTTCAGAAAGAAAGTGTTCGAGCTGATAAATGATCCCGGCTTGGATGCGTTTGGCGGAATCGGATGGAATGCCCAGGTTACGCGCGATCTGGTCCGCTGTGCGGAAGCCGATACCGTAGATGTCACGCGCCAGTTGATACGGATTTTCCTTCACCACCTTCATGGAATCCTCTCCGTATGTCTTATGGATCTTGGTGGCCTGGGAGGGGGTGATGCCGTAACTTTGCAGGAAGATCATGATATCACGCACGGCCTTCTGCTCCAGCCATGCCAGACGGATCCGGACGGCGCGCTCGGCGCCGATACCGGGCACTTCTTTCAGACGACCCGAGAATTGGTCGATTACCTGTAACGTTTCCGCGCCAAACTGATCAACGATTCTCTCTGCAAACTTCGGCCCGATCCCCTTGATGAATCCGGAGCCAAGATATTTTTTAAGACCCGTGACGGAGGAGGGGAGGATGGACTCATAACGCGTGATCTTGAACTGTTGTCCGAACTGGGGATGATAAACCCATTGACCCTGCAGTTTTAATGTTTCACCACATTGGACTGCGGGGAGGTTGCCGACGATGGTGACCGGTTTTTTTCCATCATCGGGAAGAAGCTGGCCAACCGTGTAATGATTTTCCTCGTTGGCATAAACGATTCTTTCGAGAGACCCCTGCAATTCCTCCAGCGGCTCGGCTTGATTCACGAACCGCACTGTAACAGAAGCCCTCTTGCATGGTCAAACTGTCGTTCGACCGTTTGCCATGAAAAAGAGAGGTTTCAATTTTTCCAAGGAGGATGTCCCGTTCTGCCGGAAGCTGTTTGGCGAGATGCGTATGCTCCCCAACCCTCACTTTTATATCACGTACCCCCCAGTTGACGTGGCCTTTTATTCCTCTTAGACTTCCTACATGACAGAAACACCATCAGCTTCATCCAACGTACCGACGGGTTCTGCGCCGGCGGATGGAGCTGCATTGCCTTACAAGGTCGTGACGGAGAAACTGATCCGCGTTACCGAAGTTGCTGCGAACCGGCTGAAGCAGGCGCTCCAGAAGGACGGTAAGGAGAAAGGCGCTTTGCGTCTGGCGGTGATCGGTGGCGGGTGTTCGGGGTTGCAATATCAAATGGAACTGACGGATGGTCCGCGTCCACGCGATTTTCTGGTGACTTCACGAGGTGTGAATATTGTGGTCGATCCCAAAAGCTCTCTTTATGTCAGCGGTTCGGAGCTTGATTTCAGCGACGATCTTCAGAAGGGCGGGTTCAAGGTCACCAACCCGAATGCCACGTCCCAGTGCTCCTGCGGCGAAAGTTTTTCGGCGTAGGGGGCGTAATCCAAACCACCATCACAGAAAAGGGTCGGGTTACGATCCCTAAAAGGCTAAGGAAAAAATTTAAGCAACTACTCAGCCAAGGATTCCAAATCATGAGGCATCCGAACAGACCCCCCCTCTACCTCTCCCCCTTGACAAGGGGGAAAAAGCCCCTATTAAATATGTGGACGTGAAGCGCATGCGAACCGCACTGGGTTTTGGCAGGAAGGAGCTGGATAGAAAGTCGGTTCAGGAATGGCTTGAACTCTTACGCGGGCCGGTCGAACTGCCGCGCCGGCAGAAATGATCACCGCGATTGATTCCTCTTGTCTCTTTGCCATCGCAAAGCCCGATGCCGACAGTGAATACCGCGACATGGGCGGTCCCCGACTGCATATGATCCCGGATATCATGATTGCCGCTCACGCTGTTGTTCAGGCAGATCAACTTGCCGGTTCCGATCGCGGCTATTTGCGCCACTATTTTCCGAGACTTCGAGTGGTTCAACCGGCTTGAAACATTAGAGACCGCTTACATTCTACTGATGAACCTGATTTTTCTCGGTTTGGTGATCTGGAATATCCTGCTTTTCGTGGCCACGGTGGTTGTGGGAATGGCCGGGTGGCGAGTGTGGCATTTCAGTCTGGGAGTTTTTACCGGGATTTTTACCTGCTTCACTCACAGCCTGGTTTTCATCCAGTTGATCGGTTCCGGCAAAGGGATCAAGGAAGCCGTGGAAGCTTACTCTTTGCCCGACGACCCGGAGACAGGCTATATCCGCCGGACCAAAAAGTTCAAAGGACGGGCGTTTCCGTACGCGATGTTCGTTCCGATGATCACGATTGTGGCCGCATGGCTCGGGGCATGGCATGATACCAATAAATTTGCGGCACCGGAGTGGCTGGCCGCTTCTCATCAGTGGCACATGTGGATTGCCTGGATCGCAGTGGTCAGCAACCTTTATGCCTTTTGGAAGGAATACCAGGTTATCGCTGAAAATACAGTCATGATTCGGGAGATCAACGAGCTGATCCGGGAGAAAAGTCCGAAACCGGATGCTATCTGAATGAGCGTGAAATCTCAGATCCGACGATCTTCGCTCTGGGCCGGTCTTTGTCTTTTTGTGTTGTGCGGTTTTTTGGACGATAGGTCCGTAAAAGCGGGTCATTTTTGTCACGGTCTTGTCCCCCTTGGCAAGGGGAACTACAGGGGTCTCTTTTCGGAGCCGACATCCCGGCCCCCTTCTTCCCTACCCCCTATCTCCCCCAGCCCCTCCTTGTCAAGGAGGGGAGTCCTTCAAGCCAAATCTCCGGACATGCTTTAAGGGTCACTCCCAGGGTCGAAATTGAGGTTCCCATTTTTGAGGGAGGTTATGGGGTGAAATTCTTTGAGGAAACCGTGCGGCAGTTCGAAGCACTGCGGCCGGATATCAAGGTCAATCTCTATGGCGATCCCCGTATCATGGACAAGATTCGTATTCGCCTCATGGAAGGCACCACGCCGGATGCCACCGATGCGCCCGGCCTGCCATGGCCCAATTTGATCCGGAACGGGAAAATACTGGATCTGGCCCCTTACATGAACGGGCCCAATTGGGAAAATGACGCGCGGTGGCGGGACACCTTTCTCCCCGGCTCGATCGAGTTTTGGAGCGAAGACGAGCACATCTGGGCAGTTCCACTCGCCTACGGAATCCATGCCGTTTTTTACAACAAAAAACTATTTCATGAGCATGGTTGGAATATTCCGAGAACCTATACTCAATTGTTCGATCTGTGTGAACGCATGAAACAGGAGGGGGTGGAGCCCTTCGCCTTTCCGGGAGTTTACATGGGATATCTCGACGCCTTTCTGGAGGCTGCGCATTACAATCTGGTTGGACCAGGGGAGTTCAAACGACAAAAATTGTTGGAAAAAGGCGCCTACTCGGACCCGCGGCACAAGCGGGCTGCAGGAAGCGATCCAGACACTTGCCACCCGCTATTTTCAAAAAGGATGGGAGGGAATGACACACACCGGCGCTCAACTCCAGTTCCTGCAGGGCAAGACGGCGATGATCACCACCGGTTCCTGGTTTGTGAATGAAATGAAAGGAAAAATTCCGAAGGATTTTGATCTGGGCACATTCAATTTTCCCGTTTTCGAGGACGGGGTGGGCGATCCGGACGCCTTGCGCATTTTCAGCACTTACTATTTTATCACCACCAACCGGTATCCCCGGCAAACCGTCGATTTTTTCCGCTATCTCACTTCGCGGGAACGCGCCACAGCCTTTTCAAAGATGCTGGACAGCCCAACCGCCATCCGCGGTGTTCCGGACACAGTTTACGGTCCTTTGATGCATGATGTTGTAAGGATGGTCGAACAATCCAAAACATCCTTTGGAAATCCCCCTGGATCCATCGGCTACGCCATCAAAATGGATCAGCCCATGACGGATGCGCGATACAAACTTTTGATGGGACAGATCACGCCAGAGCAGTATGGAGACATGCTTGAAAAAGCGGCTGAGGAAGTTCGGACGGAAATCGCAAATCCAGATCTTCTTCGCATAAGACACCCATGGGCTGGAAGCGCCCTGTTGATGACTGTAGTTGGGATCCTGGTGTATGCGCTTTACACGCAATATCGGCAGGCGCAACGCAGGAAGATATTTTCCGGAACAACCTCCACACTCCGCATGAATTGGTGTAATGCCATCATTTTCGTCGGACCGGCATTGCTTCTCTATCTCCTTTTTGTCGTCAAACCCGGTGTCGAAGCCTTTGGCTGGGCGCTCACCCATTGGGATGGCATCACGGAACGCCGGTTTGCCGGGCTGGTCCATTTCAAAAAACTGCTTTTTGGATGGCATTGAAGAACAATCTTTTCGTGATGATTGTTCCAATGCTGTTCATTGTTTTCCTGTCCCTGCTCTTTGCCGCTTTGATCAGCCGCGGGATCTGGGGCCGACGGGTCTTTCAGTTATATCTTCTTTTTCCGAACATGCTGGGCGGGGTTGCGGTTTCAATCCTGTGGATGAACGCTTATGATCCCAAGGGAGGGTTGGTGAATGGCGCCTTCATCAAATTGGGTCACCTTTTAAACTGGATGGGTCTGAGCTCTTTCGGAAATGGCCTCATGCAATTCCAGAATTTTACCTGGCTGTCGCAGGAACATCTTTATTGGGCGCTGGTTCCCATCATGGTGTGGGGAGGGTGCGGGTTTTACACGCTCCTTTACCTGGCTGCCATGGAAAATGTGGACGTCGAACTCTACGAAGCGGCAGAGATGGATGGCGCTTCTCCCATGCGACAATTTTTTTATATCACCATTCTCATGATCTGGGATGTGTTGACGATTTCGGCGGTTTTCCTGGTGATTGGCGGAATCAAAACGTTTGAAATGATCTGGCTGCTGACATCGCAATTGCCAACCAGCAGCACTCATGTGATTGGCACCCCTTTGGTATCAACCATGTTAAGGGATCTTGATGTGGGCCGGGCCACGGCCATTGCCGTCGTTCTGTTCCTGTTGGTGTTCGTTGCATCGCTGGCCACGATGCGATTCATGAAGCGGGATGACGTGGCAATATGAAAAAGGCCCGTTTATCCATTTTTACACTGGTGAACCTTTTGGTTCTCGTCGGTTACTTCATGGTGGTTGTGTTTCCGATGATTTGGATGGCCTATACCTCTCTTAAAAGTGATCAGGAAATTTTTCTTGCGCCGTTTGCCCTGCCGGATTCGGGCCATCTTCACTGGGAGAATTACCAGCGCGCATGGGTGGGCGCAAATTTTTCACAGTACTTTTTGAACAGCGTGGTGGTTTCAGCAGCATCCCTCATTGGAACACTGATCATCGCCTCCATGGCGGCCTATGCTCTGACTTGTTTTCGAATGCGGGGAGGAAACATGATTTTGATGATGCTGATCTCAGGGTTGATGATCCCCCTGCAGCTTGCGCTGGTGCCTTTGTTTTTCCAGATGCGGGGAATGCATCTGTTGAATTCCCGTCTTGGATTGATCCTTGTCTACACCGCATGGAGTCTGCCTTTTGCAGTTTTTATTTTGTCGGGATTTTTTAAAACGCTGCCTTCATCCCTCTACGAGGCTGCCATCATGGATGGCTGCAGTGAGTGGCGGGCCTTTTGGAGCGTGATGCTGCCTTTGGCCCGTCCAGGTCTGATCACCGTGGCTACATTCACGTTCCTTGGCATCTGGAATGAATATTTTATGGCTTTCATGTTCATGTCCGGTGCGGAGAGTGAAGCCGCGCGGACCCTGCCCCTTGGTCTTGGCAACATTTCCATCACTTCCCAGTATCGGAGTGAATGGGGAACCGCGTTTGCGGGACTGGTGTTGGTGACGGTTCCCTGCATGATTTTCTGCATTGCTCTTCAGAAACACATGGTAAAGGGAATTTCCGCCGGGGCGGTAAAAGGGTAAGAGAGTGTGAAAGAACGTCCTTTCATTCAAATCGGTTCGGCCGTTACCGAGGAAGTTTACCATTACCAAGAAGCTTCTGCCGGGTAGTGTATAAAACTTACTTGGAATTCATGTTATAAAAATTAGATTTTCGTTTGTAAATGCCGACTACGACAAGCTTCTACCAACTTCCGATCGAAGGTCAAAAGGGGTGCTTGTAGACGATCAGCCAGTTCTAGATAAGCCGCATCATATGCTGATAAATGAGCTTGCTGAGCAAGACGGCCAATGCGATGGCTGATCATGGCGTCAGGTTCATCGATTTTCAAAGAGAGAGTTGAGATGAGATCAAAAGACTCCTCCAGATGGACATCGGAAATACGGGAGCGTGCGTGGGCCTGAATGAGCAAATTCGTGGTTTCATAGAGCCAGAGAGAGGGGATCCATAGAATCAAAGATCCTTTCAGAAAAAAGCTTAACGCGGTTTCCGCCTCATGTGAATACTCGTCCTTCAGAAACCATGGACCGCTGAAAGAGGAGTCAATAATGGCTGTCTTCAAAATCGCCGTCCCGCTTCAATCAGCTCCTTGATGCTTTCGGAACCTTTTTTACTGGCGGCACGAATGGCACGAAAACGGTTCAAGATCTGGTCGGGGCGTATCTTTCGAGGTTTTTTGATATCATATTTCTGGAGCACGGCGATCCGTTGGCCTCGCTTCGTGATGTAAAAGGATTCCCCTCGCTGTACTTTTTCCAGTAAAGCAGAAAGGTGAGTTTTGGCTTCAAAGGCTCCAATCTCAGCCATCTTCATACCAACTAGATAAATCAACTAGTTTAAAAACGCAACTTCTATTTTGCTTGTTCGCCAGTAAATTTCCCCGTGCTTCCGCGCGGGGCTTTTATTTACAGCAGCCTTAAGGTTTTTATACCACACATTATCTTGGCAAACTTCGCCAACAGGGATTCGAAGTGCATCTCTACCGGCTGGAATTCAAAGATGGCGATGATGTTTTGGCCAAATTGAGCTTGAAGGATTCTAAAGTGACAGGCTTCTGGCTCCAATGAATCCAAATCGCTACAGCTAACGCCGCTCTGCGGGCGTCGCAGCTGAGATGGTCGTTAGGTGTCAATTGTGAAGACTCGACTTCTACGCGCGATGGATTAGAATGTGTTTATGGCGATGAGTTTAAAGAAGGTTTCGGAGGAGATTCTTCATCTTCCAGAGGACCAACGGCTTACGCTCGCTCACAAAATTCTCTCCAGTGTTGAACCAGCACCGGACTCGAAGATTGAAGAAGCCTGGGATTCAGAAATCAGACATAGAATCCGCCGGTACGACCAAGGAAAGACCAAAACCATCCCTGCGAGCAAGGTTTTCGAAGAACTCGACAAGCGATTTTCCGGATGAACGTCGAGTTTCTCGCTGAGGTCAAAGAGGAACTCAACCAAGAGGTAGAATACTACGAGCGCAAGGAGGTTGCCCATGTTTTAACTCGTATTGCTTCCGATCCGTTACTTTGGCGAGAGCGGCCAGGTGGGTATCGACGAGTGAACTGCCCTGTCTTTCCATGCTATGTTGCCTACATCATCAGATCGGACCTTGTCGTTGTTGTCGCGATTGCCAGTAGTCACCGTCACCCAGATTACTGGAAAAAAAGATTAAACACCTGACATCCATGCACCCGGATCCCCTTGGCATTCTTCTGGTGGACAAACCGCAGGGCCCTACATCCCATGATGTAGTCAACCACATCCGCCGCCATTTTCAGATCAAAAGCGTGGGACATTGCGGCACGCTCGATCCGATGGCGACCGGACTACTCGTCCTTCTTCTGGGTAAAGCCACCAAACTGAGTGAGCGACTGATGGGCGAAGACAAGGAATATCAGGGCACGCTGACCCTGGGTATAACCACTGATTCGCAGGATGCGGAAGGTGTTACCTTGGAAGAAAAGCCTGTGCCTTCGTTCACGGAGGCGGAGATTCGCGCGGCGCTCGACCACTTCAAGGGCGACCTGCTTCAGACTCCGCCCATGTTTTCCGCGAAAAAAGTTGCCGGTGTGCCACTGTACAAACTTGCGCGCAAGGGCAAGGAGGTGGAGAGAAAGCCACGCCTCGTGCATGTTTATCAGCTGGATATCGCGCGCATCGCCCTGCCTGAAATCGATTTTCAGCTTTTATCCACGAAGGGGACTTATGTGCGAACGATCTGTCATGAGATTGGACAGAAACTGGGTTGTGGCGGGCATCTCTCCAGGTTACGACGGACCGCCAGTGGTCAGTTTCGTCTCGAAAAAGCTCACGAACTTTCTATCATTGAAAACTGGAGTCACTCGGAGCTGCAGCGAAATCTGATCCATCCATTGGACCTCAAACCGTAATAGTGACCACCCATTTCCATACATGGATTTT
>Ga0247727_10011823_pt1 | contig 15132 bp, 8 predicted proteins | sample WisWelCaveWW1625_FD_202498 | JGI IMG/M metagenome (GOLD analysis project Ga0247727, IMG submission 202498) | Biofilm microbial communities from Wishing Well Cave, Virginia, United States - WW16-25 | ecosystem: Environmental > Aquatic > Deep subsurface > Groundwater > Cave microbial mat | place... | reverse complement strand
CCCGCCGCGCGAAGGAGTGCGACCAGAAAAAGAAATCCTTCGTCCGGCTGGTGTTGTACTTGCCCGGGAGGTAGAACGGCCCGCCCACCGTGTAGCCGAAGTTGTTCAGCCGGATCGACTGCCGGTCGTTGGAGAAGAAGTTGCGGGCGTCGAGCTTGTCGTTTCGGAAGTACTCGTAGGCGTCACCGTGGAACCGCTGCGTGCCCGAGCGGGTGACGATGTTGACGATGCCGTAGCCGAAGCCGCCGGCGTCGGCGCCGTAGTTGGATTTCTGGACCTTCACCTCGGCGATCGCCTCCATAGGCGGAAACAGGTCGAGGCCGCGGTTGCCGCCCGTGTCCATGGCCACGGTGCCGTCGTAGGTGTACTTGTTCATCGAGATCCGCCCGCCGTGCACCGCCATCAGCGGGTTGCCTTCCTGGCCCAGGCCCATCTGGCGCCCGGTCTGCTGGCTGACCACGCCGGTGCCCAGGGCCAGAAACTGCGTGAAGTTCCGGCCATTGATGGGGACCTCGGTGATTTGCGTGCCCGAGACGATGGTGGAAAGCTCGCCCGTTTCGGTCTTCAGCACCGGGGCGACGCCCTCCACCGTGACGGTCTCGGCCACCGCTCCGACTTCCAGGTTGAAGTTGACCCGGACACTGGCGCCGACATTCAGAAGAATATCTCGCCGCTCGACCGACTTGAATCCTGGCGCCGTGGCGCGCGCGGTGTAGAGGCCAGGTTGCAGCGCCACCACCGTGTAGACGCCTTCGCCGCTGGCTCGCGCGGCGCGCGGCTGCCCGGTGGTCTGGCTGGTCACCACCACTTCGGCGTTGGGCACTACCGCCTGAGTCTGGTCGTAGACGAACCCGGTGATGGTTCCCTGGTTGGCCTCCTGAGCCAGGGCGGCCCCGAGGCAGAAAAACACGACAACTGGCTGGCGCATGGTGTGACCCCCTGAACCGATTTTACCCGGTTCGGATGGCCTTTTCCAGCGCTCAACGGCGCCCGCCTGGGCCTCGGAGCGCCCGGGCGTCTACCGTCAGGTGCAGCAGATTCTCGCGCGCGTGCCGGCCCTGAATCTGGCTCGCGCGCTTCTCGAGCTTCCTGGCCTGGGATTTTCGTCCGGTCTGGCGCAGCAACAGGGCGTAGTTTCCCAGGGTATCGGCCGCTCTGGGGTGTTGGGGTCCCAAGGCCCGCTCATTAATCGCCAGCGCCTGCTGGAGCAGCGGCTCTGCCTCGCCGTAACGGCGCTGATCGAGCAACAGAACGGCGAGGTTGTTGAGAGACATGGCGGCGTCGGGGTGTGCGGACCCTTGCGCCTTGACCACCACATCGAGCGCCCGGCGGTAGAGCGCTTCCGCTTCGGTAATCCGGCCCTGAGCCGCGTAAAGGGCGGCGAGGTTGTTCGTAGTCAGCGCCACGCTGGGGTGACCCGAGCCGAGCTTGTTTTCCTTGATGGCCAGCGCGCGCCGGAGAAGAGCTTCGGCGGAAGCGGAGCGGCGGATGGCGGTGTAGAGCTCCCCGAGGTTGTTCAAGCTGCGAGCGACGTCCAGGTGATCGGATCCGAGTTGCTCCTCGCGGATGGCGAGCGCGTGGCTAAAGAGCCGCTCCGCTTCGGAGTATTGCTTCTGCTCATAGGCCAGCGCGCCTAGGGCATCGAGCGTGGCCGCCACCTCCGGACACGCCGGGCCGGCCGCTCCCTGTTCGATAACCAGAGCGCGACGCAACAGAGGTTGCGCCTCCAGCAGCCGCCCCTGCCGATGGTAGACTGAGGCCAGGTTCTTCAGGACCGTAGCCACCGACGGGGATTCGGAGCCAAAGTCTTGTTCGAGCATCCTAAGGGCGCTGCGGTACAGCGGCTCGGCTTCCCGGAAGCGGCCCTGCTCGACCATGCGCATGGCCTGCTGATGCACGGCGGCGGCCGGATGAGAATCGGCGGCCAAGAGGAGGAACGCGAGGGCTGGCCACACAGCCCGGCCAGTCTGAGCGCGGCTCCAGGGCTTTCACAAGTGAATCGGGGCGAACCAGCGGCCTGTTAGCGGCTAACCCAAGTTCGTCACCAGGGGCACACCACTCCCTCTGGTCGCGGCTCGGTTACGAGCGCTCGTTGATACAAAGGCAGTTACAGAGCCGCGACCAGAGGGAGCGGTAGCAGCGTGGTCACCGTGACGAACTTGGGCTAACGGAGCGAGGTCATCCAAAGGTTGGCGGTCCGGCGGCGCAGGCTGTAAAAGAGCCGGTCGCGGGATGCGGCGATCAACAGGGCATCATTGCGGTGGGGGACGGCGGGATCATGCAGGTGATGAACCGGAAACGGGGCTCCCGCCGAGGGCGGCGAGCCGGGAGATATCGGCTGGGCCCAAATGCAGCGGAACCCATCCCGGTCGGAGCTGAAATACAGCAGGTTACCGCTCGGGGACCATATTGGGAAGTCGTCCCATGCCAAGCCGTCAGTGACGGGAGCCCACTGGCCTTTGCCGGAGAGCGAAATCATGACGATCTGGCTATGGTCGTCTCGTCCGAAGGCGATCCCGGTGGCCCACCGTCCGTCGGGCGAGAACCGGCCGGGAAAGACGCGGCCTGGCTGGTCTGGCGTAAGTGGATAGGCCCGCTTGGCGGCGACATCGAGCACCCGCACCGGCGGGTGCGGCCGGTGGGAGGATAGGATCAGGAGCCGGCGCTCGTCGGGCGACCAGGATGTCGGCAACTCGCAGTCGTCGCAAAGCTGTCGAGGGACTCCGCCTTGGGCCGGCGTCATATAGATGGAAGGCTTCGCGTCCTTGCGTTGCACTTCGTAAGCCACCAGCGAGCCGCTGGGAGATATGGTGGGCACACGCTCCTCGGCAGGGGTAGCAACCAGGGGCCTCTCTACTCCGGTTCGCAGGTCTTTGATCCAGATGTCCGAGTTGCCGGACTTGTTGGTGGCATAGACAAGAGTTGAGCCATCGCTCGACGCCGATAGCCAATGGTTCAAGGCGTTGTTCTGTGTGAGGGCCTGCACGTGGCCAGTGACGGCGCCGCGAGCGTGATCGACCGGAACGCTCCAGAGATTGGCGGTTTCGGAAGTTGCGGAGAAGACCACAACCGGCGCCCCGCTGGGATTTGCCGGCACGGCCGCCTGCGACTCCTGTTCCGTGCCGAGGGTCAGGCGTTCGGGAGGGCCCGCTGCCAGAAAGCGGTTCGTGATTCGAACCGACCACAGATTGAGCGAGTCACCGTGGCGCCCGTGGAACAGAATCCGGTCCCGGGACCAGGTCCAGGAGGGAGGCTTGGGGACCGCCAGGACCCCGGATTGCCGAAACAGCGCGTAAGCTCCGGTTCGGACCGGCCTACCGCCGGCGACCGGCGCCACCCACCAGTCCTCTGTTGCGTGATCCTCTTCCGGCCTGCCGCGAAACAACAGGTGACCCCCATCCGGCGACCAGACCGGGCGGATAGCTGCGTAGAAGTCCGGCAGGACCGTTTGGGGGGAGCCGCCGCCTACCGGTGCGATATAGATCTTACCGATGGCGGTCCGTCCGACCCAGTAGGCGATGCGCGTGGAGTCGGGGGAAAAACACGGGTTTTGCCCTTCACTGGAGAGCTTCCGGGGCTCGCCGCCCAGGGCCGGCATCACGTACAGGCCCCCACCCTGGCGCTCGGAGCGAAATACAAGGGAGCGGCCGTCCGGGGAAAGCGCCGGCTGGTGATCGTCAGCCGGATCGCGGGTGAGACGGGCCGGCTCGCCGCCGTCGCGTTGACGGATCCAGATGTCCAGGTTGGGACCGGTCCCCGGCAAGGCCTCGCGATCGGAAGCGAAGGCGAGCCACTTCCCGTCGGCAGACACTGTGGGATCGAGGGTGACGCCGGGGTCGTAGGTGAGCCGGCGGAGCGTGGGATGACGGGGTGGTGAGCCACGAGACAGACTCAGGACCAGGGCGCAGGCGGCTACCACCACCGCCACGAGGACCGCCGCGGCCGGCCACCACCGGGCGCGCCCCCCGGTAACGAACCGGGGCGCGTAGCTGCCCCTGGGCAGCTCGATCCGGACGGGGTCAGCGGCGCCGTCACGGCTGTAGTAACCGGCCAGCCGCGCGCGCAGCTTGGTGCCCTGCACCCGGACGATGGAGTCTGTCCGCGGGTCGAAGCCGTCTCCCCGGTCGAATACATAGACGCCGAGGGTGTACTCCTTCAGGGTGTCCTGGCGTCCGGCCAGGGTCTCTTCGACCACAAAACGGAGAAACCGGCTGAGGCTCGGCGATTGAGCGAGCCCAGCGCTCGCCAGAATCTTCTCCACGTGCCGTCGGACAGCGGTCTCGGATACCGAAGCGGGCACACAGAGATTCTACCCGAAGCCGAGCAACCACGACGCCTCGAGGATCCTTCAGAAAAACAGCTTCAATGCGAAACGGACCTGCCGCTCGGTGGCCTGCGCCGACGTGATCTCGGTGAAGCCATTCAGGTTCAGGATCGCGCCGCCGGGGCCCCGCGTGGGCGACGACGCGGTCGCGCCGGGGTTGTTGAACGCCGGCGTGTTCGACACGTTGAACGCCTCGGCGCGGAACTGGAGGTTGAACCGCTCGGTGAGCCGAAAGTCCCGGAAGATGCTGGCGTCCAGGTTCACCAGGCCGGGGCCGCGCAGGAGGTTCCGTCCCGAGTTGCCGAACCGGACGGCGGTCACCGGCGCGAAGGCGTTGGGGTCAAAGAAGCTGGCGCCGCGTCCGACGCCGCCCAGGGTCTTCACCTCGGGCAGGATCTGGTCGGCGGTCTGGGTATTGGCAGGGGAGTCCACGCTGGCGCCCGCCGTGCCCACCGTGAACGGCGCCCCGGTCCAGGCGCTGAAAATGCCGTTGACCTGCCAGTCGCCGAGCAGCCAGCGGGCCGGGCCGGAGGTGGCGTACTTCTTGCCCTTGCCGAACGGGAGGTCGTACACGCCGTAGATCTGCAGGTTCTGGGTGCGGTCAAAGCTGGCGGGAGCGCGGTTGCGGTTCCACATGTCGGGCCAGTTCCAGGTCAGCCCCGAGTCGTTGTTGTCGGCGAAGCTGAGGGACTTCGACCAGGTGTAGACCATGCCGAGCATGCCTCCCCCGGCCAGCCGGCGGGTGAGCTGGCTCTGCCAGGCGTTGTAATTCGAGGTGCTGAACGGCGTGTACAGCATGATGTTGGCGATGCGCCCGGGCCAGCGGCGGGCCAGCACGCGGCCGTTGTTGCCGCTGCCGATGGTGCCGTAGTTGATGTTCCGCAGCGCGGTCTGGCGGATGGCGCGCGTTCCCACGTACCCGGTCTGGAGGTTGAACCCGCCCCAGAGGTCGCGCTGGAAGGTGAAGTTGAAGCTCTGGAAATACCCGCGCCGGTATTGCTCCGGCCAGGTGACGGTGCCCACGGCGAGAGGCAGGCTGACGCGGCCCTGGTCCAGGTTCGGACCAACGATCTCAGGAAGACCGGTGCGCAGCGTGCCGGCGGCCTGGAACGCGCTGGCGCCGCCGAACTGCGTGGAAATCGTGGCGGGATAAGAGTCGCGCATGCGGCGGAACGAGTCGGGGTCGACGGAGATGCCGTATCCCAGGCGCAAAACCGTCTTGTCGGTGGCGCGGTAGGCGATGCCCAGGCGCGGGGCGAACTGCACCCGCGGCACCCGCACGCCGGTATCCTGGGGCACGCCCCCCAGGCCGCCGATCAGCACGATGTCGGTTTCCGGATCGTAGCGCTCGCCGCCGCGGTGGTCGCGCGTGGCGAACGGATAGCGCTCCAGGCGCGTGCCGATGGTGACGGTCAGCTTGCGCGTCGCCTGCCAGTGGTCGCGGAGATAAAAGCCGTAGCCGGGCATGCGGACGGCGGCGGGGTTGACGTACTGCACGTCCTTGCCCATGGTCTGCGGCAGGCCCAGCAGGAAGTCGGCGTAGCCGTTGTAGAGCGAGGGCGCGGCCCCACCGCGCAGCGCGGTCAGGCCGCCGGTGAAATTGAAACCGCCGCGCGGGCCGTTGGACGCCTGCGGCTGAAAGTGATTGATCGTGTAGTAGGTGTACTCGCCGCCGAACCGCAGGCTGTGCGCGCCCCGCGTATAGCTGAGGTTGCCGCTCACCACATACTGGTTGTCGCGGAACAGGAAGGGGTTCGACACATTGGGGTTGCCGACCGACGACCAGCCCGAGATGGTGAAGCGCGGGTAGCCGCCTTGCAGGCGGTCGGCGCCGTTGGTGCCGGGAATGCGCAGCTCATCCAGACCGTAGTTCTTATCGATGTCCACGTTGATCGAACCCAGGCGCTGGCGCGTGAAGCCCAGCGTCGCGTCCACCAGCACGCGCGGGGTCAGGGCATAGGTGCCGCCCACCGACGCCGATTGGATGCGTCCGGGCGAGTTACCGGGCTGCCCGCCCGCCAGCGCGTCGCCGCCCGCCAGACCGAGCGACGGCGGATCGAAGATCTGGCTGGGCGAGAAGCTGTAGCGCGCGAACAGGGACGACCGGTCGGTGGGGTTGTAGTTGACCTTGATGTCGAAGTTGTCGCGGTCAAACTCGTAGCTGCCCAGGGCGAGGTAGTTGGATGGGAAGGTGGGCAGGTTCGCGCCCGGGGTCAGGGCCGCCATCTGAGCCGCCGCCGAGTCGATGCGGCTGGCCGGCACCGTCTGATTGGCGAACAACGCGCGGCCGGAGCCGTCGGCGCTCCCGGTGCTGGGGTCGAAGATCGACGACCCGGTACCGGCGAAGTTGCCCCGCCGGATGGCGTCGGTGGGCACGGTGCGGAAGGCTGAGCGGAACTCGCGGCGCACGGTCCGCTCCCAGTCGGTGAAGAAGAACAGTTTGTTCTTCTTGATGGGGCCGCCCAGGGTGCCGCCCGCCTGGTTCAGGATGTTCTTGGGAATACCCGAGCCGACAAAGAAAAAATTACGCGCGCGCACGGCGGAGTTGGTGTGAAACCAGTGGGCGCTGCCGTGCAGGTCGTTGGTGCCCGACTTGATCGACACGTTGATGGCCGAGCCGCCGGCCATACCCTGCTCGGCGTCGAAGGAGTTGCTGACGATGTTGACGTTATCGATGGCGTCGGCCGGCGGCACGTAGGCGATGATGTGCGGCAGCCACGGGTAGGACACCGTGGCGCCGTCGAGGCGCGTGTTGTTGTTCGAGTAGGAAGAGCCGTTGACATTGGTGCCCAGCGCCCGCTGCGGGTTGCCGGCGTCGGAGTGCAGCTCGGCCGGGGGCGAGAAGCCAGGGATGATCTTGTAGAGCGCCTGGAAGTTGCGGCCGGCGTTTCCGGTGAAGGGAAGATTGGTGATCTGCGACTGCTGGATCTGGATGTTCACGTCGGAGCGGTCGGTTTGCAGGACGGTTAGCGCTCCTGTCACGGTAATCGCTTCGGTCACCTGCGCCACCTGGAGCTGCAGGTCGTTGCGGCGGATGTTGTTCGCCAGGATCTGCACGCTCTCCTGGACCACGCTGCGGAAGGCCGGCGCGCTGAGCGTGATCTTGTAGTTGCCGGGCTGCAGGTCGTTGAACGAGTACGAGCCGGCGCTGTCGGTCAGGGCGACGCGCGCGACGCCTGTGCCGCTGTTGAGCGCCTCCACCTTCACGTCGGGGACGGCCGCGCCCGACGGGTCGGTGACGTTGCCGGTGAGCGAGCCATATAGCACCTGCGCCCGCAGCGCGTGCGGAGCGAGGAGCACAATCATCAAAAGCCAGCGTGCCAGCATATCCCACCTCCCAGCCAGAATTCTCCTTCTAATTAATTATAGCTCCCGCGGGACCCTGAGGGCCAACTTCCCAAGCGAAGCCGTGTTTGGCGTCGATTACCCTACAATGTCCTCCCCGCCGTCGACGCCGAGGGTGTTGCCGGTCATCCAGTAGGTGTTTTCGTGGGCCAGCACGGCGATGCAGCGGGCGACGTCCTGGGGCGTGGTCAGGCGGCCATAGGGGTTGCGAAGGGTGGCATACTGCACCAGCTTGTCGCTGCCGGGGATTTTTCGCAATGACGGGGTGTCGGTGACACCGGCGCGGATGGCGTTGGCGGTGATGCCGAAGGGGGCGAGCTCGAGGGCGAGCTGGCGGATGTGGGATTCGAGCAGGGCCTTGGCGCCGGAGACGGGTCCGTACTGGGGGATGGCGCGGGTGCCGCCGGAGCTGGTCATGGCGAAGACGCGGCCGCCGGTCCGCATCAGGCCGCTGGAGACCAGGTCCTGCACCCAGTAGACGAGGGTGTGGGCCATGGTGTCGCAGGTCATCTCGAGCTGGGCCTTGGAGGCGACCTTCTCCTGGGTCGCAACGTAGGGGAGCAGCGAGCCGAACGCGATGGAGTGGAGCAGCACGCGGACCGTTCCAGGGGAGGCGGGGTCGCCGCAGCGGGTCTGGATGGCGGCGATGACTTCCTTGCGTTTTTCCTCGTCGGCGGCGTTGATGTTGAAGAAGACCGGCTCGCGGCCCAGGGCGGCGATGGCGGCCTTGACTTCCTCGACGTGAGGCATGGCGGAGCGGCGGTCGAAGTGGACGCCGAAGATGTTCATGCCGGATCGGGCGAGCTCGAGGGCGGCGGCCTCGCCGAAGCCGCTCGAGGAGCCCAGGATCAGGGCCCAGGGATGGGGTTGGGAAGACATAGATTCGTCATGCTACCAGAGGACCGTGATGCGACGCTCCAGGTCGGAGACGTGCTCGAGGCGGATCTCGATGCGGCCGGGGGGCAGTTGGCCGGCGAACTTCTCGCCCCACTCGATCAGGACGATGGCGCGTTGGTCGAAGAGGTCGTCGAGGCCGAGGGATTCGAGCTCCGGGAGGCGGTCCAGGCGGTAGAGGTCGATGTGATAGACCTTCGGGTCGCGGCCGTATTCGTGGATCAAGGTGAAGGTGGGGCTGGCGACCTCGTCGGGGGAGGCGGCGCCGAGTCCGCTGATGATGCCTTTGGCGAGGGTGGTCTTGCCGGCGCCGAGGTCGCCGATGAGGAGCGCGAGGGCGGGAGGTCGCAGGCGGGCGGCGAGCCGTTGGCCGAGGAGGATGGTTTCGTCCTCGGAGCGGGTAAGGAACTGCTCAGGCATCGCGGAGGGAGGCGATTGCGGCCGGCAGGCGAGCCAGGAGGTCGGAGGCCGCGGCGGACTGCTCGCCGAGGTCGCGGGCGGCGAGCTCGCCGGCGCGTCCGTGGAGGAAGACGGCTGCGGCGAGGGCTTGCTCGACGGGAGCCTTGGGAAATTGGGCCAGGAATCCGGCGATGAGGCCGGTGAGGACGTCGCCCGAGCCGCCGGAGGCCATGGCCGGACTGCCGCTGAGATTCACCAGAACGCGGCCGTCGGGGAGTGCGATCAGGGTGCGGTAGCCTTTGAGCACCAGGTAGACGCCGCGGTCTCGGGCGAACTGCCGGGCGAGCTCGACGCGGCGGCGCTGGACCTCGGCGGTGGAGAGGGTCACCAGGCGGGCCATCTCTCCGGGGTGGGGCGTGAGGATTGCGCCGGGGCGGACGCAGCCGGGAAGCAGGGCGTCGGCGTCGAGGACGAGGCGTCCGGGGCACAGGGCGGCGGCCTTCTCGATGAAGGCGCGGGTCTGGTCGTTGGTTCCGAGGCCGGGGCCGATGGCGACGACGTCCTTGCGGGCGACGATGGACTCGAAGCGCTGGTAGTCGAAGGCAGCCGGGGAAACGGTGCCGAGGTCGGATTCGGGAAGCGGCTCGGTCATCAGCTCGGGGGTGTGTCCGGCGATGACGGGGGCGGCGCGGGTGGTGGTGGCGACGGTGACCAGTCCGGCGCCGGCGCGCAGGGCGGCTGTTCCGGCCAGGATGGCGGCGCCGGGCTTGGGCGTGGAGCCGGCGACGATGAGGACGTGGCCGAAGTCGCCCTTGTGGGCGCCGCGCGGGCGAGGGGCGAACAACGACGCGATGTCGGCGGCCTCGATGGTGGAGAGGAACAGGGCCGGATCGTTCTGGTAGAGGTCCGGGGGGCTGCCTATGGGCACGACGTGGAGGTCGCCGGCCGCTTCGCAGTTGGGAGGGAAGATGAGGCCGGCCTTGGGGGCGGTGAAGGTGACGGTGTGGGCGGCGCGGACGGATTCGCCCACCGGGTCGCCGGAGTCGCTGGAGAGACCGGAGGGGATGTCGACCGCGACGACGGCGGCGTGAGGGAAGCGGGAGTTGAGGTCGCGGATGATGCGGAGGATGAGGCCCTCGGCGGGGCCGCGGAGGCCTGTGCCGAGCAGGGCGTCGAGCACCAGGGTGGAGTCGAGGATGCCGGGAAGGGCGGCGTCCCAGTCGGCTTCGGAGGCCAGAACGCGCATGGGGCAGCCGGCGCCCGCGAGCATCCGGTAGTTGGCCGCGGCGTCGCCCTCAAGCGAAGAGGGATCGGCGGCGAGCAGGACGGTGAGGCGCGCGGCCAGGCGGCGGGTGTGGATCTGGCGGGCGGCCACCATGCCGTCGCCGCCGTTGTTGCCCTTGCCGCACAGCACGACAATGCGGTGACGGTCGAGCGGGGAGAAGCGGTGGGCGAGGAAGCCGGCCACGCGGGCGCCGGCGTTCTCCATCAGGATGAGGGACGGGATGCCGCACTCGGCGGTGGTGCGGCGGTCGACCTCGCGCATCTGGGCGGCGGTGAGGATCTTCATGCGGGCTCCCCGGTGACCTGTTGCTCGAGCAGGCGCAGCTTGGAGCTTTCGCCCATGGCGATCAGGACGTCGCCGGGCTGCATGACGGTGAGGCCGGAGGGGTTGAATTCCATGCGGCCGCCGTTCTTGACCACGGCGAGCACGATGATGCCGAATTTCTGGGGGAGGCGGGCCTGCTCCAGGGTGCAGGCGGCGCAGGCGGAGGTGGGTCCGACGGGGATCTGCTCGATCTGGAGGTCGAGGTCGGAGCCCTCGAAGGCGGAGGCCATGTCGAGGAAGCTGAGCACGTGGGGGCGCAGCAGGGCCTGGGCGAGGCGGTGTCCGGTGTGGGAGTAGGGTGTAAAGACGACGTTGGCGCCGGCCTGGCGGAGCTTGGCGCCGGCCTGGTCGTTGGAGGCGCGGGCCACGATGGTGAGGTCGAGGTTCATGCCGCGGGCGGTGAGGACGATGTAGACGTTTTGGGCGTCGGTGGGCAGGGCGGCGACCAGGCCCTTGGCGCGCTCGATGTGCACTCCTTGGAGAGTCTCGTCCTGGGTGGCGTCGGCCAGGACGGCCATGTAGCCCTGCTCGAGGGCCCACTGGGCGCGCTTGGGCTCGCTGTCGATGACGGCGAAGGAGGCGCCGGAGCGCACCAGCTCGCGGATGACGGCGCGGCCCACACGGCCGGCGCCGCACACGATGTAATGATCGTCCAGCTTGTCGAGCATGCGCTTCTGCCGTCTCCTTTTGAAGACCTCGCCCAGCTCGGCCTCCACGGCGAACTGGGTGATGAGCCCGATGGCGAAGAATACCGTTGTAACACCAAGGGCTATCAGAATGGAATTGAAGATGCGGCCACTGCGGGACAGGGCGTGGAGCTCCTGGTAGCCGACCGTGGTGAGGGTGAACAGGGTGAAGTAGAAGGCGTCGAACCAGGACCAGCCTTCGATGAGAACGAAGCCGATGGTGCCGGCGATGAGCGCCAGGGCCATCAGGCCGACGACCAGGAGCATGCGGCGAACGAAGGGGCGCATAGAGGCTTTTCACCTCAGAGGGTGCTGGGGGCGCAGAGGAATGCAGCTTTTCATAATCGGCGGGCGACCAGGAGGGTCATATCATCCTGTAGCTCGGGGCGGCCGGTCCAGCGGGCGACGGCGCCGAGGATCTCGTCGATGATCTCTCGGGGGGAGCCGCGGGAGTGGCTGAGGAGCAGGTCGATGAGGCGCTGCTCGCCGAACTCCTCGGCAAACTCGTTTTCGGGCTCGGTGACGCCGTCGGTGAAGGCCACCAGCAGGTCGCCGGGATGGAGGTCGATCTGGCTCTGCTCGTAGCTGGCGAAGGGGAAGGCGCCCACCACGAGTCCGTTGACGTCCAGGCGGATGGACTCGCCGTTGCGGATGACGATGGGGGGCAGGTGGCCGGCGTTGGTGTAGGTGAGCAGGCTGTGGCGGTCGTCCCAGGCGCCGAAGAAGAAGGTGGCGTACTTCTCGGGCGCGGTGTTTTGGTAGAGCTGCACGTTGAGGCGGCTGACGAGGTGGGCGGTGGGGAAGCGCCAGGGGGCGCCGTCGGGGGCGGCCGCGACGGCCGATTCGATCGAGAGCTGGGTCCGCAGCATGGACTGCATCGAGGCCATCAGCAGGGCGCCCTGGATCCCCTTGCCGGCGACGTCGCCAATGGCCAGCGCCAGCCGATCGTCGGAGAGCTTGACGAAATCGTAGTAGTCGCCCGAGACCGTGCGGGCGGCGTTGCAGACGCCGAGGACTTCGAGGGAGCGCATGACGGGCGGGGCCTTTGGGAAAAGCTGCTCCTGCACCTCGCGGGCAATCTGGAGCTCGCTGGCGAGCCGCTGGCGCTCCTTGGATTCCTCGATGAGGCGCTCGATGGACTCGGTCATGCTGTTGAAGGAGCGGGAGAGATCCCCGAGCTGGTCGTGGCCGGCGGTGGCGATGCGGTGGGAGAAGGTGCCCTTGTTGACCTTCTGGGTGCCTTCGTAGAGCTGGTGGACGCTGGCGGTGAGGGTGCGGGTGATGGAGATGCCGGTGACCAGGGAAAGCATCTCGACAATGAGGAACAGGGTGCCGATGACGGCGAAGCCGACGGTGACGCCCTGGGCGACCTCGACGCGCTGTCCGAACAGGAGGCGGAAGACGGCAGAGGGACGGGTCTGGACGCGGAGCTGGACGGCGGCGGTTTCGGGGTCGGCGTCGCGCCAGCGCTCGACCTCAAAGGGGGCGGTGCCCCAGATGACCTCGTAGTCGAAGCGGTGGGCAGGCGGGGGGAGGGGGACGCGGGATTCGGCGGCGGGGCGCGACGGGAGGGAGAAGAAGGAGATGCGTCCGAGGCCGGGCATGAGGGCGGAGAGATAGGCATCAGTGAGGGGTTGGAGCAGGAGCACCTCCACGGCGCCGGGCGCGGGCGAGGGGGACGGCTGCCCGGGCTGGGGGGCGGGGGCGGCGCGGGGAGGCAGCGATGGGACGGGTTGCTCCGGGCCTGGGATGGGGGCGGCGCTGGGCGCGAGCGAGGGGGCGGGCTGCGCCGGCTGGGAGGCAGCGACGCGGGGAGGCTGCGATGGGGCGGGTTGCTCCGGGCCGGGGATGGGGACGGCGCCGGGCGCGAGCGGGCGTGGGGCGGCGACCGAACCGGCCTCGGCGGGCTCCCCGGACGAGGATGAGGCGTAGGCCGAGAGGCAGAAGCGGCCATCGCGGCGAAGGATGCCGCGAAAGCCGCGCAGGCGCTCGGGGGGAGCTTCGGCCGTGAGTCCGGGCCAGGAGGAGGCGGCGCCCTGAAGGTAGTTCCCAACCAATCCGGCGTGGCGGGATTTATCGGAGGCGCGGAGGCTCAGCGCCAGGGCGGTGGCGGCGCCCTGGAGGCGGGCGGCGCGGCGGTCGAGCTCGGCGGTGGCCATGTGGACGGCGACCTGGCCGGTGAGGACGTAGCCGGCCAGTCCTACCAGGGCGGTGACCAGCAGCAGCGGGACCAGGCCGATGAAGAGAAACAGCACGATCATCCGGTTGCGCACGCGCCACAGCAGGCCGCGAACCGAAACGCGCACCAGCTTGATGAGCAGCAGGAGGCCGAGGACAGAGACGGCGATCTGCAACAAGCCGGCGCCGGGGAAGCTCCAGCCGGTGAGCCAGACCGCCACGGCAGGAATCAGCAGTACCAGGAAGGCTTTTCCCAGGCGGCCAAGGGGGGGAAATCGGACAGACACATCAGTCGCCGGAGACCGGGACACGGCCGGCGGCCTCGCGGCGCACCTTGCTGTGCTTGATGCCGTAGCCGAAGTAGATCAGCAGGCCCAGGGCGAGCCAGACGATGAGACGCCACCACGTGTCGGAGGGCAGGAAGGCGATGAGGGCGAAGGAGGTGAGGACGCCCAGGATCGGCACCACCGGGTAGCCGGGCGTTTTGAACGGACGCGGCAGGTCGGGCCGCCGGACGCGCAACACGATCACGCTGGCCGAGACGATGGCGAATGCGAGCAGCGTGCCGATGTTGACCATCTCGCCCAGCACGCGAATAGGCAGCAGGCCGGCGATGACGGCCACCACCACGCCGGTGAGCAGGGTGATGAAGTAGGGGGTTCGGAAGCGGGGATGGATGCGGGAAAACATCTCCGGCAGCAGGCCGTCGCGGGACATGGCGTAGAAGACGCGGGACTGGCCGAGCAGCATCACCAGCATCACCGAGCCCAGGCCGAGCACCGCGCCGAGCTCGACGATCCAGCCGAGCCAGGCGAACGGGGTGGCCTGGATGCCGACGGCGATGGGGTGCGGCACGCCGAGCTGCTTGTAGCTCACCAGTCCGGTGAGGATGAGGGAGACCACGATGTAGAGCACGGTGCAGATGGCAAGCGAGCCCAGGATGCCGATGGGGAGGTCGCGCTTGGGGTTCTTGGTTTCCTGGGCGGCGGTGGAGACGGCGTCGAAGCCGATGTAGGCGAAGAAGACCAGCGCCCCGCCGCGGAAGATGCCGCTCCAGCCGTAGCGACCGAAGGTTCCGTCGTTGGGCGGGATGAAGGGGACCCAGTTCTCGGGTTTGACGTAACCGATGCCGGCGGCGATGAAAATCAGCACGATGGCGAGCTTGAGGATGACGATGACGGTGTTCACGGCGGCCGATTCCTGGATGCCGATGGCCAGGATGGTCGAGACGACCAGCAGGATGAGGGAAGCGATGAGGTTGAAGGAGCCGGTGTTCACGAACTGGCCCTGGTCGTTGACGATGAAGGTGGAGGTGGAGATGGCGGCGGGGACATCGACGCCGAAAGATTTCATCAGGGAGACGAAGTAGCCGGACCAGCCGACCGAGACGGTCGAAGCGCCGAGGGCGTATTCGAGGATGAGGTCCCAGCCGATGATCCAGGCGAAGAGCTCGCCGAGGGTGGCGTAGCCGTAGGTATAAGCGCTGCCGGCGATGGGGATGAGCGAGGCGAACTCGGCGTAGCAGAGTCCGGCGAAGGCGCAGGCGATGGCGGAAGAGACAAAGGAAAGCACCACCGCGGGTCCGGCGTTCTGGTAGGCGGCCTCGCCGGTGAGGACGAAGATGCCGGCGCCGATGATGGCGCCGATACCGAGGGCGGTGAGCTGCCAGGGTCCCAGGACGCGCTTGAGGGTATGGG